>ERZ838577.69-NODE-69-length-157559-cov-7.405863_pt1 | contig 157559 bp, 110 predicted proteins | sample MGYA00519682_ERZ838577 | MGnify/ENA primary metagenome ERZ838577 (study PRJEB31850, sample SAMEA3708838) | human gut metagenome | biome: human gut; feature: human-associated habitat; material: faeces | place: China | collected 2014 ... | reverse complement strand
CTCGAGCAGCGGCGTCAGGAAATGGTACGAGCGGCGGCCGTTCTGCGACATCACCACCGAGAGATCCTCGCTGTACTCGGTCATCATCGTCTCCGCGGAACCCGATGTCTCGGCTTCCGGCTCCCCGCACGAGAATAGCAAGATAGCACTCCCCGCAACGGAGAGTGCTACCCTGAGATATCTTGCAGTGCGTTTTCCCATCGAAAACCCCGTTGAAAAGGCTTAGCGGGTGCGCACGGTGGTCGAAATACCGGCAGCGGTACCGCAGTTCACCGTGTAGCGTGCACCCTCCTGGAGCTCGTTGAAGAAGCACTCCTCCGAGCTGGGGAAATTGGCGCGGAACGTATTCAGCGAGGACTTGGCATGTCCGATGTACTCCGAATCGCTCGGCAGCAGCTCGACAGCCTTGGCCATCGTGTCGTAAGCGGCCCAGAAAGTCGCCTGTCCGGTGAATCCGCCGCAGGCCGCAGCCGACGAAGCGTAGCACTGTGCCAGCACGAAGTAGGGAACGCCGTCCTCGGGATTCAGATCCCGGGCCTGGCGCGCCGCGGCGGCAGCTCCCGGAATATCATTGGACACGAGGCCCACCAGTGCGATGCGCACGAGTAGTTTCTGACGCTCGGCAGGGTCTTTCTCGACCTCCAGCGCCTCGTTCAGGTAAGTCTTGGCCTTTGCAAAGTCCTTCTTGTTCTGGAATGCCTGGGCCAGGAACATCGCCGTTTCCGACGAGGGTTTCACCTGGTAGTATTTCTCGGCGATCGAGAAGTAGTAGTCGCCGTCACACTTGGCGCGCGACATCAGGCCCACGGCCTGCGCCAGCAGCGCCTCGTCGTCGGGAGCGGCAGCCAACTTGCTTTTGAAGAGGTTCTCGAGGTTCTCGCAGCTGGCGGCACCGCTCAGTCCGAATGCAGCGTCGAACTGGCTCTTGTACTCGGCAGCCTCGGGGTTCTTATCGAAGAACGGCGTCAGGCGGTCGTACTCGGCGATAATCTCGTCGGGCATCACCTCGTCGGTATTCTTGTAGTCGTCGCAGAGGTTCGAGAAATAAGCCACGACGGTCTCGGGATCGGAGCTGTCGCCGCCGGCCTCGAGGGCCGCACGGAACGCCTCGCGGATACCCTTGCGGTCGGAAGGCTTATAGGTCAGATACTCACGGGCCTTGCGGTCGAGGATGTAGGCCGTGCCGCGCTTCGGGTGATCGCCGAAATACTCGTTGCGGAGGTCGTAGATCAGCATCAGCGAGTCGATGAACATGTTCTTTTCGTCGAGGCTCTTGGCACGGTTGATCTTGTTTTTGTAGAGCGTGGTGCCGCGCACGAACGTATTCTCCGAAGCTTTCGGGCACTTGTCGAGCAGTTCCTTAAGGTAATGTGCGGCGGCATTGTAGTCCTTGTTGTCGCACGACTCTTTCAGGAAATTGCTGTTCAGGATGTTCTGCTGACGCTCCTCGGGAGTGTCGCCCCAGACCGCATACTTCGGGTCGCTGAAATCTTGTTGAGCCATCGCCGAGACTGCAAAAAGCGCGCAGACGGCGGAAAGCAGGAATTTAACGTTTTTCATCGGTCAGATTAATTTTTGTTTTGTGTTGTTTGCCTGTCTTATTCGTATTTGGGACGCATAAACCAGTATTCGCCGTTCTCCTGGCCCGCGAAGAGCGTGAAGCCGACCGCGAATTTGAAATACTGCTGCCGGACCAGTCCCAACCGGTCGGCCACGTTGTAGCCGCGGCGGCCGTACTCGACGCCCACGTCGATTCCGGAGACGGCCCACAGCTTCACCGGAATGCCGATACCCGCCGTCACGGCGTACTGCGAAAGCCGATCGCCATTGAAGGTCTGGTTGTAGCTGCCGTAGCGGAAACCCGCACGGTAGGACCAGCGTTTCAGGAAACGGCGTATGTCATAACGGTTCGGCGTGTACTCCACACCCACTTTGAACGTGCTCGTATTGGTATACGCGACCTTGTAGGAGGTCTGTTCCCCCGCCTTGCCGCTCACGCCCGTCATTTCGTAACCTTTGTTGCGGCCGCCCCAATTCTGGAAGACGTAATCCGCACTGATGAGCCATTTCTCGGTCTGGTAGGTGAGGCCCGCGGCCAACTGGCTGGGCAGCACCAGTTTCAGATGCGTCGTGTCACCTTTGACAACCGTGTTGTAGAGGTCGCCGATGTAGAGCTGCTTGGTCACCTCCGGGTTCAGGTCCCCGCCGAAATCGTAGGCCGCTCCGACGGTCAGGATTCGTTTCCGGGTCTGGATTGCGGTCCACTGCACGCCGACCTGTCCTTTGATGCTCGAAATACTGTAATTGTCCAAACCCACCGTCGAGGTATAATTTCCCTCGCCTGTGATCGGCGTCGGGGTCATCACGAACGAGCGATCGATATCGCCCCAGTAATACTGGGCGGCCACGCCGACCGAGAAGTTTTTGAAGACCTCCCAGCCGATGCCGAGTTTGACCTCCGTCACGTCGCCCTCGCCCTGGTAGTTGTACTGGATCAGGCCCACATTACCGGCCACGGGGTTGTTCGGATCATACTCGTGGTAGTACTTTGTCCGGTAGCCCACCGAGCTGTAAGGCGTCAGGCTGAAGCCCAAGCCCAGTTTCTTGGCCAGCGGCATCTGAAAGGCGATGTCGTGGAAGTTGAACGTATTGTACGCCGTACTCTTGGACTCCCCGGCCACCTTCTGCGAGTTGTAGTAGTTCTGCCCCTCCAACCCGAAATTGAAGAGGAAGGTCTTCTGCGGAGCCGCGCTGTAAGCCGCGGGATTGAGCAGGTTGAGCGTGCCCGGCGAACGCATGGCCACACCCGCACCGCCCATCGAGCGCATCGACAGCGTACCGGGAGTGTTCTGTTCGCCGATGCCGTACATCGTATAGGGCGAGAATGCGTTAATACTGCTTGTCTGGGCTGCAACGGCAGCGGGGACTATCGCCACGGCCGCGACAATCAGCTTAATCAAGGTGTTCTTCAATTGCATTATACTCTAATATTCTATCCAATCCGCAAAAGACGAGATTACAATTTGCAAATATCGTGTTTTTAATTCTTTTCGCAAAGTATTTCGCATCCCCGCCGGTAAAAATTACGCATAAATCGTCGATTTTTTCCCGCATGCGGGCGATATACCCCTCTATTTCGAAGGTCAGCGAGTTCATCACCCCCAGCCGGATGGCCTCTTCGGTGGTGAGTCCCTGCAATTGCTCGTCCTCGGTGGGCCCGCACAGCGGCAGTTTGGCCGTATAGTCGTGCAGCGCCCTGAAGCGCGTCTTCATCCCCGGCGAAATGCATCCCCCGCGGAAGGTGCCGTCGGCCGTCACCAGGTCGATCGTCACCGCCGTTCCGAAATCCACGATCAGCACGTCGCGGCCCGGGCAGAGCGCCGCGGCGCCCACGGCGGCGGCCAGCCGGTCGCGGCCCAGCGTTTCGGGCGTACGGTAGGCGCTGTCTATCGGCACAGGGGTCTGCGAGGTGAACTCCAGCAGGTAATCCGCAAAAGGGCGCACCGTCTCCACCACGTCGTCCGCCTCGCCGCGCGTCGAGGCCACCACGGCCTTCGCGGCCCTGCGGCCCCCGAGCAGTTCGTCGAGCATCGACGGCAGCAGCCGTTCCACGCAATGCTGCGCAACGAGCCGTCCGTCGTCGAAAACGGCGAGTTTGACCAGGGTATTGCCTATGTCCACGACTAAGTTCAAAGCTGCTGCAACGTTTTGTATGCGTCCTCGACGTCTTTGACATTCCTAACGGTCATCGCCAGCCGATTATTGTGCTGTTTGAGCACAAATCGGTCGGGGTGTTTGGTAACCCGCTGCAACAACGCCATGAAGGTCTCGCTCTTGTAATAGGGCGAATTCTCCTCGCCCACGAAATGCACGATCATCAGCCCGTTTTTGACCTTCACGCGCTCCATGCCCAGACGGATGGCCTCCCAGCGCAGGCGCACGACGTTCAGCAGCTCCTTCGCAGCGCGCGGCAGGGGACCGAAACGGTCTGCCAGACGGCTCTCGAAGGCCTGCAAAGCCTCCTCGTCCTTCGTCGAGTCGAGCTCGCGGTAGAGTTTCAGACGCTCGGCCTGCTGGGCCACATAGGCGTCCGGCAGCGCCGCTTCGACCTCGATGTCGATGTGCGCGTCGTCGATGAAGTGCATCTGTTCGACCACATCCTGCTCCCCGTCGCTCAGGCCCGGGACTTTCAGCCCCTCGGCGCGCAGTTCGGCGACGGCCTCGTTCATGATCTTCTGGTAGGTCTCGAACCCGATGTCGGCGATGAACCCGCTCTGTTCGGCCCCCAGCAGGTTGCCCGCACCGCGGATGTCGAGGTCCTGCATGGCGATATTGAATCCGGAACCCAGGTCGGAAAACTCCTCGATGGCCCGCAGGCGCCGCCGCGCGTCGGACGACAGCAGTTCGTCGGGCGGCGAGAGCAGATAACAATAGGCCTTCTGGTTCGAACGCCCCACGCGGCCGCGCAGCTGGTGGAGATCGCTCAGGCCGAAATTCTGGGCGTTGTCGACGATGATCGTATTGGCGTTGGGGATGTCGATGCCGTTCTCCACGATGGTCGTCGAGACCAGCACGTCGAACTCCCCGTAGATGAAGTCCATGATGAGCTTTTCCAACTGCTCGGCAGGCATCTTGCCGTGCCCCACGGCCACCCGGGCCTTCGGGCAGATACGCGTGATGAGCCCCTGCAGGGCCGCCAGGTCATCGACGCGGTTGTGGACGAAATAGACCTGCCCGCCGCGCGCGAGCTCCGCCTCGATGGCGTCGCGGATAATCTCCTCCGAAAAGACGTGCGACTCGGTGAGGATCGGCTGGCGGTTGGGCGGCGGGGTCGAGATGACCGACAGGTCGCGGGAGCCCATCAGCGAGAATTGCAATGTACGCGGGATCGGCGTGGCGGTGAGCGTCAGCGTGTCGACCGAGACGCTCATCTGCGTAAGCTTCTCCTTGGCCGCGACGCCGAATTTCTGCTCCTCGTCGATGATGAGCAGTCCCAGGTCGCGGAAAACGATCTGCTTGCCCAGCATCTTGTGGGTGCCGATCAGAATGTCGATCTTGCCCGCCGCGAGGTCCTCGCGGATTCGGGCGACCTCCTTGGCCGACTTCGTGCGGTTCAGGTACTCCACGCGCACCGGGAAGTTGCGCAGGCGCTCGGTGAACGAACGGTAGTGCTGCAGGGCGAGGATCGTCGTCGGCACCAGCACGGCGGCCTGCTTGCCGTCGACGGCTGCTTTGAACGCCGCGCGGATCGCCACCTCGGTCTTGCCGAACCCCACGTCGCCGCACACCAGCCGGTCCATCGGCTGATCCGACTCCATGTCTTTTTTGACGGCCGCCGTAGCCGACTGCTGGTCGGGCGTATCCTCCCATTTGAAAGAGGCTTCCAACTCGTGCTGCAAATAGCTGTCGGGCGAGAAGGCGAATCCCTTCGAAGCCTTGCGCTTGGCATAGAGGGCGATCAGCTCGCGCGAGATGTCCTTAACGGCCTTCTTCGTCGCATTTTTGAGCTTCTGCCAGGCGCCGTTGCCCAGTTTGTAGACCTTCGGCGGCTCGCCGTCGCCCGACTTGTAGCGCGAAATGCGGTGCAGCGAATGGACGTTCACGAAGAGCACGTCGCCGTCCTTGTAGACCAGTTTGATCGCCTCCTGCATGCGTCCGTCGCCCGCGGCGATCTTCACCAGCCCGTCGAAACGCCCTACCCCGTGGTCGATGTGCACCACGTAGTCGCCCGGGCGGAGCTGGTTCAGTTCGGCGACGGTCATCTGCTCGTCGCGCCGGATCTCGCCGTTGATGCGGTAACGCTGGTAGCGGTCGAAAATCTGGTGGTCGGTATAGAGGCACAACTTCAGGTCGTTGTCCACGAAACCGGCGTGCAGGGTCGTCGACAGCGACCGCACGACGGCCTGTCCGCGGCCGATCTGATGGAAAATGTTCTCCAGACGCTCGACCTGCGCCTTGTTCTCCGAAAGAATATAGGTGTCGTATCCCCGCAGGGCGTTGCGGATCATGTCGTCCGCCAGCATCTCGAAATTTTTATTAAATTTCGGTTGGGGCGCTGTCGAAAATTTCACGCTCGCTTCCGCAGGCCGCTCGGGCAAATTGTCCCGCAGGGCGAAAACGCGGCATCCGGCCAGGTCGGCCAGCAGACCGTTGCGGCTCGTGAGCAGCGAATCGACCGCTTCGGGATGCTCCATGTCCGCCAGCGTCTTGCGGCGCACGTCGTTGACCCGCCGGAACACGAAATCGGCGTCATAGAACCACCAGGCGGCCTCCGCGCCGGCGAAACGCGCCAGCGAAACCTTCGCCGCAGCCGGGGTCCCGGCATTCAGGTCGGGGATGATCTCCACACGGTCCAGCTTGTCCGACGACAACTGGCTCGAGATGTTGAACCGCCGGATCGAATCCACCTCGTCGCCGAAGAAATCCAGTCGGTAGGGCTTGCTTTCGGAGTAGGAGAAAACGTCGACGATACCGCCGCGCACCGAATACTGCCCGGGCTCGTAGACGAAATCCACCCGCGTGAAAGCGGCATCGACGAGCGCCTGCTCGAGCACCTCGATCGAGATTTTGTCCCCCACCCGCACGGCAATCGTGCCTTGCTGCAGGGTCTCGGCATCGGCGACCCGCTCGGCGAGGGCCTCCGGATAGGTGCAGACGACCAGGTAACCCTTCCCCGCAAATCCCCGCACGGCATTCATCGTCGCCGTGCGCTGCACCACGCCCTGCGCATCCTCGGCGCCGTAGGCCGCCGAACGCTTCCAGGACGAGGGGAAGAAATAAACCTGCGTCTCGTCGAGCAGGTTGTAGAAGTCGTTCATCAGGTAGGCCGCGGCGTCGCGGTCCTCGGCCACGAAGAGGTGCACGCCTCCGGTTTTCTCCACGGCAGCCGCGGCATAAAACGAAAGAGCACCGCCGACCAGCTCTTCGAGGTGGACGGTAGCACTCCTGTTCTTATACTCGCGGCACAGCTTGCCGAGGGCCTTCGACCCGGCGGCGAACTGCGCCAGCTGCTCGCGGGCAGTTGCCATGCCTTATTTAGTTATAAGGTCGTTATCTTTTTTATCGTGGTAATGCACCTCCACGATGCCTACACTCTGGTCCTCGACGATCTGCAGCCGCACCTTGTATTTCCACTCCCAGCGGCGGCGCAGCGACAAAAATCCCTTCCGGAGGAAAGCCGCCACATAGGGGCTCACGAGCAGTTTGATGAACTTCTGCCCGCGGTCCTGCGTGAGGAACGATATCTGGTTCTCGATCTTCTTGTCCAACAGCACCGTAGGTTCGATCTTGCCCGTGCCGTTGCACGTCGGACAGACATCCGAGACGCTCTCCACGGCCACCGGACGCACCCGCTGGCGGGTAATCTGCATCAGGCCGAATTTCGTCAGCGGCAGCACCGTGTGCTTGGCCTTGTCGGTGGACATCAACTGGACCATCTCGTCGAACAACGCCTGCCTGTTCTGCGCCTTGTGCAGGTCGATAAAGTCAATGATGACGATACCGCCCAAGTCGCGCAACCGCAGCTGCCGGGCGATCTCCTTCGCCGCGGCAAGGTTCACGTCCATCGCGGTCTGCTCCTGGTTGTCCTCGGCCTTGGTGCGGTTGCCCGAGTTGACGTCGATGACGTTCATGGCCTCCGTATGCTCGATAATCAGGTAGGCGCCGCGTTTCAGCGACACGTACTTGGCGAACAGCGACTTGATCTGCTTCGAAATGTCGAAGTTGTCGAAGATGGGCACGTTGCCCTTGTAGAGTTTGACGATCTTCTCCTTCTCGGGCTCGATCTGGCGGATGTAGTTGCGGATGTCGTTGAACATCGCCTCGTCGTCGACGGCGATCTGCGAAAAAGAGCCGTTCAGCGAGTCGCGGATGATCGTATTGGCGCGGTTCATCTCGCTCATCAGCTGAGCCGGAGCCGACGCCGCGTTCTTTTTGATCGCCGCGCAGGTCTTGCGCCAGCGGTCGATCTGGGTCTGGATGTCGTGCTCGATGTCCTCGTCCTTGGCCTCCATGGCCGCCGTACGGATGATGACGCCGAAGTTCTTCGGAAGCACCGCCGCCGCGATGCGTTTCAGACGCTTCTTCTCGTCCGCCGAACGGATTTTCTGCGAAAGGAACACCTTCGAGGTGAAGGGAACCAGCACCACGTTGCGGCCGGCCAGCGAAATGTCGGCCGTCAGGCGCGGGCCCTTGGTCGAAATGGCCTCCTTGGCCACCTGCACCATGATCTGCTGCCCCACCTGGAGGTATTCACCGATCTTCCCGGTCTTCTCGACGGGCTGCTCGAGCTTCATGCCCTCGACCCGCAGGCCCCGTTTTCCGGGCTGCTGCGAAGCGACGAGCTTCTGCAGCGAGGGAAACTGCGTTCCCAGGTCAAGGTAGTGGATGAAAGCATCCTTTTCGTGTCCTATGTTGACGAATGCCGCGTTCAGGCCCGGCATGATCTTGCGTACCTTTCCGAGGTAGATATCCCCCACGGCAAATCCCGTCTGGCACTGCTCCTTGTTGAGCTCGACGAGCACCTTGTCCTCGCACAGCGCAATGGATATCTCGGTCGGGTTTACGTTAACGATTAATTCTCTGTTCATCTATCGTGTGTCGCGCACCGGGAGTCCGGGCGCGGAGTGTGAAAATTAGTACTGGACCGCATTTTGGCGTGAAGTGGCGGCGAACTCCAATGGGAAAAATGGATGCCGGGAATCCCGGCCGGGGCGGGTATCGGGAAGCGTCCGGCGGGCGTCGCGGACACGGAAAATACCCTGAAAACTGAAAATCCCGAAAAAACAGGTAAAGCTAAAAGAACCCTGGGTCCCTTTAGCTTTATCTATCGTCTAGCACAAAGGTGCTACCCTGCTTACTTTTTCTTATGGCGGTTCTTACGAAGACGTTTTTTCCGCTTGTGGGTAGCCATCTTGTGACGCTTATGCTTCTTTCCGTTTGGCATAGTCCTTAGATTTTAGAGGTTCTTTATTTATCCGTGATTATTTCACCTTCGCTGCAAAGCTCTTGGCGGGCTTGAAAGCGGGGATGTTGTGCTCGGGAATGGTGATCGTCGTGTTCTTCGAGATGTTGCGGGCAACCTTCTTGGCGCGCTTCTTCACGATGAAGCTGCCGAATCCGCGAAGATACACGTTGTTCTTCTGGGTGAGCGACGTCTTGATGCTCTCCATGAAAGCCTCGACGATAGCCTGTACCTGCACCTTCTCGGCGCCGGTGCTCTTAGCGATTTCGCTTACGATATCTGCCTTTGTCATATCTATATAATATTAAATTAAGTTCATTTCAATTCGGACTGCAAATATACGTTTTATTTACATATCCGCCAACAAACCGCATTATTTTTTCTTTTTTTTCATGCGGCCCCGTAGTTTACACGCTTCCAACACGATAACAAATACCGGGCAAAACCCGGACCAAAATTAAAATATTCTGCATCAGGGTATTAATAACCTCCGCGGCCGGCCCCGCCCGAAAACAGCCAACAGATTAAATATCAGAAATATAACGCACTTCGAAAGATAAAACCGGTCCCGTGTCCAATAAACCGCGCGTATTTTGCGTTTGATAATAAAATCGTTAATTTTGCAAACTTTAATTCCGACAACGGTATGGTCAAAATACTCTGGGTGGACGACGAAGTCGAACTGCTGAAACCTCACGTGCTGTTCCTGCAGCAGAAGGGCTATGAAGTGGACACCTGCAACAACGGATACGACGCGATAGACATGGCCTCGGAAGGCTCCTACGACCTGATTATCCTCGACGAGATGATGCCCGGCATGACGGGCCTCGAAACCCTTCCCCAGATCAAAGAGGTGCGCCCCACGACGCCCGTGATCATGGTCACCAAGAGCGAGGAGGAGAATATCATGGACAAGGCCGTGGGTTCGAAGATCGCCGACTATCTCATCAAACCCGTCAACCCCAACCAAGTGCTGCTCTCGATCAAAAAGAACGTACACCAGCAGCAGCTCGTCACCGAGCAGACCACCGCCGACTACCGTTCGGAGTTCGGGCGCATCTCCTCGTCGCTGCAGATGGCCGACACGTTCCAGGACTGGTGTTCGATCTACCGCAAGATCTCGACATGGGAGATCGAGCTGGGCGAATCCTCCGACCAGAGCATCAAAGAGGTGCTGGCCTACCAGAAGACCGAGGCCAACCAGGAGTTCTGCAAATTCGTGCGCCGCAACTACTACAACTGGATCAACAAGCGTGCGGACGACACCCCCGTGATGTCGCATACGCTCATGCGCACCAAAATCTTCCCCGTCGTCGACGAGAACCCCAAGACCACGCTGCTGCTGATCGACAACTTCCGCTACGACCAGTGGCGTTCGATCTCGTCGCTGCTGAGGGGGTATTACGACGTGGCGCAGGACGATTTCTACTGCGCCATCCTGCCCACGGCCACGCAATACGCCCGCAACGCGGTCTTCGCGGGGCTGATGCCGCTGGCCATCGACAAGCTGATGCCCAACAAGTGGCTCAACGACAACGAGGAGGGCGGCAAGAACCAATACGAGGAGGAGTTCCTGAAGCGGCTGATGAGCCAGAACGGCAAGTCGTGGAAATTCTCGTTCGACAAGCTCGTGCGTCCGGAGCAGGGCCGCAAACTGGTGGACAACATACAAAAGGTCTACGACGCCGATTTCTCGGTGATCGTCTACAACTTCCTCGACATCCTCTCGCACGCACGTACCGAAACCGACATTATCCGCGAACTGACCGAGGACGAAGCGGCTTTCCGCTCGCTGACACGCTCGTGGTTCGAGCATTCGGACCTCTACACCATCCTGCGCCTGTTGTCCGAACGGGGCCACACGGTGGTCATCACCTCGGACCACGGCACCATCCGCGTGGACAACCCCGTGAAGGTCACGGGCGACCGCGAAACCTCGGCCAACCTGCGCTACAAAACGGGCCGCAACCTGGCTTACAACTCCCGCGAGGTGTACGAGATTCTGAAACCCGAGGACATACAGCTGCCGTCGAGCAACCTCACGTCGAGCTATATTTTCGCCTACAACACGGATTTCCTGGTTTACAACAACGACGCCAACCGCCACATCCGCTACTACCGCAACACGTTCCAGCACGGCGGCATCTCGATGGAGGAGATGATCGTACCGTACATCGTTTTAAAGCCCAAGAAATAAATGAAAACCATTCACATCACCTCGCAGGACGAACTCCCGCAGGTCGCCGGGGCGATCATCCGCTCGCTGGGCCGCCGCACGGTGGTGGCTTTCCGCGGCGAGATGGGCGCCGGCAAAACTACGCTCATCCGCGAGATCGCGGCGGAACTCGGGGCCAAGGACACCGTCACCAGCCCCACGTTCGCCATCGTCAACCAATACAAGGGCGAGGGCAACCGCCGTATCCATCACTTCGATTTCTACCGCATCAACGACCTGCGCGAGGCATTCGACTTCGGGTACGAGGAGTACTTTTATTCGGGCGACCTCTGCCTGGTGGAGTGGCCCGAGAAGATCGAGCCACTGCTGCCCGACAACGTGATGACGGTGCGCATCACCGTCGACAGCGACACGGCCCGCACGTTCGAGATCAATTAAACAAACACCCATCCCATCCGTCACAATCCTTAGAAATGCAAGAGTACACATCGAAACAACACCAAATTCTGCGTCCCGCGGAACAGATTTATGCGGTCATCAGCCGCTTCGACAACCTCACGCCGGCCGTTGCCGACCGGGTCGAGGAGTGGCAGGCCACCGAAGAGACCTGCTCGTTCAAAGCCAAGGGTTTCACCGTCCGCCTCCGCATGGAGGAGCGCGAGGCGCCCAAACACGTCAAAATCGTGGGCGACGAAGGGGGACTTCCGATGGATTTCGCCTTCTGGATTCAGTTGCACAAGGTTTCGGAGACCGACACACGCATGCGGCTGGTCCTGCACATCGAGCTCAACATGATGATGAAAATGATGATCGGCGGCAAACTGCAGAACGCCATCGACCAGATCGCCGAAGGCATCGCCAAAGCCATGCAGGCGTAAGACGCCTGTTTTAGGGGCAACCGCAGATCAAAACGCTTCCGACCCTAATCGTTGCTGTCTTCAGCGTAAGACGCCTGTCTTAAGGGCAATCGAAAGCCAGCACAGCCATCCCCGTCCTGAAAACGCCCCGTTCCGGCAAACCGGAACGGGGCATATCGTATCAGGCCCTCTCCCGGTTCTCGCCGGGCGCCGCGCGATATTCCGACGGCGTGCAGCCGAACCGTGCTTTGAAGAGCTTGCCGAAATATTGCAGCGAGTTGATACCCACCCTGTCGGCGATCTCGGCGATCTTCAGTTCGGGACACTCGGCCAGCATCCGCGCGGCTTCGCGCAGGCGGATGCCCTGGATCAGCTCGGTGGGAGTCTGTCCGAAGACGCCTTTGATCTTGGCGAACAGCGCCGTGCGGCTCAGGGCCAGTTCTCGGCTCAGCATCCCGACACCCAGCGACTCGCTGTCGAGGTGGTCGCCGATCAGCGCCAGCGTCTTGCGCACGAAAGCCTCGTCCATCGGATTACCCGAAAGGATTTCCGGAACGGGTTCGGAGCTTCCCTCGAGGAACTTGCTCTGCAGCAACCGGCGGTTGCGCACCATGCCGTTGCACTTGGCCATCAGCACATCCGTGTCGAAGGGCTTCGAAACGTAATCGTCGGCGCCGCTCTCGAGTCCCGAGATGCGTTGTTCGGGCAACGAGAGCGCCGTGAGCAGAATCACGGGAATGTGGCAGGTTTCGAAATCATGTTTGATCGCCGCACACAGCTCCGTCCCCGACATGCCGGGCATCAGCACGTCGCTCACGATCAGGTCGGGCTGCTCCTCGCGCGCCAGCCGCAGTCCCTCCGCACCGTCCGGGGCCAGCGTCACGCGGTAGTGCTGCGAAAAGATGGTGCCGAACATGCTCCGCAGCTCGTCGTCGTCCTCGACGACCAGCAGGCGCGGCAGCTCCTCCGCCCCCGGAATCCGTTCGGGAGCGGGCAGATAGTCGGCCACGGGCGCCGGACGGGCATATTCCTGCTTCTCGACCACCTCGACGTTGGGATTACCGCTGAAGTCGGGATTCAGCAGGAGCGTCACCGTAAAGGTCGAGCCCACCCCCACCTCGCTCTCGACGCCGATCCCTCCGCCGTGCAGTTCGACGATGCCTTTCGAAAGGGCCAGCCCGATGCCGACCCCGGCGTCCTGCGTGTCGGCCTCGTGGTGGTAGAAGCGTTCGAAGATCGTCGTGAAGAACTTCTCCTCGATACCGTGGCCCGTATCGGCCACCTTCACCACGGCCTGCACGTCGTCCGCCGAGAGCGTCACCGTGATCCGGCCGCCCCGATCGGTATGTTTGAACGCATTGCTAATCAGATTATAGAAGACTTTCTGCAACTGCATGGGGTCGAACGGCAGCTCCAACCGCTCCATCCCGGGCTCATAGCGCAGTTCCACCCCGCGGATGCCGCTGTACTCCTCGAACGTTCCGCACACCTCGGCCAAGTAGGCCACCAGATCCAGCCGGCTCACTTTCAAAGACATATATCCCTGTTCCTGCTTGCGGAAGTCGATCAGCTCGTTGACCAGATCGCGCAGCCGCAGGGCGTTGCGGCGGACGCTCATCAGATAACCTTTCAACACGCCGGGCAACTCCTGGCGCGCCAGCAGGTCCAGTTGTCCCTGGATCAGCGTCAGCGGCGTGCGGAACTCGTGCGAAATGTTGGTGAAGAAGACCAGCTTCCACTGCGTGATGCGCTCCTGCTGCTCGCGGGCCATCCGTTCCATGGCCAACGACTGCTCCAGCTGCTTTTTCGTATAGTAATAGCGGACGACCCACGCCGTAATCAGCATAATCAACAGCACGTAGAGGATGTAGGCGAAGATACTGGCATAGAACGGCGGGTAGACCCGGATGTCGAGTCCTATGTGTCCGCCGCCGTCGAGCAGGCGGGTCGGACGGCTCTGCACGGCCAGCCGGTAACGCCCCGGCGGGAGGTTCATATAGCGGATGTTGTTCCCCGGCAGCGGACGCCACGCCTCGTCGTAGCCGATGAGCTTGTACTGGTAATCGCCGAGGTTGAAATCCACGGCGTTGTCGGTCCCGAAAGCAATGTCCACGATGCTGTATCTATGCCCCAGCGAAATCGACTTCGTGTAAGGCATCGCCTCGTCCAGAATACCGGTCCGGTCGCCGGCCCGCACGGGATGCTCGTTCACCGCAAGCGACGCAAAGAAGAGCTGGGGCGCACGTCCGGCACGGATCAACTCCTGCCCCGTGAACGACACGATGCCGTCGACGCCGCCCGCCAGCATCTCGTCCCCCTCGCCGCGCCACAGACAGCCGTTCTCGAGCGACAGCAGCGGAAATCCGTTGCGGATGTTGAAATTTTCGCTGCGGAGGCTGTCCGCATCGACCAGCGACATCCCGGCGTTGGTCCCGAAGACCATCAGCCCCGAGGGGGTCTGCGAAATGGCGCTCACGTAGTCGCTCGCAATGCCGCAGGCCGCCCGGTCGTAGGCCACGAACTCCTTCCGGTCGCGGTCGAACAGCAGCGCCCCGCCGCGGGTCGTCCCGACCCATGCCCGTCCGCGGTCGTCGCGGAACAGCGAGGTCACCATGTCCTGCTGCACCACGCGGTTGAAATAGAGCTGGTAAACGCCCGCTTCGTCGCGGCGGTAAACCCGGAAATTCACCTGCCCCGTCACCACGTAGAGCCATCCGTCGCCGCCGCTCAGCACGTTGAACACCCGCGGCTGGTTCAGGATGCGCTCCGCACGGCGGGTCCGCATGTCGATCCGGTAAACCCCGGCATAGGTCCCGGCGTAGATCGCATCGCCCTCGCGCGAAAGACTGTGGACGATCTCGATATTTTCCAGTCCGCCGCCCTGGTCGGTGATTTTCAGGCGTTCGAAACGCCCCGATGGGATGTCGTAGACGCAGACGCCGCCCATGAACATTCCCAACCACAACTGGTCGCGTTCGGCATCATAGCGGATGCTTTTGACGTTGTTGCTCGGAATGCCGCTGTTGCCCATGTTGAAGAAGCGGCCCCGGCGGCGCGTGCGGTCGTAGAAATAGAGCCCCTTGTCCGAGGTTCCGGCCCAGACGTCGCCGCGGCGGTCGAGCGTCACGTCGGCGACGATGGTCCATGTCGTGTCCTCGCCTTCGATCGGAACCACGCGGAACAGCGCCTCGTGGGGATGGAAATAGGAGATTCCCGTATAGAACGACCCGAACCAGATCGCACCCCGGCGGTCGCGCATGATGCACTCCACCGTCAGGTTGCGCATGCCGTAAAGCGGATTGTCCGAACGTCCGAAATGGTAGAAGCTGTCCGACGCGGGGTCGTAACAGTCCAGTCCGAACATCATGCCGATCCACAGCCGGCCCTCGTTGTCCTCGCAGATGCAGCGCACGTAGTTGTCGGCCAGCCCCTCGGGATGGTTCGAATCGTGGACGAAGCGCCGCACGCCGCCCCCGGCGTCGAGACGGTAAAGCCCCTCGCTGCGGGTGCAGACCCACAAATCGCCGCGGCTGTCCTCGAACAGGCTGCTGATCTTCGAGGCCGTCGGCAGGATGCACTCCGCCGTGCCGCGCTCATCCAGGCGGTAGAGCCCCGAATGGAGCGTCCCGACATAGAGCACGCCTCCGGCCGTGCAGGCCAGCGCCGAGACCTCGCTCATCGGAGGCAGCAACAACTGGCTGCATTTCCCGTCGGGCGAGGCGATCATGATGCGGTCCCCGGCGGCGGCATAAACCCGGCCCCCGCGGACCGTTGCGGCCGAGATCGAACGGCTGTCGAGCAAAGAATCGGTGAAGAGCGGCCGGAAGGTCTCCCGCCGCAGGTCGTATTCGACGATATTGCGAAGCTGGTAAAAATAAATCAGGCCGTTCTGCTCGCCGTAAATGCCTTTGACGTTCATCGGGCGGAACAGTTCCGCAGCGCCCTCCGACATCAGCGGCTCCTCGGTCTGCAGCCCGCGGTAGCGGACCACGCCGCCGACGCCCGCAGCCCAGACCGTGCCGTTTTCATCCTGGTAAAGGGTGGTTACGTTGGTCTGGTTGAAACCTTCACTGATGCCTAAGTGTTTAAATACCATTTGAGCCGGCGGTGCGGCAGCAATCGCCGGGGGGGGGAAATTCCAGCTCAGAAACAGCAAAAGGAGGATCAATCTACACATACTCGGTTTCTCTATCCATCCGACAAGATACGAAATTTCGGGAAATTTTCGAAATCGGAATCGAAAAAAAGCCGCCCGGGGTTACCGGGCGGCGAACCACGGTCGGGACATGCGCATAAAGCGCATGTCCCGGCGCAAGTCTTATTCGTACTGCTCCTTCAGTTCGTCGTACCAGCGCTGCATGACGAAATAGGCTTTCTTTTTGCCGCCCTGGTCCGAGACGAGGCCCTTGCGGTTGAAATCGTCCTGAATGCCGACCATCTGACGGCGCGGCGAACGGAAATCCTTCAAAACCCACGGCGTGGTCCCGGCCAGCCCGGGCATCCGTTTGAACATGTTGACGCTGCGCTCGTAGAGATCTTCCATGTACTCCTCGGTGAACCGCTCCGTGCGCCCGCCGTGACGGCCGTAAACCGCCCCGCCGCCGAACTCCGAGATGAAAACCGGCTTTTCGAGGTCGAAAGTCCAGTTCACCCGGTCGCACTTCTCCGACTCGCCGTCGTACCAGCCGACATACTGGTTGAAACTGATGAGGTCCACCAGATCGGCCAGATCGTCCTTCACCGTCAGCAGGTCGGGTTTCAGGCGGGTCTTCTCCATGGCGGCGCTCACCAGCCGGGTGTCGTCCATGCTGCGGGCCTTGGCGATGAGCGACCGCAGGAATTTCAGGCGCGCCTCGCCGTGCGGGGTCTCGTTGGCCACGGACCAGATCACCACATTGGCACGGTTCTTATCGCGCGTAATCATGTCCGCCAACTGCGCCTCGGCATTGGCATAGGTCGCGGGATTTTCCCACTGGATCGTCCAGTAGACCGGGATTTCCGACCACACCATCAGTCCCATCTCCTCGGCCGCACGGACCATCGCCTCGTTGTGGGGATAGTGCGCCAGCCGCACGAAATTACAGCCCATCTCCTTGGCCCATCCCAGCAGGATGCGGGCCTGTTCCCCGGAAAAGGCGCGGCCGCTCATGCCGTAGGGCGCCTCCTCGTGGATCGACACGCCGCGGCAGAACACCTCTTTGCCGTTGAGCAGGATCTTCGTGCCCCGGGTCTCGATCGTGCGGAAGCCGATGCGGTCATTCACCGAGTCGGTCTCGGCGGCGATCTTCACGGCATAGAGTTTCGGATTCCCGGGCGACCAATAGACCGGTTTGGCTTTCACCTCGAACGCGGCATAGCCGTTGGCGTCGGTCGTGACCCGTTTCGAAATTTTCAGTTCGGGAATCTCCACCGTCACCGTCTGCTCGACCTCGGCGCCGTCGAGCTGCACCCAGCCGGCGATCACCTGCGGCTCGCCCTTCTTCAACTGCACCGAGTAGTCGCGGATGAAGGTCAGCGGCGTCTCGACAATCACGACGCTGCGCGTCAGCCCGCCGTAGTTCCACCAGTCGGAATTGAGCGTCGGGACGCCCTCGGCCAGCCGTTTGTTGTCGACCTTCACCACCAGCGAGTTCTGCCCCTCGCGCACCTTGCCGGTGATCTCGAAGTTGAAGGGCGTGTAGCCGCCGACGTGTTTGCCGATCTTGCGGCCGTTCAGCCCCACGATCGTCTCGTAGTTCGCCGCCCCGAAGTAGAGGAACGTGCGGCGGTCCGTGCGGGGCTTGTAATCGAACAAGTTGCGGTACCAGACCGTGCCCTCGTAATAGTAGAGCTGGGGACGCTGGGTGTTCCAGTCGCCCGGCACCAGCAGCGTGCGGTCGGTGTTGAAATTGTACTCGAAAAGCTTGGTGCGGTCCTTGTCGAAATCGTCGTCGGCAAAGTAGGACATATTGTCCTTCAACGGTTTGCGGCGATAGTCGTAGTAACCGTTCTCGTAAGGATCGACGATCGTCTTCCAGAGTCCGTCGAGCGACACGGTCTCCCGGCCGGCGACATTGACGATCTGCGGTGCGGGAGCATCCTCCCCCGCCGCCGCGGGCAGCGCCGCACAGCATCCTGCCAGCGCCACTATCAACATGGTATTCTTCATATAAGTCTTATTAGATCAGTTCGAATTTCACTTTCTGGCCGTTCACGTGCAGGTAGAACGCGCCGTTCTCCAACAGCCGCTTTCCCGTGTGGTCGGGGAACGACAGGTCACGCACGGGGTCGATCTCGAAACGGAACACACGGCTTTCGCCCGCCGGAATGAACTGTTTCTCGAAATGTTTCAATTCACGCACCGGGCGCGATATCGAGGCCGTCGGGTCCGAGAGGAACCACATCACGGTCTCCTTGCCGTCCATCGCACCGCCGTTCGTCACCTCGACCTCGGCCGTCAGCCGTTCGCCGCGGCGCAGGGTTTCGCGGTCGAGCCGCAGCGGCCCGTATTCGAAGGTCGTATAGCTCAGCCCGTAGCCGAACGGATACATCGGCTCGTGCTGCAGGTTTTGGTAACGCCCCGACTTGGGACGCGCCGCCTGCCGCTGGTTGTAGTAGACGGGCTGCTGCTCGGCGCAGACCGGGAACGTGATAGCCAGACGCCCCGAGGGATTGACCTTGCCCGAAAGCAGCTGCGCAACGGCGCTGCCGCCCTCGGTTCCGGGCTGCCAGATCTCGACCAGCGCATCGGCTGCGGGCTCGACGCCGCGCACGTCCACGGGCCGCCCCGACGAAAGCAGCACCACGACGGGCCGCCCCGTGCGGGCCATTTCGCGCACGAACTCCTCCTGAATCGCCGGCAGCGCAAGGCTGGCCCGCGAAGCGTTCTCACCGCTCCAGTTGCGTTTCTCGCCCATGCAGAGCACCACGAGGTCGGCACCGCGTGCCGCGGCTGCGGCACGGGCGAACTCCGAACGGTCGCCGCCGTCGAAATCGCACCCTTTCACATAGTCGATCCGGGCCTTTCCGGCAAACTCGGCCTTCACGCCCTCGAGGATCGTCACCACATCGTCAGCCTCGCCCTGGCCCCACCACGACCCCATCAGGTCCGCGCGGTTGTCGGCCATCGGTCCCATCAGCGCAATGCGCCGCACGTCTCCGGCGACGGGCAGCGTCCTGCCGCGGTTCTTCAACAGCACCATGCTCTCGGCCGCCAGTTCCCGCGCCGCGGCACGCGCTTCGGTCGACAGGTAACGCTGTTCGTCGGGCAGCTCCTCGATATAGGGATTTTCGAACAGCCCGAGGCGGAATTTCACACGCAGGATACGCCGCACGGCTTCGTCCAGCACCTTTTCCGGCACCCGTCCGCTTTCGACCAGGGCTTCCAGATTCTCCCGGTAGACATCGTCCACCATGTCCATGTCCAGCCCTGCCGTGATCGCCTTGGCCGCAGCCTCGGCCCGGTCGGCGGCCACGCCCTGCGCGACAAGCTGCTTCACGGCGTCCCAGTCCGAGACCACGAGACCGTCGAAACCCCACATGCCGCGCAGGATGTCGGTCATCGTATAGCGGTTGGCCGACGCCGGTATGCCCGAAATGTCATTGAAGGCGCTCATCACCGTCGCGGCGCCGGCCTTCACCCCCATTTCGAACGGCGGAAGCGCCGTATCCCACAACGTTTGCGGGGAGATCTCGGTGTAGTGGTAATCGCGGCCGCCGTCGGAATAGGCGTAGCCCACGAAATGTTTCAGACAGGCGGCGATCGCACCGTCCGCCGTCAGGTCGTCGCCCTGATAGCCCTTCACCGCGGCGGCACCCATCATTCCGTTCAGGTAGGGGTCCTCGCCGTAACCTTCGGACACGCGGCCCCAGCGGGCGTCGCGCGCCACATCGACCATCGGCGAGAAGGTCCAGTGCACGCCCGACAGCCGCGACTCGCGCGCCGCGACGCGGCACGACTCCCCGACCAGCGCCTCGTTCCACGAGCAGGCCTGCCCCAGCGGAATGGGGAAGATCGTGCGGTAGCCGTGGATCACGTCGAAGCCGCACAGGATCGGAATCCCGAGCCGCGACTCCTCGACGGCCTTGCGCTGAATCCGGTTGTAATACGCCGGACTGGTACTGCGGTAGAGCAGCGAGCCGATCATCGGGCTCACGGCCTTCGTCTCGCTCTCGACGTTGTTGACGTTCATGTTCTTTCCATAGGTCCACTGAGTGACCTGCATCACCTTCTCTTCGAGCGTCATGCGTCCCAACAGGTCCTCCACGCGGTCTTCGACTCCCGCCGCGGGGTCCTTGTAGACCTCCCGGTCGGAACATCCCGCCAGACCCGCCGCCGCCACGAGCAGCCACAGGGCGATTGCTTTTCTGTTCATCGTAACTAATGTGCCTTTTTTTGTTGAGTCATAAAACGGCCTCCGCCCGTCACAGGACGGAGGCCGCAGAGTATGTCTGCGTTCCCGGTTATTCGAGGAACTCGATATCGTCGTAATAAACGGTCCGGTTGTTGGTTTCGGCGTCGAAACCGCTCATCCCGCCGGCGGTCATGTTCACCAGAGGCCGGAACTGAACCTGGTTGAACTCGCTGCAATTGCTGAACCCGTATCCGCAGCCCTCCAGATCATACACAAATTCGTTCCAATCGTCGGTTTTGACGAGCTTCTTCCACTCCGCCGCCGAAGCGTTGTTGTTCGCAAACGCCTGCCCGTTGATCTTGCAGGGCATCTTATTGGGCTGTCCCGAACCGCCTTCCGGAGTTTTCGGAATGAGCATACGCGGATAATACTCGTTTTTGCCCAGATAAATCCGAATCCGGATCGCCTTGTATTTCACGCGCTCGGCCCCGGAGAGCTTCTTATCGAGATAAACATCGAAAAAGGCCGATGTACCCGTCGTCGTCGCCGACATGTCCACCTTCAGCACCTTACCGCTCGGATTGGCAGTTGTCGGATAGGGATTGTTGACAATCGACAACGAACCCTTGTTACCCTCCTTGATATAGTCCGATGCAAGCGACGACAGGGTCTCGAAATTCTCGAACATATAGCCGGCACCCGCTTCGCTCACCTCGACGGTCCACGAGGCGGTCTTCTCCTCGCCCTTGGCGTTGACACCCTTATAGGTCACCGTATAGGTTCCGGCGGCATCGAACGCATGCCTGAACTCCGCGGTCGCCGACACCGCGTCGCCGCCGACCTTCCATTCGTGCACGAGGCCCGTTCCGCCGCCCTTCACCGTCGCCGTGATGACCACCTCGTCACCCGCGGCACTCCGGAGCGTCGAACCGTCGGCCTTCGAAAACTCGATCTCCAACGGTTTCTCCTCGACCCCGACCGTCCACGACGAAGTTTTTTCCTCGCCCTTGCCGTTGACGCCCTTGTAAGAGACCGTAAAGGTTCCTACCTCGTCGAACGTCCGTTTGAACTCCGCAGTCGTAGACACCACGTCGCTGCCGACCTTCCATTCGTGCACGAGGCCCGTTCCGCCGTTCTTCACCGTCGCCGTGATGGCCACCTCGCTGCCCTGCACGCAGGGGATCGCGGCATCGGTCACCGAGAATTCGATCTCCAGCGGCAGTTCGTCGACCGTTACGGTCCACGTGCGGTTTACCGACACCTCGTCGGCATTCACGCCGCGGTAGGTCACCGTATAGGAACCCATCTTGTCGAAGGTGTATTTGAACTCCGTGGTCGTCGAAACCACCTCGTCATCGACTTTCCATTCGTGCACGACCTCCTTGTCGCCGGCCACGACCGTCGCCGAGATGAGCACCTCCTCGCCCGGCAGGCAGGAGACGGTCTCCTCCTCGTTCGAGAACTCGATCCCGAGGGGCGATCCCTCGACCGTCACCGAATAGTCCTTCTCGACCTTTCCGACCGTGTTCGAGGCCTCGAAATGCACGTCATAGGTGCCTTTGGCCCGGAACACATAGGTCATCGAAGCCGTCGCGGCCATCAGTTTCCCGTCGACGAACCAACTGCAACTGAGCGGCCCGGAGCTTTCGATCACCGCCTCGAAACGCACGGCGTCGTCGACATAGGCCGACACGGCCGATTCCGTGACGGGAAAGGTCACCTGCGGCATGACGGCCGGCTGTTCGTCCGTCGTATCGTCGCCGCCGCATCCCCACAGCGCAGCCAGTCCCATCAGCAGGACCGCCTGCATCCAAATTATCTTTTTCATCGTCATTCGTATTTCAGTTTACTCCAAAAACTCGATATCGTCGATATACACCGTGCGGGTGTTGGTTTCGGTCACAGGCCCCGAAGGGATATTCGTTCCGTTTTTCTGGTACAGCGGTCTGAATGTCAAGTTCTTCGTCGGATCAAGTTTCGTGTCGAATCGATATTCCAATACCTCCCATTCATCCTTGAACTGCGGATCAGTAACCGATGCATATTTTTTTCCGGCATAATCCATATGCGGATAATACTTATTTTTGCCCAGATAGACCTTAAACCGGATGCCCGTGTACTTCGTCACGTCGATCTTGTCAACCGGTATATCTTTCAGTTTCAAGTCGAAATACCCCGACGTGCTACCCGTGCCCGTAACATTGTCCCGAAGCACCTTCAGGCTCGTGTTGATCCCTTCGGGTTTGGGATTGTCCGCCAGTTCGATACCCGGGGTATTCTGTTTCAGGGTCCACCATTTGGGCAGCTCGGTGTAATCCTCGAAATGCTCGAAGAGCGCGCCCGACGGTATGATCGTCACGGTCCACGTGCGGTCCACGGTCTCCTGCTTGGAGTTCACGCCGTGGTAGGCGATCGTGTAGGGGCCCGCGCCGTCGAAAGCGCGGCTGAACACGGCGTCGGTCGAGACCGTCACGCCGTCTACCTTCCATTCGTGCTGCACGCCCGTACCGCCGTATTTCACCGTGGCGATGATCTCCACGACGGCGCCGTCCTTGCAGGGGATCGTCGCGTCCTCGTTCGAGAAACTGATCTCCAGCGGACGCTCCGTGGCCTGCACTTCGAAACTCTTCCGGAAGGTCCCGGCGGCGTTCGTACCTGCATAGGCCACGGTGTAGACCTTGGCTTCGGGCAGATCGAAGGTGTCGAAATAGGCTTTGTCCGACTTCACCTCGCCGTCCACCTTCCATTCGTGGACGACATCCGATCCGGCGTCGACGATGGCCATCACCTTCAGGATGTCCAACTGACGGCGCACGATACGCGTCGAGTCGCCCACCGAAAGGTGCATCTCCAGCACGTCGGCTACCTTCACGGCATAGCTTCTCTCCACTTTCCCGGCGCCGTTGCGGGCCTCGAAGCGCACTTCGTAGTCGCCCGGGGCGCTGAAGGTATAGGTCATTCCGGGGGTCGAGGCTTCGAGCGTCCCGTCGACATACCATCCGCAGGTGAGTTTGTCGCCGCTCTCGATATCGGCCCGGAACTCCACCGGATCGCCGACGACAGCCGTCAGCGAGGTCTCCTGCACCGGGAACGTTACCTGCGGCGCAGTGTGCCGCAACGGGGTCACATCCTCCTCGCAGCCCCACAGCGCCACGATCCCCAGCAGCAGAATTATTTTTGATTTCAACAGGGTTTTCATAATCGGTCGGTTTTATTGCGCATCGTAAAAGCGGGTCAGCTGATAGACATTGCCGTTCAGCTCCTCCATGTTGTCCAGCAGGGGCGAATAGTATTGGAAATCCCAGGTCACCATGCCCTTGTTCGAGTCGCGGTTCGAGGGATCGGTGTTCAGGTTCTCGGGATCGTTGTCCTGATAGGTGAACCAGTGCCAGCCCACGCAAACCTTGCTTTCGATGAGTTTAAGCGCGAAATTCTGGTAGAAATAGCCGCGCTCGGCCTGCGTGCGGACGTTCCATCCGGCCCCGGTGGTGTTCGGCAGCTCCGAATCCTCGCCCTTGGTGTAGAACTCCGTCACGAAGAACGGCTTCCCGGACCACGCGCCCCAGTTCTGCACGGCCTGTGCATCGGGCTCCCATTTCTGGTAGTGGTTGATCGAGAGAATGTCCATGTACTTGCCGGCGGTCTTGAACATCTCGTCGTTCACCAGTTCGTAGTTCCACTGGTTGAAGCGGCAGCCCAGATAGAGGTGGTTGGGATCGTACTTTTTGATCGCCTTGGTCACCTTCTCCAGATAGACCTCCAGACAGTAGGCGATGAAGGCGCGGCGGTCGGCCGCCGTAGCCTCGGAGAGTTTCGCCCCGACCTTGCCTTTGCGCTGGTCGAGCCACTCCTGGGCCTTCTGGTGGTTGATGTGCGTAGCGGGCCACTTCTCCAGACAGCGGTCCAGCGCATAGTCCTTCCACGGAATCTCGTTGTCGGTGAAATAACCGATGCAGTAGGGATCATCCTTGTAGGCGGAAATTGTCTTGATCTCGCTCTCGACATACTCGTCGAACTTGGGATGGAACACCATCGCAAAGTCGTTGGGATAACCCTCCCAGCCCGACCAGCTCGCGTCGGCCTCCTCACCCGAGGATTTGATGTAGCTGTTGAGCTTGCCCATCGGGCTGACGATCACCGTGTAGGGCATCGGCTCGGTGAGTTTGCGCACGGTCGACACATTCGACCACGCTCCCAGGCCGTTGAACCCGCGGGCCTTGAGCATCGAAGTCTCCTGGCGGGCCCACTCCGAAGTCGAGCCGAACTTCTCCAGCAGTTTGGCCTGCTGGCGGTCCGAACCGCCGGCGCTGAACACGGCCACGCCCTTGCAGATGTAGAGGTTGCCTTCGGGAGTTATCATCCACCAGCGTCCGCCGATCTGCTGCGTGCGGAAAAAGCCGGTCGCCTGCAGCGAAGAGACCTTCCAGCCGCCGTATTTGTCGGTAGCGGGGTCTTCGCCGGGCGTGAAGCCGTGGATGCGGTCGACCGTGTAGGCGAGGTAGTCGCCCCACGCCGAGGTCTTGTTCTTGCGGGCGCGCACCTGATGCGGCGGCTCCACGTCCGAGGGCGTATCGCCGCCGGAGGGATAAACTTCGGGCAGCGCATAGGTCTTGTCTTCCGCGCAGCCGGCGGCCAAAAGCGCGGCGGCTGCGATCAAAAGCAGGTATTTCAGCGATTTATTCATGGCTATTTGGTCGTTTTTCGGTTTTCTTCAGCCTTCTCCGCATCCAGATGGCGGATCAGCCGGAAGGTGCAGTCGTTCAACTGCTTCATCTCGTCTAACAGTACGGTGTAGGGCTCGAAGTTCCAGGCCACGACGCCCTTGTTCGAATCGCGGTTCGAGGGGTCGGTCTTCAAATTCTGGGGATCGTTGTCCATGTAGGTGAACCAGTGCCAGCCCACACAGTTGCCGCTGCGCAGCAGCTCCGTCACGAAATTCTGGTAGAACCAGCCGCGGTCGGCCTGCGTCCGCACGTTCCATCCGGCTCCGGTGTTGTTCGGCAGCCCCGAATCCTCACCCTTGGTATAAAACTCGGTGATGATGAACGGCTTGCCCGACCACTTCTCCCAATCGGCCATCCACGCGGCGTTGGGTTCCCACAGCCGGTAGTGGTTGATCGAAATCACATCCATATACTTGCCGGCCACGGCGAAAATCTCCGGACTGGCCATCTCCTGACGGTGCTGGTTGAAGCGGCAGCCCAGGTAGAGGTGGTTGGAATCGTACCTGCGGAGCGCTTCGGTGACCTTGCGCATGTAGGTGTCGAAATAGAAGGCCTGGAACGCCTTGCGGTCGGCATCGGTGATCTCCGCCGCCGGAGCGTCCTTCACGCCCTTGCGCTCGTCGTACCACTTGCGGACGGCGATGTAGGCATCCTCGTCGTGCGCCAGCAGCGTCAGGTGGCGGTCCAGCGCATCGTTGACCCACGGCAGCTCGTTGTCGGTGAAATAACCCAGCAGGTACTTGTCGTCGCGGTATTTGGCGATGGGCGCGACAGCCCGGTCGATCACCGCGTCGAACCCGGGGTCGAAGACCATTGCCAGGTCGAAGCGGTAACCCTGCCATCCGGCCTGCTTGTACTTGCCGCCGAAGTGCCTGCGGTGCTGCCCGTGGTACATGCCCATCGGATTTACGATCACGGTGTAGGGCATCGGGCGCTCCGACTCGCGGACCGTGTTCACGTCCGACCAGGCTCCCAGCCCGTTGAACCCGTAGCGGCGCAGCATCTCCTGCTGGTCGGCGGCCCATGCGGCGCGCGTCCCGAACTTCTCTTCGAGGGCCTTTTTCTGGCGGTCCGAACCGCCCGTCGTGAAGACGGCCACGGCCTTGTGGATAAAGGGCCATCCCTCGGGGTCGATCAGCCACCATCGGTCGCCGATCTTCTGCGTGCGGAAGAATCCGGTAGCCTCCTGACGGTCGACCATCCAGCCGCCGTAGACGCTCTGTTTGGGATCGCTTTTCCGGCAGTTGAAACCCGGAAGGCGATCGACGGTCTTCGCCTCGTAGCTCTTCCATTCGGGTTTCTGCGCATTCTCCCGGGCCTCGACCCGCCGGTACTCCGGGGACTTGGCCGCGAGGCTTCCGGCGGCCAAGACGGCGGCCGCCAGGAGCGTCAGTCTGTTCATGAGTCGTTTCATACGGCTATTCGTAGTTACCGGGGTTCTCGTCCTGCCACTCGTTCACGCCGTCGCGCACGCGGTTGCGGAACGTCAGCGTATCGGTAGCGTGATAGGTCAGTCCCTCCTTCACGTATTTGTACTTCAGGTAAATCCTGCGGTTTTGCAGCAGCTTCGCGCGGTTGAACGAGCAGTCGCCGTCGGCCTCGACCACATAGTCGGCGCCGTCCGCGGCGCTCACCGTGATCGCCCCGCCCTCGCCCTGCGTCAGCGTAAGCTGGGCCTTCGAGCCGTTCAGTTCGCCGCCCACGGCGTTGGCCGTCAGGGAGAACGGCGCCACGGTGGTCAGCGTCCAGACGCGCGTCTCGGGCTGCGGGACGGTCGTATAGTAAGCGATGCGGTTGACCTCCGCGCCCGAAGCGTCCGTCACGATGGTCTCGCCGCCGTGCCAGTAGTTGCCGAAGAGCATGTTCTCATACCGCACGCCGACTACCGAGGTGGCTTTGTCGGCCATCAGGTCGGTGCCGTTGCCGTCGGTCAGGCGCAGGGGGATCACATATTTGGGCAGCGTGCGCGAAGCGTCGGCGAGGAATTTCGCGGAGTCGATTTTGATGACGATCTGCCCCAAGTGCGAACCCTGGCGGATCGTCACGCGGCCGTCGGTGCCACCCTCGGGCAGCAGCTTATACTCCTCGGCCGGCAGCGCCTCGAGCGAACTGAGCGACTTGGTGAGATTCTGGATATAGGAGAAGACATGGGTCTTCATCGCCTGCAGCGTCGCGTCGCTGACCAGCGAATAGTCGATCTCGAAGCTGATCGGACGGTCCACGGAGTTCTCGATCGTGCCGCCCAGCGCCACGCCCGTGGAGAACTTCATGCCCTCGCCCACGATGACCGAGCGGACGTCGGTCTGGTTGGCGAACCCCACGGCCTGCGTGTCGTTGTCCTTCACATAGTCGTCGTAACACGATGTCAGCGTGACGGTCGCAGCCAATATGAACAGGTATTTTTTCATGGTTTTACAGATTTTCCGGGTTATGATTTACTGCCAGTTCTCCCAGCCTTCGTTCTGCACGAGGCCCTTGACGTTGAGCATCTCCTTGTAGGGGATCGGGAGGTAAGCCGATGTGAACGAGCGCTTTTCGACCACGTGGTTGAAATTATACTCGAAGTCGCCGTTCAGCTGGCGCGTAACCTGCACGCCGTGCACCTCGCGGTTCAGCTCGCCGAGCGTCGTCGTCCAGCGGCGCAGGTCGAAGAACCACGTGCCTTCGAAACAGGTCTCGATGCGGCGCTCGTTGCGCAGGAACTTGTCGAAAGCCTCCTTGCCGGCCAGCGACACCTGCTCCAGATAGGGATCGGTTTTGATACCCTCGGCGCCGTCGTAGGTCGTGCGGCTGCGCAGGTAGGCGATGGCCTCGCGGGCCGTCAGGCCGTCGATCGGGGCGTTGGGGCCGCCGACCTGGTTGGCCGCCTCGGCGAAAGCCAGCACCATGTGGGCCCAGCGGATAAAGAACTTCGAGTGCGGCATCTTGTTGACCGAGGTCTCGGACCAGTTGAGGCCCATGTAGACGAACTTTTTGATGTGGTAGTTCGTCAGCGAGTTCTTCGAGCTGGTACCGGCCGCATCCTTGCCGCCGTTGGACCAGTTCTCGAAATTGTAGGTCTTGCCCGTCTGTCCCGTAACCACCGAACGGCCGTTGTAGAAGATCACGCTGTAAAAACGCGGGTCGCGGTTGAGGTAGGGATTCGCGGGATCGTAGGCATATTCGGGCGACTCGCCGATCGGATAACCGTCGGCCATGCCGAAAGCATCGACCAACTCCTGCGTGGCGCCCATCGCACCGTTGCCCTGAAAACCGCCCGGATAGAAGGCGCGTTCCATGTCGTCGTTCGACGACTTGTAGCGCGAACCGTAGACGATCTCGGGGTTATTGGGGTCGCACCAGTCGACCTGCCGGCCGACGGAGAAACCGCCGGAAACGTTGTCCACCGTCATTTTGAAATCCATCACCTCCTTGGCATATTCGGCGGCCTTTTGCCAGCGTTCCACATCGCCGTCGGGATTGAAGCGCGGGCTGGCCCACGTGAGGCAGACCAGCGCCTTGATGGCCACGGTGCTGATGCCGTCGAGGCGGCCCCAGTTCTGGGCGCCCATCACCCGGCGGTCGTCGGCGTTCGGCACCAGGAAATCGCGGTGCGCGATCGGCAGGTACTTGTAGGCCGAGTCGCAGTCGCGCAAGATCTGCGCCACGCACTCGTCGTAGGTGTTCCGCTCGAAGCGCAGGCCGCGCATCTCCTCGGGCGACATCTCCCAGACGCGCACGGGTTCGAGCAGAATGGGATACCCCAGCAGGCGGCCGTCCGTACCGCGTCCTCCGAACTTCTGCAGCAGGTCCCACTGGAACCACGCGCGCAGGGCGTAGGCTTCGCCCCAGAGGCGGTTGCGGAGCAGTTCGTCGAGGTGGTCGTCGAGCATGTAACGCATGTTCAGCCCGCGGTTGTCCTTGAGGAACATGTTGACGTTGTAGATGCCCTTGTAGTCGCGGTCCCAATAGGTCTCGAACGGGTCGTTCGTGGGGCTCGTGACGCCGACGGCGAAACGCCGCAGGACATCGGTCGTCGAGGTGCGCACGGCATTGTCCGTGGCGCAGTCGAGATAGGCGCCCTCGTTGTCGTTGTAGTTCTGGGCCATGTAGTCGTAGCACTTGCCGATGAGGCCCTGCATCGTCGTCGGGTTGGTCAGGATGTAGTCCTCCGAGCGGATCGCACTGGGATAGGGATCGAGGAAATCGCTGCATGCCCCCGTCACGCCGGCTGCGGCCACGGCCAATATCTGAAATAAGATTCGTTTCATCGTCGTCTCAATTAGAAAGTTAACTTAATGCCTGCCACGAAGGTACGCATCAGCGGATAGTTCGTAAGTCCGGAGCTGAGGGCCTCGGGGTCGACATCTTTGATCTTCGAGATGGTGCAGAGGTTGTTGCCGCGCAGATAGACCCGCATGCGGCGGATCGAGGTGATCCCCAGCCGGTGCACGGGCAGTTCGTAACCCAGCTCGACGGTCTGGATTTTGAAAAATCCGCCGTCCTCCAGCCAGAAGGTCGAAGTCTTGTAGTTGTTGTTGACCTTGTTGTAGGTCAGGCGCGGGTGGTTGGGATTGCCGGCGTTGCGAAGCGTGTACTTCGAGTAGTTGCCGTCGCCCCAGCCGTTCCAGAAGTAGTCGTTCGTCAGCGCCAGGTCGTAGAAGGCGCGCCCCGTGCCCACCACCGTCAGGTCGAAATCGCGGTAGCGGAGGTTGACGTTCACACCGTAGATCATCTTGGGCGTCGAGTTGCCGATGACGCAGAAGTCGTTGTCGTCGATCTGGCCGTCGCCGTTCATGTCCTCGTATTTGAGATCACCCTTTTGCAGTTTGTCGTCGAAGAGCTGCGGCACGGCGAGCGTCTCCTCGTCGCTCTGGAACTGCCCGATGTAGCGCAGGCCCCAGATCGAGGAGGCCGAATAGCCGACCTTCGAACGGTAGGCGTCCTTGTAGTCGAGCTCGTCGGCGCGAAGCACCTTCGAAGCCTGGAACGCAGCCCAGCCGTTGACCGAATAGGAGAAGTCGCCGGCACGGTCGCGCCAGCCCAGCGCCAGCTCATAGCCCTGATAGCGGGTCTTCTCGTAGTTCATCCAGAGCGATCCCGACGAAATGCCGGCCAGCAGCGGCAGGACGTTCTTCATCTCGGTGACGGGACCGTCGGAAAGCGTGTTGTAGTAGTTGAGTTCGAAACTCAGCCGGCGGCGGAGGGCAAGACCCTCGATACCGACCGTGAACTCGCGGCGCTTCTCGAAACGCAGGTTGGGATTGCCCAACATCTGCGCATAGAGCCGGTCGACGGCGTTGCTCGTAGTGCTTCCGAACCACTGGTTGTTCGTGTGGGGGCCGAACTTCTGTCCGTCGCTGTCCCACTTGTAGTTGTCGACGTCGCGGTTGGCCGACATCGAACCGTCGTAGTAGAGGATGCCGCCCTCGGCGCGCAGCTTCAGGAAGTCGATGCCGCGGAGGTTCTTCATGAAATTCTCCTCGGAGACGATCCAGCCCAGACCCACCGACGGCGATGCCGACCAGCGGTTGTTGAGCAGCGCATAGGTTCCCTGATAGCTGCAGGCAGCCTGCACGAGGTAACGGCCGTCGTAGGCATAGCGGGCGCCGAAGCCGAAGGTCATCTCGCGGCGGTGCTCGGTGATGAACTTCTGCGAACGCTTGGTAATCATATAAGAGGCCGAAGCAGCGACGGCGTGGCGGCCGAAGGTGCGGTCGTAGGCGAATTTCTGCACGAAATAGAAGCGGTTGGAGAAGTAGTCGAGCAGTTTGGTCTTGTTGGCCATGGCCTTCACACTATGGCTGCTGCTCTGCTCGGGGATCATCGCATCGTAACCGTTCTCGTCGATACCCTTGTTCAGGATGTAGGCCGCATAGTCCTCGGCCGTACCCAGACGCACGAGGTTCGTGGCGTCGTAGGCGCCGTAGGTCATCGACGTGAGGCCCGGGGTGAGGAACGAGAAATCGACATCCACGCCCACGTTGATCAGCCCCTTGCGGATGGTCTCGGTATAGGCGCCGTTCTCGAGGATATTGGCCACGGGATTCTGCTTGTAGAGCGACGAGACGGCGTACCACGGCGACTCGAGCGAAGGATCGTTGTTGGCGTAAATCGGGAACGAGATGCCCGGCGTGGTGTTGATGTCGCTGATGATGTCGGGGAACTCGGTCACGCCGAGCGTGGTGTTCGACGAGGCGTCCTCGCTCGAGTAGTTCGAGCTGTAACCGTAGTTGGACGACTTGCGGATGCCCATGGTCGAAACCAGGCCGAAGCGCGCCCGGATGTAACGGTGCAGTTTGATGTCGAGGTTGGCGTTGATGTTCACGCGGTTGTAGTTCGCCGCGGGACCGATCTTGTAGATGTCGTCCTCGCCGGCATACCCCAGGAAGGCGAAGTAGCGCACCAGGTCGTTGCCGCCTCCCGAGGAGACGTTGGCTTTGGTATAGTACATCGTGTTTTTGAGCATCATGTCGCGGAAATCGACGCTCGGGTTCCACTTGTCGTAGGGATCGTTCTTGGCATAGGCCGCCACGTCGTCGCGCGAATAGAGCATGTCGAGGCCGCTGTTGTTGCGGGCGATGTTGTTCAGGCGGGCATAATCGGCGCCGCTGACATACTCGGGCATGCGGTCGACGGTGTTCACGCCGCCCTCGACGTCGACCGTCAGGTAACGGTCGTTGTAACGGCCGCGCTTGGTCTTAATATAGACGATGCCGTTGGCGGCCGAAGGGCCGTAGAGGCTCTTTTCGAGCACGTCGCGGACGATGGTGACCGACTCGATCTGCTGGGGATCGAGCGGCGTCTCGTCGATCTGTACGGGAATGTCGTCGACCATGTACATCATCTGCTTGCCGCGGGTCGTGACGCTTACGCGCGTCGAGGCTCCGTACTGGCCGATGTGCTCCAGCGGATTGACGCCGGGGCCGCCGAATTTCTCGGCAACCTCAACGCCGCTGGCCAAACCCGTCAGGGCGTTGCGGATATCGGTCGAGGAGTATTTCTCGAGCTCCTCGCCGCGGATGACGATGGAGCTGCCCACCGAATAACGCTTTTTGAGGGTGGTATAGGGCAGCGGAATGTCGTCGTTCTCGCCGGCCAGCAAAATCGCGGGAGTCAGCGTCACCTGCGACGACTCGGCCAGGGCGCTGCCCAGTGCGCGGACAGGGGTGAAACCCTCGGCCGAAACCGTCACCAGGTCGCGGGGCGCGACGGAAAAGACGATGCGGCCCGCCTCGTCGGCCCTCAGGTGCCGCACACCCTCGCCCACGGTGAAACCGGCGTTCGGGACGGGCTTTCCGTCGGGCGTGACCACCGCGACGGAGACGTCGACCCGCCGGGGCTGCGCCTTGCGTGCCTGCGCCGCAGCCGGGCTGAACCACGCCGGGAGGATCAGCAGCATGCACAGCAGCGCAGCGTATTTGGACTGTGAAAACAAAATATGTTTCATAAATTCTCTCATTATACGATTAACACTACCACGCCTCGTTGGGTACGTAGTTCTTCATTTTGAGCAGGTCGCTCGTCTGGAACTGCACGTAGTACATGCCGTCGTTCTTCCAGGCGATCTGACGGTTCGAAGGCAGCTCGAAGCGCTCGTAACGGAAGCCCGTGGGATACTGCGCCGTAGCTCCCGCCTTGAGTTTGGTGACACGCATGCCCGTCAGCCGCGTGCGGTGGATCGAGGGGGCGTCCTTCCAGCGGCGGATGTCGCAGAAATAGTGGTAGCCTTCGAAGCAGAGCTCGACCGTGCGCTCGTTTTTGATGCGCGGGCGCAGGGCGTCCTTGTCGGTCGTGTAGGTGTCGAGCACGGCCGGCATCCCCACCCGGTCGCGGACCTTGTTCAGCGCATAGAGGGCCGTCCATTCCGCATCCGCGTCCGGAGCCTTTCCATTGGGACCGTAGGCCTCGTTGGCCGCCTCGGCATAGTTGAGGAAAACCTCCGCCAGACGGATGATCGGGTCGGTCAGCAGCAAGTTCTGCACACCCTTGTTCGAGAGGGCTCCCGTACGCTTCTGCTCGTAGTAGAAAGTCTCCGAAACACCGTCCTCGCTGCCGCTGCGCTTCTGGATCAGCGATCCCGAAGGCAGGCTGCCGTCCTCGTTCACATAGATCGAGGCGTTGCCGTAGCCCTGCACCGGCTTCTGGTTGTAAATCACCACGAAATCGAAACGCGGATCGCGGTTCGTGTAGGGGTTCTGCTCGTTGTACTGCCCGGCAGCGGTCGCTGCGGCACGCTCCTCGGGGGTGTTGAGCGGCCAACCGCCGGCAGTTTCGAACTTGTCGACGAAATTCTGCGTCGGGCACTGTCCCGAGCTGAAGGCGTTGTTCGAGAAGCAATAGGGCACGAAAGCCTGCACGCGGTCGTTGTTGTAGTTGGTCGTGCTGCCGCTCGTATAGGCCCACAACTGCTCGTTGGTGTATTTCGTACCGTAGAAGTTGTCGGTATACTTCTCCTTGGCAAGCAGGAGGTAGCCGTAGTCGAGCGCGCTCTTCAGCGCCGTCCAGTTGGCTTCGGCAGCCTCCTCCCAGCGGGAGATGTCGTTTCCGGGGTTGCTCAGCGGGCTGGCGGCATAAAGCAGTGCACGGCCCTTCATGGCCAGCGCCGTCACGCCGTTGGGTTTGTCCTGGTCCGAAGCCGAGAGGTGGCCCGTGCCCGAAGCCGGGTCGCGGCGCATCAGTCCGGCCTGGTCGAAGATATCGGCTGCGGTCTGGAAATCGGCGGCGATGCGATGCAGCATGTCGTAGTCCGACAGGCGCGGCAGGTCCCACTCGTCCTCCGAGCCCATCACCTTGTCGATGTAGGGCAGCGAACCGTAGAGACGGAAGAGTTCGAAATGGCAGTAGGCGCGCACGAAATAGGCCTGAGCCAGCAGGTCCTTCTTCTCACGGTCGGAGGCGTCCTGCAACATGTCGATGTTGCGGATGGCCATGTTGGCCACGCGGATCGACTTCCACGAATAGGGAACCTTCGCGGTCTTCGACTCGGTGTTGTAACCCGTGGCATAGGTCACGGTCGAACCGTCGCCCATCCTGCCGGGCTGGCAGCGCTGGATGCGGGTCATGTCGCACATGTCCGTAAGGCCCTCCATCGTGTATTTCTGGTTGTTGCCGGCGAACCACAGCGGATAGTGCGCCTTGATGTTGAAATTCGAGCCGTTGTAGACTGCGTTGAAATAGCTTTTGAAGTTGGCGTACTTCGAGAAAACCTCCTTTTCGTCCAGTCCGGCGTCGGGCGCCTTGTCGAGATATTCGTTCAGGCACGAAGTGCTGCCTGCGGCAACCGCCGCCAGCATCGCCCAACTCAATACCTTTGTCAATATATGTTTCATGGTCTGTTTGCGTTTTTGGGGTTAGAACGATACCTGAAGACCCAGTTTGACGGTCATCATCTGCGGATACTGACCCCACACGAGGTACTTGTTTTCGGGATCGCCCTCGAGCAGGTCGGTGAAGGTCAGCAGGTTGTTGCCCGTGGCGTACACCTTCAGGGCACGTACGCCCAACGCCTGCCTGATCTTCGGGCCGCTCCAGGTGTAACCGACCGAAACCTCCTTCAGCCGCAGGTAGTCGGCGCGGCGCCACGAGCGGCCGGCGATCTTGGCGTTGTAACCGCCCGTCGTCGCACTCTCGTTGTAGCCCGACCAGTTCATGTTGACCTGCGACGAAGCGGTGTAGTGCACGGCGCCGTGGTTGCCGCCGGGATTCGACGGCGACCAGTAGTCGAGCGACGAAAGGTGCGTGCGGTAGTTGCCCTTGTAGAACTCCCATTCGTACATCTGGTCGAAATTGACCCATTTTTTGGCATAGCCCTGGAAAAGGACGTTCACATCGAGGCCCTTCCATTTGAAGCCGGCGTTGAAGGCATAGGCGATCGGGGGATTGAGCGAACCTTCCATGCGTGCGAGGTCGTCCTTGTCGATCTTGCCGTCGCCCGTGAAGTCGAGGAACTTGTAGTCGCCGACCACCACGTCGCTGACCTTGCCGGGCAGGAAGTTGCTGTGAATGTCGTCCACCGACGTCAGGTAACCGTTGCCCACGAGGTATGCGCCGCTGAGCTGTGCGCCCAGGGCCGTCCCCACCTTACGCTGGTGCGCGAGGGCGTAGAGGGCGTCGTCGGCGTAGAGGATGCGGTTCTCGTTGAACGAGAAGTTACCGCCCAGGAAGATCGTCCAATCCTTGTTCAACTGCCTGCGGTAAGAGAGTTCCAGCTCGATGCCGTGCTTTTTGATCTTACCCTTGTTGAGTTCTTTCGAGGTATTGCCGATCCACATCGGGGTCGTATTGTCCACCGAAATAAGCATCTTGTCGCGCTTCTCGTCGAAGAGGTCCACGCTCAGGTGGAGTTCGTCCCGGAAGAAGCTCATCTCGATACCCAGGTCGCGTTTCATGGCCTGCTCCCACTGCACCGAACTGTTGGCGATCTTGTCCTCGACGATGTTGCCGTTGGAGTCCTTCGAAAATTCGCTCATGTAGAGCCAGCGGTTGTTGGCGTAATCGCTGCCGACCAAACCCTGCGAATAGCGGAGTTTCAGCTTGCTGAACCACGGTTTCAGCGGCTCGAAGAAACGCTCCTCCGAAACCACCCATCCCACGGCGCCCGAGGGGAAGAAACCGAAGCGGTTGCCCGGGGCGAAACGCTCCGAACCGGTGTAACCCATGTTGACCTCGACGAGATACTTGTGGGCGAAATCGTAGGTGGCACGCGCCACGATGGCTTCGTTGTAGTAGGGGAAATCCGACCCCTTGTCCTGCTCCTGCCGGTTGAAGAGCACCAGGCCCGTCACGTTGTGGCGGCCGAAGGTGCGGTTGTAGTTGAGCGAGAGATCGTAGTAGAGGTCGAGGTAGTAGCCGTCCTGCAATGCGTTGCCGGCCGTGGTGTAGACCGGATTGGGCACGTAGAGGTAGCCGTTGTCGCCCGTGCGGCGCCATGCGTTCTCGTCGGTGCCGATCTTCGAGAAATCGAGGTACCAGGCCGGACGGTCGTACTCGGTGCGCAGGGTCGTATATTTATAATAAGTGCTCAGCGACACCTTGCCCTGCACCGAGAGCCCCTTGGTGATGAAATCGAGTTTCTGGTTGAGGATGATGTCCGAGAAGAGCTTGGAATCAGTGAGCTGGATGAAGCGTCCGCGCATCATCTGGTAATAGGGGTTGCCCGTGGTCTGGTCGGCCTCGCTGATCAAACGGTCCTCCACGACGCCCGGATAGTCCAGGTCGGGAACCTCTTCGAGCACCCACGAGGGGTAGTACATCGGGTATTTGGCCGTCGAGCTGCCGAAGATGTATTTCCACATGCCGTCGTCGCCGTCCTGCGGCTGGGGCTTGTTCTTAATGCCGACGTTGCCGCCCAGTTTGAACGACACGACGGTCGTCGGGGTGACGTTGAAATCGACGTTGGTGCGGAAGTTGAAGCGGTTGTAATAGTAGCGCGAGTCGATCTTGCCGTCGTTCACGCCTTTGAATATGGAGCCTTCGTGCGCATAGCCCACCGAAGCGAAATACTTCACGAAGCGCGTACCGCCCTGGATGTTGAAGTTGGCGTTGATCGTCGAGGCGAACGAGTCGGTCATTTCATCCAACCAGTTCACGTCGGGATAGCGCAGCGCGTTGAGACGCGACGAAGGACGGCGGTACTCGTTGAGATCCGCCTGCGAAGTGAGCGAATCGAAGAGCTGGTCGTTCATCTTGGCCACGTTCATCAGCGACATCGTCCGGTAAGAATCGATATGCTTGGGGGTGTTGATCGGCATGGCGAAACCCGTCGAGAACGAAAAGTCCATCTTCGGCTTGCCCTCCTGGCCGCTCTTGGTCGTGACGATGATGACGCCGTTGGCACCCTTGGCACCGAACACGGCCGTCGCCGAAGCGTCTTTCAGAACCGAGATGTTAGCCACCTCGTTGGGGTCGATGGTCGAGAAGTCGCGCTCCACGCCGTCCACCAACACCAGCGGGTTGGAGTTGCTGAAGCTCGACACGCCGCGGATCAGGATTTCCGCATCGTTCTGACCCGGCTGTCCCGAGGTCTGAAGCGTCGTGACGCCGGAGAGCTTGCCCGCAAGGGCGTTGGTGATGTTCGACACGCCCGAATCCACGAGAGCGTCGCCCTTAACCTGCGAAATGGCGCCCACGACGCTCTCCTTGCGCTGCACGCCGTAGCCCACGACCACGACGTCGGCAATGGCCGCCGCGTTCTCCTGCAGCGTCACCATATACTGCGTCTGCGATGTCAGCGGCACCAGCAGGGTCTCATAGCCCAGGTAGGAGACCTGCAGACGACCTTTGGCGGGAACCTCCAGCGAGAAGGCGCCCTTCACATCGGTAGTCGTACCGGTCGTAGTACCTTCGACAATCACGTTGGCTCCGATCACCGGCGCACCGGCCTGATCGACCACCGTACCCTGGATACGGTGTTTCGCGGCGGCATTCCCGGCCTGCGCCGCCGCAGCGGGCGCAGCAGCGGCTCCCGGCGCCTGCAGCAGACACAGCGCCAGAACCAACACGGCGAAGCGCAATGCGCTCCATCGTCCGGTTCCGGAAATTGCATACTTAGTAGATTTACTCATGTTGATTGGTTTAGGTTATTTGTCTTGTTTCAGCTTGCCATTATTTAAATTTTTAAACAACTATACTCATCCGGTATTGCAAATTTAAAATGAGGCATTCCGGAAGACTGAAACTTGCGTACATCTGATTGAAACAATCATACATTTCTGCAGGATGTGTGCGCGCACACCCGCCCCAAGCAACAAGAGAGACAAAAAAAAGGGGACGGATTTCCTATCCGTCCCCGAGAGGGAGATCCCCGGCCGCAAGCGACTGCGAGAGCTTATTTTACCTTATAAAAAGAGTACGGCGAGTACCGAAACGGCGAAACCGCCGCAGAATCCGGCCAACACCTGCCGTCCGTTGTGACACCCCAGGTAGAGGCGTGCCGAAGCCAGCGCCCCGGCACAGAGGATGGCCGCCATGAGCGGCACCATCATATTGCCCACGCCCACGACATTCATCACCACCAGCAGCGCCACGACGGCGCCCATGCCCGTCAGGTGAAGGCTGATCTTCCAGTAGAACGACACCCCGAGGCACAGCAGTTCGCAACAGGCTGCGGCAAGCATGAATTTGCGCAGGAAGATCGCCGAAGGAATCTTTGCAACGGTAATGGCGCAGAGAATATAGCAGAGCGCCCCGACCAGCAGCGGCAGCATCCGCTCGCGCCGGTCGTCGACGCGGTAGTCCGAAATGCGTCCCAGCGACCGCAGCACCCCGAGCGCCAGTACGGGGATGATGACGGCATAGAGCATCACCACCCACAGCAGGTAGAACTTCACGTTCGGGGAGTAATGCGCGAAGGTCGTCATCGTCAGCAGGACGGCCATCATATAGACCGGCAGCAGGAACGGGTGCAGGACCCAGGAGATGCCGGTAGAGATTTTTTTATAGTTCATTTCCAGTTCTTTAATGCCCGCCGTTCAGACGGGCGTCATTGCGAGGAGGACTTTCAGTCCGACGCGGCGATCTGCGGATCATGTCGGAACCTCCCGACTATCCATCGGATTGCCACGCTCATTGCATTCGCCCGCAATGACCCGTCCGCTTTAAAAACGTTTTTCAAGGCAGGCAGCACAGACCCGAATCCGATATCCGAAAGCCTGCCGCCGCCCTTAAATCCCGCTTCTTAAGCGGGCTATATCTGCTTCCGCAGCCTCGCCACCGGTATCCCGAGCATTTCCCGGTATTTTGCCACGGTGCGGCGGGCGATGCGGTAGCCTTTCGAATTGAGGATGTCCATCAGCGTCTCGTCAGTCAGCGGACGGCGCTTGTCCTCCTCGTCGATGCACTCCTGCAGGATGTTTTTGATCTCGTAGCTCGACACCTCCTCGCCCGAATCGGTCTGCATGGCCTCCGAAAAGAGCGACTTCAGAAGAATGATCCCGAACTGCGTCTGCACGTATTTGCTGTTCACCACGCGCGAGATGGTCGAAACATCGAGCCCCGTGCGGTCGGCGATGTCTTTGAGGATCATCGGCCGGAGCTTCGACTTGTCGCCGTCTTTGAAATACTCCTCCTGGTAGTCCAGAATGGTCTGCATCGTGCGCATCAGCGTATCGTGACGCTGTTTGATGGCCGAGATGAACCATTTCGCCGAATCGATCTTGCTCTTCACGAACTGAATCGCCTCCTTGTCCTTATCCCGGACACGGCCGTCCGAGCCCACCATCTCACGAATCATCTCCATATAGCGGCGGTTGACGCGCACCTCAGGGACGTTGTAGGAGTTCAGCGAGAGGGTGAAACGCCCGTCCTGATAATCGAGGATGAAATCCGGGATGATGTAGGGCGTGGTGTCCGTGCCGCCTTCGGCGTAGAGGTTGCCGGGTTTGGGCGACAGGTGGCGGATCTCGGCGATCGCATCGCGGAAATCGTCCTCGGAGATCTGCAGCCGCGCCATCAGTTTCTCGTAGTGCTTTTTGACGAACTCGTCGAAGTAGTTTGTCAGTATCTTGCGGGCCAGCCGCCGCGGGCGGGTGTTGATCGGCATCTGCGCCATCTGCAGCAGCAGACACTCCCGCAGGTCGCGGGCGCCGATGCCGGCAGGCTCCAGCTCGTGAATGACGTTCAGCAGGCGCTCCAGCTCCGCGGCCGTGGTCTCGACCCCCACCGTAAAGGCGATGTCGTCGGCCACGGACTCCAAGTCGCGGCGCAGGTAACCGTCCTCGTCGATGCTCCCGACCAGATAGACCGCCAGCCGCATGTCCCGTTCGGAAAGGTTCCGGTAGCGCAGCTGTTCGATCAGATACTCCTGCAGCGAACGCCCCTCGGTCAGATAGACCGGGCGCTGCTTGTCGTCCTTCGAGAAGTTGTTGATGCGGCTCTTGTACGACGGCGTGTCGTCGTCATGCAGGTATTCGTCGACGGAAATCTGCTGAGGCTGCTCGTCGTCTTCGGAAGAGCGTTCCTCTTCCTCCAGAACGATGTTGTCCTCGATCTCCTGTTTGATGCGCTGCTCGAGCTGCACGGCGGGCAGCTCCAACAGCTTAATCATCTGAATCTGCTGCGGAGAGAGCTTCTGCTGAAGCGAAAGTACCTGTTTCTGATTTATAGCCATATAGGGTCCAAATTAAGAATTGTTCAGCATTCCGAATTTGGTCTCTTCATTTATTGGGTTCGTTTGGGTCCACGAAAGCCATTCAGGGACGACTCCCGTAGAAAGTCGTTCAGGGCGAACAGATTCCGGTTTTCGTGAAGTCGGGCGCGGCAGGAGCATACTCAGGCATGTGACTGTCGCGGACGGCGAGGGAAGGCCGGAAGGTGCCGCACTCGGACGGCTTTCGTTAGAAATCGGCGTGCTGCGGCGTCCGGGGGAACGGCTGCACGTCGCGGATGTTGGTCATGCCGGTCACGAAGAGCAGCAGGCGGTCGAAGCCCAGCCCGAAGCCCGAGTGAGGCGCCGACCCCCAGCGGCGGGTGTCGAGATACCACCAGAGCTCGCGCTCGCTCATGCCGAGCTCGGTCACGCGGTTGTGCAATTTCGTGTAGTCGGCCTCGCGCTCCGAACCGCCGATGATCTCGCCGATGCCGGGGAACAGCACGTCCATCGCGCGCACGGTCTTGCCGTCGTCGTTCTGCTTCATGTAGAACGCTTTGATCTCCTTGGGGTAGTTGATGAGGATGACCGGGCGTTTGAAGTGCTCCTCCACGAGGTAGCGCTCGTGCTCCGACTGCAGGTCGCAACCCCAGTCGCAGGGGAATTCGAACTTGCGGCCCGAAGCCTTCAGAATCTCGATGCCCTCGGTATAGTCGAGACGCTTGAAGTCGTGCTCCAAAACGAAATGCAGACGCTCCAGCAGGCCCTTGTCCCACATCTTGTTCATAAACTCGAGGTCCTCGGCGCAATGTTCCAGCGCATAGCGAATGAGGTATTTGAGGAAATCCTCGGCCAGCTCCATGTTGTCCTCCAGCTCGTAGAACGCCGCTTCGGGCTCGATCATCCAGAATTCCGACGCATGGCGCGGGGTGTTGGAGTTTTCGGCACGGAACGTGGGACCGAACGTGTAGATGCGGCCCAGCGACAGCGCGCCCAACTCACCCTCGAGCTGCCCCGACACGGTGAGGTTGCACGACTTGCCGAAGAAATCCTGCGAATAGTCGATCGCCCCCGCCTCGGTCCGGGGCGGGTTGTTCAGGTCGAGCGTCGTCACCTGGAACATCGCCCCGGCGCCTTCGCAGTCCGAAGCCGTGATGATCGGCGTATGGAAATAGTAGAAACCGTGGTTGTTGAAATACTCGTGAATGGCATAGGCCATGGCGTGACGGATGCGGAGCACCGCACCGAAGGTGTTCGTGCGCGGACGCAGGTAGGCGATTTCGCGCAGGAACTCCAGCGAGTGTCCCTTTTTCTGCAGGGGATAGCTCTCGGGATCGGCCGTACCGTAAACCTCCAGCTTCTCGGCCTGCACCTCGACGCCCTGTCCCGCACCCGGCGATGCGACCAGACGGCCGTCGATACGGATGCAGGCGCCCGTGGTGACGGGTTTGAGCTCCTCCTCCGAGATTTTCGCCAGATCGACCACCACCTGTATATTATTTACGCACGACCCGTCGTTCAGGGCGATGAACGCCACATTCTTGTTTCCGCGCTTGGTGCGCACCCAGCCTTTGACGACGATGTCGGTGTCCACGACACCCGACTTCAGAATTTCTACGATCCTCTGCGTTTTCATAGTTTGTGTTTCTCTCATTTTTCAGAATTCACAAAGTTAGCGATTATTTGCGATTTGGCAAAAAAAAATGCCTATGGCGTCGTTACGGCACTTCCATACGTCGGAATGTTTTACCGAACCGCATGCAATTCCGTTTTGGGGTCGTAACGACCCTTTTATTTTGTCGGGACCTTTTGCCGGACCGCCTGCGATTCGGTTTTGAACCCATCCGATTTTTTCATATCTTTGGCTTCGCCTTAGATACTCCGCCTTGGAAAAAATGCAAGCAAGCTTGCTTTTTTCTCTCGGCTTATTCGTATCTTTGTCCGAATCATATTCCGTATACGATGAAACGAACGATACTGACGGCTGCGCTGGCAGCCTGCACACTGGCAGCCGCGGCCCAGGAGGAGCGAACCCCCGTTCCGATGACCTCGCACGGAGGCCGCATCTACCGCACGGAGGTCGTGCCCTACGACGCACGCCACGACGCCGACGCCCGCAACCGCGAGGCCGGAGGCTACTGGAAGGCTTTCAGCCCCGAGGTGACGGTTACGACCGAAGGTCCTCTTTATGCCATTCTCGGACAGGAGATCGACATTCCGTTCGCCTGGACCGACGGCGTGGTCTGCCTGCACCTGGAAAATCCCGGTTCGGCCTACTCGCTCTGGCTCAACGACCGCCAGGTGGCCGAGGTCAGCGACCCGCTGACGCCCGCGGAATTCGACCTGACTCCCTATGTCCGCGAGGGCGTCAACAACTTCAAACTGCTGATGCGCAACGACAATCCCGCCCGGCAGCTCGACGCCGCAGTCCCCGCCGACCGCAAACCTTTCGAAAACAGCTACCTCTACTACCAGAACAAGCGTTCGATCGCCGACTTCGAGATCGGGCTGGTGCCCGACACGCTGGGACGCGATTTCGGCATGCTCGACCTTAAGATCGTGGCGCAGAACGCATTCAACTACGACGAGCCCGTCACGGTGGGCTACGACATCTACTCGCCGCAGGGCAAATTGCTCGAATTCAACATGACCGAGGTCACCATCCCGGGCCGCTCGACCGACACGGTGCGCTTCTCGCCGTTCATCTACCACACCTACGACAACAAGTGGGAGGCCGGGAGCAAAACCCCGCCGCTCTACAAAGTGATGCTCTTCACGCGCCGCAACGGCGTCTACAAGGAGTATATGCCGATGAAGATCGGGTTCGGCAAGACCGAACTCATCGACGGACGCGTCATGCGGCTGGGCAAGGAGCTCAAACTCGAAAAGGCCGGCTACAACGCCGCCGCCGACCGCAAGACGGCCCTTGCGGAACTCAAAGCCCTGAAGGCCAAGGGCAGGAATACGATTTGCCCGGACTATCCGCAGCCGGCGTGGTTTTACGAACTGTGCGACGAGCTGGGGCTCTACGTCATCGACCAGGCCAACATCAACGCCCCGGAACGCAGCGGCGACCGCACGGTCGGGGGCACGCCGTCGAACGACCCGAAACTCGCGGAGGAGTATCTGGAACGCGTGAAGGCGATGTATTACCGTTCGCGCAATTTCACCTGTGTCATCGCCTACTCGCTGGGAGGCCCCTCGGGCAACGGATACAACATGTACATGGCCTACCAGTGGTTGAAATCGGTCGAAAAATCCCGTCCGGTGATCTATGCCGACGCCGACGGGGAGTGGAACACGGATCTGTAACGGATGACCCTCGAACTCATCGTCATAGGCAAGACCGATTCGAAGGAGGTCGCCGCGCTGGTGGAGCTGTATGCCCGGCGCGTGAATTTCTACTGCAAATTCGCGGTCACGACCCTGCCCGACGTGCGCAACACCAAGAGCCTGACCATCAAACAGCAGCGCACGGCCGAGGGTGAGGCCATCCTGCGCCAGCTGACCGACGGCGATTTCGTGACACTGCTCGACGAACACGGCACGGAGTACCGCTCGGTGGAGTTCGCGCTGTGGCTGCAGAAACGCATGAACAGCGGCGTAAAACGCCTCGTCATGGTGATCGGCGGCCCCTACGGATTCTCGGAGGAGGTCTACGCCCGCGCCGACGCAAAGCTGTCGCTCTCGCGCATGACCTTCTCGCACCAGATCGTGCGGGCGATCTTCGCCGAGCAGATCTACCGCGCCTTCACCATCCTCAACAACGAACCCTACCACCACGAATAATGCAGCAGCGCCCCGCCATAGCCGTCCTGACCCCCAACATCCTCGTAGGCGCGGGGCTCCGCTCCATTCTGGAAAAAGTGATCCCGCAGGCCGGCATCGAGCTGTTCCGCGATTTTCAGGAGTTCGCCGAGGCGGAGCCGGAGCGGTTCATCCACTATTTCGTGGCGGCGCAGACCTTCGCGGCCCACAACGCCTATTTCCGCGCCCGGCAGCACAAGACCATCCTGCTCACCGCCGGACAGCCGCACGCCGGAATGCACTGTATCGACGTGCAGACCAACGAGGAGGAGTTCGTGCGCGCGCTGGTGCAGATGCAGCGCAGCGTCCGGCGTCCGGAGCACACCCTCCCGGAGCCGCCGCAGGCCGGGCAGCCGCTCTCGGAACGCGAAGCCGAGGTGCTGGCGCTCATCGCCCGGGGGCTTATCAACAAACAGATCGCCGACCGCCTCGGCATCGGGCTGACGACTGCGATCTCCCACCGCCGCAACATCATGGAGAAGCTCGGCATCCGCTCGGTAGCCGGACTGGTGGTCTATGCGCTGGCGGCGGGCTATGCCGACCCGGACGGGATGTAGGCCCTCCTCATAAATTAGGATTGCACCGACCGAAATAAATCCGTTACTTTGTACCTTTGAAAAACCCCGTCCAAGAATGCACTGCAAACTGACAGCCATACCGCTCCTGCTGCTGGCCTCCGCGGCCGCAGGCCGCACCGCCGGCGGGAAGGCGCCGGGCACGGAAGCGGCCGACACGGTGATCGTGGTGGACAAAGTGCAGGTGACGGCCATCAAACAGGGGCTCGTACTGCGGTCGCAGCCCGTTGCGGCGTCGATCGTCGGCAGCCGCGCCATCGAACGCCGGCACATCGGGGCGCTGAAAAACCTCTCGCAGACGGTTCCCAATTTCCATGTCCCGGACTATGGGTCGCGCATGACCTCGTCGATCTACGTGCGGGGCCTCGGGGCGCGCATCGACCAGCCGGTGATCGGACTCAACATCGACAACGTACCCGTACTCAACAAGGACAATTTCGACACGGAACTGGCCGACGCCGAGCGTATCGAGGTGCTGCGCGGTCCCCAGTCGACGCTCTACGGCCGCAACACGATGGGCGGCGTGGTGAACGTCTACACCCTCTCGCCGCTCGCGTACCAGGGGGTGCGGCTGACGGCCGAATACGGCAGCGGGGATTCCTACCGCTTCCGGGCGTCGTCCTACTACAAGCTCTCGCCCGACCTCGGGATGGCCGTGACAGGCTATTACACCCACACGGGCGGCTTCTTCGACAATCAGTATACGGGTGAAAAATGCGACTGGGAACGGTTGGGCGGAGGCCGTTGGAAGACCCAGTGGCGCAACCGCAGGGGGCTCCGCATCGACAACACCCTCTCGTTCTCGGTGCTGGACCAGGGCGGCTACCCCTACGCCTACGTCGGCGAGGAGATCGTGCACGACGGCCAGACCGTCATCCGCAAGGGGGAGATCAGCTGCAACGATCCCTGCTCGTACCGCCGCACGACCATCAGCGACGGTCTCACGGTGCGCTACGACGCCGAAAAATTCGCCGTCTCGTCGATCACCTCCTACCAGTACTCCGACGACGAGATGATCCTCGACCAGGATTTCACGCCCCTGAGCTATTTCACGCTCAAACAGGCACGCCGGGAACACACCGTCACCGAGGACGTGGTGTTCCGCTCACGCGACGGACGCCGCTACGGCTGGCTGTTCGGGGCTTTCGGATTTTACCGCCGCGGCACGATGGACGCCCCGGTGCACTTCAAACGCACGGGCATCGAGAAGCTGATCCTCGAAAATGCCAACATCAGCCCTGACTTAGTCTATACGATGGATGCGGACGAACTGCCGCTTTATTCCGATTTCCGCATGCCCTCGTATGGCGCGGCGCTCTACCACGAATCGCGCTTCACGCTGGGGCATTGGCGGATCACGGCCGGCATCCGCGCCGATTACGAGCGCACCCGGCTGCGCTACCACAGCAAGGCCGGCATGGACTACTCCCTGAGCGTCAACGGCGGAGCTCCGGCACCCATCCGGATCGACATCGACGAGACGAACGAAATCGCCCATTCCTACACCGAGATACTCCCGAAATTCTCGGCCATGTACTGCTTCGATGAGGTGCGCAACCTCTACATCTCCATAGCCCGAGGCTACAAGGCCGGGGGATTCAACACGCAGATGTTCTCGGACATCCTGCAGGAAAAGATCAAATGGCAGATGGCTTCGGGAATCCCCTATGACGAACCCGACCTGATGTCCTACAAACCCGAATACAGCTGGAACTACGAGCTGGGCGGCCATTTCTCGTGCCTGGACGGCGTCGTGCGGGGCGATTTCGCGGTGTTCTGGATCGACGTCCGCGACCAGCAGCTCACGGTCTTTCCCGAAGGAACGGCCACGGGACGCATGATGACCAACGCGGGCCGCACGCGCAGCGCCGGGGCCGAAGCCGCCCTGCAATTCACGCCGTGGCGGTCGCTGGAGATCAACGCCGCCTACGGATACACCGACGCCCGCTTCGTGCGTTATGACAACGGCATCGAGGATTTCAAAGACAACCGCATCCCCTACGCCCCGCAGCACACCTTTTCGGCCGGAGCGGCGTGGACCGTCCCGACGGGCGTGGCGTGGCTCGGCGACCTGGTCCTGCAGGCCGGAGTCCGCTGCGCCGGACGCATCTGGTGGAACGAGGAGAACTCGCTTTCGCAGCCGTTCTACGCGCTGACGGACGCCTCCGTGCGGTTCGAACACAAGCACTATTCGCTCGACATCTGGAGCCGCAACCTCACGGGGACAAACTACAACGTATTCTATTTCAAGTCGATCGGCAACGAGTTCGTCCAGCGCGGACGTCCCCGGACCTTCGGCATCACCCTGAACATAAACATATAACAATACCGACGCATGAAAAAAATCCTCTTCCTCCTGTTCGCCGCCGCGGCTTTCGCGGCCTGCAACGACGACGACGGCGCACCCAAGATCCGTTACGCCTCGACCAACGACGGCATCGTCAACGGACATCTCCAGGGTATCAACATGTTCTTTTACGGCCGCGCGGTCGCTACGGATGACACGGGCGACGCCTACACCGACGACGAAGCCCTGTTCGAATTCGCCGGAGGTCCCTCGGGCGATTCGGAATATTTCTCCCTCTACATGCACAAGACCCGCTTTGCGGCCAGTATGCCGCCCTTCGAAATGAAAATACCGCACACCCACTACACCGGCAAGGGCAATTTGATCGCTTTTTCCGAAGAAAGCATCGTTCCCGAGGCAATCCTGCCCGGCCAGGACGGCTACCAACCCCTGCCCTCCTACACACTCACCGAGGTCGAAGGGACGATCGACGGCGTCAACTGCCGTGTCAGCTTCACATGCACCGTCCCCAAACTGGAAAAAACCTACCGGATGGAATACGAAGGCAAACTGATTATCAAAGAATAAATATCCACGAACCATGAAACCCGAATACAAACCTTTCGTAGACGAATTGATCGAACTCTGCATCAAAGAGGACATCGGCGACGGCGACCACACGTCGCTGGCGTGCATCCCCGCCGAAGAACACGGACGCATGCGCCTGCTGTGCAAGCAGGAAGGCACGATCGCCGGCATCGAGATCGCCCGGCTGGTGCTCCGGCGCCTCGACCCCGAGATGAAATTCGAACAGATATTGCATGACGGCGACCGCGTCGTGCCCGGAGACGTGGCATTCTATGTCTCGGGACGCCTGCGCTCGCTGTTGCAGGCCGAACGCATCCTGCTGAACATCATGCAGCGCATGAGCGGCGTGGCGACCCAGACCGCCGTCTATGTCAAACAACTCGAAGGACTGCACACCAAGGTCCTCGACACTCGCAAGACCACACCCGGCATGCGCGTGCTGGACAAGATGGCCGTGAAGCTGGGCGGCGGCGAGAACCACCGCATGGGCCTCTTCGACATGATTCTGCTGAAAGACAACCACATCGACTTCGCAGGCGGCATCCGCCAGGCGATCACGGGCGTCCGCGAATACCTTGCGGCCAAGGGCAAAAAGCTCCCGATCGAATGCGAGGTCCGCTCGCTGGAGGATATCGACGAGGTGTTCGCCGCAGGAGGCGTCGACCGCATCATGTTCGACAATTTCACTCCCGAGATGACCCGCAAGGCGGTCGAGAAGGTCGCCGGACGCTGCGAGACCGAGTCGAGCGGCGGCATTACGCTCGAAACGATGCGCGACTACGCCGAATGCGGCGTCGACTTCATCTCGGTAGGCGCGCTGACGCACCAGATCCGCTCGCTCGACATGTCGCTGAAAGCCTGCGAATAACTCATTCCGGATGAAACGTCTGCTCCATACGCCGTTGGCGCTGCTCGTGTGGCGCATCGTGCTGCTTTACGCGGTGCTGATGCTTTGCCGCACGGCCTTCTATCTCTACAACGCCGCCGTGCTCGGCCCCCTGACGTGGGCCGAAGCAGGACCGTTGCTGGCCGGAGCGCTGAAATTCGACACCGCGTCGATCATCTATGCCGACGGGGCATTCATCCTGCTGTCGTTGCTGCCGCTGCGCCTGCGCGAACGACGCTGGTACCGGGCCGTGCAGTTTTGGTATTATGTCGCGGTCAACGCCGTGCTGATCGCGGCGACGAACCTCGCCGACACGGTCTATTTCCGCTACACGCAGAAGCGTTTCACGGCCGACGAGGTCTTCTTCGCCGACAACGACAACTCGTTGCAGCTGGTCGGGAAATTCATGGCCGAAAACTGGTATCTGGTGCTGCTGTGGATCGCCCTGATCGCTCTGCTGGCATGGGGCTACCGGCGCAAAGTCCGCGAGGAGAGCCTTTTCAACCGCGGCTGGGCCTACTACATCGGCAACACGGCGGTCCTGGCGGCGGCAGTCGGACTGAGCATTGCGGGAGTGCGCGGCGGCATGACACGCATGACACGCCCGATCACGCTGTCGAACGCCACGCTCTACACCGCCGACAGCGGCAAGGCCAACCTCATTCTGAGCAACCCGTTCTGCATCCTGCGCACCATCGGCAGCGCGGGGAGCGTCAAATACAAGAAATACTTCGCTCCGGAGGAGCTGCCGCAGCGCTTCACGCCCGTACATCAGCCTGCGGACAGCGCGGCCGTGGACCTCACGGGCCGCAACGTCGTGGTCTTCATCATGGAGAGCATGTCGGCCGAACACTCGGCCTACCTCTGTCCGGAGGTCTATGCCGACCGGGAGGTGAAAGGATTCACGCCCTTCCTCGACTCACTGATGCAAAACGGGCTGGTGTTCAAACAGATGTACGCCAACGGCACGCGGTCGATCCAGGCCATGCCCTCGGTGTTGGGAAGCATCCCGTCGTTCCGCACGCCCTTCGTGCTGATGCCCCAATCGCTGGGCGAGAGCCGCCAGCTGCCCGCGATGCTTGCGGACAAAGGCTATGCGACGGTCTTCTTCTGCGGTTCGGAACACGGCTCGATGGGCTTCGGGGCCTATGCCCGTTCGGCGGGCGTCGACCGGCTCGTAAGCCGCGAGGATTACGAAGCGCGGCACGGCACGGAGGATTTCGACGGTTATTGGGGCATCTGGGACGAGCCGTTCCTGCAATTCACAGGCGAGGAGCTGGCGGCAATGCCCGAACCGTTCTTCGCCGCGCTGTTCACCCTCTCGTCGCACCATCCGTTCGTGGTGCCCGAGCAGTACGCCGCAACGCTGCCCGACGGCTACACCCGGATTCACAAAGGCGTAGCTTACGACGATCAGGCATTCCGACGTTTTTTCCACCGCTTCAGCGGCGAGGAGTGGTTCCGCCGCACGATCTTCGTATTCGTCGCCGACCACGTCTCGTCGGAGAAATTCGCCGAAAAGACGCGCTCGTACCCCGGCAACATGCACATCATCGGATTCATCTACACCCCCGACGGCGCCCTGCAGGGCGAGGTGCGGGAGGTTACGCAACAACTGGACATCATGCCCACGGTGCTGGGCCTCACGGGCAACACCGAGCCCTACTTCGCTTTCGGACGCGACGTGCTGAACGAACCGCAGCGGCCCCGGTGGTCGGTGTCGTACGACGGGAAGTTCCGCGCGCTGACCGGCGAAGGCGCCGTCGTGCTCGACGATTCGGGCTGCGAGGTGCAGGAGTGTCCGGCCACGCCGGCCGCCGACAGTCTGATGCAGTCGTTCCGGGCGTTGATCCAGCAGTATTACAGCCATATCGAACGCAAGAGTTACACCCCCAATGATTGAATTCAAACCCGTGCGCCTCGAAGACCGGGCGGTCATCGAGCGCTATACCATGCCGTCGGGCATCTGCAACTGCGACCTCGCCTTCGCCAACATGTACTGCTGGCAGGCGGTGTTCCACAGCGCGTGGGCCGAGATCGACGGATTCCTCGTCATCCGCTTCCAGATCGACGGCGGCGAGCGCATCGGCTACATGCAGCCCGTCGGCACAGGCGACCTGGGAGCCATCATTCCCTGCCTGCGCGAGGATGCACATGCCCACGGGCAGCGGTTGCGGATCATCGGACTGACGGACGAGGGCCGCGAGATAATTCGCCGGGTACACCCCTGCCACTTTGCCTTTGAGTCCGACCGCGCATTGGAGGATTACGTCTACAACGCCGACGACCTGCGCAACCTCACCGGACGCCGTTACCAACCCAAGCGCAACCATATCAACCGCTTCATGTCCGAATACCCCGACTACCGCTACGAGCCCCTGACGCCCGACCGTTTCGAGGCCTGCATGGCCCTCGAACGCGCCTGGAGGCGGGAGCACGAGGGGCACACCTCGGAGCTGTGCGCCGAGCAGCGGGCCATGCAGCGGGCTTTCGAGCACTTTGAAGAGCTGGGACTGATCGGCGGCTGCATCTACGTCGGGGAGCGTTTGGCGGCTTTCACCTACGGCTCGGCGGTCAACGACCACACGTTCGACACCCATGTCGAGAAAGCCTCGACGGAGTTCGACGGCGCTTTCACGATCATCAACAAACTCTTCGCCCAGCATCTTCCCGAGCGTTTCACGCTCATCAACCGCGAGGAGGACCTCGGGCTGGAGGGACTGCGGCAGGCCAAACTCTCCTACCACCCCGCTTTCCTCCAGCACAAGTTCACGGCGATCTGCCTGCATCCCGACGAGTTGGCCTGCAAGGATTTGTGGATGAAATCGTTCGGCGACGACGAGCAGTTCGCCGACTCGTTCATCATGCGCTACTATTCGCAGGGCCGGATGCTGACCACTGAAGCCGAAGGCCGCACGACGGCGATGCTCCACCTCGTGCCGTTCGACACGGAGCTGGGGCGCACGACCTATATCTACGCCGTGGCGACCGACCCCGCATTCCGGGGCCGCGGGCTGGCGTCGCAACTGATGCGCGAGGCGATGCAGACGGTCGCGGAACGCGGCGACGACGCGGCGTTCCTCATCCCGACGCCCGGCCAGGAGTGGCTGCACGGATTTTACGGCCGTTTCGGATTCGAAGGAGCCGTACCGACGGAATTTATCTCGCCGGATAACTTTGATTTCGGAACGGGCGATACGGCGACCGACCTGGCGATGGTCTGGCGGCGCGACGCATCGGCCCCGCTGCCGGAGACGCTGACGGCGACTTACCGCAAATAACGACATTCAGCAATTCCTGGTCAGTGCGGTACAGATGTCGTGCATCGTGAAAAATCCCCGGATGGGTAGTCCTCAACGGACGTCCCATTCGGGGATTTGAAGGATGTACGGCAGGTGTGCCGGAATCACCGGGAATTCAAGAAGCATTCGATGGTATTCTCCATCAGGCAGCAGATCGTCATCGGCCCGACACCGCCCGGAACGGGGGTAATGACCGAAGCTTTGGGTTCGATGGCCGCGAAATCGACATCGCCGCACAGCTTGCCCGTCTCCGGATCGCGGTTGACACCCACATCGATCACCACAGTTCCCTCCGACACCATGTCGGCGGTGACGAACTTCGGACGCCCGATGGCCACCACCAGAATCTCCGCCCCGCGCGTCACTTCGGCCAGGTCGCGCGTACGGCTGTGGGCCATCGTCACCGTGGCGTTCGCGTCGAGCAGCAGTTTCGAGACGGGAAGCCCCACGATATTGCTGCGCCCGATCACCACAGCGCGCTTGCCGGCGATCTCCACACCGGCGGCCCGCAGCATTTTGAGGATGCCTTTCGGGGTGCAGGGGAGCGTGCAGGGCTGTTTCTGCCACAGCGCTGCGACGTTCAGGGGGTGGAAGCCGTCGACATCCTTCGACTTGTCGATGGCGGCGATCACCTTGTCCTCGTCGATGTGCTTGGGCAGGGGCAGCTGGACCAGGATGCCGTCCACCTCGTCGTCGAGGTTCAGCGCCGCAATGATGTCCAGCAGTTCGGCCTCGGTGACCGACTCCGGCTTGCGGATCGTGGTATTGCGGATGCCCACCTCGGCCGAAGCCTTGGCCTTGCCGGTCACATAGCTCACGCTGCCGGGGTCCTCGCCCACGAGGATCACCACCAGATGGGGCACACGCCCGTATTTCGCGGGGAAGGTCTTCACCTCGTCCGCCATTTCGAGTTTCAGTTTCGCTGAGAGTTCTTTTCCGCTGATTATCATAGATTTCATTTTACTTGTTCAGTGCCCAGTGACCGATATCGGTGCGGTGGAACAGATTATCGCAGTCGATGCGGGCGACGTCGGCCAGCGCATTCTTCCGCGCCTCGGCCAGATCCCTGCCCGTGCCCACGACGAACAGCACACGGCCCCCGTTGGTGAGAATCCGCCCGCCGTCGGCTTTGGTGCCCATGTGGTAAACGGCCCCCTCGACGCAGTCGAGGCCCTTGATTTCATGTCCCTTTTCGTAGTCGCCCGGATACCCTTTCGAGGCCAGCACGATGCCCAGCGCGGCGAATTCGTGCCACTCCAACTGCGTGTCGCGGCCCTCGGCCACAGCGCAGAAGATGTCGACGATATCGCTTTTCAGGCGCGGCAGCACCACCTCGGTCTCAGGGTCGCCGAAACGGGCGTTGAACTCGATGACCTCGATACCCCGCGCAGTCTTCATCAGCCCGCCGTAGAGCACACCCTCGAAGGGGCACCCCTCAGCGACCATCGCGTCGGCAACGGGCTGCATGATCTTCTCCATCGCAAAGCGTTCGTCCTCGGCCGTGATGAACGGCAGGGGCGAATAGGCGCCCATACCGCCCGTATTGGGACCTTTGTCGCCGTCGTAGGCGCGTTTGTGGTCCTGCGCCAGCACCATCGGCCACACCTTATGCCCCGAAACGAAGCACATGAACGAAAACTCGGGACCCTCGAGGTAATCCTCGACGACCACCTTGCCCTCGCCGAACTTGTCGTCGAGCAGCATGTCCCGCAACGCCGCCTCGGCCTCGGCCATCGTCTGAGCGATCACAACGCCCTTGCCGGCAGCCAGTCCGTCGTATTTCAGCACCGCAGGCAGGGGACGCCCCTGCACGTAGGCCAACGCTTCGGCATAGTCGGTGAACGCGCGAAACCCCGCCGTCGGAATGGCGTATTTGGCCATCAGCTCCTTGGCGAACTCTTTCGACGATTCGATGCGCGCCGCGGCTTTCGTGGGGCCGAAGATACGCAGCCCCGCGGCTTTGAAGCAGTCGACGACTCCCGCCGCAAGCGCCACCTCGGGGCCCACGACCGTCAGTCCGACGCCGTGCTCCGCGGCGAAATCGCGCAGGCGCTCCACCTCGGTTTCGCGGATCGCCACGCATTCGGCCTGCCGGGCAATGCCCGCGTTGCCGGGTGCACAATAGATCTTCTCGACCTGCGGCGAGCGCGTCAGCGCATCGACAATGGCATGTTCGCGGCCGCCGCCGCCGATAACCAGAATCTTCATAGAAAATAAGATAAAATTTTCCACCGCTTTCAGGCTGTCGATCGATGTATTCACGGCGTTCCGCCGTGTTTACAAGTCTGACCCCACCCCAAACCCCTCCCTCGGGAGGGGCTTGTCGCACGCGACCGGAAATACGTTAAAAATTAATGCTTAAAGTGTCTCTCACCCGTGAATACCATCGCAATGCCCTTCTCGTCGGCCATTTTGACCGAATCCTCGTCGCGGACCGAACCGCCGGGCTGCACGATCGCCGTCACGCCGTATTCGGCGGCCAGCGTCACGCAGTCGTCGAAGGGGAAAAATCCGTCCGACGCCAGCACAAGGCCCTCGGTGACACCCGCGGCATGCGCCTGTTTCAGGGCGATCTCCGCCGAGCCGATGCGGTTCATCTGTCCGGCACCGACACCCAGCGTACGGCCGTCCTTCACCGCCACGATGGCGTTCGACTTCACGTGTTTGACGATGTGCCAGCCGAAATTCAGGTCCTCCATCTGCTCCGGGGCGGGCTTCGCCTTCGTGACGCACATATCGGCCGTAACGGCCTTCGTAGCCACGTCAAGGTCCTGCACCAGCAGACCGCCGTTGACGCTCACATACTGCTTGGGATCGACGGCGCCCTTGTCCATGCTGACTTCGAGCAGGCGCAGGTTCTTCTTCGTGCAAAGCACCTCGAGCGCATCCTCGTCGAATTTCGGGGCCATGATGATCTCCAAAAAGATCGGCTTCATCAGCTCGGCGGCCTCTTTCGTCACCGTGCAGTTCGTGGCCACGATACCGCCGAAGATCGACACCTTGTCGGCTTCATAAGCCTTGGTCCACGCCTCCACGACATCCTTACCCGTGGCCGCACCGCAGGGATTCATGTGTTTCAGGCCCACGCAGAACGGCTTGTCGAACTCACGCACGATGCACAGCGCAGCGTTGGCGTCCTGAATATTATTGTACGACAACTCCTTGCCGTTAAGCTGTTTGGCAAAGGCCAGCGAATAGGGAACCTCCTTCTCCTCGCGGTAGAACCTGGCCGACTGGTGGGGGTTCTCGCCGTAGCGCAACGACTGCACGAGGTCGAATTCGAGGAACAGTTTTTCGTTCAGGCCCGCCTGCGCACGCATATAGGTCGCAATCATCGCGTCGTATTCGGCAGTGTGCGTATAGGCTTTTGCCGAGAGCTTCAGGCGCGTGGCCTTCTCGGTGTTGCCGCCGGCGCAAATCTCGTTCAGAATCACCTCATAGTCCGCAGGGTCGCAGACCACCGTCACATCAGCCCAGTTCTTGGCCGCCGAACGCAGCATCGAGGGACCGCCGATGTCGATGTTCTCGATGGCATCCTCCATCTTCACGTCGGGCTTCTCAATCGTCCGGCGGAACGGATAGAGGTTCACGCAGACCAGGTCGATAAACTCGATGTGGTTATCTTTCAGGGCTTTCAGATGCTCCGGATCGTCGCGGCGGGCCAGCAGGCCGCCGTGCACGTTCGGATGCAGGGTCTTCACACGGCCGTCGCAAATCTCGGGAAATCCCGTGACGTCGCTGATGTTGATTACCTCCACACCGCTGTCGGCCAGCAGTTTCATCGTGCCGCCCGTGGCGATCACCTCCCAGCCCAGGGCCCGCAGTCCCTTGGCGAACTCCACGACACCGGTTTTGTCGCTTACGCTTATTAATGCTCGCATTATTCGATCAGTTTTTTAATAGTTTCAATGTATAACGGATATTCCACGGCATGAATCATCGCTTCCAGTTCCCCGATGTCATTGCCCTCGTAGGGAAAAGCCTGCTGGGCGATGATGCGCCCGCCGTCGAGCTCGCCGTCGACGTAGTGGATCGTCACGCCGAAGACTTTGACGCCGTATTCCAACGCCTGTTCGATGGCATGAGCGCCCCGGAAAGCCGGCAGCAGCGACGGATGGATGTTGATGATCCGCCCCCCGTAGGCTCCCAGCAGTTCGTCGCCGATGATGCGCATGTAGCCCGCTAGGCAGACCAGCTCCACGCCCGCGGCATCCAACCGTGCGATGATCTCCCGCTCGTAATCGGCCTTCGAAGCGTACTGCTTCGAGGCGAAGACAAATGCCGCAACCCCGTGCTCCGCAGCCCTTTCGACCACCTTCGCACCGGGCTTGTCGCAGACCATCAGCACCACTTCGGCAGCCAGTTCGCCCTGCTCGCAGGCCCGGACGATGGCTTCGAAATTGGTGCCGCTACCGCTGGCGAATACCGCAAGGCGCCGCATCCCTCTATCGGATGACGACACCCTCGGTGTCGGTTACGCGTCCGATGACCGAGGCCCGTTCGCCCTGTGCCGTGAGGATGTCGATGGCCTTCTGCGCCTCGCCCGCGTCGAGGGCGATGACCATGCCGATACCCATGTTGAAGATGTTGAACATCTCGCGGTGAGCTACCTTGCCGTATTTCTCGAGGAAGCGGAACACGGGCAGAATCTCCCACGTGCCCTCCTCGATCTCGATGCCCTGGCCTTCGTGCAGGATGCGGGGGATGTTCTCGTCGAAACCGCCGCCCGTGATGTGGCTGATGCCGTGCACGTCGCAGTTGCGGATCACCTCCAACACCTGCTTCACGTAAATCTTCGTCGGCGTGAGCAGCACCTCGCCAAGCTGTTTGTTCGACAGTTCGGGATAGGACTCGCGCAGATTCAGGCAGTTGTCCGAAACGATCTTGCGCACGAGGCTGAAGCCGTTGGAGTGCACGCCGCTCGAAGCGATCCCCACGAGCACGTCGCCCGCTTTGACTTTCGATCCGTCGATCAGCTTCGACTTCTCCACGACACCCACCGTGAATCCGGCGATGTCGTATTCGCCCTCGGCATACATGCCCGGCATTTCGGCGGTCTCGCCGCCCACCAGCGCACAGCTGGCCTGCCGGCAGCCGTCGGCGACGCCGGCGACGATGGCTTCGATCTTCTGGGGTTCGTTGCGGCCCACGGCCACATAATCGAGAAACTCCAGCGGTTCGGCGCCCTGCGCCAGCACGTCGTTGACGCACATGGCCACGGCGTCGATGCCGATCGTGTCGTGCTTGTCCATCTCGAAGGCCAGTTTGAGTTTGGTGCCCACGCCGTCGGTGCCGCTTACGAGCACCGGCTCCTTCACGTTCAGGGCCGAGAGGTCGAACATCCCGCCGAAGGCGCCGATGTTGCCCATCACTCCCGGACGCGAGGTCGAAGCCACATGCTTTTTGATGCGCCGCACCACTTCATACCCGGCTTCGAGATTCACGCCGGCCTTTTCATAACTTTGAGCCATAGAATTTATGGTTTAAGATTTTCTAACATTTTACGTCTTTGTTGACCTCCTCGAGCGACTGGTACAGCGCCGTGGGATAGCGTCCCGTGAAGCAGGCCATGCAAAGCTCACTGCAGCCGCCGGCCTCCAGCAACGACGCGGGCGAGAGGAATACCAGCGTATCAGCGCCGATCTCCTCACACACGGCCTCGGGATTCTTGCGGGCCGAGATCAGTTCGTCATAGGTCGAGGTGTCCACACCGTAAAAACAAGGACTGATCATCGGGGGGCTGGCGATGCGCACGTGCACCTCGGTAGCTCCCGCCTCCTTCAGCATCGTGACGATGCGCCGCGAAGTGGTGCCGCGCACGATCGAGTCGTCGACCAGCACCACACGCTTGCCTTTGACAATCGAGCGCACGGCCGAAAGTTTCATCCGCACCCCCTTCTCCCGCAACTCTTGGGTCGGCTGAATGAACGTGCGACCGATATACTTGTTCTTAATCAGCCCCATTTCATAGGGCAGTCCGCTCGCCTCGGCATAACCCATCGCGGCGCTGAGACTTGAATCGGGCACGCCGACCACGATGTCCGCATCGGCGGGAGCCTCCTTGTAGAGCAGGCGTCCCGATTCCTTGCGGTAGGCATGGACGTTGCGGCCGTCGATGTCGCTGTCCGGGCGTGCGAAATAGATATACTCCATCGAGCACATTTCGTGACGCTTGTACATCGAGTAGTCGCGGCTGCGAATACCCTGTTTGTCGATTGTCACGATCTCGCCCGGCTCCACGTCGCGCACGAACTCCGCGCCCAGCACATCGAAAGCGCAGGTCTCGCTCGAGACCACCCAGCCGTCGCCCAGCCGTCCGATCGACAGCGGGCGCAGACCGTACTTGTCGCGGCAGGCGTAGATGCGGTTGGCCGTCATAATCAGGAACGCGAAAGCGCCCTCGAGCATGTTCAGCGCGTCGATGATCGAGAAGATGCGCGGCCGGTCGTGGTAGCGCGTCTCCTTTTTGATGAGGTGGGCCAGAATCTCGCTGTCGGAAGTCGATTGAAACAGGCTTCCCTTGTTCTCGAGATGGCGGCGCAGCAGTTCCGAATTGACGATGTTACCGTTATGCGCCAATGCGAAATCGCCCGTATTGTGGCGGAAAAGGAACGGCTGGACATTCTCCATGCCGCCGCCCCCGGCCGTGGTATAGCGCACATGGCCGATAGCCGTCGCCCCTTTCAGGGTAGCAAGTTTCTCCTCGTTGAAAACCTCGGTCACCAACCCCTCGCCCTTGATGTGGCGGAAGGAGCCGTTCTCATCCACCGAGACGATGCCGGTACCCTCCTGCCCGCGGTGCTGCAGGGCATGAAGGCCGTAGTAAGTCAGCGACGCGGCGTTCGGCACCCCGTAGATGCCGAAAACCCCGCACTCCTCGTGCAATTCGCGGTCGCGGATCACTTCCATCATCTTAGGCGGTGATTTTTTTCAGACGTGCCAGAATCTCCTCGTAAGCCTCGCGGACCTTGCCCAGATCGCGGCGGAAACGGTCCTTGTCGAGTTTCTCGTTGGTCGTGGCGTCCCACAGGCGGCAGGTGTCGGGCGACACCTCGTCGGCCAGCACGATCTCGCCGTCCAACGTCTTGCCGAACTCGATCTTAAAGTCCACCAGCTTAATGTTCATCTTCAGGAACAGCTCCTTCAGCACCTCGTTGATCTTGGCCGTCATGGCGTACATCTCGTTCAGCTCCTCGTAGGTGGCGGCGCCGAGCGCTACGGCGTGGTGGTCGTTGATCAGCGGGTCGCCCAGCTCGTCCTTCTTGTAGCAGATGTCGAAAATGACGTTCGAAGGCTGCGTACCCTCCTCGATGCCGAGACGCTGGGCCATCGAACCGGCGATGACGTTGCGCACGATCACTTCCAGCGGAATGATCTCGACACGGCGGCAAATCTGGTCGCGGTCGTTGACGGTCTCGACATAGTGGGTCTTGACGCCCGCCTTCTGGAGCTCTTTGAAAATGATCGTCGAAATGGCATTGTTCAGCACGCCCTTTCCTTCGATCGTGGCCTTCTTGATGTTGTTGAAAGCCGTAGCCGCATCCTTGTAGTGGATGATGATCTTATCGGGATCGTCGGTGCGGAAAACCTGTTTTGCCTTGCCCTCGTAGAGCATTTCGAGCTGTTTCATGGTGTTTTTGTGTTTTTGGTGTTTATCGATTCATTGTTTTATTCCATGTTGAAATCGACCAGGATGGGCCGATGGTCCGAAGGGTGCCAGAAATTCGCCAGCCCGTCCGGATCGCGGACCGGATCGGTGAAAGCGTCCGTAATCACCTCGGCATGCGTGATCCGGTCGCAGAGCGGGTGCGTGCAGTAGACGAAATCAATGCGCGCCTGTCCGTGGATCGTGGTCTTGAACTCCCCGGGGTAGCGCTCGGCGATAACGTCCGCATAGGGCGTGTTCTGCAGGATGTAGTCGTGCACCAGCAGGCGGGTGTCGTCCTCGGGATAGCCGTAAACCGCATTGTCGACGCGCGAGCGGGCGTTGAAGTCGCCCATCATCATCCACAACTGATCCTCCGCACCCGGAACCGACCCGATCGTGTGCCGGCAAATGTACTCGATCTCCATGCGTCGGTATTTGTCGCCGCCGTGTTCGGCCCGGCTCGCCTCGCGGTCCTCCGCCCCGAAGGCATACGCCTGCGGCCATGTGTGGAGCGTCACGATATGGACCGTCCTGCCGTTCTTCTCGATGCGCGCCCAGCCGCAGCCGTGGCTGACGACGCTGTCGGGCTGCGACCCGACGATGCGTTCGACGTTCTCGATCGGATATTTCGACGTGATGACCTGCGGGAAGTTGTCCCGGTGGCCGCCCTTGTACCAGTATTTGTGACCGTAACGGGCGGCGAGTTCGCCCCAATTATCGGTCAGGTAACGATCCGCAGGGTCCATTTTTTCGGCGGAACCCGTTTTGTAGTTCGATTGGGCCTCGCACCAGACGCAGACATCAGGGTCGTATTCCCGGACCCAGGCGACGAAATTGTCGTAGTTGTTGCCCTGATCGGACCACATGCCGTTCTGGATGTTCCAATAGAGCAGACGCATGTTGTCCGTCCGTTCGCTGCCGCACCCGGCCAGCAGCGCCGCAGCCAGCAGCGCCGTCCAAATCCGAAAAAAAGTTTTTCCCTGCATCATCGTTCGTGTTTTATTTTTTGCGGAAATAATTCACGGCATTCGAGAACAACGACTGCTCCTTGTTGCCGGCGATATTCTTGAAAAGATTCTTCTCGTAACGCTCCATATGGCCCATCTTGCCCAAAATCTGTCCGTTGCGCGAAACGAGGCCCTCGATGGCGTACTGCGAACCGTTGGGGTTACAGGGCGCCTCGGCCGTCGGGTTGCCGTCGGCGTCGGCGTACTGGAAAGCCACCTGCCCGTTGGCGAAAAGCTCTTTGGCCAGCTCCTCGCTCACCACGAACTTGCCCTCGCCGTGGCTGACGGCAATCGAGTGCAGGTCACCCAGTCGGAAGCCCGCAAGCCACGGCGATGCGGTTGTGGCGACGCGCGTCGTGACGATCTGCGAGATGTGGCGGTTGATGTCGTTGCGGAAAAGCGTCGGCGAATCCTTGGTCACCATGCCCAGGCGTCCATAGGGCAGCAGTCCCGATTTCACCAACGCCTGGAAACCGTTGCAGATGCCCAGGATCAGGCCCCCGCGGTCGATCAGCGCGTGGATTTCATCGCGGATATCTTTATTGTTCAGCACGTTCACAATGAACTTCGCACTTCCGTCGGGTTCATCGCCCGACGAGAAGCCGCCGCTCAGCACGAAGATATGCGCCCGGCGGATATGCTCCTTCATCTCAGCGATCGAGCGCAGGATGTCGTCGCCGCCGATGTTGCACAGCACGCTCATCTCGACCTCGGCGCCCGCCTTGCGGAACGCCTTGGCGGTGTCGTAGTCGCAGTTCGTGCCGGGGAACACCGGGATATAGACCTGCGGATGCTCCACCGCCTCGCCCGGATAGACGAACGTCTTCGGGGCGGGTGCGGAGGTCATCACCGTCGCGCTGTTCCGGCCCTTGTCCGGATAGACCGCCGCGAATTTCTCCGTATTGGCCTTGTAAAGCTCCTCGAGCGGCATCTTCACGCCGTTGACCGTCAACGCCTCCTCGGCGACGGTGAAGCCCAGCTGCTCGGCATACGGGTATTCTAACGTACCCTCGCACTCGACGAGGATCGAGCCGTAGCTGTATTCGTAGAGTTTCGCCTCGTCCATCGTCACCTCGGCGCCGATGCCGTTGCCGAAAGCCATCTTAGCCAATCCTTCGGCCACACCGCCGAAGCCGACGGACCACGCCGAGAGAATCTTTCCGGCCTCGATCTGCGAGCTGACGAACGTAAAGTTCTCCTTCAGCTGCGCCGTGTCGGGCATCCGGCACTCCAGCGGCGTATGGCGAATGAGATAGATACGGTGTCCGGCCCCTTTGAGGTCGGTCGAAATGACCGTCCGCGCATCGACCGTCGTGATGCCGAAAGCCATCAGCATCGGCGGCACGTTGATCTGCTGGAAAGTTCCCGACATCGAGTCCTTGCCGCCGATCGAGGGCAGTCCCAGCTCGACCTGCATCTTCAGGGCGCCCAGCAGCGCGCTGAGGGGCTTGCCCCACGACTCGGGATTCTTGGTCATGCGCTCGAAATACTCCTGATAGGAGTAGCGCATCCTGTCATACCGCGCACCCGCCGCCACGACCTTCGCGGCAGCCTCCACAACGGCGTAAGCCGCACCGTGGTAGGGGCTCCACGAAGCCACATAAGGGTTGTAGCCGAAAGCCATGACGCTGGCCGTGTCGGTATATCCGTCGGTCGGGAGTTTCTGCACCGAAACCTGCGTCTCGCTGCGCTGCATGCGGCCGCCGAAAGGCATCAGCACCGTGGAACGGCCGATCGTCGAGTCGAACATCTCGATCAGTCCCCGCTGCGAGACGACGTTATTGTCTTTCAAATTATTCACAAACCGCTCGGCAAGGCTCTCCCCCGCCACTTCGCGGACGAAAGGATCGCGGTTCTCGACCTCCCCGATCTTGGCCTCGGCATAGTGTTTCGCTCCGGCGCTGTCGATGAATTCGCGGCTGAGGTCCACGACCTTGCGGTCGCCGTTGAACATCCGCATCCGCGCCGTGTCCGTCACGTCGGCCACGTGCACCGCCTCGATATTCTCCTCGCGGCAGTAACCCATGAACTCCTCCATGTCCTTCGCCTCGATGACCACCGACATGCGCTCCTGCGACTCGCTGATAGCCAGCTCCGTGGAATTCAGTCCGCTGTATTTGGTCTTCACGCGGTCGAGGTAGATGTCCAGTCCGTCGGCCAGCTCGCCGATGGCGACGCTGACGCCGCCGGCGCCGAAATCGTTCGACTTTTTGACGAGGCGCGTCACCTCCGGACGGCGGAACAGCCTCTCCAACTTGCGCTCCTCGGGGGCGTTGCCCTTCTGCACCTCGCTGCCGCACGTTTCGAGCGACTTCACGTTGTGCTCCTTCGACGAACCCGTGGCTCCGCCGATGCCGTCGCGGCCCGTGCGGCCGCCGAACATGATGATCCTGTCGCCGGGAGCGGGACGCTCGCGGCGCACGTTCGCAGCCTTCACGGCCCCCACCACGGCCCCCACCTCGAGGCGCTTGGCCACGTAGTCGTCGTGGTAAATCTCCCGCACGTGGGTCGTCGCCAGGCCGATCTGGTTGCCGTAGCTCGAATAGCCGGCCGCAGCCTTCTTCGAAATGACGCTCTGCGGCAGTTTGCCCGGAAGGGTCTCGGAAACCGGCAGGTAGATATTTCCGGCACCCGTCACGCGCATCGCCTGATAGACGTAGCTGCGTCCCGACAGCGGGTCGCGGATGGCGCCGCCCAGACAGGTCGAAGCCCCGCCGAAGGGTTCGATCTCCGTGGGGTGGTTATGGGTTTCGTTTTTGAATTGCAGAAGCCATTTTTCGGTCTGCCCGTCGACATCCACGTCGATATAGACCGAGCAGGCATTATTCTCCTCCGAGACCTCCATATCGTCCAACAGCCCCTTCTGCTTCAGGTAGCGGGCGCCGATCGTCGCCATGTCCATCAGGCAGAGGCTCTTGTGCTCACGGCCCAACTCGCGGCGGATGCGCAGGTACAGCGCCAGCGAATCCTCGATCTCCGCCTTGGCGAACGACTCCTCGACGGTGATGCCCTCCAGTTCGGTCGTGAAGGTCGTGTGGCGGCAGTGGTCGCTCCAATAGGTGTCGAGAATGCGCAGTTCGGTCTCATAGGGATCGCGGCCCTCGGCGCGGAAATACTTCACCACCTCGCGCAGGTCGTCGGCGTTCATCGCCAGCCCCATCCGCTTGCAGTAGGGCTCCAACTCCGCATCCGTCATCTCCCGGAAACCCTCCAATACCTCGACGGGCTTCACCTCGGCCTGCTCCATGTCGTTCAGCACCGCGAGGTTTTTCTCGCGCGACTCCACGGCGTTGATGTAATAATGGCGGATCTTCTCCAGCTCGGCATCGGTCACCTTGTCGTCGAACAGCAGCAGCTTCGACGAACGGATGTTGACCTGAGCCTCGGGGTCGATCAGCCGCACACAGTCGACAGCCGACGCGGCGCGCTGGTCGAACTGCCCGGGCAAGTACTCCACGGCGATGTATTTGCGGCCCGTGAGGTCGCACGTGTCGGTCACGGAGTCGGTCACCACCTCGCCGAAAACCGTGTAGCGGCTCTTCTCCAGCAGTTCCCCGCTGAAGCCGAACAGGTCGTAGACGCAGAGCAGGCGCACTTCGCCCAGTTCCAGATTCAGGTTGGCATTCAGCTCCCGGCGCAGGCTCTCGGCCTCGACCCGGAAGCGGGGCAGTTTTTCTACGAAAATACGATAGTCAGTCGTGTTCATTTTATCTTGTTTGCACTTATTTTACAAATCGTTCGGCCCATTCGCCGGCATACTCCCCGGCATCCATACCGACAAAAGTAATGTGGCCCATCTTGCGTTTGGGACGGCTCTCCGTCTTGCCGTAAAGGTGGACGTAAACGCCGTCGCGGTTCTCCGCAGCGACCTTTTCAGCCGCTTCGAGATCCTGCCCCAGGATATTCTTCATCACCGTAGGCGCCACCAGCCGCGGTTCCTGCAAGGGTTCTCCGACGAGGTAGCGCACCAGTTCGCGGAACTGGTTCGTGGTCGAACCCTCGATGGTGTAGTGTCCCGAGTTGTGGGGACGCGGAGCCATCTCGTTGAAATAGAACTCATCGCCTTTGATGAAATACTCGATGGCCAGGATGCCCCGGTAGCCGCAGTCGCGCATGAAGCGTTCACTCGCGCACTTCATCCGCTCCAACACCAGCGGATCAGCCTCGGCGGGCACGATACAGAGGTCGAGGATTCCGTCGCGGTGGATGTTGCGCCCCACCGGAAAGCTCACCACCTGCTCCGCGTCGGCGACCATCACGATGCTGGCTTCGGAATCGAAACGCACGAACTCCTCCAGAATGCAGGGCACCGCCAGCAGTGGCAGGGCCCGCTCGATATCGGCCTCGGTTTTCAGCACCAGCTGTCCGTGGCCGTCGTACCCCAGCGTGCGGGTTTTCAGCACGGCGGGCAATCCCAGCTCCTTCACGGCTGCCCGCAGCGACGCTTCATCGTCCACGGCGGCGAAGCCGGGCGTGCGAAGCCCGTGGTCGCGGGCGTTGGTCTTTTCGCGCAGGCGGTCCTGCGAATCATACAGGGGTTTGTAACCCTGCGGGATGTTGTATTTTTCGCACAGCGGGATCAGAATCTCTCCCGGCACATTTTCAAATTCGTAGGTCACCGCGTCGCTGCGGCGGCACAACTCTTCGAGCGCCGCGGCATCGTCGTAAGCCGCCACGATATGCTCGTCGCAGACCCGGAATGCCGGAGCATCCGGCGCCGGGTCGAGGCTTATGGTGCGCACGCCCAATTCCCGCGCCTGCTCCGCGATCATCAGCCCCAACTGGCCTCCGCCTATGATACCGATGGTCTTCATTACAGCTCGGCTTTGAGTACGTCGGCAGTCTGTTTGGCGCGGAAGGCGTCGAGTTTCGCGGCCAGACCGGCGTCCTGCAGCGCAAGGATCGACACGGCGATCAGCGCGGCGTTCTTGGCTCCGTTGATGGCCGTCGTGGCCACGGGAACGCCCGCGGGCATCTGCACGATCGACAACAGCGAGTCCAGTCCGTTCAGGGCCCGCGATTTCACGGGAACGCCCACCACGGGCAGCGGGGTCATCGAAGCCACCATGCCCGGCAGGTGCGCGGCGCCCCCGGCCCCGGCGATAATCACGCCGATACCGCGTTCGCGGGCCGTCTTGGCGTATTCGCACAGCAAATCGGGCGTGCGGTGTGCGCTGACCACCCGTTTCTCGAAATCCACGCCGAACGCTTCGAGCGTCGAAACCGCCTCGGACATCACTTCGTAATCGCTCACAGAGCCCATAATCACGCCTACTTTCATATAAATTCGCTTTAATTCGTTCGTTCAAAACCCGTCTCTCAGACGGAGGAAGCGCAAAACCCGCCCCAGAAACCCGACAACCGGCCACCGCCCCTGAAACCCGCCTCTTAGACGGGAAACCGCCACGACATTCCTGCCGTGGCGGTCTTGTATCTATCCGAGCATTCCACGAGCAGGCATCTGCTGCTTCGGGGAGTGTGCGGGCTGCATCTGCCGGCACGCCGACGAATAGAAGACAGCGGCTTGTCCCTGTCGTTTCTTTCGTTCGCGCTGGTCGATATTGCAAATGGGAATCATCGGAGTTAACCTAAACAGTTGTTAAAACAACGTTACAAAAGTAACGCTTTCCGGCGTACTTTCAAAATTCCCGGACAGATTCTATCGACAATTTATCCACATTCACGGCATCAATCCTGCCGGGCCTTCGCCTCGCAGTAGGCGCAGCGGCAGGTGCCGTCCGCCTGGCGGTGGAAAAGCCGGTCCACATCCTCCGTGGCAGAGATGCAGCGGCGGTTCGGACACTCGTATTCGTTCACGACGTATTCCTCGCTGAAAACCGGAGTGCGGTCGAAGGGCTTGTTCTCGTCGGCCCAGCGCAGCAACGTATAGATCAGCGCCATGCGCACGAACTTGCCGTTTTCGACCTGCCGGAAATAGGCCGCACGGGGATCGTTGTCCACGGCCCGCGTGATCTCGTTGACGCGCGGCAGCGGATGGAGAATAATCATATCCTCCCTGGCGGTGGTGAGCTTTTCGGGGTTGAGTACGAAACTGTTCTTCACGCGGTCGAACTCCTCCTCGTCGAGGAAGCGCTCCTTCTGCACGCGCGTCATGTAGAGGATGTCCAGTTCGGGCATCACCTCCTCCATCGTGCGCACCTCGCGGAACTCGAGCTTCGAATTGACGCTCATCTCGTGCAGCATGTAGTCCGGCAGGCGCAGCTCCTCGGGCGAAATGAGGATCACCTTGATCCCCGAATAGCGCGACAGGGCCTTGATGAGCGAGTGCACCGTGCGGCCGAATTTCAGGTCGCCGCAGAAGCCGATGGTCATGTTGTCGAAACGGCCCTTTTCGCGTTTGATCGTCAGCAGGTCCGTGAGGGTCTGCGTCGGGTGCGAGTGGCTGCCGTCGCCGGCGTTGATGACCGGGACGCCCGCATACTGCGAAGCCACGAGCGGCGCCCCCTCCTTGAAGTGGCGCATGGCGATAATGTCCGCAAAACAGCGGATCACGCGCACGGTGTCGGCCACCGTCTCGCCCTTGGAGACCGACGAGGAGTTGGCGTCGGAAAAACCGATGACCTGCCCGCCCAGTTCGAGCATCGCCGCCGTGAAACTCAGCCGGGTGCGGGTCGAAGGCTCGTAGAACAGCGTGGCCAGTTTCTTGCCCTTGCAGGCCTCGCTGTACTTGGCGCGGTTGGCGATGATGTCCTCCGCCAAGGCTACGATCTGCTCGGTCTCTTCAACCGTGAGGTCGGTGGGATCAATCAAATGTCGCATGGTCCGGACTATTTATTCATCCAACTCTCGTCCGACGGATTATCGCGGAATTTCAGCAGCCGCGCCTTGTCCCCGGGTTCGATATACCCCTCCTCGGCAGCGACTTCCACGAGCGCGTCGAGGTTCGAAAGGCTGTAATTCACGACATTGGCCTCTTTCATGCGGTCGAGGCCCTTCTTCATCCCGTAGGTGAAGATCGAAGCCACGCCCAGCACCTCGGCGCCCGCGGCGCGCAGCGCTTCGACGACCTCGATGCACGAACCGCCCGTCGAGATGAGGTCCTCGATCACCACGACCTTCTGGCCCTTTTCCAGCTTGCCCTCGATCTGGTTGCCGCGTCCGTGGTCTTTCGAACCCGAGCGCACATAGCCCATCGGCAGATCGAGAATCGTGGCCGTGATGGCCGCATGGGCGATGCCGGCCGTCGAGGTCCCCATCAGCACCTCGGCTTCGGGGAACTTCGTGCGGACGATTTCGGCAAGGCCCGCCTCGACGTGTCCGCGGACGACGGGAGCCGTGAGCGTCAGCCGGTTATCGCAGTAAATCGGGCTTTTGATACCGCTCGCCCAGGTAAAAGGCTGTTCGGGACGCAGGAACACCGCGCCGATCGACAGCAAATCTTTCGCAATTGATTTCTCCATTTTTTATCGTGTTTTTCGTTTTTTCGGGTTATTCGAGAGCCCGCCGCAAAATCTTCTCCACCTCTTCGGGATAGATGCCGCCCTCGTGGACTTTCACTCCGTCCACGTAGAACGTCGGCACGTAGTAGTAGTCGAACGTGTCGGCAACGTCGGGCTGCTCCGACTCCTCGATCATCTCGATCCCGACGGCAGCCAGCTCCGGATGGGCAGCTTTCACCTCTTCGATGTAGCGCAGCGCCTTCTTGCAGAAGGGGCACGATTTCAGATAGAAAAGTTTTACCGGTTTCATAAGCTATACAGTTTAAAGTAATTCGATAAATTGTCTTTTTACAAGGCCTGCAAAGTGCCGGACGCGGAGTTTACAGCGGCAAACGAGCAGTCCGGCGACGACGCATAACGCCGTAAAAAGCGATTTTGCGAATTATCCGACGAACTCGGCCACGCACCGGCGGTAAGCCGCCACGGGGTCCTCCGCAGCCGTGATGGGACGCCCCACGACGATAAAGTCGGAGCCGATCTCACGGGCGCGGGCAGGGGTCGTGACGCGCACCTGGTCCGCTACGTCCCCGTCTGCAAATCGCACGCCGGGCGTGACCGTGAGGAACCCCGCGCCGCACGCCTCATGCACCATGCCGGCCTCCAGCGGCGAGCAGACCACGCCGTCCAACCCGGCATCACGGGTGTTCTGCGCGTATTTCACGATCGTGTCGTTGATCGAGGCGTCGATCAGCAGTTCGCTGCGCATGCGCTCCTCGCTCGTCGAGGTCAGCTGCGTCACGGCGATCAGCAGCGGCCGCGTGCCGTCGGCGCGGGTAAGCCCCTCGAGGGCGGCCTTCATCATCTCGATCGTCCCCGCCGCATGGACGTTGCACATGTCCACGTCCAGCCGCGACAGCACGGCCATCGCCTTTTTCACGGTGTTGGGAATGTCGTGGAGCTTCAGGTCGAGGAAGATTTTGTGTCCCCGGCGTTTGATCTCGCGCACGATCGAGGGTCCCTCGGCGTAGAAAAGCTCCATGCCGATCTTCAAAAAAGGTTTGCGCTCCTCGTCTTTGAAAAGGTCGAGGAACCGGAAAGTGTCTTCTGCGGATTTGAAATCGCAGGCTATGATTACGTCGCGTTGCATATTTTTTCTTAATTCTGTATCGTATCAGCGTATGGCAGGTTCGGGGCTTCGTAAAGCCGGCAAGGCAGGAGCATACTCGACGTATGCGACTGCCGAAGCCGGCGAGGGAAGTGCCGAAGATGCCATGCGATCATACGATGCCGATTATGTCTGACAATTTTTCGATGCCCAGCCGCTCCATCTCGCCGGGCAGGGCCTCGACGATCTCCTTCGAAGCGTAGGGATTCACCAGGTTGGCGGCCCCGACCTGCACGGCCGTGGCCCCGGCCATCATCATCTCGATCACGTCGCGGGCCGTCGTGACGCCGCCGCACCCCATGACGGGAATCCGGCACGCTTTGGCGACCTGATAGACCATCCGCACAGCCACGGGGAAGACCGCGGCGCCCGAAAATCCGCCCATCGTGTTGGCGATGACCGGACGGCGGCGGGCAACGTCGATGCGCATGCCCAGCAGCGTGTTTATCAGACAGATGCCGTCGGCTCCAGCCTCCTCGCACGCCCGGGCGATCGAAACGATGTCCGTGACGTTGGGCGAGAGTTTGATGAACACGGGCTTCGTCGTCACCGCCTTCACGGCGCGCGTCACCTCGGCGGCGGCGTCCGGGCAGGTGCCGAACGACATGCCGCCGTGCCGCACGTTGGGGCACGAGACGTTGACCTCGATGATGCCGACCTGCTCCTGCTTGTCGATCCGCTCGCAGCAATAGGCGTACTCCTCGACCGAGAATCCCGAAATATTGGCGATGACGGGTTTCCGGAAAAAGGTTTTCAGCCGCGGCAGTTCCTCGCGGATCACGGCGTCGATGCCGGGATTCTGCAATCCCACGGCGTTTATCATTCCGGCTTCGCACTCGGCGATGCGGGGCGTGGGGTTGCCGAAGCGCGGCTCCCGCGTGGTGCCTTTGAACGAGAACGATCCGAGGACGTTGATGTCGTAAAACTCCCGGAATTCATTGCCGTAACCGAAAGTTCCGCTGGCCGGAACGACCGGATTGTCCAGCCTGAGGCCGCACAGTTCAACCGATGTGTCTACCATATGATCTCTCCTTTCTCCAATACCGGCCCCTCTTTGCAGATGCGTTTGTTGCCGTATTTGGTTTTGCACGAACAACCCATGCAGGCGCCGAATCCGCACCCCATGCGCTCCTCGAACGACAACTGCCCGTCGCGGTCCGTCGCGTTGTACAGTGCATGGAGCATCGGCAGCGGGCCGCAGGCATAGAAATAGTCGAAATCCAGCCCCCGCTCGGCGATGGCCGTGGTGACGAACCCTTCGACGCCCCGCGAGCCGTCGACCGTCGAAACGGTGACCTCGCACCCCAGCGCGCGGAACTCCTCCTCGTAGAAGACCTCCGCGGCGGTGTTGAAACCCAGCACCACCTGCACCGGCTTGCCTTCGGCCAGGAGCCGCTTCGCCAGGTTGTAGAGCGGCGGAACGCCCACGCCTCCCCCGACCAGCAGGGGCCGCCGGGCGTCGTTCTTCGTCGAGAAACCGTTGCCGAGGCCCGTCAGCAGGTCGAGCTCTTCGCCCGCCTGCATCCGGCTCATCTGTTCGGTGCCTCCGCCCACGACCTTGTAGATCAGCGTGATCGAGCGGTCATCGAAATCGCAGACCGAGATGGGACGGCGCAAATACCTGCCCTCCAGCGCGATGTTGACGAACTGCCCGGGCGCCGCGATCCACTGCGTGTCGCCGGCGAGCGTCATTCGCCACACCGCGTCGGTCAGCGGCTCGTTCGTGCGGATTTTATATATACCTTTCTTATACATATTGTACTTTATCCTGCGGTACGTTTGTGATTTTGATTGTAGGCGAGCAGCTTTTGGCCTGACCGAAGATTAGCACGGATGGGCTGTACATAAGGTACTGCCCATTCGTGGTAAGCAAGGAAGGACGAAAGATGCCGCATAAAATCGAAATTACTTGGAATCTATGGTCGATACGCGCAGCGTGATCTCCTCCAGCACGTCCAGCAGCACCTTCACCGTTTCCAGCGCCGTGAAGACCGTCACGTTGTTCTCGACGGCCGTACGGCGGATTTCGTAACCGTCCAGGCGCGTGTTGTGCTGGTTGATGTCGATCGTGTTGATGACGTAGCTGACATGTCCCTGACGCAGCGCGTCGATGATCTCGTTGCTGCCCTCGTTGAGCTTGCGGCGCGTGCGGGTGCGGATGCCATGCTCACGCAGGAACTCCGCCGTCCCGGTCGTCGCCTCGATGTTGAAGCCCAGGTCGTAGAACCTCCTTACGAGCGGAAGCGCCTGCTCCTTGTCGTCGTCGGCGATGGTGACGAAGATCGTTCCGTAGTTCGAAACGTGCATGCCCGTAGCTTGCAGGGCCTTGTAGAGCGCCCGCGTGATCTTGTCGTCGTAGCCGATCGCCTCGCCCGTCGATTTCATCTCCGGCGAGAGGTAGGAATCCATGCCGCGGATCTTGGCGAACGAGAAAGCCGGGGCTTTGACGTACCAGCGCTCCTTCTCCTTGCCGCAGACCTCGGTGATGCCCTGCTCGCGCAGCGATTTGCCCAGGATGACCTGCGTGGCGATGTGAGCCATCGGCACGCCCGTCGACTTCGAGAGGAACGGCACGGTGCGCGACGAGCGCGGGTTGACCTCGATGACATAGACGTCGTCGTCGCCGGCCACGATGAACTGGATGTTGTACAGTCCGACGATGCCGATGCGCAGACCCAGCTTCACCGTATAGTCGATGATCTTGTCCTTGGCCTTCTGGCTCACGCTGAAGGTCGGATAGACGCTGATCGAGTCGCCCGAGTGGATACCCGTGTGCTCGACATGCTCCATGATGCCGGGAATGAAGACATCCTTGCCGTCGCAGATGGCATCCACCTCCAGTTCCTTGCCCATGATGTAGCGGTCGACCAGCACCGGCTGGTCCACGTCGATCTCCACGGCAGTTTGCAGGTAGTGGCGCAGGCGCTCCTCGTTCGAAACGATCTGCATGGCGCGGCCGCCCAGCACGTAGCTCGGGCGAACCAGCACCGGATAGCCGATGCGGGCCGCAGCCCTCACACCCGACTCGATGTCGGTCACGGCCTCGGCCTCAGGCTGGGGAATCTCCAGCTCCTCCATAATCCGCTCGAAGCAGCCGCGGTCCTCGGCGTTTTTGATCGCCTGGGTGTCGGTGCCGATGATGGGCACGCCCAGCTTCGCAAGGGGTTCGGCGAGGTTGATGGCCGTCTGTCCGCCGAGCGACACGACGATGGCCTTCGGTTTCTCGAGGTGCACGACGTTCATCACGTCCTCCACCGTCAGCGGCTCGAAGTAGAGTTTGTCGCTGGTGGTATAGTCCGTCGAGACGGTCTCGGGGTTGTTGTTGATGATGATCGCCTCGTAGCCCGCGGCGCGGATCGACCAGATGGCGTGCACGGTCGAGTAGTCGAACTCGACGCCCTGTCCGATGCGGATCGGACCCGAACCGAGCACGATGATCTTCTCTTTCTGGCTGACGATCGATTCGTTCTCCTCCTCGTAGGTCGAGTAGAAATAGGGCACGTAGGAAGCGAACTCGCTGGCGCAGGTGTCGATCATCTTGTAGACCGGGAAGATGTCGTTCTTCTCGCGCAGGAGGTACATGTCGTGCTGCGAGAGCCCCCACAACTGACCGATGTACTTGTCGCTGAATCCCATGCGCTTGGCGGCGCGGAGCGTCTCGACATCCGTCGGATTGGCGCGGACGACCGCCTCGAACTCGATGATGTTCTTGAACTTCTCGAGGAAGAACATGTCGATCTTCGTGTTGTTATAGATCAGCGCCAGGTCGACGCCGTTGCGGATCAGCTGCGTGATGGCGTACACCCGGTCGTCGGTACCCTCTTTGATGTAGTCCAGCAGGGCGTCGTTCGACCACGAATCGAACTTCTTGTGATAGAGGTGGCAGACCCCCGTCTCGAGCGAACGCACCGCTTTCAGCAGCGACTCCTCCATCGTGCGGCCGATCGACATCACCTCGCCCGTAGCCTTCATCTGCGTACCGAGCTTGTTCGAAGCGTCGGAGAACTTGTCGAAGGGGAAGCGGGCGACTTTCGTCACCACGTAGTCCAGCGTCGGCTCGAACGAAGCCGGCGTGTTGGCGATGCGGATTTCGTCGAGCGTCAGACCCACGGCGATCTTCGCGCTGACACGGGCGATCGGATAGCCCGAAGCCTTCGACGCCAGGGCCGAGGAGCGAGACACGCGGGGATTGACCTCGATCAGGTAGTATTTGAACGAAAGGGGGTCCAGCGCGAACTGTACGTTGCAGCCGCCCTCGATCTTCAGCGCACGGATGAGCTTCAGCGCCGAGTCGCGCAACATCTGGAACTCCTTGTTGGTGAGCGTCTGGCTCGGAGCCACGACGATCGAGTCGCCGGTATGGACGCCCACGGGATCGATGTTCTCCATGCAGCAGATGCAGATGGCCGTATCGTTGTGGTCGCGCATCACCTCGAACTCGATCTCCTTATAACCCCTGATGCTCTTCTCGATGAGCACCTGATGCACAGGCGATGCGGCAAGCGCGTTGCGCATCATCTCGCGCAGTTCGGCCTCATCGTCGGCGAAGCCGCCGCCCGTGCCGCCCAGCGTGAAGGCCGGACGCAGCACCACCGGATAACCGATCCGGTGAGCCACCTCGGCCGCCTCTTCGATCGACATGGCGATCTGCGACTCGATCACCGGCTCGCCCAGCGATTCGCACAACTCTTTGAACAGCTCGCGGTCCTCGGCGCGCTCGATCGACTCGAACGAGGTGCCCAGAATCTCGACCTGGCACTCCTGGAGAATGCCCTTTTTGGCCAGCTGCACCGCGAGGTTCAGGCCCGTCTGCCCGCCCAGTCCCGGAACGATGGCGTCGGGACGTTCGTAGCGGATGATCTTGGCCACGTACTCCAGCGTCAGGGGCTCCATATAGACCTTGTCGGCGATATGCGTGTCGGTCATGATCGTGGCGGGGTTCGAGTTGGCGAGGATCACCTCGTATCCCTCCTCTTTGAGTGCGAGACACGCCTGCGTACCCGCATAGTCGAACTCAGCGGCCTGTCCGATGACGATCGGACCCGACCCGATGACCATTACCTTTTTGATATCCTTTCTCTTAGGCATTTTTGTGATCCTCCATTATTTTAGTGAACTTCTTGAACAAATAGGCGCTGTCCTGCGGTCCCGAAGCGCTCTCGGGGTGGTACTGCATCGAGAAAACCCCGTCGGCGGCGCACTCCACGCCCTCGGCCGTGCCGTCGAGCAGGTTGACATGCGTCAGCGTGAGCCCCGTGCCCTCCAGCGAATCGACATCCACGGCGTAGCTGTGGTTCTGGCTCGTGATCTCGAGCTTGCCCGTCACGAGGTTCTTCACCGGGTGGTTGGCGCCGCGGTGGCCGAACTTCATCTTAAAGGTCTTGGCGCCGTAAGCCAGCGAAATCAACTGATGGCCCATGCAGATACCGAAGATCGGCAGCTTGCCCCGGAGCTGTTTCACCAACTCGATCACCGGGGCGACGTCCTCCGGGTTGCCGGGGCCGTTCGAAAGCACGATGCCGTCGGGACGGAACGCCATGATCTCCTCCGCGGTGGAGTTGTAGGGCATGACCGTCACGTTGCAGCCCACGCGGTTCAGCAGACGGATGATGTTGTATTTGATGCCGCAGTCGACGGCCACCACGTCGTATTTGTGGTTCGGGACACGCGACATCCAGCGTTTTTTGCAGCTTACGCGCGAAACCATGTCGTGCGGAGTGACGTACTCGGCCAGTTTGCGCAGGGCCTCCTCGCGGGGCGTCGCAGCGTCGGTGATGAGCACCTTCTGCGTACCCTCGTCGCGGATGATGCGCGTCAGGGCGCGGGTGTCGACGCCCCAGATAGCCGGAATGTCATGCTCCTCGAAAACCTCGTTCAACGTCTTCGTATAGCGGAAGTTCGACGGTGAGTCGTTGTACTCGCGGACGATCATGCCGCCGATGGTCGGCGTTTTGGTTTCGTAATCCTCGTCGGTCATGCCGTAGTTGCCGATCAGCGGGTAGGTCATCACCACCATCTGATCGGTGTACGACGGATCGGACATGATCTCCTGATACCCCACCATCGAGGTATTGAAGACGATCTCGTTGATGGCCTCGCGGTCGGCGCCGAAACCGTATCCGTAAAATTCACGGCCGTTCTCCAAGACAATTTTTTTCGTAAATGCTTTCATCCTTATCTGTTTGATTTCGTAGTTGCGTGTTTATCGGGCAGGAAATCCATTCACCATACCATTTCATCTTTCAACTCTCCCCCGTCATTGCGAGGAGCGTAGCGACGTGGCAATCTGCCCGGAAGCTGTAACCTTACAGCGTCTCCATCGGATTCCCGCGCTCACTTTCGTTCGCTCGGAATGACGGGAAAACTTTTAGTTTTCAACTTTCATCTCATCGTAAACCTCCCTGCCGTCCACCACCGTCAGCACGGCGCGGCCCTGCACGTCCCATCCGGCGAAAGGCGTGGCGCGGCCTTTCGAAAGGAATGTTTCGGGATCGACCCGGTACTGCGCCCCGAGGTCCAGCACCGTGAAATCGGCCCGGTCGCCCACTTCCACACCCCCGTCGAGCGCGAAAAGACGCCGGGGATTGTCCGACATCAGCGCGAGGAGCTTTTCCAGCGTAATCACGCCCGGCAGCACCAGGTATTTGTACAGCAGCGGGAAGGCCGTTTCCAGCCCCACGATGCCCATGGCGCTCCCGGCCAGTCCGCGCGACTTCTCTTCGGCGGTGTGGGGCGCGTGGTCCGTGGCCACGACCTCGATCGTGCCGTCCACAATGCCCGCGACAAGCGCCTCGCGGTCGGCGCGGCTCCGAAGCGGCGGATTCATTTTGAAGCGCCCCTCCTCCTGCAAATCCTCGTCGCACAGCAGCAGGTAATGCGGCGCCGTTTCGCAGCTCACCCGCAATCCTTTCGCCTTCGCCTGCCGCACCAGCTCGACGCTCTCTTTCGTGGAGACATGGCAGACGTGATACTGGCAGCCGGTCTTCTCCGCGAGCACGATATCGCGCTCCACCTGCCGCCACTCGCTCTCCGAACAGATGCCTTTATGCCCATGTTCGCGGCAGTAGACTCCGTCGTGAATATAACCACCCCGCAACAAGTCGTCGACCTCGCAGTGGGCCACGATGGGCTTGCCGACCGCCGCGGCCCGGCGCATCGCCTCCTCCATCAGTTCGTCCGACTGCACGCCGCGGCCGTCGTCGGAAAATCCGACCACCTCCGGAGCCAGAGCCGCAAAGTCGACCAGCTCGCCGCAGCCGCGCTGTCCCAGCGTGATCGTGCCGTAAGGCTTCACGCGCACCGCAGCATCGCGGCGGATGATCGCCAGCTGTTCGCCGAGCGTCGCCGGCGTATCGGGCGCGGGACAGAGGTTGGGCATCGAGCAGACCGTGGTATAGCCGCCGCGGGCCGCCGCCGCCGTACCCGTGGCGATGGTCTCCTTCTGCGGGAAACCCGGCTCGCGCAGGTGGACATGCACGTCGACCAGTCCCGGCACGAGGCACAGCCCCCCGAGGTCCACGACCCGGTCGCCCGGCCGAGGCTCCCCGGCCGTCACCACACGGCCGCCCTCGACGGCGAGACGGCCCGTTTCGAGCCGGCCCCCGCGGTAGATCGTCGCGTTGATATAATAAGTTTTCATCTTGTACGAACACAAAAAAATAGGGCAACCGAAACAGTTACCCTAATAAAACAATAATACCTAAATCCGTCGGAGACTGGAAACCCGACCAATAATCCTGCTGCCAGAATACTTGCGTCGATGCTATGTTGGGTTTACAATTCATAGGACTCAGGTGTCGCTGTAATTGTCTGCAAAGATAGGGCTTTTTCACCGCCCCTGCAAAACTTTTCCGAAAAAATTTTTCAACAATTCCTCCACAACCGCGCCTCCGTCCCGGCTACTTCACGATAATCAGGTCGACGCCCGCCTCCTCGATGATCGAGACCATCTGCTCGGGAATACGTTCGTCGGTGACAATCACGTCGATATCCTCCAGCGCACAGATGCGGCCGAAGCCCCGCTGCCCGAACTTCGACGAGTCGGCCAGCACGACCACCTGCGATGCCGCGCGCATCATCCGCCGCGTGAGTTTCGCCTCGTCGATCGTCGAGGTCGTGATGCCGTGTTCGAGGTCGATGCCGTCCACCCCGAAGAAAACCTTCGAACAGATGCAGTCGTCCAGTTCGCGGGCGGCCTCCTCGCCCAACACCGAAAGCGACTTCTTGTGCACCGTGCCGCCCAACTGCACGACGGCGACATTCTCCGCCTCGTTGAGCAGCACGCCCAGCCGCAGGAACGGCGTAACGATGTTCAGATGGTGCCACGCGCGCATTTTGATCTCCTCGGCAAAGGCATAGACCGTGGAGCCCGAGGCCACGATGATCGAATCGGCATCGCCGAGCATCTCCACCGCCCGCTGTGCAATGCGCCGCTTGGCGTCGCGGTTGATGTTGTCCTTCACATGCACATCGAGATCCGCGACATGGGGATTGGCCGGACGCGCACTGCCGTGCACCTTATATAATAAACCCTTGCTCTCGAGTATTTTGATATCCTTGCGGATCGTCACCTTCGTAACGCCCAGCTCATTGGCCACGTCCGTGATCCGGACGAACCCGTACTTGTTCAGATTGTCGAGGATGTATTTGTGCCGTTCGGCGATGCTCAGCATATCGGTCGGATATTTAAAGTGTTATCATAATAAAGGTACAAAAAAAGCCGGACGGGTGCAAACCCGAATTGCATACGGTTCGGCAAAACATTCCGCCTGATAAAAGTGTCGTAACGACACCAAAGATAAGAAAAGTTTTCATATATCGCAAAAAAGGGTCCGCACCCCTCACGGGCCGGACCCTTCCGGACCGCAGTCCGTATCATCTAAAACAGAACGTTTTCCGTCATTCGGCCTCAGCCTCGTAGCCGTCGGCCTTGGCGCCCCACATCAGCAGGAAGACCAGCATGCCCACGACAGCCATGCCGAGGATGCCCACATAGGCCCAACTCCAGCCGTAGTGCTGGGCGACGTAACCCAGTCCCACACCCGAAACGAGCGTCGAAGCATAGCCGAACAGCCCCGTGAGGCCGTTGGCCGTGGCGGCAGCCTTCTTCGTAGCCTGATTCGCCGCAGCGATGCCGATGAGCGCCTGCGGGCCGTAGATGCAGAAACCTGCGGCACACAGCGTGGCGAACAGCAGCCAGATCGGGGCGTCAGAGGGAAGCTGCCAGAAGAGGAAGACGAACAGCGCGGCACCCGCCATGCAGAAGACGCAGGTGCGGTGCGCACGGCCTTTGAGCCATTTGTCGGTCGCCCATCCGGAGAAGAGCATGCCGAGGATTCCGGCGATCTCGAACATCGCAACGAGCCATCCGGCGTGCGACATCGAGACGCCCTTCGACTGACTCAGCAGCGAAGGTCCCCAGTCCAGCACCGAGAAGCGGACGATATAGACGAAGAAATTGGCAAAACCCAGAATCCAGATCAGCGGGTTCTTAAAGACGTATTTCATCAGGAACGCCTTGTGCTCGGCGCCCTTCTTCTCGGCTTTCACCTTGGCGGTCTCGGTGCCTTCCAGCTCGGGAAGCCCCACCGAGGTCGGCGTGTCGCGCAGGAAGACGACCAGTCCGATGGCCCCCGCAAAAGCGATGGCCGAAGGTATCCAGAAGCACCATTTCCACGCCCCGACGTGTGCGGCGGCCACCATCACCCGTTCCATGCCCTCGGCATCGTCGGGTGCGACGCCCAGGTTGGCGGCGATGGTCGCCACGGCGTCGGGATCGGCCGTCATGTTGGTCCCCAGCGTGCCCATGACATAGCCGCAGAGGATCACCACGAGACCCGCACCGATCGAGTGCGAGGTATTCCAGACCGACATTTTGGTCGCCAGCTCCGTGGGCGGAATCCAATGGGTCAGCAGACGCGCGCAGGGCGGAAATCCCGTTCCCTGCAACAGGCCGTTGACGACCCACATGACGCCCATGAAGAGGATCAGCGTATTGGTGAACTGGCTGCCGTCGTGCTGGCCTGTGATCCAGTAGGAGATGTCCTCGCCGAAGCCGAACGCAAAGTTGGCCAGCGCACACAGCGCAAGGCCGACGGCCATGTACCAGCGGGCGTTCATCCGATCGGCCAGGATGCCGTTGGCAAAGCGCGAAAAGCCGTAGATCAGACCGTTCAGGGTGAGGAAGATACCGAGGCTCGTCTTCGAAATACCGAGGTCGGCCTCGAGGCCGGGCATGGCCAGCGAGAAGTTCTTGCGCACGAAGTAGAAGAGCGCGTAACCGACCATCGTGGCGATGATCGTACGCATCTGCCAGTACTTAAAGCGCTTGGATTGTTCAGACATCATTTCGAAATGAAAGTTAGCAGTTTCAGATTTCAAATATACAACTTTCGGAGCGATATTATGCACGTTTTCCGTGAAAATTCCGCTTCATTTCCGAAAATCGCCCTCCGCTACATTCCCGAAGCGGCCGGAACGCCCCGTCCGATGCTGACCTGACCGCGGTCTTCGACCTGCCAGACGCCGCCCTTGCCGAACAGCCGGTCGAGCCACTCCTCCATCCAGCCGCAGCGGAAAGCCACGTCGACAACCGTATAGCGGCTGCGCATGTAGGGAATCTTCTCGAACGAGGCCCGGAAACGGGCGCGCGAAATGCCGATCTGCTCCGGTTCGCAGGGAGCTCCGACCAGCTCCAGCCGGCGGTGAACCTCGCCGAAGGGGATGATCTGGCTGCGGATACGGCCGCGCAGCTCGGGCCACGCCCGCTTCAGCCGCATAAGCTGCTCGCGCAGCCCCTCCTTATCGACATACTTATCGCGGGTCTCTTTCAGGCCGCGGGCCACGAATTCGGGATCGTTGTCAAAAACAGCGCGGATATCCCGCTCGGTCTCCTCCCACGATTTCCATGCGGCGACGCATTTTTCGACATCCAACTGCTCCACGGGAGCGTCGAGCAGCATCTCGAGGAAAGCCGTCGAGGCGAGCGTACCGATACCGACTTTGAAGCCGTGCGACACCGAAGCGCCGTTGAACCGCAGGTGTTCCATGTCCCACAGGTGGCTGAACTGGTGTTCGGCGCCCGAAGCCGGGCGGCTCGACAGCGTGGCCTGCATGGCAAAGCCGCTCAGCAGCAGCCCTTCGGCCAGTTGCTCGACCTTCGCCACATTGCCGGCATGCACCCCGGCAGGGTCGCAGAGAGCCTCTTTCAGCCCCTCCTGCACCAATCCGAAGGCAAAGTCGTCCATCTTGTCGGCCCCCACGGCGTCGGCCAGCATCCAGTCTGCCCCGGCGGGAATCTTGGCGATCAGGTCGGCATAGCCCGAAGCGGACATTTTGGCGGGCGCCGCAGCGGAGATAGACGGATCGAGCACCATGCCCAGCGGTGCGGGACAGTCGAAGGTCTGCTTGTTGCCGTCCTTGGTGATCGAGGCTCCGTAGGCGGTATAGCCGTCCATCGAGGCAGCCGTGCCGACCACCATGTAACGGCGGCCGTTGTGGTGCGAACAAAGTTTCGTCAGGTCGTTGATAACGCCCGAACCCACGGCGACGGGCACGGCGTCGGTCGCGGCCAGCACGCCGTCCAACTCTTCGACGAACGTCCATTCGGCATAGAGTTTCGGATCGGTGAAGATGTGCGGCTCGTCCTGCGCGATGCCCGCTTCGGCGAGGATGCGGTGCACCTCCTTCCCGGCCACCCGCCACGTATTGAGGTCCGCAACCACGAGGGCGCGGCCGGCGGGAAACAGGCTTTTGAACATCTCCGCAGTCTGCGGAAGGGTATCGACACCGATCACCAGCGCTTTGGTGTCGGTCGTGCGCTGAAGGGCGCTCTCTACTTTATTCATAATAGCAATTGTGTAAACGAAACATCGCCGGAAATACCGGAGTGCTCTTAAAGCAAAGGCAAATATAAGAATTATTTTCCTTTCAACAACAAAACGCAAGAAAAAATATTTCTTTTCGGTGTCCATTTTGTTTCCATTTCGGTTTTTCCGAGTCGACAATTGGAAAAAAGAAAATAAAAACATAACTTTGGGCACCGAACGAAACTACTTTCGCTATGAAACGAATGATCCTGCTGTGGGCCGCCCTCCTGACGACAGCCGCGGCACTCGCACAGCCCCGCATCCGCATCGAACACGGCCCCTACCTGCAAAACGTGACGGAAGAGGGTTTCACCGTCATCTGGAGCTCGACGGCGGACGCCGCCGGATGGGTGGAGCTGGCCCCGGACGACGGTTCGCATTTCTATGCCGCGGAACGCCCGAAATTCTACGATTCGCACCTCGGGCGCCAGCGCATCGGACGCATGCACAGGGTGCGCATCAGCGGTCTGCAACCCGGCACGACCTACCGTTACCGCATCATGCAGCGGGGCGTCGTCCTCAACGAAGGCAACAAGCGCGTCATCCTCGACGAGGGCTACGGCAACGACATCCTCAAACACAAACCCTACACCGTAACGACCCCCGCCCCCGCACAGGAGCGGGTCGATTTCTGGGTCGTCAACGACATCCACTCGCGCGACTCGATCTTCCGCCGGCTGATCCGCACCGCTCCGGAGGAGAAACCCGATTTCGTCTGCCTGAACGGCGACCTGGCCACCCAGATCGAGACCCGACAAACGCTCTGGGACGCCTGTCTCGCATCGGCATCGGAGATTCTCACGCCTGCGGGCATTCCGCTGGTCGCCGTGCGCGGCAACCACGAAAACCGCGGCGTCTGCTCCGGATGCTGGTCCGATTTCTTTCCCACACCGACCGGGGAGACCTATTATACATTCCGCCGGGGTCCGGCCTTCTTCCTCGTGCTCGACGGCTGCGAAGACAAGCCCGACAGCGACATCCGCTACTACGGACTGGGCGACTGGGACGCCTACCGCCAGCGGGAGACCGCATGGCTGAAAAAGGTCGTCGAAAGCGAGGAGTTCCGCACGGCGCCCGTGCGCATCGTCCTGATCCACATGATCCCCGGAGGCGCGTCGAGCTGGTACGGCGAGCAGCAGATCCGCCGGCTGTTCGTCCCGGAGCTGGTCGGAAAGGGCATCGACGTGATGCTCTGCGGCCACTACCACCGTTACCAGTGGATCGACGACGGCAGCCGCGGGGTCGATTTCCCGATCCTGGTCAATTCGAACGTCGACCGCCTCGCGGTATCGGCCGACGCCTCGGGCATCGACCTGAAGGTTTTCGACACCGCCGGCAAACTCGTCAAACAGCAACGCATCGACAAAAAATAAAAACAATACGATGGAAAACTTTCACGAATACCGCTCCGTCTGGGAGCACGGCGAATTGATGGAGCGCCTGCGCCGCATCCGCCACGTGGCGCTCGACATGGACGGCACGATTTATATGGGCATGTCGCTCTTCCCCTACACGCAGGCTTTCCTGCGCGGGCTGCGCGAACAGGGCATCGGCTACTCGTTCCTGACGAACAACCCGTCGAAGTGCATTGACGACTACCTCCACAAGCTCGCGTCGCTGGGCATCGAGGCCACGCGCGACGAGATGTACACGACGGCGCTGGCCACGATCGACTACATCAAATCCCACTACCCCGCCGCCCGGAGGCTCTTCCTGCTGGGAACGCCCTCGATGATCTCGGAATTCGAGGCCGCAGGTTTCGAGTCCTGCGCCGATTCGGCGGACGACGTGCCGGACGTCATCGTGGCGGCGTTCGACATGACGCTGCAATACGACCGGCTGTGCCGCGCGGCATGGTGGGTCAAACAGGGCGTGCCCTATATCGCCACCAACCCCGACCGGGTGTGCCCCACCGACCTGCCGACGGTGCTCGTGGACTGCGGCTCGATCTGCGCCTGCCTCGAACACGCTACCGGACGCCGTCCGGACATCACGCTCGGGAAACCCGATCCCAACATGCTCTCGGGCATCCTCGCCCGCCACGGATTGCAGCCGTCGGAGATCGCCATGGTCGGCGACCGCATCTACACCGACGTACAGATGGCCCACAACGCCGGAGCGATGGGCGTGCTGGTTCTCTCGGGCGAGACGACGCTCGACGTGGCGGACAAGGCCGACCCGCAGCCCCACATCACGGCCGACAGCATCGAGATTCTGGGCCGGCTGCTCCGCGAAGCCCACGAATAACTACGCATAAAAGGTCTATAAGTCATAACAATAGCCCGATCAGAAAATACCGAATCCTTGCGGATTCGGTATTTCGTTTTATGCACTATCTTTGCGGAGGATGAACCTCCGCTCAGACAGGCTGCGGTTCGGCAAACCCGGAGTAAACTCCGATTTGCACTCTCCTTGCACTGTCTTTGGTGTCGTAACGACACTTTTAGAGGTCGGAAGGTTTTACCGGACTGCACGCAATCCGGTTTTGGCCCCATTCGGCTTTTTCGTACTTTTGTCAAACATAAAACGATTCGTATGGAAGAACCCAATATCCTGATCCCCCTGCTGCTGACGCTCGGCGCGGGTCTTGCGACGGGCATCGGCAGCGCCATCGCCTTTTTCGCCAAACGCACCAACAAACGGCTGCTGTCGTTCTCGCTGGGCCTGTCGGGCGGCGTGATGATCTACGTCTCGTTCGTCGAGCTGTTTCAGCAGGCCAACATTTCCCTCACGGCGGAATGGGGTCCCCGTCTCGGCACGGTCGTCACCGTGGCGAGTTTCTTCGCGGGCATCCTGCTGATCGGCATCATCGACCGGCTGGTGCCCTCGTTCGAAAACCCCCACGAGGCCCACAGCGTCGAGGAGATGGACCACCAGCCCCGCAACCCCAAGCTGATGCGCATGGGCGTGATGACGGCGCTGGCCATCGGCATCCACAACTTCCCCGAAGGCATCGCCACCTTCACCTCGGCCGTGGACAACATGGCCCTCGGCGTGGCGATCGCCGTGGCCATCGCCATCCACAACATCCCCGAGGGAATCGCCGTGTCGATCCCGATCTACTACGCCACGGGCGACCGCCGGAAGGCCTTCCGGCTGTCGCTGCTGTCGGGACTCGCCGAGCCGGTGGGCGCCGTGCTGGCCTATCTGGTGCTGATGCCCTTTATGTCCCCGACGCTGATGGGGTGCATCCTCGCGGGCGTGGCGGGCATCATGGTCTTCATCTCGATCGACGAACTGCTTCCCGCGGCCCGCGAATACGGCGAGGCGCATATCTCCATCTACGGCGTGGTGGCCGGCATGGCCCTGATGGCCGTAAGTCTTATCATGCTCGCTTAAAACTATGGATATCCTGCTATTGATCGTCGGGCTGGGGCTGATCCTCGCCGGCGCGAATTTTCTCACGGACGGCTCCGCGGCGCTGGCACAGCGCTTCCGGGTGCCGGAGTTCATCATCGGACTGACGGTGGTGGCCGTCGGCACCTCGACGCCCGAACTGGTCGTGTCGGTGCTCTCGGCCATCGGAGGCCAGAGCGACGTGGCGATCGGCAACGTCGTGGGATCGAACATCTTCAACGTCTTCGTCATCCTGGGCGTCTGCGCCCTGATACGTCCCGTACCGCTCACGGCGGGGAACATCCGCCGCGACATCCCGTTCGGGGTGCTCGTGTCGTTGCTGCTACTGGCGCTGGCCCAGGATTCGCTCTTCTGCAAAACGGCGGCGGACCGCATCGGGCGCATCGACGGCGTGGTGATGATCGGGCTTTACGTCGCATTGATGTGGTACACGATCCGGAAGACGAAGCACCCCGAAGCGGCAGCTCCGACGGAAAGTTCCAAGGCACCGATGCCCGGATGGCTGATGTCCGTGATGATTGTCGGGGGACTCGCCGGGCTGGTCTTCGGCGGCGAGATGTTCCTCCGCAGCGCCACGTCGATAGCCCGCAGTCTGGGGATCAGCGAATCGGTGATCGCCATCACGCTCGTGGCGGGCGGCACGTCGCTGCCCGAACTGGCCTCGTCGCTCGTGTCGCTGTTCAAAGGCAAAGCCGACATGGCGCTGGGTAACGTCATCGGATCGAACATCGCCAACATCCTGCTGATTCTGGGTGTGAGCGCCACGATAAATCCGCTCTCGATGGGCGGCATCACGGTCCGGGACCTGCTGATGGTCCTGCTGAGTTCGGTCGTGGTGTTCCTCGCGGCCTTCACCTTCAAACGCAAGGCCGTCGACCGCTGGGAGGGAACGTTGTTCGTGGCAATTTACATCGCCTATATCTGGTATCTGATCAGGTAACGGTCGATCAGCCGCGGCACGGCATAGTCGCCCAGCGCGGAGGTCGGAACGGCCGTCGCAGCGGCGGCAGGCGTCAGCGAAGGAGTTTCGATGCGGTGGACGACCGCATGGAGCGTCTGGTGGGAGAGCTGGTGCTTCGGCAGCGGGATGCTGCGCACGAGATGCCACGGGGCGTCGCCCAGCAGTTCGGCGAACTGCGGCAGCCGCAGGAGTTCCGGCAGTTCGACGGGACCTTCGGTCTCGATGAGCGGGAACTCATAAAGCCCCTGCCAGATGTCGCGGCCCTCGCGGCGGCGAAGCAGGGTCCGGTCACCCGACGAGATGTGCAGGTAGTTGAACCAGCGGTCACGAACCTTGGTCTTCGACTGCTTCACGGGACGCACTGCGACGGTTCCGGCGGCGAGGGCCAGGCACCGTCCGGCCAGCGGGCACGCCTCGCAGCGGGGCGACGAAGGGGTGCACTGAAGCGCCCCGAAGTCCATGATCGCCTGGTTGTAGCGTCCCGGATGCGCGGTATCGAGCTGCGACTGCGCCAGTTCGGCGAAGGACCGCTTTCCGGCCGTGGAGTCGATCGGCGCATCGAGGTCGAAGAGCCGCGCGAGCACCCGGTAGACATTGCCGTCGACCACGGCGCACGGGGTGTCGTAAGCCGCCGAACAGATGGCCGCAGCGGTATAGTCGCCCACGCCGCGCAGCGAGCGAACCTCGTCCAATGCGACGGGAAACCGTCCGCCGAAACATTCGACGACCTGCCGGGCCGCGGCATGAAGGTTGCGGGCACGGCTGTAATAGCCGAGCCCCTGCCAGAGCTTCAGCACCTCGTCTACGGGGGCGGCGGCGAGCGACGCAACGTCGGGAAACCGCTCCGTAAAGCGGAGGTAATACTCCATTCCCTGCGCCACGCGGGTCTGCTGGAGAATCACCTCCGAGAGCCAGATGCGGTAGGGATCGCGCGTGCGGCGCCACGGCAGGTCACGCCCTTCCCGGGCGTACCAGTCGAGAAGTATGTCTGCGACGGAGTTCATAACCGGAGACAAAAGTACGATAAATCGCAATACGTTCAACCAAAAACACCAACGTTATGGAAAAGAAACACACCGTGATCCACAACACCGCCGAGAAACGCTACGAACTCGATCTCGGGGAGGGCGACATGGCGCTGCTCGAGTACGTGCCGGGCAAAGGGCTCGTCGTCCTGACCCACACCGAGGTCCCGCCCAAGTACGAGGGTCAGGGCATCGGCAAAGAATTGGTGCTGGCCGCCCTGGAGGACATCCGCAGCAAAGGGCTGCTGGTCGTGCCGCAGTGCCCGTTCGTCGTGACCTACATCCGGCGCCATCCCGAATGGATGGACCTGGTGCTGACCGCCGAATCGGCCAAACGCTGACAAACGCACGAAGGGACCCTGCGCAGGGTCCCTTCGAACTTTTCAGTATGCCGGGCCTCAGGGCCGGGGCTGGAAGTCGTCCGTGCGGAACGGAATGACGGGCAGTCCCCAGCTGTTGGCGAGGTTGCCGATCCGGAAGTTGCGGAAGCAGTAGCGCACGGCCGAGGGTTCCGGAACCTTCTTCGACGAAATGACCAGCCGCATCTGCCCGTCGACCGAGACGTCGGCCGGATGGAACACCCCGTCGGAGCCGCAGAGCTCGAAGCCCTCGATGCCCACCAGACGGTTGAACCCGTATTCGGCGTTGTCCAGCGAAACGATCGCCTTGCCGTCGGCAAACTCCGCGGAACGGAAACGGGGACTGTCGCAATGGACGGCCTTCTTTCCGTAGGTCCGGTTCAGGGCCATGCAGGCCAGCCGGTAACCGATGTCGTGCTTGTTCGCCGGATGGATGTTGCACCACTCGTAGGGCTCGACCAGATCGTTTGTCGAGACCATGCCGCTGTTCGGGATCACGTCCTGAGCCCGGCACTGCGCCTCGCGCAGGAAAGCCGAAAGGTCGCTGCCCCAGTAGTTGAACGGAGCGATCTCGACGAAATAGAAAGGCAGTTCGCCCTGCCCCCACAGGCCGCGCCACAGCTTCACCATATTGGCCAGCCGTTCGGCATAGACCGTATGGGCCCCGACGTTGGATTCTCCCTGATACCAGAGATATCCGCGAACGGTATAGCCCGCCACGGGACGCAGCATGCCGTTGTACATCACCAGCGGCCGCAGCCACTCGTCGGTCGCCGCAATGCCCTTTTCCGAAATGTCGATATCGGGATAGGTCTCCAGAATCTCCCGCGAGGTCCAGCTCTCGACGCGGCTGCCGCCCCACGAGCAGTCGATGACGCCCACGGGAACACCGAGCACGTCGTTGAGCATTTCGGCGAAGAAATAGCCGACGGCCGTGCACAGCGGCGCCGTCTCGGTCGAAAACTCGTTCCAGCGGCCTGCGACACGCTCTTCAGGAGTGTAAGAGGCCGTTTTAGGGATCTTCACATAACGGATTTTGCCGCGCCGGGCATCGGCCCGGGCGATGACCTCGTTGGAGCGGGCCACGGGACAGTTGAGGAATCCCTCCACGCCCATCTCCATATTGCTCTGTCCGCCGGCGAACCACACTTCGCCGATCAGGATATCGTTCAGCTCGACCCTGCCGTCCCCGGCGATCGTGATGCGCTGCGGGTCATAACCGCCCGCAGGGGTTTTCAGCATCACCTCCCAGCGACCGTCGGCACCGCTCCGGGCGGTGGCCTTCGCGCCCCACGAGGCGGCGACCTTCACCGCCGTATGCGGCTCGGCCCAGCCCCAAAGCCGGGCTTCGGCATTTTGTTGCAACACCATATTGTCGCCGATAATCTCCGGAAGGGTGATCTTCGCGGCAGCGGTCCATGCCGCGGCAAGCGCGGCGGCTAACAGCAGGATTCGTTTCATAAGATCAGAGTTAATGGTTTCAGGTTAAAAATCGTCGGTGCGGAACGGCACGAGGGGAAGTTCGCGGGTGTTGACCACGTTGCCCGGCTGGAAATCACGGAAGCCGTAACGCACGGCCACCGGCTCGGGAATGTCGGGCAGGAAGACGATCAGCCGCTCATTGCCCTCGAAATGCACCTGCGCGGGACGGAACACCCGATCGGGACCGCAGATTTCGAAGCCACGGAGGTCGAATGCCCGGCCGAACCCGCCGAAGGTGTTGTCGAACGAGAGAAAGACCTTGCCGTCCCGTATCTCCATCGCGCGGAACTGCATGTTCTCGCACGCCACGTCCTTCCTGCCGTAAGTGCGGTTCAGGGCCCAGAAAGCCAGCCGCCGGCCCACGCTGCGTTTGTCGCGGGGGTGGATGTTGCCCTCCTCGCAGGGAAGGACCAGATCGTTGGTCGAGACCATGCCGCTGCCTGGAATCAACGCCTGCGCCCGGCACTGCGCCTCGCGCAGATAGGGCGACAGCCCGTTGCCATAGCCGAAAGGCGCGATCTCGACGAAATAGAAAGGCAGTTCGCCCAGCCCCCATTGCGCGCGCCACCCGGCCACCATGTCGGCCATCCGCGCGGCATACTCCGTGTGACGGCCGATGTTCGACTCACCCTGATACCAGAGGAATCCGCGGACGGTATAGCGGGTCAGGGGGTACACCATGGCGTTGTACATCGCCATCGGACGCATATAGTCGGGCAGTTCGGCGACGGCCTTTTCGTCCAGGTCGATATCGGGATAGGTTTCCAATGCCGCGCGCGGGGTCCAGCACTCGATGCGGCTGCCGCCCCACGAGCTGTCGATCACCCCGACCGGAACATTCAACGCCCGCGAAAGCATCTCGGCGAAGAAATAAGCCGTGGCGCTGCACCGCGCGGCGGTGGCCGTCGTGAATTCATTCCAGGCGCCCGGGACGCGATCCTGCGGCGTGTAGCCCTGCGAATAGGCCACTTTCAGGAAACGGATGCGGTCACGTTGCGCATCGGCGCAGGCGATAACCTCGTTGCCGCCCTCGATCAGGCCGTTCCAATAGCCGCCGAGGGGCATATCCATATTGCTCTGGCCGCTGCAAAACCACACTTCGCCGATCAGCACGTTGTCCAATACCCGCTTGCCGCCGCTCGCAACGGTGATCCGCTGCGGTTCGTAACTGCCGGCGGGAGTTTTCAGCGTCACCTCCCAACGGCCCTCGCCGTCGCTCTTTGCCGACGCCTTTGCGCCCCACGAGGCCTCGACCTTCACCGCCGCATGCGGGTCGGCCCAACCCCAGAGTTTCACGTCGGTATTCTGTTGCAGCACCATGTTGCTGCCGATGGCATCGGGAAGGGTAACCTTTGCCGCAACGCTCCACACCGCGGCAAGGCCGAAGAGGAGCAATAACATTTTTTTCATAGCAGGTTTTCGTTCGGGTTTCTGCAAATTTAGCATTTTCTTGCCGGAATCGGAGCCAGCTTAATCGATAAAATAAGGTATCGACAGCCAACTCAATCAAAAAATACAATCGCCGGTCAAAATACGGCATTCAATCCGCCCCACTCCTTCATAAATATATGTATCCGATTTCTCCGAAAAATTTCCGGCTCGAAATTTGGTTTATATCATAAACTACTTTATATTTGTAACACATTTAAGAACCGGCCCGGCCGTAAAACCGAAAACAATGGAAATCACCCCTGCCAACACCGACAAACGCCGCCTTTTCGCGCGCCGGTTCAGCCGCCGCGTCACGACCTGTTTTGCGGTCTGCGGCTTCTTAGCTTTTGTCAACTGGTACACCTCGCCCCACTACTGGTGGGTGGTCTGGGTTATCGCCGGGTGGGGACTGAGCATCCTGCTCTCGCTCATCCGCTACCTGTTCGACCAGGACGACGAGGACGATTGCCGCAACCGTTAAAAAATCACACCTATGGAAGACCGTAAACTGGAGGCCGCCGAAAGCCTGGAGCTCATCGGCCGCATGATCGAAAACACCCGCAGCCGCATCGTCCGCAACTCGGGACGCCCGCTGCTGGCGTGGGGCTATGCCACCGTCGTCACGACAATCATCGTATGGGCCGCCGTGGTCGGGTTTCGGGACCCGCGCTGGAACTACCTGTGGCTGCTGCTGCCCGTGCTGGGATGGCTGTTGATGTGGCTCACACGCGGAAAACCCACCGAGGGCGAGGCCTGCACGTTCGTTGACCGCGTGATCGGAAATGTCTGGTTCGTCATGGGGTCCACCGCCCTCTTCGTCAGCCTGCTGACGCTCTTCACGCCCATGCGTCTGCCGATACTCTTCATCATCCTGCTCATCATGGGCATGGGGACCGCCGTCACGGGACTCATCATCCGCTTCACGCCCACCATCGTCGGAGGCATCGCGGCCATCATCCTCGCCCCGTGCACGCTGCTTGCCGGCAACATGTGGCAGCCATTGCTCTTCATCGCGGGATTCGTGGTTATGATGATCGTCCCGGGCCACATCCTCAACCATACGTCGAACCGCCCGCAACGATAATGCGATGTTCAAAGAACTGAATCCCCTGCTGCACTCCGAACTGAGGCTGGCTGTCGTCTCGATCCTGATCGGAGTCGAGAGCGCCGATTTCGTCTTCATCCGGCAACAGACCGGAGCCACGGCGGGAAACCTCTCGGTGCAGCTCGACAAACTCGCCAAAGCCGGTTATATCGAGGTCGAAAAGACCTTTCGGGGAAAGATGCCCTGCACGGTGTGCCGCATCACCGCGGCCGGGCGCGACGCCTTTGCCGAATACGTCGAAGCCCTGCAATCCTACATAAAAAAATAAGCGTCCCGCAGGACGCTTATTTTTTCAGAGGGCGCAGAAGAGCGTCACCAGAAACGGGACGCTGAAATCGAGCACACAACCGTGGAAGACCGACACCACGGCATAGGGGCGTCCCGCCGCCTGCGTGATGATCGGGAGCGTCGTGTCGAAGGTCGTGGCCCCGCCGATCGACACGGCGGCCAGCGGCCCGCACCAGCGCGCCACGAGCGGCGCGGCCAGCAGGGTGAACAGCTCGCGCATGACGTTGCACAGCAAGGCGATCGTTGCCAGTTCGGCCCCCCGGAGATCGGCGATGAAGATGCTCGAAAGCGAATAGTAGCCGAACCCCGCACCCACGGCCAGCGAATCGGCCAGCGACCACTGCGCGAGCAGCGGAGCCGCAAGGGCGGCCCCGGCGAGCGTTCCGACAGCGGTGGCGACGGGCAGCAACGCCAGCCGCGGATCGAGCCGCCGGACCCGTCCGGCCAATGTGCGGTCGTTGCCCAACGTGATTCCTACACAGAACATCAGCGCATAGAGCACGTAGGCGCTGATCCGCGATCCGGCCGGATCGAGCGGCGCGAAAAGTCCTACGACACATCCCGCCACGAAAAAGGCGACGATCACGAGACTGCCGCAAAGGGCCGTCCATGTGGAGACCGGGGCTTCCGCATCGGCCTCTCCGTCGTCCCCGGGCACTGCGCGTCCGCGGATACGCCGCCAGAGCAGCCACGCGGCGAAGATGCTTCCCGCGACGGAGAAGGCGAAGATCGCCAGCGCCGCCGCTCCGAGCGTCGCCAGCGAGCCCACGACCGCAGGGTCGCCGCCCACCTCGACGCCCAGCAGGAACAACAGGGCCCAGATGATGACGGTGATAAGACGCTGCACAAAGGCGAGGCGCCGGCCGATAAGCAGACGCCCCGTCGCAATGCCTCCGATGATGACGGCAAAAATTACGAGCATTCCGGTTACTCCTTTTTCGCCGTGAGTTTTTCGATCTGCCGCTCGGCCTCGGCTTCGAGGTTCGAAGCCTGCTTCTCAGCCTCCTGCACCAGTTTGTCCCCGGCCTTCTCGGCGGCTATCTTGGCCAGAGCCCCCTTCGAGGCGGCGCCTTCGACGAGTTTCGTCTTCTGGGTCCGGGCCGCTTCGACGAGTTTCTCCCCGGCCCGTTTGGCCTCCGCACGGAGGTTCTCGGCCTGCTTCTGAATCTCCTCCGAGAGCGACTCGCTGCCGGTGAGCTTCTGAATCTGTTCGTTGACGACGTTCTTCACCGCCTCCTCGGCAGCCTCCTTCACGCCGAGCGTGATCTTGGGCGAGGAGAAAGTGCCGCCGATGCCCACGCCGATCGACTGCAGGGTCTTGCCGCCCGGAATGGCCACTTTGGCCGTGTAGTCGATGGTCTGGTCGAGACCCGTGGAGCCCGAAAGGTTGATCCCGACATTGCCCAGCTTCAGGTCGAAAGGCTGGGTGGTGATCCGGCCGTCCCGGATGGCGAAGCGGATCGCGACGTCCTTAGCCTCGATCTTCCGCAGGTCGTCGTTGTTCAGCGCCTTGGCCAGCGCGTCGAACGCCTCGATGTTTTGCACATGGATATTGGCCGACCTGATCTCGCCCGTGGCGGTGAGGGTATGCAGGTCGGGCGACATCTGAGAATCGAGCGACGTGCGCATGTCGAGCGCCAGCGAATAATCGCCGCCGGTCTTGGCGAAGATCGGCACGAGTTTCTGCACCATCTCCAGCTCCTCGAAACTCCGCTGGAACGAGGCGCCCGCGATATTGGCATTGAGTTTCAGCGCAGGTTTCGCCGGATCGGCCGCCGTCGAGTAGCTGCCCGACGCGGTGGCCTTGCCGCCGAAGACGCCCAGCCCCAGTCTGTTGAGCGACAACGCACCGTTGGCAACGCTCATCTCGCCCGAGATGTCGCTGACGGTCATTTTGCCGAAGAGCACTTTGCGCAGGTCGGTGTTGAGCGAAAGGTTCAGGTTGCGCGGAACCTCGACGGCCCGCATCGGCTCGGCGGGAGCCTCTTCGCCCGCAACCGCCCCGTCCGCAGCGGGCATGGCGTCCATGATCTCGTTCAGGTCGAGCAGTTCGGACTTCACATAGAGACGCCCCGAAAGCATGTCGCCCCGCAGCAGGTAGCCGATGTAGTTGGTCAACTGGCCGTTGGCCGAGAGGTCGCTTCTGCCGACCGTCACCCCGAATTCGCCGAGGGTCATCGCGGCGGGCGTGATGGTGGCCGCGGCGCGGCAGATGTGCACCGCCGGCAGGTTCGGAAGCGTCAGCCCCAGCTCCTCGACGGTGAAGGTTCCCTGCGCGCCGAGTTTTTCGTAGCGGTTTTTCTCGATATCGGACATGCGGCCCGACACTTTCAGGTCCGCAGCGATCTGGCCGCCCAGTTCGACGCCCTTCTCCAACGGATAGACCTCCTTCACGGCTCCCAGGTCGACACGCCCGGCAGCCGCAGCGCGGAATACGGGATCGCTGACGAGATTCGTGGCATGGAACGTCGCCGAAACGGAGTTCCCGGCCATCTTAAGGCCGAATTTCGACAGGTCGATGACCGTCTTGTCCATCACGCCGCCGGGATTCGCCACCTTGGCGGCTATGTTGATGCCGGTCACGGCCTTCGGGAGCGAGGAGTATTGGAAACTGCCGTCGCGGACCTCGGTCTTCAGTTCAAAGGCCGGAAGCGCCGAACCGCGCATCTCCCCCTTGGCCCAAAGGGCCATCGAGAGCTCGCCGCCCGCCGTGAGGTTTTTGAATTCCCGGGTGTAGAACGCCGGGATGAGCGACAGCACGTCTTTGAACTGCACTTTGTCGCAGCCCGCCGTGAGGTCCATGGCCACGGCATCGTCACCCAGTTCGACCCAGCCGTCGAGCCCCACCGAAATGGCGTTCAGCCGCAGCGTGTTGCGAGAGAAGGTGAAACGGCTGTTCGCCAGGTCGGCGTCGATCACCGCGACGAGTTCCGCCTCGGCGCCGCTCAGCAGGGGAATGCCGCCCGAAACGAAACGCATCTCCTGCGCCGTGAGCCGCAGGTCGAGATCGGTGCGGTCGGCCGACATATTGCCCCGGAGCCGCAGCGAAAGGGGCGCGGTCGAAAAACGCATGTTCGTCGAGTCGTCCTCATAGCGGATCGCGGCGTCCGAAATCCGGAAATCGCGCACCGACATCCGGAACGACGAAGGTTCGGCCGACTCTTCGGCGGGAGTCTCCTCCGCGGCCTCGTCCGAAGGCTTCATCACATCCCAGTTGACGGCCCCGTCGGCCAGTTTGTGCGCATGCACGGCCGGCGACGAGAGAATAACCTTCGTCACCTCGAACCCGCTGTCGCCGAAGAGCGACATCAGGTTGACGACCACCGAAATCCGCTGCGCGGCGACGATCGTGTCGCCCTCGAAGCGGTCCACGCCCACCAGCGTGAGCCCTTTCAAATCCAGCGAAGCGTTCGGGAAATGGCGCAGCAGGCTGATATCGAGTTTCTCGAAATCGAGCTTCGCCGCGAGCATTTCATTGGCTTCGCGCTTCACGATGTCGGCGATCTTGCCCCGCAGCGCAAACGGCGCGATCAGGGCGACCGCCAGCATGACGGCCACCACGATGGCCGCGATCTTTACGAACTTTTTCATTTCGCATCTGTTTTAATAGCAAAGACCGTCGTTGCGGCCTCTTCGAATCCCATTTTACGATAGAGCGCCCGCGCGGCCTCCCGCGCAGGGTTGGAGGTCAGCAAGACCTTACCCGCTCCGATGACCCCGGCATGCTCCAGCGCGGCGGCCACGAGCGCACGCCCCGCCCCCATTCTGCGGGCTTCGGCGTCGACCACTACATCCTCGATCCACGCCTTGCGGCCCGACGGCACGTCGTACCATACGAGGGTCAGCAGCCCCCAGACGCGGCCTCCCGTCTCCGCAGCGAAAAGCGCCGTCCCGGGAGACGCCGCGATCTCCCGCAGCCGTGCGGCCGAGGGAGCGGCAAGCTGCGGCGAAAGCTGCGGCATCAGCCGCGCAAACGCGTCGAGCAGCGGACCGGTGATTTCCCGTACCTGTTTCACACGAAGTTCCATATCCGCAAAGATAACCTTTTTATGTGAAACGTTAGGGCGATCCGTGAAAAAAGCGTACTTTTGCCCGTCACTGCTTTTGGCAGGCTTTGCACCCGTCCGTTTTTTTGTTATCTTTGTTTTGTAAAAACATTCACACCATGCGTAAACTCGTAATCATTCCGACTTACAACGAAAAGGAGAACATATCGGCGATGATCGACAAGGTCTTCTCGCTTCCCGAACCCTTCGAAATGCTCGTCATCGACGACGGATCGCCCGACGGAACCGCCGCAATCGTCAAAGAGCGCCAGAAGGAGTTCCCCGCGGCGCTTCACCTGCTGGAACGCTCGGGCAAACAGGGGCTCGGAACGGCCTACCTCACGGGATTCCGCTGGGGACTGGAGCAGGGTTTCGACTACATCTGCGAGATGGACTGCGACTTTTCGCACAACCCCGACGACCTGGTGCGGCTGTATGAGGCGGCCGCCGAGGGCAACGACGTGGTGGTGGGTTCGCGTTACGTGCAGGGCGTCAACGTCGTCAACTGGCCGATGTCGCGTCTGCTGATGTCCTACTTCGCCTCGATGTACGTGCGCATCGTCACGCGCCTGCCGCTGCGCGACGCCACGGCAGGATTCGTCTGCTATTCGCGGCGGGCGCTGGAGACCATCGACCTCGACGCCATCCGGATGAAGGGTTACGGCTTCCAGATAGAGATGAAATACACGGCCTGGCGGCTGGGCATGAAGCTCAAAGAGGTGTCGATCATCTTTGTCGAACGCCGCGAGGGAACGTCGAAAATGAGCGGCGGCATCTTCCGCGAAGCCTTCTTCGGCGTGCTGGGACTCCCGTTCCGCAAAATCCGCAAACGCCGGTAAGCAGACATGGAGCAGGGAATGCTGAACACACGGCCGGGAACCGAGGGTTCCGTCTGGCGGCGCATCGGGGCGTTTTTCCTCAACCCCCGCAACCTCTACATCATCGGACTGCTGCTGGTGCTGGCACTTTCAATCTCGGAAGTCACGCGCGGCAAACACCGCAATTTCATGATCTTCGCCGAGTCGACAAAGCTCTTCTGGCAGCAGGTGTCCCCCTACGGCGCCAACTGGCCGCCCGCGGGATTCCCCATCCGGCTCGACTATTTCCTCTACGGACCGCTTTTCAACATCCTCTTCGCACCGTTCGCCTACCTGCCCGCATGGCTGGGGCCGATCGCATGGAATGTCTTCAACTTCACGCTTTGGTTCGCGGCGATCTTCACCCTGCCCGGAAAATTCACCCGCGAGGAGAAGTGCAAATCGTTCCTTTTCACCTTTCTGATCCTGGCCTGCACGCAGCTGTCGTTCCAGTACAACGTCGCCGTAGGCTATATGTTCCTGTTCGCCTACTCGCTGCTGGAACGCGACAAGGGATTCTGGGCCGTGCTGCTGATTATGGTCTCGGGATTCACGAAAATATACGGCATCTTCCAACTGGCGATGCTGCTGTTCTATCCGCATTTCTGGCGCAACCTGGGTTACGCCGCGCTGATCGGCATCGCTTTCCTGCTGGCTCCGGCGGTCAACATGCCGCTTACGGAACTGCCCGACTACTACGGCCAGTGGATCGGCGCCCTGACGGAACACCCGGGCACCCGGACATGGATGAACGTCTTCTACCTGCGGCCGCTCGGACTGCTGCCCTACCGGATGTACATACAGATCGGCGTACTAGCGCTGCTGGCCGTCGGCGTGCTGGCGAACTGGCGCAGTTGGCGGCTGCCCTTCTTCCGGATCGCCTGCCTGGCGATCCTGATGGGGTACGTCATCCTGTTCAGCAACTCCAGCGAGGGACATACCTATGTGATTATGCTGATCGGCTACCAGATGTGGTACTGGACGATGCGCCGGGGGGGGGTAATCCGTCTCGCCGACCGGATCGCCTATTGGGCGACCTTCGTGATCGTGGTCGTGATGCCGGTAGACATACTGTGCCCGCCGAAGGTGATGCAGCTCTTCTACGGATGGCAGCTTAACCTGTGGCTGCTGCTGGCCCTGTGGCTGCGGATGTGCTGGACGGCATTCATCCGCATTCCGGAGCCGATGAAGCGGGTCGAAGCCGCTTAAAACGTGAAGAAATAGTTCATAAAGAAGTTCCAGAACGTCACCACGCCCGTAGCGAAGAGTTTCGCCAGGTAGAAATTCAGCCGGAAACGGTTGTGCAGGACGTAGATCGTGGCGTTGTTGATAGCCAGTCCGATCACCGCGATACCCAGGAAACGGAGGTACTGGCCCGTAATGTCGGGATTTTCGTTGTGGAACGTCCAGATACGGTTCAAAATATAATTCGTGGTCGACGCGCAGAGGAATCCCAGCGAGTTGGCCACGTATTTGTTCAGCCGCAGGAACTCCTTGCAGAGGTAGGTGATACCGAAATCGACGAAGACGCCCGAACCGCCGACTACGCAGAATTTTATAAATTGTTCTATCATAAGTTTCCGACCACTTCCGTCGGGACCGCTTTTCCGTTAAACCAATTCGTATACCCTTCGCGGCGCAGGGCAAACCCCACGTCGAACTTTTCCCCGGCCAGCTGCGGCGGCACGGAGAAGGTCACCGTGCGGGTCAGCACGTTGTCCGCCGGAATCGTGAACTGCGCCCCGGTCGGGAACTCCTCGACCCGGAAACGTCCGTGCTTCCACAACATCGCCAGTTGCACATCCGTCCCGCCGACCGCGATATCGTAAGGATAAGGGTTCGTGATCGTCAGTTCCAACTGCAACACCTCGCCCACAGCCACCTCGGCAGGCAGCCCCGTCACGGCAATGTCCACCAGCCGCACCGGATGGAAACTCCGGTCGACGAACCACGTGAACCGCCGGCCGTTGGCCATCGTGAGGCTCCGAACCTCCCGGGTCGTATCGGCCATTTCGGCCGGACATTCGACGAGCACTTCGCGCCCCGTGAAGCGGGAATCGTCGTCCCGGAACTGCCACTGGTGCGTGCGGTAACGGATATTGGGCTGGCAATAGGCCTCGCCGCCCGTGTAGAACGCATATTTGGCCGCCACGGCATAGCCCTGCCGGAAGATCACCGGCCGGCCGTCGGCCGCTTCGGCGATGGCGCCGTAGCTCGCGCGGTTGTCGAACACCTCGAAGCGGATGCCCAGCGGATTGAAGATCATCTCGAGCCGCACCAGCCCGATCAGCGCGACGGTCACACCGCCCGCCCACATCACGTAACGGCGCGTGCGGGGATGGCGCCGCGCATAGGTGAACAGCACGTAAATCAGGCCGAAGCACGCCACGATCACCCACTGGGGCTGCACGTATCCCCGCAGGGACGAGAGCAGGAAGAAGCCGATGAAGGCCACGGGCAGGAGTTTCAGGGCGCGTCCGACCACCGTCTGCGGCTTCACTTTCCGCCACGTCTGCACGTACAGCGGCACGAGGAACGGATTGAAGACGACCAGCATGTTGCCCAGAAACTCGACGACGTAGTTGGGTTTGAAGACCGAATTGCGGCCCGAGAGGTGGTAGGCGAACGACGCCCAGTCGTGGTCGTACTGCCACACGAGGTGCGGCACGAGCAGCAGCAGGGCCACGGCTCCGCTCAGGTATAGCGAGGGACGCAGCAGTTGGCGGGGGGGGGTCACCGCCAGCGCGAAGAGGACCACCAGCGCCCCATGGTATTTGCTGTAAGCCATCAGCGCCATGGCGACGCCCATCCAGAGCCACGCCATGCGGCGGCCTTCGGTAAATCTTTTGAACGTCAGCAGGAACAGCGCCGCGGTGAGCATCAGCGGCCCGTCGGGCACGGCGATAAAGCCGTAGAGCTGGAGCATCAGCGTCGAGGCCGCAAGCACCACGAACAGCGCGGCATCCCTGCGGTCCGCATCCGCAGGGCGGACGATGCGCCACAGAATCCAGAGGTAGAGGGGCTGGAGCACGGTGAAGAAGAACCGCACGCCCAGTTCGCCGCCGAAGAGGTGTTCCCCGGCCCAGACCAGCAGGGCCGTCATGGGCGGATGGTCGAAATAGCCCCATGCGAGCCGTTCGGCGAACATGTGGTAATAGGCTTCGTCGTTGGCGAGTTCCGTCAGCCCTGCCTGCAGGAGGTTGCACACCCACCACACGGCAAGCCATAGGAGCACCAGCCGATCGGCGTCCAGCGAAGCGTATATTTTTTTGAAAGATGCTTTCATTCCAGCGGACAAAGGTATAAAGAATTTCCCGGATTTGCCCAACCCGGGGCCCTCCATCGCTGCAGAATCGGACAAAACCGGCCGAGAACGATCCTCCCGGGCGGTCCGGACAAAAAATCAGCAGGTATTAACAAAATAATCTAACAATTTTGTTGAATATCAAAAATCAGTCGTATATTTACATTGACAAAATTGTTAAAGCCGCACGATACCATGACCAAACCGGCCAGGAACGCGGCGAAACCGAGCCGGTCGACGCCCGGATGCTGTTGTTGGATATCATCTCGCTCAACATCTTCCCGTTCATCGGGTTCCACATCATCGAGCCTATCTTCGACGACCTCTCCGGCAACCGGGAACGTTTCTTCGAAATGCGCAGGGCGGAAAACGTGGAGATCATCCTGCGCCGACTCAAAAAAGCATGACCATGAAACGAATCGCCCTTCCGTGCGGATGCCGGCCGGCCGAACTTTCGGCCGGCGCACAGGTGACACTCGACGAGTGCCGCCGGCTGGCCTTCACGCTTGCCGCCGCGACCTACCGCAAGCAGGCAGAGAACCCATTTACGGACGACACCTCAAAACCATACGACTATGAACCGAGAAGAAATGCTGAAAGCCGCTTACGGGATTTTCCTGCGCGAAGGAATCCGGGACCTGAACCTGCACAAGATCGCCGACAAGCTCGGCGTCTCCCGCCACGACCTGCACGCCGCCGTCGGCGACAAGCGCGAACTGGCGGAACAGAGCGTCGAATACGGCCTGCAACAGCTCGACGAGACGCTGCAGGCCGTGGAGGCTTCGTCCGCGAATCCCGTCGAAGCACTGATCCGCACGGCCGTCACGGCCTGCGACGCTTTCGGACAGATGAGCTGGATGTTCTCCGAGGACGCACCCTACTACCCTGCCGTGGTCGACGCCATCGAACTCGAACGGCAAAAATTGCAGGAACAGCAGCACACGATCTTCCGGCAGGGAGTCGAACAGGGCTACCTGCTCGGCGAAGCCTATTACGAACTGTTCGAACAGCTTTTCTGGCAGAACGTCACAGCCGGAACCCGGCACCGCGAAGTCACCCTGCGCGTGCTCTTCACCGTGGTGCGCGGCTCCGCGACCGAACAGGGCCGTCAGGAGGCGGAACGGGTCCGCGAAGCAATGGGGGTGGCCGGCTGACGACGCCGAACGAGGGAGGGGCTATGCCCTGTTCAATTCAGCGAGTATCTGCCGGACGAGAGTTTCGTCGGCATCGGTCACGGAGTATTCCGGAACACCGGCGCATCCGCCCATCGAGACCTGCGGATTGCGGAAGCGCATCGCGCCCTCACGTTCCCGGCGGGCGCTGAAGTGCAGGGCATCGACTCCCGCGGCGGCCAGCAGACGGGCGTTCGACGGATTGACGCCGCTCCCCGCCATGACCGCGATGCGTCCGGCCGCCTGCGCCGCCAAGGCGCGCAGCGTCCCGATACCCTCCTGCGCCGTATTGCAGCCTCCGGAGGTGAGCACCCGGCAGCATCCGGTGCGGATAACCGCTTCGAGCGCCTGCCGGGGATCGCGCGTCATGTCGAACGCCCGGTGGAACGTCACCTCCATCCCCTCCGCCTCGCGGACAAGCTGCGCCGTGCGCGTCTCGTCCACCTCTCCGTCGGGGGTCAGCAGCCCGAAGACCACCCCGTCGGCTCCGCAGGCACGGGCGAAGCGAATCTCTTCGGCCATCAGCGCCGTTTCGGCGTCCGTATAGCAGAAGTCCCCGCCCCGGGGACGTATCATCACGCTCAGCCGCAGCCCCGGCAGGCTCCGGGCATAGCGAATCAGTCCGGCGGAAGGGGTCGTGCCCCCTTCGAGGGGCGCGGCGCAAAGCTCGATGCGCGTGACGCCCGTCCGCCGGGCTATATCGCACGCATCGCAGGTATAGGCACAAAGTTCAGTCGTCATAATCCGGTCATAATTGGTGTATGGTGTGCAAAAGACGGTCGCCCAGGCCGATCGTATAGCCGTGGGATTCGAACACGACGCGGTTGAACGTGTCGCCGATCAGAAAGACCGGAAGCGGAACGTTCCCCGGCAGCTGCATCGCTTCGAGAACCCGCCTGCGGACCGAGCCGTCGCGGTCGATGCCGAAGGTGACGGTCTCCGGCAGCCGGGCGGCGGGCGACGCCGTGTATTTCCGGTACGCCCCCTCGTCGGGGAAGAGCAGGATCAGCGAGCGTCCCCACGCCTCCAGCTCCGCGGCCTTGGCGGCGATGTCCTTCAGCGCATGGTCCGTAGGTTCCTGCCCGACGCCCAGCAATCCGATCACGAAATAGCCGCGCCCCGCAGTCGTGAGGACCGACGTTTCGGCTCCCGTCGCGGCATGGGTGAATTTCGATTCGGAGTCGAAACTCCCGATCACGCGGACCGCCTCCGAATTGTCGCGCATCGTCAGGTCCGTTTCGGTCGTGCTGTCCGGGCGGACGTTGAAGAACGACACGTTCCCCAGCACGCTGCCGTCGGCAAGCCGGCTGCCCGTCACGAGCATATAATAACCGGTTTCCAGCCCGGCGGGAGCCCGGAACAGCTCGCTCCATTTCCCGAAATCGGGATAGTTCAGCAGGGAGAACGACTGTCCGTCGAAGCGCGAAAGGGTGAAGTGCCGGAAATACTCCGGATCGGCGAGACGCGGAATCGGCGCATAGTCCAATTTCAACCGTCCGGTCTCCAATTCCCGGTTCCCGACCGCGTCGAAGTCGACGGGCACATCCTTCCCGGCATGGCGGTAGAAGAGGTTGCCCGTCACACGGTCGATCCACGCCGGGATGCCGAGCGAACGGGCCGCGGCAACGAAAAAGACCGCCCGCGAGGGTTTGTCGGCCGTCCGGCTGCGCCACACGCCTTCGGGCGAGATGGTCGTGGAGACGGTGCAGAGTTCCGGACACAGGGTCAGGCTGTCGCGGCACCACGCCGCCAAACGCTGCGGATCGCCGCGGAAAGCGGCGGCATCGGCGGCTGGAATTTCCCGCTGCAGGAACGACCGGCAGGGCGTGAGCATCTCATCGGCCACACGCGGGGCCAGCACGGTCGCGGCATCGGCATCCTTGTCCGTGTTGTAAAGATGGTCCGCGAGCACCGCCGACGGTGTGTCGCGCAGGTCCTTTTCCGACAGCGCGGCGAGCAGTTGCAGGGCACGCCCGGCATATCCTTTCCGGCTCGCTTCGCGCAGGAAATCCATGACCTCGGCGTGATTGCCGCGCGACGCGGCGATGAATCCGGCCACATCGTCCGGCTTCATGCCGACGGAGCGAGCAAACTCCGCGACGGCGGGTTTCGCCGGGAAAGTGGCGATATAGGCGTTGCGGATGGAGTCTTCGCAGTTGAAGCGGCGGTCGTTCTCCGCACGCCGGGCGGCCGTCACCTCGGGTAAATTCGCCTTCTCCGCCGGAGGAACGATGTCGACCGGGAAGGAGAATTCATCGCCGATCGCATGATCCAGCACCACCGTCGCCTGCGGCTCCCGCCCGAAAGAGACCTTCCGAACCCCGAAGCGGCCGTCGCGGACAGCCGTGACGAGCATATCGCCCAAACCCGCCGACAGCGACGCCCGCCCCCGGGCGTCGCTCGTTTTGCGCGACACGGTGAAAAACTCGGCGTAATTGTACAGCCTGAACTCCACGGCCGCGCCCTCCACGGGGCTGCCCGCGGCGTCGGTGACCATCACGGTGAGCGGGGCGCACGCGGCATAGTTCGAGATCACATTGATCTCGGTGTAGTTGGCCGTGGTTCTCATCACCTCCTCCGGGCCGTCGTAATAGCCGAAGACCTTAGTGTGCATCAGCATCCCGCGGCTGGCCGGGGCGTTGAACCACCCCAGGTCGAGCACCGGTTCCGGCTCGCAGGCCCCGAGGAAATGCCACCGTCCGTCGGCCCAGGCCTCGACCCAGGCGTGGTTGTCGTCGGTATGCGCCCAGCGGGGCGTGTAGACCTGCCGGGCCGGGATGCCCACCGACCGCAGGGCCGCGACGAGCAGCGTGGACTCCTCGCCACAGCGGCCGTAAGCCGTGCGCACCGTGGCCAGCGGCGAGCTGGTCCGCGCATCCGACGGCTGGTAGTTGGCCTTCTCGTGGCACCAATGGTTCACCTCCAGAACGGCGTCGTACATCGACAGCCCCTCGACGCGGGGTTTGAGTTCGTCGTGAAACACCCGGCGCGAATCGTCGAGATGCTCGTTATTCACCCGCACGGGCAGTACGAAATGCCGGAACAATTCGTCGGAGACGGTCCTTCCCCAAGGCATCTCCTGACGGACGGCCAGCGCACTGCGCACGTTTTTCAGATAAAAATCGCCCGGATAGTCGGTAACGTCCCCCACGGGCATATAGGCATAGAGAAACGTCATGGCGGCGCGTTCCTGCGGCGTCATCGCCCCGTCGAACACCCGGAACAGGTCGCCCCGGGACAGCAGTTCCCGCTTGTGGCGGAAATCGGCCTCCACACGCCGCATGAACCCTCCGTCGGCGGAAGAGCATCCCGGCAGCAGGCCCGCAAGCATCAGCAGGCCCGCCAATAACTGTAAGTATCGTTTCATCGGAGTGTAAGTTCCAGGATCCGGTCCGTGTCCTGCGGAATATCCTGCAGATACAACACGATCCCTTTGTCCCTGAGTTTTTCGAATTTCACCGTCCGGCCGTTGTTCAGGCACCGGACGCTCCCGACCTGCTCCGCAAGCGGCAGGTACAGCGCATCGTCCTGCAAATCGAGCACATGCACATAGAGTTTGTCGCCCTTGCGCGTCGTCACGCCCCAGTCGTGCGGCGGAATGTCCCCGCCCCGCGTTCCGTAGATGCTCTCGCCGTACCGGGCGAGCCATTCGCCCATCTCCCGCAGCCGTTCGACGGCTGCCGACGGCAGTTTCCCGTCAGGCTGGGGACCGATATTGAGCAGTAGGTTCCCGTTGCGGCCCGCAGCCCGCACAAGGTAGTGAATCAGCGTCTTCGACGATTTGTAGTCGAGATCGGTGATCTTGAAGCCCCACATGCCGTTCATCGTCTGGCACGTTTCGAGCGGCAGGAGACCGACCTCCTGACCCGAAAGCCCGGCGGTGTTCTCGCCCGGAAGGTCGCGCTCGAAAATTTGGATGTCCTCGCCCTCGAACGGCACGAGGTGGTGGTTGTTACCCACAAGGCACGCCGGCTGAACGGCATGGATATGATCGTACAGTCCGCGGAGCTTCCAATCGAAATCCGGGTTTTGGTCCTGGTCCCACACCCCGTCGAACCACACGGCACCCACCGGACCGTAACCCGTCAGCAGTTCCGTGAGCTGGCGTTTCATGAAGTCGTAATAGTGCGCATAGTCGATCTCCGTTCCGGGACGCCCCGTCCCGAGCCCCGTCCGGCCGCGCGGGCAGTCGTCGCGGTACCAGTCGATCAGCGAGTAATAGAGGTGCAGCCGGAGATCCTGACGCCCGCACTCCTCAGCCAATGCCTTCACGATATCCTGTTTATACGGAGTGGCGTCCATGATGTCGTAGTCCGTCTGCGCGGTGTCCCACATCGAGAAGCCGTCGTGGTGGCGCGTCGTGAAGCAGACGTATCCGGCACCCGAGGATTTGATGGCCGAAACCCACTCCGCAGCATCGAAATCGTGCGGATAAAACGCATTGGCCAGCTTGGCGTACTCCCGGTAATCGATGTCGCGGTTGGTCATCGTCCATTCGCCCGTGCCGAGCAGCGAGTAGAGCCCCCAGTGCAGAAAAATCCCGAATTTCGCATCCTGAAAAGCCGCCCGGGCACGCAGGTTTTCAGGCGCAGGCACATAAGCAGGCGGCTGCGCGGAGGCCGTCCAGCAAACGACGGCGCAGGCCGCAACGATCCAGCGGTTTTTCATCGTATTCGGGTTTAGGATTATACTTCATTTAAAATTAATACAAATTCACGACAATCATACCATTTTTTTCAGTTTTTCTTCCCGTTTATCAGAATCGGGGCTTTTCAGCGTCGGAAAAGTCGCTTTTAATGCGACGTTCGGACGCAGCCACCAGGCAACCGATTCCCCTTCCGCCCTTCGCTCCCCCGGAAGCAGAATCGCAGGCTCGGGTGCCTGCCAACCGGAAAATCCGGAAAATCAGCCCGCAAAAATAAGATTCGAAGCAAGTTACAAAAAACAAACAATCCCAGTTTATAGATTACATATTTAACATTCAATATTGGTTTTCACAAACTTTTTGTCGACATTTACATCGGCAACAGCTCCGAATTAGAAGATAATACTTGCACAGTCCGGATATATTTTTTATATTTGGGCGTCATATTAAACACGGGAAGTGTAAGTTTATTCTCACAGTGGAATCTGGAAAATTCAATTGGAGAGAGAATAAGTGGTTATCTTCTTGCGTCATATCCATATCTTATTGGGTATAGGCGTGGGGCTGTTGCTTATTTTATCTCCAAGGTATTCCAGAACCTCACTGTTAAAATAATCTTCGGCACCACGCTTTCTTATTTTTATTAACCCTGCTTTCGAGGTGCGGTGAGCAATAATTACCCGTCGTTCCGGACAACGGCGACGATGGGAGTTGATGCGAAAACCCCGGCCGGAAACACTCCTGCCGCTTTAAAACCCACCTCCATGAAAAAATTCTATTCACTGTGCGTACTGCTCTGTGTCATAGGAGCAAGCAGCTGCCTGATTTCGTCGTGCTCGTCGGACGGCGATGGCGACACGCCTCCTCCCGCATTGACGGGCAACTCCTTCGTCTACGGCGATACGGAGCACAAGATCGAATCCGTGGTCTACACGGTCGATGAAACGGGAAAAATCTACTCCTTCTACTTCTCGCCCACCCCGGGACTCGCCGATCTCGATGCGATGCTGATTGCCGACGACTACATCCGGATCGTCACGAACACCCCGACCGGCGAAATCGACCTGCTGTCGGGCGGCAACCAGCTGCTTTACAAAAAGCTGAACATCTCCTCCGCAACCGGCGACAACGTCCAAAAGGCCGTGCTGACGCTTCAGCTGACCTCCCTCACCACCGCCAAGATGAGCCTCGACGCCGCCACGAAGGACGGCGCAACACTCCGGGCCGAGTACAACGGCCTCTGCATCAAGCAGGGAGGGAAAGATCCGGAGGTCCCCACCTACGAGGTGACGCTCACCGACCAGATTTTCGGCTACTACATGGGCCCCAAAAAGGATGCGGGCACCAACGAATACTATATGGCCCTGACCAACGCCCAGTGGGAGCTGAATGGCGGCACGCAGTTCACCGTCAAATCGGAGGGTTTCGTGCTGATGCTGGATTTCTACGGCACCACGGGCGAAAACTGGCGTGACATGCCCACGGGCATGTTCTCCGAGAGTGCGGAATTCAAAGACCATACCTATTTCAGCGATTACAGCTTCCTCTCCTATTACAATGCCGACGGCCAGCGGACGGACTACCAGCTCGTCGACGCCGTGACGATCGAGCGGGACGAAGCGGGCAACGCGACCGTCACCGCCACGTACCTCGACGCGGATTACGGGGAGCACAAGCTCATCTACACGGGCGCATTGAAGATGGCCAACGCCACGCTCGGCGTCAACCAGCCGCAGCTCGACCGCGACATCACCATCGAGGGCGCTTATGCTTCGGGCGTGTACAACGGCGACATCATGGATAACGGCACCGGCCTTACGGAGATCACCATCTACGACCAGAAAGCAGAGAACAACGAGCCCAACGGCAGCGCCATGAAAATCGCCCTGTTCGCCGAGAAGTTCACCAATCCGAAAGTGGAACGCCGCCTGATCCCGGGCACCTACACGGGCGCCACGACCTACAAACAGTTCACCTGGATGCCGACGGTGGAGATGAACTATATGGGCATGATCATCCCGATGGGAACTTACGCCCTCTATGCCGACGGCTCGCAGAGCGGCCTGTACGCCTATGCCGCTTCGGGCGACATCGTCATCCGGGACGGCGGTCAGAAAAACCACTACACGATCGAATTCGAGCTCCAGTCCATCGCCGGCTACGCTATCCGCGGCTCGTACACGGGCGAAGTCTACCTCGAGGACCAGTCGAGCGACAACGAGGACGACGGCACCTCGAGCCTCAAGGACGACTACGAACTGAATTTCGACTACCTCACCAAGCATAACATAAACCGCGCTGAATGCTATCCGCAGAGCGAAATCTGGGTACGGGGGCTCATTCCCAACATGACACCGCTCGAAAAAGCCTGGGCGTATTCCGACGGCCGCGAATACGGGTTCCAGCACATCGTGATAGGCCGGGAAACCTACGAATACACCGACGAATACCCGGCCGACAAAGGCAAGGGCAAACTCGTCGAAACCGACATCCTCGGGATCGACCTGCTGGTCAAGAAAGGCGACGACGACAAACTCGCCCCGGGCGTCTACCCGATCACGACCGAGCGTTATCCGGCCCTCTTCTACCCCGGCGTTTGCGTCCGCGGATACAACTGCTACTACGGCACCTCCATGACATTCACAACGAGCGCCATCGGCTGGGGGTATCCCTCCGGGTACTACGACCCGGAACACATAGTAGCGAATGAATGGCTCAACGTTCCCACTTACGGCGAGTTCGCCTCGATCTACTCGGGTTCGATCACCGTCCAGAAAGCCGACGGCGGCGACAACTGGTACACGATCACCGTGGACGGCCGCGACGTGCTCAAGCACCGCATCACGGGTACGTGGACCGGCCCGGTCTACCTCGGAGGCACGGACACGCCCGTCGTACAGCCCGTAACGGCCATGCAGACGTCCGTAAAGCCGAGCGCACCGTCGTACCGCGAAGCCAGCTCCGCCATCGGGGAGCAACTGCGCAACATGCCGATCCGTCACGCATACAAACAATAAACCGACCGAGAGCGCGGGTGTGTCCGCACCCGCGCTCTTTCGTCACCACTAACCCCCAAGCAAATGAAAAAATTCTACTGGTCGAGACTACGCGTCCTGACATGGGCAGTATTGTTCACAGCCGGAGGTTTCGCCTCCTGTTCCGACGACGAGAAGGAGCCGACTCCTCCTCCCCCTGCCGAACTGAAAGATCAAATCAGGTACGGCGACGGACAGCCCGTCGACGTCAAATCGGCGATCTTCGACGTGGAAGACACCGATCTCTACACCTTCTACCTCTCGCCCACGCCCGGCATCAAAGACCTCGCGGGCATGAGCGCCGCGAAAGACTGTCTCAGCGTGGTCGTCCGCAACCCCAAGGGCACCGTGAACACGGCATCCGACACATTCGAAATCGCCTACAAGGATATTTCGGTGAAGAAGCAGACCATGAACGACGTCGAGAAAGTACAGCTTTCGGCCGACCTCGTGGCGGAGACGCAGCGGCTCAACCTCTACGTCGAGGTGACGCTCAAATCGGGCAAGACACTGCTGGCCCGCTACAACAACACCTGCACCGAGGCCGTGCCGCAGAAACTCGACAACCAGTTCGAGCTCGACAAGGCCATCGCCGCCATCGGCAGCGTCGTGGAATGGCGCAATCCCGTCGGAGGTTCCACAACCTGGCATTTCTATACCCAAAGCGATGTGACGGCGCCTTCGGATGCAATGCCCGCAGGTATGCAGATCACCGTCGCCGACGGGACGGAAACCGCAAATATCGACCTCTCGAAGGCCGATCCCGAGAAAATCAAGGTGATTTGCGGGAAGTTCCAGACCGGCGAAGGTGCGACCGGCGCGCTCAGTCTTTCGAAGAACGCCGACGGGACGGAACTGACCGTCGAGATCGACGCCCGAAAAGGCGGCAGCAGCCTGCGCACGGCCTACACCGGAGCGTTCGCTTCGGGATATGACAGCAGCGACAAGATCAAGGTGACCGAGGGCGGAACGCCGGAGGAGGCCGGTCTGAAACGGGTATTCGGCTATAAGGAGTCGCTGACGAACAACTTCGCGTTCGGAGTCGCGGATGCGGAGGCTCCCGCCGGACTCATGGAGGGACACTACGCCATGCAGCTGGGACTGAGCGACAGCAACATCGGCAAGACGATCGACCTGGCGACGGAGAGCAGCAAGTGTACGTTCGCGCTCTACGACTACCAAACCTACAAGACCTACGACATCAGCAAGACTGCCGGCGTCACGGGCACGGTCACCACGGCCGGAACGGCCCGGCGGCTGTACCTGCGTTTCTCGGTAACGATCCCCGACGGTCCGGCGGTCGAGGGCGAATGGTTCGGCGACGTGACCGCCGCGGAGGCCGTCGACCTGACGCCCGTAAAACCGTTCTCGCCCCACATCACGATCACCAAGGCTGACGGCGAGGTGAAGATGGAAAAGGATATTCTCTCCATGGAGATGCGCCTGGAGAAGAATTACAGGCTGCGCGGCGGCGATCCGCAATACGGCGGAGCCACGTTCGACGCCTATTTCTTCTACCTCCGTCCCGAAGGATCGTCCGAGCCCATCGACGATAAATTCAGCACCTATGTATATCCCATCCTGATGATTCCCGCCTCGTACATTCCCTCCACGGACCTCAAACTCATCGAAGGAGGAGACGACCTGCACTGGAATTTCCAGTTCATGAACAACGAAAACCTGCTCCAGAATGCCAGCAGCGGGTACTCCGAGAAATACACGATGTACGGTTCGACATCGGGATACTGCCCCGACGATGCGATGGTCACCGTAGTCCGGAATGCGGACAAAACGTGGAAGATCACTTTCACCATGACCGAATCCGGCTCGCTTCCCGACTATGCAGGCAAACCCCAGGCGTGGGGCTATGGAAACAAGCTCGTCGTGGAGTGGGAAGGTCCCGCGACCAAGTATTCGGGCACGAAGAAGAACGACCTCACCGACGCAGATTATTGATCCCGAAGGCGGCCGGCGAAAGCCGCCGACACCTTCGTTTCCGATCCCGGCATCACTGTATGCCGGGACCGGAAAACGAGGGTAAAGGGGGATTTTCGGGCCTTTCCGGAAGGAATCGGGCCGAACCGGAACGCCGTCAAAACACATTTTAAGCGTATAACTCCATTCCTTTTATGATCAGAAAACTACTTGTAACCCTATTGGTTGCGCTGGGAACGAGTCTCTCATCCCTTGCTCAGCAGCACCAGGTGACCGGTACGGTCAAAGACCAGGCCGGAAAGCCCATCGCAGGCGCGACGATCCTGGTCCAGGGCTCGTCCGCAGGCACCACCTCGAACGGCGCCGGCAGTTACACCATCGCGGTACCCGCGAACGACACGCTGCTCGTATCGTTCATCGGATACCAGCCGCAGCAGATCGCCGTCGGCGGCAAGACCCGCATCGACATCGTCCTCAAAGAGGACACGCAGGCCATCGACGACGTGATCGTCGTGGCGTTCGGTACGGCCAAAAAAGAGGCTTTCACGGGCTCCGCGAAAGTCGTCAAGTCGGACGACATCGCCAAGTCGCAGCAGTCCAACGTGGCGCAAGCGCTGGCGGGCAAGGTTGCGGGCGTGCAGCTGACCAATACTTCGGGACAGCCGGGCAAAAGCCCCGAAATCCGCATCCGCGGATTCAGTTCGCTCAACGCCGACAACAAGCCGCTGTGGGTCGTCGACGGCATGCCCTATTCGGGAGACCTCAACAACCTGAACCCGAACGACGTGGAGTCGATGACGGTGCTCAAGGACGCCGCATCGAACTCGCTGTACGGCGCCCGCGGCGCCAACGGCGTGGTGATGATCACCACAAAGAAGGCCAAGTCGAAGGAAGCGGTCATCACCGTAGACGCCAAATGGGGCGTCAACTCCCGCGCTGTCAAGGATTACGAATACATCACCAACCCGGCGCAGTTCTACGAAACGCATTACAACGCGCTGAAAAACTACTACCTCGACTCGGACATGACCACCGCCGAAGCCCATGCCAGAGCCAGCCGCAACCTCACGGGACCGGCCGGCGACGGCGGCCTGGGTTACATGGTCTACACGGTTCCCGAGGGGCAGGAGTTCATCGGCGCCAACGGCAAGGTCAATCCGCAGGCCACGCTGGGACGGCGTCTCGTCTATCAGGGCGAGGAGTATTACGTACGGCCCGACGACTGGACCGACGCCGCATTCCGCACGTCGCTGCGGCAGGAATACAACGTCAGCATCGGCGGCTCGGGCGACAAAACCTCGGTTTACGCCTCGTTCGGCTACCTCAACAACGAAGGTATCGCCTACAATTCGGACATGGACCGCTTCACGGGCCGCGTGAAACTGGATTACCAGGCCAAGAAATGGCTCAAAATGGGCGTGAACGCCAACTACGCCCGGTTCCACTACAACCAGATCAACGACGACGGCGCAGGCAACAGCTCGGGCAACGTTTTCGCCTACACGGCAGCGATCGGCCCGATCTATCCGCTTTACATCCGCGGCGGCGATGGACGGGTGCTCTACACCAAGGAGGGTATCAAGCGTTACGACTACGGCGAGAACGCCGGCATGGAGCGTTCGATCTTCACCAACAGCAACGCCCTCTCGGAATCGCGGCTCAACACGCAGTCGCAGGAAGGAAACGCTTTCAACGGCACGACCTATTTCGACATCTCGTTCCTCAGGGATTTCAAATTCACGTTCAACGCCGGCGTCACCCTCGACGAGACGCGCTCGACAGAGATCATGAACCCCTACTTCGGACAGTTCGCCGGAGAGGAGGGACTCCTTTATAAAGGACACCAGCGCCGGCTGGAATACAACCTGCAGCAGATACTCAACTACACGAAGCAGATCGGCCAACACAACGTCAACGCGATGATCGGCCACGAATACTACAACTCCGCTGTCTATACGCTCGCAGCCGCCAAAAGCCACATGCTCACGCAGGACAACGACGAGCTGGCCGGCGCCATCATCGACAAGCAGAACGCCAACTCCTACCGCCGGGAATACAACAACGAAGGCTATTTCGCCCGCGTGATGTACGACTATGCGAACCGCTATTTCTTCTCGGCATCGTTCCGCCGCGACGCCTCGTCGCGCTTCCACTCCGACCATCGCTGGGGCAATTTCTGGTCGCTGGGCGGCGCGTGGATCATCACGCGCGAAAACTTCATGGCCGGAGCCGAAGGATGGCTCGACAACCTCAAACTGAAGGCCTCGATCGGTTCGCAGGGCAACGACAACATCGGCGACTTCCGCTACACGAACACCTACACCATCGAAAATGCCAACGGCGAGGTCTCGACCGTCTTCAGGGACAAGGGTTCCGAGAACATCACCTGGGAGACCAACTCCAACTTCAACGCCGGCGTGGAATTCAGCATCCGCCACGGGTTGGTTTCCGGCGGCATCGAATACTTCCTGCGCCGCACGACCGACATGCTGCTCTCGTTCCCCACGCCCCCGTCGATGGGCTACTCGTCATACTACGCCAACGTCGGCGACATGCGCAACAGCGGCATCGAGATCGACCTGAACTTCACGCCGGTCAACCGCGAGCACGTGCAGTGGGACATCAACGTCAATATGACCCACCTGCGCAACAAGATCACCATGCTGCCGCCCGAACGCCGCAACAAGCAGGTCGACGGGTATTACGGCTACACCGACGGCGACAAGTTCTACGGCGAAGGGCTGTCGATGTACACCTTCTACACCAAGAAATACGCCGGGGTCTCGGACGAAGGAAAGTCCATGTGGTACATGAACGAGGTGGACAAAGACAACAACCCCACCGGCCGCCGCATCACGACGACCGAATATGCCGACGCTTCGGATTACCTCTGCGGCAACCCGATTCCCGACCTCTACGGCGGTTTCGGCACGGGCCTCAACTTCTACAGCTTCGATTTCAGCATCGCCTTCACCTACCAGATCGGCGGCGTGGCCTACGACTCGGGATATGCCGCGGCCATGTACTCGCCGGCCAACAAGTCCACGGGCCAGAACTGGCACAAGGACATCCTGAAAGCCTGGAGCCCGGAAAACCCGACGTCGGACATCCCGCGCCTGCAGTACGAAGACCAGAACCAAAACGGCATGTCGGACCGCTTCCTGACGGACGCCAGCTACCTCAACCTGCAGAACATCAATTTCGGATACACGCTGCCGTCGAGAATCACGAAGAAATTCGGCGTCGACCGCATACGCGTCTACCTGAGCTGCGAGAACGTCTGGTACTGGTCCAAGCGCCAGGGCTTCGACCCCCGCTACTCCTACTCGGGATCGACCTCACAAGTCTCGTATTCGCCCGTGCGCACAATCTCGGGCGGTATCAATCTCCAATTCTAACGACACCATGAAAAACATCCTCAAAATATCGGCAGCCGCGCTCGGCCTTCTGCTGAGCAGCTGTATCAAAGATGCCACCCCCACAGAGATAGCCCCCGAAGATCAGGCGACCCTCGAAACGATGGTCCGCGGTATCCCGGCAGCGCTCGTGCAGGCCGGTTCGGCCGGCTATGCAAAGGACGGCCAGGCCTGGGACTTCGCGCTTCCGGCCATCCACCTCGCCACAGAATCCATGACGGGCGACCTGGTCGTCACGGGCAATATCGGCTATGACTGGTTCCAGCAGTTCGGAACCAACGATGCGCTCGGTGCGGACTACGCCGTAGGCGCCCTCACCTGGCACAACTACTACACGTGGATCATGACGGCCAACAACGTAATCAGCCTGATCGACGAGACGAACCTCGCGGCGCTGGGCGCCACGGAGCGTGCCTACCTGGGTTTCGCCTACACCTACCGGGCGATGTTCTACCTCGATCTGGTACGCCTGTACGAATTCAAGGAGAACACGGTCACCGAAGGCGACAACGTGCTGGGACTGGGCGTTCCTATCGTCCTGCCCGAAACCTCGGAGGCAGAGGCCAAGCACAATCCCCGCGCGACGGTCGACGACATCTACGACACGGTGATTTTCCCCGACCTGAAAAAGGCCGAAACACTGCTCGAAAATTTCTCCGCGCCCGACAAATACACCATCAGCCCGGCGTTGGTCTACGGCCTGAAGGCCCGTGCGTATCTCGAACGGGGCACAGCCAAGAACGACCCCGCGGCCTACAAATCGGCTGCGGAATACGCCCGCAAGGCCATCACGGCGAGCGGCTGCACGCCGCTGACACAAGAGCAGTGGGAGGACCCGGTGAACGGTTTCAACAGCGCCGGATCGAACAACGCCTGGATCTGGGGGCTCGCACTCCCGAGCGAAAGCGTCGCCAACCTCTTCTGTTTCACGGCGCACATGAGTTGTGAAAACGACTGGTCGGCATACCACGCAGGACGCGGCATCAACCGCAACCTCTACAACAGCATCGACATACGCGATTTCCGCCGCCACTCGTGGCTCGACCCCGACCGCAGCTCTTACGCCTACAAGAGCAGCCGCCCGGACAGCAAGGAGTATTTCGCCGAATCGCTCGCCGACTACGTCAACATCAAGTTTCGTCCGGGGCAGGGCGCCTACAAGGATTATAAGGCCGGCGGTGCGGCGGACCACTGCTGCATGCGCGTCGAGGAGATGTATTTCATCGAGGCCGAAGCCACGGCGCAGGCCGGGGACATCGCCGGGGGCATCCGGCTGCTCAACGAGTTCATGACCTCATACCGCATGATGAACGGCGCCGTCTACGACTGCTCGGCCAGATCGACGCTCAAGAGTTTCGTCAACGAGCTGATGCTTCAGAAACGCATCGAGTTCTGGGGCGAAGGCATCGTCATGTTCGACATGAAGCGTCTCGACATGTCCAGCAAACGCGGATTCGTCGGAACGAACGCCCCGGCATCGTACCGCCTCAACGTCGAAGGTCGCGCCCCGTACTGGAATTTCGTGATCGGCCGTAACGAGGTTCAGAACAATACCGCCATCGTCGGCAAAAACAATCCCGATCCTTCGGGCAAAGTGGAACCGTGGAAGGGGTAACCCGAATCTGAATTATGCGTAAACATCTAAATCACAGCACAGTGAAGACACTCAAACATATCTTGTGGGCATTTCTGGCGACAACCGTACTGGCCGGCTGTTCGGACGATCTGACCTACACGTCCGGAGCCGAAGACGACCCGGACAACTACGGCGTCTACTTCCCCGAACAGACCTCGCCGACGGAAGTGGAACGCGATCCCGCGGAGGAGCCGCAGGTGACCTATAAAGTACGGCGTGCCAAGTACCTCGACGCGATCACGGTTCCCGTGGCGGTCACGACCAGCAAAGAGGACATCTTCGAGATCGAGCCCATCACGTTCGGACCGGGCGAGCAGGAGACCGAATTCACGGTCACCTTCCCCAAAGCCGAAGAGGGCGAGAAATATACGTGCGACATCCGCATCGAAGACCCCCGCTACATCTCGCTGTACGGCCCCCGCGCGACCGGTCTCTCATTCTCGGTCATCCGCGCGGGCTGGGAGCTCGTGACGAGCGCCGACGGCACGGCAACCAAAGGCAAGTGGCGCGACGAAATCGTCAGCGACGTCTACAAGATGTCGTCTGCGACCTTCAATCCCTATCCGGAGATCGAGGTGGAGATTTACCAGCGCAGGGACATCAAGGGCTACTACCGGATGCGGGTTTTCGGCGACACGTTCATGGAGACGCTGGCCGGCGGAAAGGTCAACTACCAGGGCAGGAATCTCTACACGATCGTCGACGCCCGCGATCCCGACAAGGTATTCATTCCCTACCAGTCGACGGGACTGACGCTGGTAAACGGCGACGGCGAACTGAAATTCGCGTCCAATGTCGCCGAAAACTTCATGATGGACGAATCGACCGGTCAGTACGGAACGCTGAAAGACGGCATCATTTCCTTCCCGGCGCAGAGCATCATGCTCGAACTGGAGAAGCGGGCCGGGGAGTTCTACTACGGCAACCGCAACGGCATGCTCCGCATCCTGCTCCCGGGCATCGTGGTTCCCGACTACACGGTAACGCTCGCAAAGGGTGACCTCGCAGACGGTGTCGTGGAGATCGCGGCGACGCTCGCAGAGGATGTCGAGGTGATGAAATTCGCGGTATTCGAAGGCGCGCTCGACAGCGGGCAGGCCAGCCTGACAGCTCAGGATATGGACGCCGCGAAGACGTTCGACGGAGAGATCAAAACCTCGGGCACCATCCGGGTCGAGAACAAAACCACCGGGAAATATACGCTCGTGGGCTGCATCTACGACAAAGAGGGCGTCATGCGCGACTACGCTTCGGTCAGCTTCGGCTACATCGCCAAAGGCGACGAGAAACCGGTGATCCTGACCATGGGGCTCGAAGCCACCCAGGAGTTCGCCGGACAGGGCATCACCCCGGACAATTCGGCGAAATTCTACGCGTTCGGCGAAGAGATCGAGTCGGTGGTCTACGGGCTCTTCCGCACCGACCGTCTCGGGTCCGCAGATCCGGACAAACTGCTGGATGCGCAGGGCATCCAATTCACGGCCGAGCAGCTCGCAGCGCTCAACGCCGGGCATTTCAGCACGATGCTCACGGGGCTGAACGGCGGCAGCGACTATACGCTCCTGCTCCGCGCCGCAAACGGCTACATCCGCAAGACCATGCAGGCCACCTACCGGACCACCGGCACGTACAACCCGGCATTGGATTCCTTCACCTATGCAGACTTCCTGCCCGCGGCCAATCAGCCTTCGCTCGATGTTCTGCAAGAGACGACGTGGAACTACTATGCGGTCAACTATATGGACGAGCATCCGGTGCGCCGGAAAATCGGCCGGGTGACGATGGACATAAACACCGAAAACAGTTCGTCGGAGCTGCCGATCCTGAACGTCCGGGGGCTCTCGGGCATCGAGTTCGACGAAGGCGGCGCACTCTTCGGAATGTATGTCCCCGGCGTCAGCAACTTCACGGGCTACAACGGCGCACTGGCGCTTTATAGCCATCAAGAGCTGACAACGGGCATTTACAACGGCCAGGAAGTAGCGCTCGGATTTATCGCCGACGAAGACGGCGGCCTCTATTCCGGTTACTGCATGTTCATGGGAGCCGTCGCCGACGGATACCTCTACTGCGTACCGTCACCCCTTGCGCTGGAGCAGGGCATTACGTTCAACCTCTTCTACACGGGAAGCGCCGACGGCACCTCGCTGTACAGCCTGATGGGCGAAATGATGCTCGTAGACCCCGCCAAGGACCTCGGAGGAATTTCGGGCGCGGCATTGGAGCGCATCGCGGCCCTGCGCAAGCAGGCCCTCGGCACTTTCACACCGCGGAACTACGTCGAACGCCCCGAATTCAGCATCCCGGCCGGCCATACGCCGGCAGTAAAACCCGTCCTGCCGATCAATCTCGTCACGACGCCGATACCCGCTTCGGCACCGGTCGTGAAGCGGGCCGAGGTCCGGGTATCCGTCGTACGGACGGCTCCGGCCGCCGCCACGGCGGACTCGTTCCGGAACGCGGGAAAACGGGTGCCTGAAAAATAGACGACCGGAGGGAGGCCGGCCGTTCGGCATGACGCCGGCTCCCCTCTTTTCCAGACAACAAGGACATGCCGATCATTCAACACGACAACCAACATGAGGAACAAAAATAAAATCCTGATCCTTGCATCCATCCTGCTCGCGGCCTGCTCGGCAGACCCCCTGCAGGAGTCGCCGGATGCGACCGGAGGCCCCCGGCAAGAGACGCCCGCAGTCAAAATATGCAACACCTCCGACAACGCCGCTGCGGGAACGCTGATCGCCAAATTCGGGGACGACGCCATCCCCGCCCTCGAGCAGGCCGCCGCGAAATACGCCGCGACCCGCGCCGGGGGAACACGCTCGGCAATGACCCGGTCGGGGATCGCTTCCGTGGACGAAATACTCGCCGACCTGCACGTCACCGCACTCGAGCGCGTGTTCCCCGACGCCGAGGAACACGAAACCCGCACACGCGAAGCGGGACTGCACAAGTGGTACGTGCTCCGCTTCGACGAGACGCAGGACCTCGACGAGGCCGCCCGGAAACTCGCCGCCGTGGCCGAGATACAGACCATTCAGTTCAGCGCCCAGCGTCAGACGACGTTCGACAGCCAGGCATACCCGTTCCGGGAAGGCCCCCGCGGCGAAACCCGCTCGCTGGTACGTTCGGATTTCAACGACCCGAACCTCTTCTGGCAATGGCACTACATCAACAACGCCGATCAGGCGATCGCCACGACCGCGCTCGCCGGAGCCGACATCAACGTAGCCGAGGCATGGAAACTCACCGGCGGCGACCCGCGGGTCATCGTGGCCATCGTGGACGAAGGGGTGAAATACACCCATCCCGACCTGGCGGCCAACATGTGGGTCAATCCCAGCCCCTCCCCCGAGTACGACAACAAGGACATCCACGGCTGGAACTTCGTGGAAAACACGCCCATCTCATGGGACAAGGTCGAAGTGGGCGCCGGCGGCAAGAAAGAGGGTGACAGCGGCCACGGAACGCACGTTGCAGGCACCATCGCCGCCGTCAACAACAACGGCCTCGGCGTGGCGGGCATAGCCGGCGGCACGGGCAACAACGACGGCGTGCGCCTGATGTCGTGCCAGATTCTTTCGGGCAAGAAAAGCACGACCGACCTGATCGCGAGCCGCGCCATCAAATACGCCGCGGACCACGGAGCCTCTATTATCCAATGCTCCTACGGTTACGGAGCATCGGGCATCAATTCGGACCGGTATTATGAAAAAGTGGCTCCGCTGGAAGTCGAGGCCATTCGCTACTTCATCTCGCAGAACAACTGCCCCGCACTGGAAGGAGGTCTGGCCATCTTCGCAGCAGGCAACGAGGGTCTGCCCTATTCCAGCTACCCGGGCGGCTACCGCGACTGCATCTCCGTCACCGCAATCTCACCCGACGGACTGCCGGCACCCTACACCTGCTACGGCCCCGGCTGCAACATCGCAGCTCCCGGCGGGGAGACGAGCGGCCTGAGCGGCGGCGAGAAAGCCGGTGTGCTCTCGACACTCGTTTCGGAGGTGGGCGACGCGGAGTACGGCTATATGCAGGGAACCTCGATGGCCTGTCCGCACGTCTCGGGCGTAGCCGCGCTGGGACTCTCCTATGCGCTGGCCAAAGGCAAACGCTATACGCGCGAGGAGTTCGTCTCGATGCTGCTCACATCGGTAAACGACATCGACGCGCGGTTCGAAGGGACCAAAACGTCCGGCGGCAAACTCAACCTGGAAAAATACCGGGGCAAGATGGGCACGGGACTGGTCGACGCCTACCGACTGCTGATGCAGATCGAAGGGACGCCCTGCCTGAACGTCGCGGTCGGCAAGCTGGAACTGGTCACCCTCTCGAAGCATTTCGGCGGTTCGGCCCAGAACCTCACCTACACGGGCGTCGAAATCTCCGCGAAGGATATGCAAAAGCTCGGCATCACCGCAGCGCCGAAGATGTACAACGGTCAGCTGATGATCAAATGCACCCGGCCGGGCGTCGCACACATCACCGTAAAGGCGGTGGGCGGCGGCACCAGACCCGGATCGGACGTGATAATGGGCGGCATCAATATCTCCAAGGAGTTCGCCGTCATCGCCCGTGAAGCGGGCTCGGAAAACGGAGGTTGGTTATAAACGATAGCACTAAAACACAATGAGAAAATACATTTATTTCCTGCTCACGGTCGCATTGTTCTCGCTCTCGGCCGGATGTTCGAAGGATGACGACGGCCCGAAACACATCGATTCGGGAGTCGTCGGCGAGTGGCACCTGACGGAGTGGCTCGACGGAACTCACCCGGAATTCGACGTCTATATCGAATTTCTGTCCGACGGAAAATTCAACAGTTACGAGAAGGTGGAAACCTCGGTCTATGTAAGGCGTTCGGGGAATTTCACGATCAACGGCACCCGGCTCTCAGGACGTTACAACAGCGGCAAGCCCTGGAAAACCGACTACGCCTTCGAGCTGAGCGGCGACGGAAAAACGATGACGATGACCAGCGACACCGACATTGCCGAGGTGAGCATCTATACGAGGAGTGCGATCCCCGAAGCGATACGAAACGCGCCCGAGGTACGGTCCTCCCTCCCCGGCGGATTCCTGTGATTCCGGCAACCTGAAAAAACGCCGCCTGAACAATCAGGCGGCGTTTCGCTTACCGGACCGGCCTTCTCTCAGGCGTGCGCTCTCTTCGAAACGAACAGCGCGAGGATGAACGAGAGCGCCGAAGCCGCGATCCAGAAGATGATCGCCGTATCGAAATCGTAGGTCGTAACACCGTCGGTGACCGTCTTGCCCGAATTGATGAGCCATCCGCTGACGATGTCCTGCAACCCGGCGCCGACATAGCTGGCCATTCCGACGATCCCGAGGGCCGCGCCCGTAGCTTCGCGCGGCACGATGTCGATGGCCATCAGCCCGCCCAGGAAGCAGATCAGCACCCCGATGGCCATGCCGAATAACACCATGCTCAGCAGGTTGACGAACATGCTGTCGCCCGAGTAGAGGAACAGGCACAGGGCGATGGTGTTCAGCACGCCGAAACCGAAAGCCAGCACGTTGCGGCGGCCGTGGAACAGCGTGTCGGACAACCATCCCGAAAAGACCGTTCCGACGATCCCCAGCAGGGCGTTGACCGAGATGACCTGCGTGGCCGTGGCCAGCGAATATCCTTTGACCTCCTGCAGAAACAGCACGCCCCAACCGTTGATGGCGTAGCGCGAGACATACATGAATGCGCTCGACAGCGCCAGCACCCAGACGAAAGGATTGCGGATGACCGAACGCTGCAATTCGGAGGTCGAACCGTGGTTATGGTTCTGTTCGGGAGCCTCCTCTCCGGTCAGCACCCCGATCGGGGGCAGGCCCTTCGATTCAGGCGTATCGTGGAGCAGAAAAACGATCACCAGCACGCCCAGCACCCCGGCCAGGGACGATCCGACGAATCCCCACTGCCAGCCGAAGATGCCGACGACGGCCCCGACGAAGAGAAACGAGAGGAACTCGCCGAGGTTGTGGCTGGCGCTGAAAAATCCGTAGTAGGTGCCGCGCTTGCTCAGGGGATACCAGCGCGAGAGGGCGATGATCGCCGGGGGCGCGCCCATCGACTGCGACCACCCGTTGACGCCCCACATCACGGCGAAGGCGATGAAGAGCGTCATGTTGCCGACCATGCCCCCGCCGTTGGCGAAGCCCAGCGCCCCGACCAGCAGGTTGGCGACGGCCGAAACGCACAGTCCCGCAGCCATGAAACGCTTGATGTTGCTGTGGTCGGAGAGGAATCCGTTGACGAATTTGCCGATGGCGTAGGCGAACAGCAGCGCCGAACCGATGATGCCCAATTGCGTGGCGTCGAGCGCCCCGCTCTCGAGGATCGGCTTCTTGACCACATTGAGGCTCGTGCGGCAGACGTAATAGAGGCTGTAACCGACCGTGCCGGCGATGAAGCTCTGGAAACGCAGCTTCTTGTAGAGTTTCATGCGCGCCGCGTCGTCGCCCGTGAAGGGCGCCGAAGGCTCGCTTTTACGAAAGAAAGAGAGTATGCTCATTCGTTTGTTCGGAAATAGTTTCAGGTTACGGTGAATTTTACTTGGAGAAAGCCAGCTCGACCAGCACCGGGAAGTGGTCCGAAGGCGTGCGGGCGCGGAAAGGCTTTGCGCTGTCCCCGGGCTCCTCCGAACGGTAGGTGTCGGTCAGGATGCCGTAGCGCAGGACCCGGAAACCGGGTGTCACGAAGACGTAGTCGATACGGCGGAAAGTCTTGCGGTCGGGATCGAAGCCGTTTTCCGTCCCGGTCCAGGCATATTTGATCTCGGCCAGGTCGTAGGTGTCGGCGAGCAGTTCCGAGTCGCGCAGCACGGCGTAGCTTTCGCTCGTCTCGCCGACGTTGAAATCGCCCGTCAGCACGGCACGTTCGCCGCGGCACATCGTCCGGATTTTATCCAGCACCAGCCGGCAGCTCTCGACCTGCGCACGTTCGCCCTTGTGATCGGTGTGCAGGGTGAAGAACCAGAACCGTTCCCGGGTTTCGCGGTCGAGGAAATGCCCCCAGCAACAGATGCGGACATACTTGGCATCCCAGCCCTTGTTCGGGCGCGAAGGGTCCTCGGCAAGCCAGAAATGGCCCGAGTCGAGCAGTTCGAAACGATCGTGCTTGTAAAACACGGCGGAATATTCGCCCGCCTCGGCGCCGTCGTCACGCCCGACACCGGTGTAGCCGTAACCGGGCAGCGCCCCTAAAAGGTCCTCCAACTGGCTGCGGAACACCTCCTGGGCCCCGAAAATATCGAAATCATGGAAGCGGATGAGCGACGCGATCACCGGCAGGCGTTGCTGCCAGCCGTCGCCCCGGGCGTCGTCCGCGGCATTGAGCTGCCGCACGTTGTAGGTTCCCGTCGAAAAGGTCTGCGCAGCGGCAGGGAACGCCGTTGCGGACGCAGCGGCGCAAAAAAGGATAAACAGTTTCTTCATATCAGGTTTTTCGTTTTGTCAGTCGTTTCATTCCGAATCCGGCCAGCGGCCCTTGAACTGCGGCGAACGGCGGAACCAGCGGATCGAAAGGGAAATATGCTTTTCAACCGTGCGCTGCGCAATGTGCAGCCGTTCGGCGATCTCCCGGTTGGTCAGGCCGTCGATGCGGCTCATCCGGAAAATCCGCGCAGTCTGGGGCGGCAGGCGGTCGCACAACGCCAACACCTCCTCGATCAGCAGCGTGGCCAGCGGAGAGTCGTTGGGCGCGTCGAGAAAATCGCACAGCGCGAGCGTCTCCCACGCCCGGGATTCCTGCAATTTGCCCAGGTCGACGCTGTTGTAAAGTATCTTATTCTGCCGCAGCCAGTTCAGGCACTCGTTGTGGGCCATCGAAAAGAGGTAGGACGGCACCTTGGCGCGGTCCAGGCAGGGCCGGCGCCGGAGGAACTTATAGAAGATCTCCTGAATGACATCGTCACCGAGGTCCCCGCGGCCGGTCACGCCGCCGATATAGGCGCACAACCGCGGATAAAGAGCCGTAAACACCTCTTTTACCTCCTGTTCGGTATACCCGAAATATGGGACTCCGGTATGAAACATCTTCTATCTGGCAAGCTGACTGCGGAACAGTATCCAAAACCGTACCTTACCAACTCACGTGCTCCGTATAAGTTGTCCCGAAGCGGTCGGTCACCCGAACCTCGCCCGCCTTCACGCCCGGCGTGGGCTTGATACGGAACATGTGGAACGACTTTGCGGGCTGGCAATATTTGCGGGTGGTCTTATTGGTCACCGTGGCGTACAGGTCCACATAATCGGGGTCGAACTCCTCGCAGGGCTCCATCTCGCCCGCTTTCACGCCGTTCTCCCACCATTCGACGGGTCCCCAGGCATCGTCCCACGTCCAGACGTTGGCCAGCACGTAGTCGCTTCCGGTCCGCACGGGCGAATAGAGACGCATCTGGTGACTGCGGTCCTTGCCGCAGGAGTGGTAATACCACGACACGTCGTCGCCGTCGACATCGACGATCATGTAGCCCTGCGGCGTGCCGTCGTTGTTGAGATGCTTGTTCAGGCGCAGCGAACCCGTCGAACGGGTGACGGTAACGGCCGTCAGGTTCTCGATGGGCATCTGTTCCGAACGGTTGTAATTGTAGATATACGTGTGGTGGTTGTGCCCGGCCCACGAATAGACGTTCCGGAATTTGAGCAGTTCGTCGCGGTAGACCGCATAGTTCCTGTTGCGGGTCGAGAAGCTGCTGTGTTTTTTGAACATCTGCGAATGGGCGCAGATCATGATCGTCTTGTCCTTGGGCACATAGTTCAGGTCTTGTCTGAGCCAATGGGCGATCTCGTCGCTCAGCCCCAGCTCGTAGGATTTCGAAGCGTCCTCGCGCCCGTAGAGGATGTTGTCCACAAAGACGTAGTGCATGTTGCCGATATTGGCCGAATAGCAGGTCGGCCCGAGGTACATTTCGAAATAGACGGTGCCCAGCGAATCGCTCAGGATAGTCGTCTGGTCGTGGTCGTGGTTGCCGATGACGTTGAAGGTCGTCGTGTTCACCCGCTCCGTATTGTCGATATAGGTGTTGTAGACGTTCATGTCGTTGTAGACCAGGTCGCCGAGGTTGATGCCGTAGCACGGGGTCCTGATCGTGTTGCGCATGCGGATCATGTCGGGAATGACCACCGAACGGTAAGCCTCGGCCGAGCCGTCGACACCGTAGTTTTTGATCTGGGGATCGCCCTGCACGAGCAGCGTATGGTGTACGGCGGGCGTCATGCGCGGTTCGAGTACGAAATCGGCCTTCACCTCCTTCTGGAAGCGGTCGATGGGTTTGAAAAACTGCGGACAGCCATGACGCGCCGGTATCTCGTATTCGGCCGGAACCGAAATGAAGACGAAACGACGCAGCGAGAGGTCGCTCGTTAGGGCATAGCGCCCGTCGGCGTCGGTCTGCGTACAGTTAAGCCCGTCGCTCACCACGACGCCCTCGATGGGCAGTCCGCCGCTCGACACGACGCGGCCCGTCACATTCGGAGTCTGGGCATAGGCGGCGCAGCAAAGCAGCGTCGCCCAGATATAGATAATCAAACGTTTCATATCTTGCGTTTTTAGTTGTTCCCGTCCCAGTAATAACAGCTTGCGAGGTCCACGACCGCCTTGTTCTTTACGACGTTGCGCCCGGTGACGAACTGTTCGAAATTCCCGGGCGAAGCCTTCGCCGCCGCATCGCGGCCCTGCGCCGACGTTCCCACGCCGCCGCCGACACCGCACGCTTCGATGCGGTCGGTCGCGGTACGGCCTTCGCCGAGGATCGACCCGGCCAGTCCGAACATCCCCTTCACCACGCCGCCGTTGCGGCACGCCTCGATGCGGGAGTTCCCGCCGTTCCACGTCGTGGCGGCGATACCGCCCGCCTGACCTTTCGACCCGGCGAGCACGTCGCCCCGGTTCGTACATCCTCTGACAGCTCCGTTTTCGAAAGCCGCGACGATGCCGCCCAACAGAGCACCGCCTCCTTCGACGGTTCCGAGGTTTTCGTTGCCGTCGAAATCACAATAGCCGGCGAAACCGCAGATGCCGGCCGCACGTCCCGATTCGGAGCGCACGCGCCCCGTATTCACACAGTCGCGCACGTCGGCGCTCACCGTCTCATTGCCGTTGACGAAGCCCACGATGCCGGCTGCCTGGATACCCCGTGCACTGTTGCGCGTGTTCTCGCCCAGGCCGCAGGAGACATCGCCCTCGTTGCGGCAATCACGGACCGAAGCGGCATAGACGGCGTCTTTCTTGGCGTAGATATCGCCCACGATCCCTCCGGCGGTCGAGCGGCGGTCTACGCTCACGCCGTCGAACCGCACCGCCCCCTTGTTGCGGCAGTGCGAAACGACAACGGGACGCCCCGACAATCCGACAATGCCGCCGACGGAAGCCTGATAGGAACTCGTCGAGGTAACGGGTGCGAAATTGTCGCAGTCGCCGACGGTCAGCGACTCGTGGGCCGATCCGCAGATGCCGGCCGTGAGGCTGTACGCATAACCGCGCGTGGTGACGGCCCCGAAATTGTCGCAGCACATCACGTCGCCCTTGGCCATGCCGCAGATGCCGCCCGCCATCTCCTGACAGTAACGGTCGCTGCCCTCCTCGACGCCGCGCGCCGCGGAGACGATCTCGCCGCGGTTGATGCAGAACTTGGTCTTTACGCGCATGTTGTAACCCACGATGCCGCCGATGTGCGAGACGATGAACGCGCCCGAATAGCTGACGCGCCCGGTGTTCTCGCAATAAGCCACGAAGGCCCCCGGCAGCGAACGCCCGAGGCTTCCGCCCAGCACGCCGCCCAGGTACATCCGCGGTTCGGCAGTCGGGGCCAGCGACGGACAGTTGCCCGCCGAGGTGATTTCGCCGCCGTTCTTGCAACGGATGACAATGTATTTGTTCATGCCGCAGACGCCGCCCACGTAATTGTCGTGCTGCGATCGGGGCGAACGGTGCACAATGGAACCGTAGTTCTCGCAGCGTTCCAGCGTACCGTGGTTCACATCGGCCACGAAACCCGCATAGAGCGCGTCGTCACCGTCGTCCGACACTTTCATCGAACAGCTCGGCGCGATCACGAGATTGCGCACCGTGCTGCCCTCGGCGACGAGCCGGAACAATCCGCCGTCGGTCTTCCAGTTGAGGATCGCATGGCCTTCGCCGTCGAAGACGCCCTCGAAATTCGCAATCCGCGCGAAACGTTTTACCTTACCCATGTCAATATCGGCTTTCAGATGCACCTCGCCGCGCTCGTCCTGCCATGCGGCGATATCGCCGCCCGCATTGACGGCCTCGGCAAAGGCCGCGAGATCCGCAGCGGAGGAGATGCCTCCCGCAGCAGCGGCCAAAGTTACCGCCACGGCAAGAAGGGTCAATGACAATTTCTTCATAATTCGGTTAAATTTTCAGGTTTGTTACCACTCCAACGTAGTCGTATAGTGTTCGCCGAAACGGTCCGTCGTCTCGATGGTCGCCTGCGTCGCCCCGGCCGTGGGCAGAATGCGGAACATATGCGAGGTTCGGAAAGGTTCGAACGTCGCCGTGTTCTGCGTCGAGTTATAGTAGTCGGCCATCCGGACGAAGGCCCCGTCATAGGCGGTGACCCGCTTCATCCCGGCTTTGTCCTTGCCGCTGTCCGTATAGCGGACTTCGCTCCACCGGGCATCGTGGTTCCAGACGTTGGCATAGACATATCCGTCGCTGTACCAGGCTCCCGGAGCATAGGCCCGGATCTGACGGTCGCGCCCCAGCCCCGAAGGTTTGTAGTACCAGCTGATCTGCTCGCCGTCGACATCCACGACCAGATAACCCCGCGGCGTCCCGTCGGTCGAAATCCGCTCGTTGAGCCACAGCGCCCCGGTCGAACGGGCCAGAATGTGCGACTCGACATTGGGGAATTTCGCCGCCGGCTCCTCGGCCGAATAGGCATAGTTGAAATTGATGTGCGAATGGCCCGCCCAGGAGTGCACGAAACGGTACTGCGCCAGGCGCGAGGCATAGTCGGGACCGTGCTTGTCGCGCTCGGCAGGCTCGGAGTCGGGTTTGCGGAACATCGAACTGTGGGCGCAGAGCATGATGATCTTGTTTTTGTCGACGTATTTCAGATCGTTGCACAGCCAGCTGTACACCTCGTCCGAAAGCCCGTCGTTATACGCCCCCGTGGCGTTCGGATCGAGCGTGTTGTTCTTCATGATGATATTGTCGAGGAAGATGAAATGCAGCTCGCCCAGTTCGACCGAATAGCAGGTCGGGCCGAGGTGCTCCTCGAACTTCTTCACCGCCTCGCGGTCGGTCGCCACGTTCTGCACATGATCGTGGTTGCCGATCACGTTGAAGACCGGGAAATCGAAATCCGCGATCCCGGCGCAATAGGTCGGATAGAGCGACATATCGTTGTGGACCAGGTCGCCCAGCGAAATGCCGTAAACCGGACGGTCGGTAATCGACGCGGCCGTCTCCTGCAAATCGCGGCACATCTCCTCGTACATGTCGATCGAATGGAATGCGAAATTGTCGTAACGCGCATTGCGCGAACGAATCTGCGGATCGGCCGTCATCAGAATCGTATAACGCGGGGCCGCCTTGCGGCGGGCCGTGAGCGTGAAATCGGCCCTGACTTTCGTAGAACCCTCCGGAATACGCTGCCAGAACTGCGGAATGCCGTCTTTCACGGGAATCTCATACGCCGCAGGAATGGTCACCTGCACGAACCTCCGCTTCGAAAGGTCGCTGTCGAGCGCGTAATTCCCGGACTCGTCGGTCAGGGTCGTGAGCAGTCCGTCGCTCACTACCACCCCTTCGACGGGCAATCCACGCTGGTCGAGGACCGTTCCGCTGACGGTCGCGTCCGGACCGCCCGGCCCGGTCCCTCCGGGCGCATCGCTGCCTCCGCAGGCGGTCAGAAGCCATCCTGCCACGAGGACAAATATCAGTTGTCGTACCATTCGCGCATCATTGTTAAAAAAACGGGGACGGAACGGAGGCTTCCGCCCCGTCCCCGACCCACTAACCGTTTATTTTCCGTCCCAAAGCGAGTTGCCCGAACCGGTGAAGTTCGTGTCGCCGCAGATGTCCGAGAGCTTTATCGCCGTCTCGGTCGAATTCGAACTGTCTATGCTTTTCCGGTAAATTCCGCCGAAACCGCAGTTGTCGATCGTGACGCCTGCAACCGAAACGCCTGCGACACCGCCCCAGACGGTCGTCGACGTATAGTTCCGATCATAGACGACTCCGTAATGCCGGCAATCCGACATGGAAGAACCTTTGGAGAGAACGCCGACAAGACCGCCCAAATTAGCCGGATTCGCATCGCCCGTACCGTCGGCCACGACCATCGCCCGGTTTACGCATCCCGTAATCTGCGAATTCATGGCCTGTCCCGCAATACCGCCGCTCCGCCCGTTCCGGTTGGAAGCGTTGAAGCCGCCCGTATTCGTACACTCCGCAACCCGCGTATTCTGGGCATAGCCAACCACTCCGCCTGCCATACCGCGGTAAACGACCATCGCACCCGAATTCGAACACGTCGAAACGACATTGGGTTCCGCCGTCGAAACAACCGCACCGACTATACCGCCCGTACAGTTCGCACGCTTGCCTTTAACGTTGTCGTCGTATTCGATATTATTGTTATAAAAATCGCTGTTCACCTCGCCGCTGTTGGCACAGCCCGAAATCGTACAATCCGAAGCGAGCACATACCCGGCGACACCGCCTTCGTAGACGGGCATGGCATTGGCCCGCACCAGCCGGTCGTGCTTGACGGCGGCCAAGTTCTTCGAATCGGACACCGAAGCGCCCGAATGATCCTTGCCGATCTCCCCGACAAGACCCGCGATACCGCCCAGGCAGCGGGCTTCCCAGGCGGGAGTTCCCGACGCGGGCGTCGCCGATACCGTAACGGCGCCTGAATTGACCGCAGCGGAAACCTTGCCCAGGTGCATGCCGACGATTCCGCCCGCAGCGATGATGTCCGTCGTGGCATACTCCATCTGTTCGATCGAGACAGCGCCCGAGTTGGTCGTATCGCCGTTGCCGGTAACCGACCCCTTGCCCATCACCTGACCGGCCACTCCTCCGATATAGGCATAGCGGGGACCGAAGAAAGCCTCTTTCAGCGGACCGTTCGCCCCTTCGGGGTTTCCGGGAACCGAAACCGAAGCCGCATTGATGACATCGGACACCGCTCCGTCGGCCGAACCCACGATACCGCCCATGATGACGAACTTGCAGACCGCCGTGGCGGTCAGATTGCCGCGGTTCTTCGACCCCGAAATGGCTCCCGTCGACTTGCCGGCCACACCGCCCGCATAAGCATAGCGGCAGGCGTCGCCCAAACGGTTGGCGGCGATCGAGAGGGGTTGTTTGTTGGTACAGCCCGTCACCGATCCGTCGGCCCAACCGGCAATGCCGCCCGTGTAACTCATGTAGGCGGCTTTGATCTGCAGGGCGACGGTCTTGCCGCCCTCCGTCGTGCAGTTCTCGACCGCGCCGCCGGCATAGCCGACAACGCCGCCCGTATAGAGGCCCGCCGTATTGACTTTGGGCGTAGCGCCCGAAGAGGCGATGCCTCCCTCGTTGGTGCATCCCGACACGACGGACCCGGACTCGGTTTCGGCTGCAACGCCGCCTATCGAGACTTTATTGCCGACAACGCCGCTGCCCAGCGTAACGAGCCCGCCGTTCGAACAGTTCTCGACACGTCCGGTCGCTCCGACCAGACCGACCAGACCGCCTACGCCGCACGCTCCATCCACCGTGGCGGCGGCATCGAGCGTCACGGCGGCCATGTTGCTGCAATTCCGCAGCGTGCCGTTGCAGACCCCGACAAGCGCCGCGGCATATTCGCCCGCAGCGACGCTTCGTGCGGTCACTCTCGACGCAGCGTCGATCGTCAGCTCGCGGATCTCCGAACCCTCGGCCGTATGGCCGAAGAGCGGTTCGGACGTATTCCAGTTCTGGATCAGGTGCCCGTTGCCGGCAACGACGCCGTCGAACGGACGCTCCGCCGTACCGATCGAGGTCCACTCGACATCCTTCATATCGACGTCGCCCAGCACCTCGACGGTCTTGCCGCCTTCGCCCGACGTCCAGTCGGAGGTGTCTTCCCCGGCATTGAACGCCTCGGCGAACATCTTCAGGCCGGCGCCCGAAACGATGCCGCCCGCAGGATAGAACGCCTGCCTGATGGCGGGCAGAGCGGTCTGCGCCTCGATATCCTTAATCGAAAACTCGATCACACCTTCGCGCTCGGTTTTCGTGTCGCTGGGGTTCTCCGCAACGGAAAAGGTATAGGTCGCCTGCTCCCCGTCCGGTTCGGACACATAGGTAATCCACGTCGGGCAGGTCACGCCGACGACCGCCTCGGCCGGTGCCACCACATCGAATTTCACCTCGCCTTTGGCCGCCAGGCCGAGCTTGCCGTCGGTGCCGAACGGCATATCCGTTCCGAATTGATAAACGGCATATTCGGTGCTGTAACCCACCCCGTCGGTCGGTTCGATCGTCAGCGTGCCATAACGCCCCGCAGCGCCCGTATTGGCGTCGCAGCGGATGCGGAGCGTCGAGGTGGTCATGCCTTCGGCATCCGGCTCGGAGGTCTCGACGACCTCGCCGTGAATCCATTCCGAATCCACCGGCTGCCATTTCGAAAGGGTTTTGACCACGACCTCGATGGCTTCGGAATCGTTCGGAGCCACCACGGAGTAAACCTTGTCGAGAATGAAGATGTTACCCGACTGGTCGACGGTCATCCGGTAGGTGAAAGCGCCCGCCGAAAGGGTGACGATCGCATCGCGCGACTTGAAATCCTCGTTGGCCGTCACCTCGATCGTGAATTCACCGCTGCCCACGTGGCTCTCCTCCTCGTCGACGACGCACCAGTCGCTATCGGAAGACACCGTCCAGTGTACGCTCTCCACATTGAGCGTCACGGCCACGGTCCGGGTCTGGCTCGAACTGGTCATGCCCCGGGTGGCGTCCCACGTCGGAGTCAGCACGACTTCCAGTTTATCGGGATATGCCGACGTTCCTTCGTCGGACGAACAGGCTGCGAAAACGGCCGTCGCCGCCGCAAATATCAGAAAAATATATTTTTTCATATCGTTGGTCTCCTTTTATTTACGTTTGTTGGTATGATCGGCCCACCAAACGTTCGTGGTCATGTTGTTCGTACCTCCGAGCCAGCCGTTCACCGCCTCGAAATAGTTGTCCCGGTTGCGGAACTCCTCGTCTGCGGGATAGCGCAGACGCGTGGGCAGGATGCCGTCGTTGGCGGCCAGCGCCTTGACAGGCATTTCGGGATAACCCGTGCGGCGGTAGTCGCACCACGACTCGATGCCGACCAGGAAATTCGAAATCCACTTCTGGGTCATGATCCGTTCGAGCACCTCCTCGCCGTCGAGCGCGTCGACCGACACCTTCGGATTGGAAAGGAACGATGTCAGGTCAGCATCCGGATCGTCGGTCCACTCGAAAACGGCTTCCGAAACGGCCTTCACGTAATACTCTTTCGGCGTCCCCGGAATCCAGCCGCGGTAAGCGGCCTCGGCCCAGATGAACCACAGTTCCGAGTAGTTCATCAGCGGGAAATGGTCACGGTCCTGAATCACATTGCGACGGTAGTGGGCCGCCGTATCGAAATATCCCATCAGCTCGTTGTAGGTGATCTGCGTCGGCACGCCCACGAGTTTGTCGAAATAGAGCGACACGCGCGGGTCCTTCAGCCCGGCCGACGTATCGTACATCTCGTTCATCAGCCGCTCGCAGATCATGTTGTTGTTCCAAAGACCCGCGCGGGTGTTGTGGAACGGCGTGTACTGCGCGTTGACATTCTTGTCGAACTTCACGTTGGCGGCGTCCGCACGGCTCTCGAAAACGGGATAGGCCGACGGATAGGAGAAGATTTCGTTGAGCTTCGACACGGCGCCGAGACGCTCGCCGGCCGGATCGCTCTCATCCTTCAACGCGACGCGCATCAGCAGGCGGACGTAAAGCGAGTTGCCGAACTTGCGCCACTGGGCGACCTTTCCGTCATACATGTAATCTTCCAGCATGTCGAAATCCGTCCCCTCTTCGGCCAGCAGGGTGTTGGCCTGCTCGAGTTTTTCGAACATGTCGCGGTAAATCTCCTTCTGGCTGTCGTAGGCCGGATAGAACTTGCCTTCGGTATACCCCTTACCGGCCTCGAAGTAGGGCGCATCGCCGAACGCATCGGTGATGTGCGAGAGCGTCAGCACTTTGAGGATGCAGGCAATGGCCAGCCCCGTCTTGTCATTGTCCTTCTCAGCCTGCACGCGCATGGTCTCGGCATTGCCGGCCCAGCGGTAGATGTTCTGCCAGAAGTAGTTGATGATCGAGTTGTTGAAGCGGTAGTTGTAGATGCGCTCGGCCGAGGTCTGCGCCTGCACGGTGTACTGCATGAGCTGCGAATTGACGTCGAACGAACGTTCCAGCAGCGCATATTCGAGACCGAACGTGATCGGCTGCACGTAACTCGTGGCATTGGTGGTCTGCAACGCATTCTTGTTTACGTTCATCTCGTCGAAATTGTCGCAGCCCGACAGGGCGAGCGCGCCGAACGAGAGGGTTGCAGTCAGTTTTATAATCGTATTTTTCATGTTTCGGTTCCTCCTGCTTTAAAAAGTGATCTTGATACTGCCGCCGATGGCGCGGGTTCCGGGCATCTGGGCGATCTCGAAGCCGGGAACGACCGACGAGCCGCGCATGAAGGCGCCCTCGGGGTCCCAGCCCGGGAAATCGGACCAGCAGAACAGGTCGCGTCCGTAGACCGAGAGCACGAGACCTTTGATGAAGCCTGTCTTGGAGAGCAGTTTCTTCGGGAATTCGTAGTCGAGGCGCAGCTCGCGCAGTTTGAGGAACTGCGTGCTGACGAAGTTCTGCTCGGCGTTCTGGAACGCGTAGGCCAGACCATAGTACTCGGTGATATCGGCCGTCTTGTGGGTGTTCTTCACATAGTTGCCGTCGGGCAGCTGGTTGACGCCGTCGAGCACCAGTCCGTCATAACGCCCCGGAAGCGAGATCGTACCCTTACCGCGCGACCCCAGCAGGGCGTTGGAGTAGGAGTAGACATGTCCGCCGAACTGACCGTCGAAAGCCACCGAAAGGGTCAGTCCGTTCCATTTGACGCTCGTGCCGAAGCCGCCCTTCCAGTCGGGCATGCACTCGCCGATGCGCTGCAGGTCGTCGGAATACTGCGGATAACCGTTCTCGTCGATCACCAGCTGGCCGCTGACATCGGTCAGCGAGCCGTCCTTGCCCACGATGAACGATCCCTCGGGGGCGCGCTTGTAGCCCAGGCCGTACATCGTCGAGAGCGACTGTCCCTCGTAAGCCGTCATGTAGGCGTGCGACGAATAGGAAGCCACGATCCACGAATCGACGCCGTCGCCCAGTTCGAGCACCCGGTTGCGGTTGAGCGCCCAGTTCACATAGGCTTTCCACTGCACCTTCTTGGTCTTGACAAGCGTTCCGTTGAGCGAAACCTCCCAACCCCAGTTGCGGATGCGGCCCGTATTGCTGTAACGGCTGCCGACACCCGAAGCCTGGCTGACGGGCATGCTCACGATCTGGTTCTTCGACTCGTTGTCGTAGTAGGCGATGTCGAGGTTCAGGCGGCTCTGAAACAGGCGGATATCGGCACCGACCTCCCACGAGCTGACGATTTCGGGTTTGAGGTTCAGGTCGGCCGCCGTGCGGGGAATCTGGAAATTGCCTGCGAAATCCGACGAGGTAAGGTAGTTCGACGTGCGGTAAGGCTTCGTGTCGTTACCCACCTGCGCGAAGCTGCCGCGCAGTTTCACCAGGTTGACGACGTTGCGCGCCGAGCCGAAGTCGATCAGCTCGTTGAGCAGCACGCTGGCCGAAACCGACGGATAGAAATAGGAGTTGTTGCTGACGGGCAGCGTCGACGACCAGTCGTTGCGGCCCGTGATGTCGAGGTAGACGGCGTCGCGCCACGAAAGCGAAACGAGTCCATAGATGCTGTTGGTCTGACGCTCGTAGGAGTAGCTGTCCGTTTTGATGCGGTTGACCGAGTTGGCCAGCGAATAGACGCCCGCCTGTTTGAGCTGCTCGGCAGTCTTCGAAGTCTGCACGAACGAGCGGTTGATGATGCTGCCGCCCAGATTGGCCGTGAGGTTGAACCCGGCCCCCAGTTTGCGGTCGTATTTCAGCAGGAAATCGGTCGAAAGCTGCAACGAAGAGAGTTCCTGCTCGCTGTACAGACCGTATTTCTGCGAATAGGAGCTTTTCGGATGACGGGTCGTGCGCAGGTCGCGCGAAAAGTCAATACCTCCGCGGAGCATCAGGTCGAGGCCCTTGTAGAGATGCAGGTTCAGCGCCGTATTGCCGTACATGCGGTCGCGGTCGAGCGTGTTGAGCTGCTCGTAGGCCACGAAATAGGGGTTGTTCTTGCCGCCCGAAAGGCCGGAATCCTGCTGGATATGCTCCTGACCGGGCAGCCAATACTGTTTGGCCCAGTCCATGTCGATATTGGGCGACATGCACCACAGCGAATACATGATCGAACTGGAACCGTAGCCCATCACCGGAAGGTTGTCGTCGTCCTTGCGGTAGTAGGTCAGCGACGTGTCCACCGAAAGCCAGCGGTTGACCTTGTTGTTGCTTTTGAGCGACAGCGATTGCTTGCTCCACGGCGAATTGGGAATGATCGACTCGCTGCGGTAATCGGTCACCGAAAAGCGGATCGCATTGTTCTTGTTGATCTTACCCGACACCGACAACGAGTTGGTCGCCGTCCAACCCGTCTGGAAGAAATTTTTGAACCAGTTGCCGTAGCTCACGAACGGCGTCTTGATACGCACGCCGTTCTCATCGACACCGATACCGCGGCTCGCGTCGTAATACTGGTAGTAGAGCGTTCCGTCCATCTTGGGGCCCCACGACGACACGTCGGTCGTATTGCTGCCCTCACCGTCGACCGGATCGCCGTAATGGAACCCGTCGTTGCCCTTCGCCGAGCCCTGGCCGTAGACATACTGGAAATCGGGCGAGGAGTTGATCTGGTCTACGACGAAATTCGACGTGAAGGTCACCGAAACGGAACCGTCCTGCCCTTCGCCGGATTTCGTCGTAATGATGATGGCGCCGTTGGCAGCCTCCGAACCGTAAAGGGCGGTCGCTGCCGGCCCCTTCAACACCGTGATATTCTCGATGTCCTCGGGATTGACATCCCCCGTACCGTTGCCGTAGTCGATCGAATAGGCGGTGGATTCGCCCCCGGCCGCCGAGGTGTTGAACATCGGCACGCCGTCGATGACGAACAGCGCCCCGTTGTTGTTGAGGTCGATCGACGACTCGCCGCGCAGCGTCACGCGCATCGATCCGCCGCCGCCCGTATTAGCCTTGGCAACCGTAAGACCCGCCACCTGTCCCGAAAGTCCCGACATCCAGTTGGACGACGAAGCCGACGACGAAAAGGCGTCGCTTTTGACCTTCGTGGCGGCATAACCCAGCGATTTCTCCTCGCGCTTCATACCCAGCGCCGTAACGACCACATCGTCGATGGCCTGCGCCGTGCTGACGAGCCTCACGTCGATCGTCGTCTTGCTGCCGACGTAGATGTCCTGCGTCTTGTAACCCAGGAAACTGAACGACAGCTGATCGCTGGGGCGCGCTTTGATACGGTACGAACCGTCACTTTCGGTGACGGCGCCCACGAGCGAACCTTTCACGATCACGCTGACGCCTGCGACAGGCTGTCCGGCATCGTCCTTAACGACACCCTGCACCAGTGCAGGGGTTGCCGAGGCGGTACTTTTCTGCTGGGGGGGGGTAACCTGACGTTCCACGCCGGCTGCCTGTCCGCCGACCGTCCCGGCAGCTTCGGGCTCCTGCGCCTGCGAGGCGGATTTGCCCGCATTTTTGCGTTTGATCAGGATTTTGTCCTCCCGAAACTCGTAAGTAAGATCGCTTCCGGCAAAAATCTTCGCCAGCACGTCGGGAACCGGAACCTGCTTCACGGAAAGCGTGACCGGAGCGGCTTTGCCCACCAGTTCGTTGTTGAAGAAGAACGTGTAGTAGGTCTGGGCCTCGATCTTTTTCAGAACCGTAGCCAGCGGCGCCCGTTCGACGGTAAGCGTTACGGTCGCGGGTTTCTCCCCGGCTTCGGAAGCATGGGCGATGCCTGCGACTGCCAGGAACATCGCTGCAAGTCCGCACGCCAGCCAGCGTTGCAGGGTCGTGCAACGACCTTCGGATTTGTTAAAATTGCTCATTCACTTAATGTTTAGGTAGTTAAAAATTCATTCTCTATTTTCGTTTCGCCCTCGAAAGGAAATACTCCCCGTCGATATTGGTGATGGAAAGTCTTACGGGAGAGGTTTCGGAGATCATCCGGAGGGCCTCCGGCAGCGTTTCCCGGTCCACCATGCCCGTATACTGCAGGTTGGCGATCTCTTCGTGAATGTTGATCCTCACCTGATAATAGCGCGAAAGCTTGTTGGCCACATCTTTCAACGGATGCCCCGAGAAGATCAGCCGTCCCTCGATCCAGCCGATCGAATCGTCGATATGCACCGCCCGTTTGGTGATCGTATTGGCCGTCGCGTCGATCTGCAGCTCCTCGTTAGGATCGAGAATGATCACGTCCTTCTTGATCTGCGCCTGCAGACAGCCCGTATGGAGCGTCACCACGGCGAACTTCTCCCGGGCATAGGATTGCAGGTTGAACGAGGTCCCGAGCACCGTATAATTGTTGTTGGCGCTGTGGATGATGAACGGACAGCTCTTGTCGGGCGCAATGGTGAAGAACGCCTCGCCGTCGAACTCGATCTCGCGTGTCGCCTTTCCGAATTTCAGGTCCACGGTCAGCGTCGCCTCGGAATTCATGCAGACCTTCGAACCGTCGGGCAGCACGATGTCGAGCTTCTCGCCGCGCGCCGTACGATATTCCAACGGCTGTGCAGCCGCGGTCTCCACGCCGCTCCCGGTATCGGGGAGCGCAGGAGTGCGCTGCCAGAACCAGACGGCGCAAACACCCACCGCCACCGCAGCAGCAACAGCGACGTAACGCCTGAACAACCTCCGACGCGTATTTACTCCCTCGGGAACGGCGAACAGAATTTTGTTGCGGGCGGCGAACCGCGCCCACTCCCGCTCCGCCTTGGCCGATACGGGATGCTCCCGACCGGCGAGGCACTCCCTGAAATAAGCCCGGTGTTCATCGGACTCTTCCAGCCATTCCGCCAACATACCGGCCTCCTCCCTGTTCAGGGTATTGCTCCGGTATGAATTGATCAGTCTGTCTATCTCCTTCTGCATAACTTACACAAAACAGATTTTTTCTTTGCTTTCACTGAGTAGACACACCATTTGCGAATACCGACCCCCGAAAATCGAAATTCGCACGATATTTTTTTCGGACAGAACTATCCGATCCCTGCATCCTATGAAAAAGCCCTCCGGAAATTGGGTATTCAACTTCCGGAAGGCGATGCAATTATCATGGAATGTTTTATTCGGTACGCTTAGGTTCGACGGGCGGCAAGGGCTCGAACCCGCCCCGGGTCTGCACCGAGGTCGTTACACCGGAAAGCAATAGTCCGGCACTTGCGGTTTTTGAGCCGATATGCACATTCGCCATGTTCGGTTTGACGCCACAAAGAGAATAATCAACAATGCATTTCCTGAATCACCTGAGACCAGATCGGGCACAGGAATAAAAAAACGCCGCCTGATTGATCAGGCGGCGTTCCGGTACCCGGAGCCGGGGTCGAACCGGCACGACATTGCTGTCATTGGTGTTTGAGACCAACGCGTCTACCGATTCCGCCATCCGGGCATATATCCGCATTACGCGGTGAATCGGGTGGACAAAGATACGCGATTTTCGCAACTTTTCAAAAAATCGCCCTACTTTTCGAAAAAAGTCCTGATTTTTTTCGCTTTCGCCGGTCCCACCAACGCCGAAAGTTCTTCGATATTGGCTGCGCGAACCTTCTCCACCGTGCGGAAATGGCGCAGCAGGGTTTGAACGGTCTTGTCCCCGACCCCCTCGATCTGCTCCAGTTCGCTGTGGATAAACGCCTTGCTGCGTTTCTGGCGGTGGAAGGTGATGGCGAAACGGTGCACCTCCTCCTGAATCTGCGACAAGAAGTGGAAAAGCGGCGAAGTGGGACGGATGCCGACCAGCAGCGGCGGAAACCCGCAGAGCAGTTCGGCCGTGCGGTGGCGGTCGTCCTTGGCCAGTCCGGCAATGGGTATGTCCAGCCCGAGATGCTCCAGCACCTCGTGGATCACCCCCATCTGCCCTTTTCCGCCGTCGGCGATGACGAGGTCGGGCAGTGCGGCCCCCTCGGCCATCAGGCGCGTATAACGCCGGAAAACCACCTCGCGCATCGAAGCGTAGTCGTCGGGCCCCTCCACGGTTTTGATATTGAAATGGCGGTACTCCCTGCGCGACGGCTTTCCGTCCCGGAACACCACGCACGAAGCCACGGGATGAGCCCCCTGCAGGTTGGAGTTGTCGAAACACTCGATATGCCGCGGCTGCCGGTCGAGGCGCAGCTCTTTCTGCAGGGCATTCATCAACCGGTCGGTATAGCGTTCGGGATTCTTTATTTCGAGGTTTTTCAACTGCTCGGCGCGGTAGATGCGGGCGCTTTTCTGCGAAAATTCCAGCAGTTCGAACTTTTCGCCCCGCTTCGGCACCGTGAAGGTCACGCCGTCGAACAGCAGGGTCGTCGAGGGCAGGAACGGCACGATCACCTCGCGGGCCAGTTCGCCCCCGGCGATATGCTCGACGATGTGCTGGATGGCCAGCGTCAGCATGTCGCGCTCGTCGCCCCCGACGCCCGTCGAGAGCTTCACCGTCGAGACGCCCACGATCGAACCGTGGCGGATGCGCACGAAATTACAGTAGGCCACGTCGTCGTCCGGCAACAGCGAAAAGACGTCTACGTCAACAATCTTCGCACTGACTATGACCGATTTGCCCGCATAGTTATCGAGTGCGTCGAGCCGCTGCTTGTAGCGTTGGGCCAGTTCGAATTTCAGTTCCGCGGCCGCCCGCGCCATCTCCCCCTCGAGGTATTGCCGCACGGGCCGCAGATCGCCTTTGAGCACCGAAACGACCATCTCCAACAACCGGCCGTACTCCTCTTCGGACTGCTGCCCGATGCAGGGTCCCTTACAGTTTCCGAGGTGGTATTGCAGGCAGACCGTGTATTTGCCCCTGGCGATCAGCTCCGGAGCGAGGTTGAGCTTGCAGGTGCGCAGCGGCACCACCTCGCGGATGAAGTCGAGAACGCTGTGCTGCATCATCACCGAACCGTAGGGCCCGAAATACTGCGAACCGTCGCGGGAGAGGATGCGCGTGGACTGCACCCGGGGAAAATGCTCCTTGCGGACCACAATCCACGGATAGGTCTTGTCGTCCTTCAGCAAGATGTTGTAGCGGGGCTGAAGGGTCTTTATCAGCGAGTTTTCGAGCAGCAGGGCGTCCGTCTCGCTGTCCACGACGATGTGACGGATCGCGGCGATCTGCTTCACCAGCACGCGCACCTTGGCGCTGTGCTCCTTCGACTGTACGAAATAGGACGACACGCGTTTGCGCAGGCTTTTGGCCTTGCCCACGTAGATAACAGTTCCCGAGCGGTCCACAAACTGGTAAACGCCCGGCGACAGCGGCAGCAGGGCGACCTGCTCCCGGAGGCTGATGTTCTCGGTTCCGCCCATACGTTCGGCAAATGTAGCAATTTTTCGGCAAAATCCGCCGCCGGACGTTTCAGGCCAACGGGAAGAGCCTGAACATATTAAAAAAAGTCCGATATTTTGTTTTATTCGTCGGAACACCCTATATTTGTGGCACCATCATTTTGAACATAATCCAAGCCTATGAGAAATTTTTTTCTACTACTCCTGACCGGCGCACTCTTCACCGCGTGCATCGATAAGGACTACGATCTCGAAAACATCGACACCGACAACGTCACCATCGGCGGCGACGAGTCGAAATTCGAGATTCCGCTGGCCAGGGTGCTCGTCACCCTGGAGGACATTGCCAACGGCGATGTCAATATCCAGGAACTCTGCGGGAAAGCCGACAAATGGCTCCCCTCGAAGCTGCCCGGGAACACCGACTATGTCGACCTCACCCAACTCTCCCGGAATTCTTACACCGACGGGCTTCTCGACGCCCTGATCGCCGAAATGCAGTCTACCCCGGCCAAACTCGACGAGGTAACCAACATGATCTGGACTGATTACCGCGATGAATTCGCCTCCATCCTCGGCGTTCCGGCCAATGACGCGTACGAAACGCCGTTTAAGGAAGCCTTCAAACTGGCGGTCCGCAACACCGAGCAACAGGTTCTCAACGAGGTCAAATCGCAGTTCAGCGGCTATCTGACGGAAGACCTGAACGTGGAGCCCATCGACTACAACATCGGCCGCGTGGACATCAGCGACGACGTGGTGGACATGATCGCCGACAACCTCGATCCCGAAGGATCCGGCAGTTCGAAAAATTCGCTCTACCTCGCCGGGGAGATCACCAGCAAACTGCCCATATCCCTGCACCTCGAGCCCGAACTGAAATCCGTATCCGAGGACGGCTCTCCCGCCGCGACGATCCTGAAATTCGACGTCAAAGTCGACGCCACGCAGGAGACCAACGAAATCAAAGATTCCGAGGATACCCGGCTTTATGCCGAGAGCCTGCGGCAGTTGCTCAACAATGCCGCGATCAACATTCCGGTAACACTCGAGAAATACTATCCGGGCAAAGGTTTCGAAACGGGCACCACGCCCGAGGGCAAGGCCAATCCCCAAATCGAAATCAACCTGCACCTCATCAAAAACGGAGGCCTGAAACTCGACATCTAAACAGCACCATCGCATGAAAAAACTATACACCCTCATCGCGGCGGCGCTCCTTGCGACCGGCGCCGCTGCGCAGAATCCCTCGGCTTATTTCATGGAGGGTTCGACTTTCCGATCGCAGTTCAACCCCGCTTTCGCGCCGCTGCGCGGCTATGTGAACATCCCCGTACTGGGCGGCGTGGATATCAACGTAAGCGGCAACCTCGCCCTCGACAACGTCCTTTACCCCCGCAACGGCAAGCTGGTGACGCTGCTCGACGGCTCCGTATCGGCGAACGAAGCGCTGGGAAACCTCAAAGCCAATAACCTGCTGGGGATCGGCTCCCGTATCAACGTCATCGGATTCGGCGCTTTCACCAAGAATCACAAAAATTTCTGGTCGTTCGACCTCAACCTGCGGGTCAACGAGGACACCAACCTGCCCCGTTCGCTCTTCGAGTTCATCAAACTCGGCCAGGAGGGCAACATCAACGGTTTCGGAGCCTCGGCGAGTGCCTATGCCGAAGCGGCTTTCAGCTACTCGTTCCCGCTGATGAACGACCGGCTCTATGTCGGCGTGCGGGGTAAATTCCTCGCGGGACTGGCCCGGGCAAACGTCAACTACGACCGTTTCAACGTCTCGCTCCAAAAGGACCGCTGGTACGTCGACACGCAGGGTTCGATCGACATCACCGCCGGCGGAGCCGAGGTCGACGTGAATCCCGAGACCGGCATTTTCGAACCGGGCGATATCGACATCAAACCCACCAAACCCGCCGGATACGGCTTTGCCGTAGACCTGGGCGCCACGTACGACATCCTGCCCAACCTGCAGGCATCGCTGGCCGTGACCGACCTGGGCTTCATCAGTTGGAGCAAGAAAAACAGCGTCGCCGGCGTATCGACCCAAACGCTGGAATTCTCGGGCGTAACGGTGCCGGACGACGGTACGGACCCCACACCGGATTTCGACTTCGAGATGCTGAAATTCCGTCCGACCGACGCCAAAAGCGCCTCGAAGATGCTGCGCGCGTCGCTCAACGCCGGACTCGAATACGAGGTGTGGCGCCACAAAATCGGCATCGGCCTGCTCTACACAGCCCGCTTCTGGGAGTACAAGACCCTGCACAACATCACCGGATCGGTCAATTTCCACCCCGTGCGCTGGTTCACGCTCACGGGCAGCTACTCGGTGATCGACAACCGCGGCGGAGCCGTAGGCCTGGCCCTGAACCTCTGCCCGAGCTGGATCAACTTCTTCATCGCCACCGATGTGGTGACGGCCAAGCATACGCCGCAGTGGATACCCGTCAAACAGAGCATGATGAACGTCACGCTCGGACTGGGCGTGCCCATCGGCAAGCGCAGCCACCGCATCCCGGCCTACGTCTGGAAGCAGGACAAGCGCTGAATCCCGTCCCGCAACAAAATACGCCCCGGAAACCGACATCGAGTTTCCGGGGCGTATTGCAAAATGCAAGCATCGGCCGTCTCCTAAATCCCGCCTCTCAGGCAGGCGAGAACCGTCCTGACGGTCGGATAACATTCGGCGGCACGGGCCGCGGCCTCCTCCGGGGAGCACCACGCCACGGCGTCGATCCCCTCTTCGGCCTGGGGAGTCAGGGCAGCGCAGGCGGGAGTGTAAAGCTCGTACCACCGGGTGCGCTTCAGCTCCCAACGCGCGGTTTTCGGGAAATAATAGGCGTGCAAGGTTTCGCACAGCGGGCGCACGACCTCGGCCGCCACGCCGGTCTCCTCGCAGACCTCCCGCGCGGCGCATTCCTCGATGCGCTCGCCGCACTCCAGATGCCCTTTGGGCAGGTCCCAGCGGCCGTTGCGGTGAATCATCAGCCACTCCCCGCAGCCGTTCACCACGACGCCGCCCGCCGCCTCGACGGGCGTGAACTCCGCCGCGAAAGCGGCGAACGCCGCGTCGGGATCGGCCGCCACGACGGCCACGCTATTGTGCGATTCGAGAAAATTCAGTATCTTGTCCCATGATACGCCGCCGTCAGCATCCGCTGCAACGGCGTACCACGCCCCTCCGGGGGTTTCGGCCGTGAATAGCACGGCCTTGTCGGCGAAATAGACGGTACGGTTCATGTTCGAAAAGATTTGACGACAAAATTACGAATAAATAAGGGAACCTCAATGAAAATGAAAAAACTTATCCTGATGATGGCTATTGCAGCTGTGGGACTGGGCGGATGCGAAAAGCGTCCGGAGCCCCTGAAGATCGACAATGCGCTGACGGCCGGGGAGATCGCCGCCGGGCGTCTCACTCCCGAGGTGATGTGGAAGATGAGCCGTGCGGGCGCGTCGTCGCTCTCGCCCGACGGAAAAACGCTGTTGTACCAGCAGACCGATTATAGCATGGCCGAAAACCGCGGCGTGACGACGATCTGGACCGAGGACCTGGCGTCGAAAGCCGTGACGCGCCTGACCGATTACACGTCGAACAATGTCTCGCCGAAATGGAGCGCCGACGGGCTGCAAATCTATTTTCTTTCGGACCGCGGCGGTTCGATGCAGGTGTGGCGGATGAACGCCTCGGGCGGCGACGCGACGCAGATCACGGGCAGCGGCGACGGCGAGGGCGTTCCCGACGTGGAGGGCTTCGGCGTGAGCCCCGACGGAAAACACATCTGGTGGGTGCAGACCGTGCAGACGGCCGACCGCCGTTCGTCGGACATCTACAAGGACATGGACAAATCGAAGGCCCGCATCTACGACGACCTGATGGCCCGCCACTGGGACTACTGGGACGAAGGCGAATACCGCCATATCTTCGTCGGCGAGCTGGGCAAGGGGCTCGTGACGGGCGGCAAGGACATCATGCCCGACGCACAGTGGGACGCCCCGCTGGCCCCCTATTTCGACATGGCCGAGATCGCCTGGAGCAACGCCGGCGACAAGCTGGCCTACACCTGCAAACCGCTGACGGGCACCGAATACGCCGTGTCGACCGATTCGGACATCTTCGTCTACGACCTTGCGACGGGCGAAACGAAGAATATCTGCAAACCGCTCACGGGCAAACCCGCCGCGGAAGGCGAGGCCTGCCTCGACCTGGCCGAGATGGTCGGCTACGACAAATACCCCGTCTGGTCGCCCGACGATTCGAAAATCGCCTTCCTCTCGCAGCGCCGTCCGGGCAACGAGGCGGACAAGACGCGGCTGTTCCTCTACGACTGCCACACCGCCGAAATGCAGGACCTTACCGCCGATTTCGACTACAACGCCATGAACGTCGTCTGGGAGGGCGACGACATGCTCTACTTCATCGCCCCGATCGAGGCCACGCACCAGATCTGCCGCGTCTCGCCGTCGGTCGGCGAGGTGGAGGTCGTCACCCGCGGCGACCACGACATCAACGCCTTTACGATGGCCTCGGGCCGGATCGCCGCCGAGATGTGCACGATCTCGATGGCCACGGAGTTTTTCGAGGTGAACCCTGCGGACGGTACGCTGACCCAGATATCGGCCGTCAACAAGCCCGTTTATGACCATATTAAAATGGGCGAGGTGCAGAAACGCTGGGTGAAGACCACCGACGGCAAGCAGATGCTCACGTGGGTCATCCTGCCGCCCGATTTCGACGCCTCGAAGAAATACCCCGTGCTGCTCTACTGCCAGGGCGGTCCGCAGAGCGTCGTTTCGCAGTTCTGGAGCTACCGCTGGAACTTCCAGCTGATGGCCGCGCAGGGCTACGTCGTCGTGGCTCCCAACCGCCGCGGCCTGCCCTCGTTCGGTCAGGAGTGGCTCGACCAGATCTCGGGCGACTACTCGGGACAGAACATCCGCGACTACCTCTCGGCCATCGACGACGTGGCCCGCGAACCGTGGGCCGACCGCGACCGCATGGGCTGCGTGGGCGCCTCGTACGGCGGCTACTCGGTCTACTTCCTCGCCGGATGCCACGAGAAGCGCTTCAAAGCCTTCATCGCCCACTGCGGCATCTTCGACTTCGACTCGATGTACGGCGAGACCGAAGAGCTGTTCTTTGTCAACAACGATTACGGAGGCCCCTACTGGGACACGAAAAACGCCACGGCACAGCGGTCCTACGCCAATTCGCCGCACAAGTTCGTCTCGAAATGGGACACCCCGATCCTGATCATCACCGGCGAGAAGGACTTCCGCATTCCCTACACGCAGTCGCTCGAAGCCTTCACGGCTGCCTGCGTACGGGGCATCCCGGCGCGGCTCGTGGAGTTCGAGAACGAGGCGCACCAGGTCTTCAAACCCCAGAACTCGCTGGTCTGGAACCGCGAATTTTTCGGCTGGCTCGACAAATACGTGAAATAACAGGCCAAAACGCTCACAGACAGGCCGTCCGGAAATCCGGGCGGCCTTTTTAATACACATTTCCGCCCTTTGCCATATCCTTTCAGCCCCGACGCCATTATTCAAATCGGCCTCTTCATGGGGAACATCCACCAGTTCGTTGAATTTATTTTCATCTGGAACTCCCCTGCTCTATTTTTGCTTCCGACGATTAAAATATTTGACTATGAAGAGAGTATCCACCACTGAGGAGGGGAAATCGCGCTATGTCGCCCCCCTGCTCGAACAAATCGACGTGCAGATCGAGAAAGGATTTGCCGACTCCTACCCCGGCGGCGGCGTAGAGCCCCTGAGCTCCGTCTGGAGGAATTACGAAGATCCCGAATAACGAACAAAACGACAAACCATGAAAACGATTTACCAGGCAATTTCGATCGTTCTCGTCGCCTTGTTCGCAAGCTGCAACAGCGACGAGACCAACGCCCCGGCAACGCCCGGCGGCATGACCCCTGTCCGATTCCAGGCCGCAGTCGGCATCGACGACAAGACCCGCGCCAACATCGACGTGGACGGAGACCGGTTCACCGGAACGTGGGAAGAGGGGGATGCCATGGGCGTGCTCTATTCCGTCCCCGGAAGCTCCGCATTCTCGGAACCCGGGCGGTTCGTCTACAACGACAACGCATTCGCTTTCGAGGGCGAGCTCCCCACCGCGACCGGCGAGTGGCAGTACATGGCCTTCTACCCCCATGCAGCGGTCAGCGGAAACACGGCCAGCATTCCCTTCGGAAACCTGCGGAACCAGAAAGGCAGTGAGTTCAACTGTGCATCGGACGCCCTCGTGGCCGAAATGCTCGGATTCAGCAATGCCAAGCAAGGTGAAACCGACGAAGGCGAACCGGTGAAATTCCGCCTCAACCGCCTCACCTCGATCCTCAACCTGTCGGTACAGGGAGGAGCAGGCGCCGGCGACGCGGTCCGCCACATCCTGCTGACATCGGAGAACGACGGGCAGCCGCTCTCGGCCCAAAGCATCGACTTCGACATTTCGACGCTGGGAGCGGACGTCGCCCTCAACGCCGGGGCACGGTCGAACGTCATCGCTCTGGGCTTCGACCCCGGAACGGCTCCCGCAGCCGACGCGTTCGAAGCTTATTTCAACATCCTGCCCGGCAACTACGACCGCCTCACGTTCGACGTCATCACCGAAGCGAAACAAATCGGCACGGTCACCGTCACCCGCGACGATCCCGAGCGGAAATTCGCAGCCGGAATGCTCTACCGGAAAGAGGCCGCCGACATCACGTTCCGACCGGCCGAAGCGCCTTCGCTCAACTGGCCGGACCGCGAACTGAACGACGTGCACGAGATCACGGTGGACGGGAACGAAATCCTGACCTACTCTGCGGCGATCACGATCGACGCCCCGGCAGGCATCGCAGGGCTTCGTATCGAGGTCACTTCGGAATTTCTCAATGACATGATGGGTATAACCGGCATGGATATCTTCAATGACGAGGCCATTCAGTCCAACATCGGAGAGCTTCCGTTCTCCGAGCTCGAACTGGCCTGCACGACGCAGGTGCAGTACAAGAAATCCACGGTGTTCGACATCACCCGGCTCCTGCCGATGATCCTCATGGGCGGTGCGGAAAACAGCCTGCACGTCTTTGAAGTCCATGTGACCGACCTTGCCGGGCAGGAGACCGTGCAACCGCTGACCTTTAAGGTCCCGGAGTCGGCTCCGGCCCCCGCCGAAGTGGTTTACAACAACGACGCCGATCTCTGGACCAATACGGCCACGCTGACCGTCAGCAATGCGGCCCTGGCGGCATCCGTCTTGGAATACCGGGCCGTCGGCGACGAAGGGTGGCAAACGGCCTCCCTGACCGCCAACGAAGACGGCACGCTCACGGCGACGATCGCCCCCACATGGACCCCGGTACAGAACGGAGCGGGACAGACCGTGCAGGCAGTCGATTCGAAAACGGGCGTTTTCGCCCAAAAGGAGTATCAATACCAATTGCTGGTCAACGAAACCAAAGCAGCCGAAGGGACCTTTACGCCGGCCAACAACTCGGGCGACGCAATCCCCGTTTTAGCCACCGACCTGAGCTGTTTTACAACAGACAACACGGCCGCAGCTTTCTGGGGCAGCGGAAACAACTCGATGGCATCGAAACTCTGCACTTTCAGCAGCCCCTATGCTTATATGCAGGCCAACGAGATTATCGGCATATTGGCCCCCGGCAATCTTTTCACGGGAACATTCACGTTCGTCAAACAAGGTTTTCTCGGCGCGACCTCTTACGGAACGGTCGGATTCGGGCAAAAATATACCTATACGGCGCGTCCGACAGCCCTTCAACTGAATTACAAAGCTTCATTCGGGTCTAAGATATGCACTAAATACACCCATGAAAATGAACTTAAGGAGGGTGACCACGACCAGGCAAGCGTTATGGTGTGCATCATCAACTGGGATGCGCGTCACGGCGTAACCTCGGGCAACAACGGAGCTCCGACAGGAAGCTGGGACCCGGAATCCCTGACCGGATTGTCCGACGCCGAGAAAGCGGGTCTGATCGCTTACGGAGCCGCTTATCCGGATCAGGATGCAGCCAACGACACACTGCTGACCATCCCGCTCAATTATTATGACAAGGATGCGGGAATCCCGACCGGCAACTACACAATCATCATCTCCTGTTCGAGCAGCCGTTACGGGGATTATCTGAACGGAAGCAAAAATTCATTCTACGTGAAGGATTTCCAATGGGTCTATTGATCCCGCCGGAAAAACCCGAACCGCGGACACAGCCTCCCTGGCTCCGTGACAACAATCGCGGGATAGGATGAAAATACCTGATTTTCTGCGAAATGGCCCTACCTTTGTACCGAATATAGTTCACTTCCAAGTTGAAACGATATGAAATTGAAAATTTTCACAATCTCCCTGCTGCTTGCCGGCGCAGCCTGCGTCTCGTGTATCCGGGAAGAAGCGCTGAATACGGAAGCCGACATCGAAAGCTGCACGCTTGCAGGCGACGTGCTGAACCGGGACCCGGTCATCGAAAATGAGAAAGTCACCCTCTACCTGAAAAAAACAGCGGACCTGTCCGATCTCGCCCCGGAATTCACGCTGACGCCCGGCGCCACGATCTCACCCGCAAGCGGCACGAAACTCGATTTCTCGTCGCCGCAGTACTATGAGGTGACCTCCGAGGACGGCCGATGGAAAAAGCAGTACAAGGTCGAAGCCACGACCTCCTACAACATACCCACCCTCTTCCAGTTCGAGAAGGTGCGCACGACGAAAACGGCCAAAGGCGAATACCAGATTTTCTACGAAACGGACAATTCGGGAAAAGAGACGATCGTATGGGCCAGCGGAAACTCAGGCTATGCGCTGACCGGAGCCGGAAGCGGCGCCGACACCTACCCGACCTACCAGTCGAATATCGGCTATCGGAACAAATGCCTGGCGCTGACGACCCGCAAAACCGGCAAATACGGCGCAGACATGAACATGCCCATTGCAGCCGGCAACCTTTTCCTCGGCACGTTCGAGGTCTTGAACGCCCTCACGAATCCGCTGAAAGCGACGAAATTCGGAATCCCGACCGACGCGGTCCCGAGCAGGATACAGGGATATTACAAATACAAAGCGGGTGAAACGTTCTACGAGCTGGACAAATCGAGGCCGGACAAACTGAAGCCGGTACCGGACAAGACGGATATTTTCAACATCTACGCCGTGTTCTACGAAAGTACGGAGGATATGAAGACCCTCGACGGCACGAACGCCCTCGCGGAAGACAACCCGAACATCTTCGCTGTCGCACGGATCACCGATGCGAAAGAGACGGACGAGTGGACGGAGTTCGATCTCCCGTTCGTTTTCCGCGCGGGAAAGACGGTGGACCCGGTCAAACTCAGCGAAGGTAAGTACAGCCTGGCCATCGTATTCTCATCGAGTATCGACGGCGACCGTTTTTCAGGCGCACCCGGCAGTACGCTCTGCGTGGACGAAGTGACAATGGAATACAGAGACGAATAAACCCCGAAACGAAGAAATTGAACATGAAAAAATATGCTATCGCGGTCGTTCTGCTGGTCGTCTCGGTCTGCGCCGCAACCCGTACATACGCACAGGAGGACCGTTCGGACGGAATTATCCGTTCGCTGCTCCTCGGACTGGAATATGAAGTGAAAGCGGGCGTCAGCATCGGAGGCACCTCGCCGCTTCCGCTGCCCCAGGAAATCCGCAAAATCGAGGGTTACTCGCCGACGTTCTGTTTTTCGATCGAGGGCGATGTCATCAAGTGGTTCGGGGAGAAGCAGCGCTGGGGATTCCTGTTCGGCCTGCGCCTGGAGACGAAAGGCATGCAGACCAAGGCCCAGACGAAAAATTACAGCATGGAGATTTTCGGCGACGGCGGCGAACGCATCAAGGGCAACTGGACCGGCATGGTCAAGACCAAATACCGGAGCACGTTCGTTTCGATCCCGCTGGTGGCGGCCTACAAGGTCAACAACCGGCTGCGGCTCAATGCGGGTCCCTACGTGTCGTTCAAAACGAGCGGGGATTTCTCGGGGCACGTCTACGACGGCTACCTGCGCGAAAACAACCCCACGGGAAACAAGGTGCAGTTCGAAGGCGACCGGATCGCGCTGTACGACTTCTCAGACAACCTCCGCACGGTGCAATACGGCGTACAGGCCGGCGTGAACTGGAAAGCCTTCCGGCACCTGACCGTCTCGGGCGACCTGATGTGGGGACTGAACAATATTTTCAAGAAGGACTTCGAAACCATCTCCTTCAACATGTATCCCATCTACCTGAACATCGGGTTCGGATACGCTTTCTGAGACGCCGTTCAGCAATCTGCCGGCACGGACCGAAGGCAACGCAACCGCCCTCCCTGCACGGCACAAAAAAAGCAGAATCCTGCAAAGGGTTCTGCTTTTACTATACACCTGCCTGCGGTTACCTCCCGGCAACGCGGCAGTATCGGTCGTAGCGTCCTATCACGTCGTTCACATAGGCAAGCGTCTGCCGGCTGCCGGTGAAACGTCCGCATTTGACCACTTCGCTCTCGTAATACGCGGGGTCGGCCTTCAGGCTGAGGTAACGCGCCACGACCTCCCACGAATTGGGGTTCTCCCCGTTCAGCTTCGCCAGACGCCGCGCATCGCTCACATGGCCGATGCCGCTGTTGTACGATGCCAGGACGATGCTCATTCGGTCCTTCTCGGAGATGCCCTCGGGAAGACGGAGCGTCGACATGATCTTCGACAGCAGCTTGTTGGCCAGCCAGACGTTGGTCTCCGGATTGGAGACCTCCGTCACGGGAACGTCGAACTGACGTGCCACCGAAGGCATGATCTGCATCAGCCCGCGGGCCCCGCTGCGCGAGGTGATGTCGGGCGTGAAACGCGATTCGTGGTAGGCGATGGCGCTCATCAGCCGCCAGTCGTGACCCTCCTGTTCGCTGATGTTGCGAATCAGGTTGTCGTAAGCCGAGATGAGGTAGCTGCCCTCGGGGAGCAGCGAATAGTCCATCACGGTCTCGTCGTTCAGCGCGCTGTTCGTCGCGGGCGCGCTGAACTGCGCGTTGAAGCCGTAAAAAGTAGTCAGAATGGTTAAGAACGCAAACGTTAATACGGTCTTTTTTAACATAAAAGGTTGTTTTGCGGGCAGCTTACACCGCGCAGAACAGCACGCTAATCATAGAATCCCCACGAGATACCGATTTTGAACATGCCCGGATTCAGCGGATAACGAGCCGCCGAGAAATACTCTCCGTTACCGAACAGTCCCTTGTTCACATGCTGATATTTCAAAAATATCCGCATTCTCTTCCACTTTGCCATTGCGAAAGCGTCCACGTAGGGATAATTCCCCACTTCGACCTCCCGTTGGTTGTAATACACCGACAGAGCCGGATTGTAACCGGGCGCATAATACCGTGTATTATAGCGTCCGTCCAGACCGATCTGCAGGCGCAGCACATCGCGCACGACCCAGAACTCGTAGTAATACGAAAGGAAGGCGCTCAAAAGCGGAACGGGTACAACATCTTGATCCGTACTCCACTGCAACAATACCCTGTTGTCCAAATGAAGTCCGCCTAAGCGGAAATCTTTGCGAGCATACACACTCGTGAGGCTGACGTTTCCACTATGCTGGGCGACGTTGCTGTCCGACGCGTAGTAAATCTTGTCGGAGACGACTCCCTGCCATGCCCCCGCTTCGAAAGCGTAGTCGGGGACCGAAAACTTGACCTCGAACCGAGTTTCATTCTCCTTGTTCAAAGGAGTGTTCCATATATAATGGTTCGAGAATAGATTCTCCTGCCAGTAGTTCGGCGAACGGCGGTCCATCGTGAACCGTCCTTCGAGAATCAGGGGGTGTCCGCGGAGGTACCCTTTCAGCGCGAGGTGCGCGCCGATCGAAAGGTCTCCGCCTCTGTATCCCGACGGGTAGAATTTGAGATTTCCGTCCCAGTCGACATATTTCTTTATCTTTCCGCTGACGGAACCGTAAAAGAAGTAACTCGTCTTGTTGACCTTCGTATACTTCCCCGTCAGGTAATCTTTCAGTTCGAATTGCGAGTAGGTGTGCATGTCGATGCCGACGCCGGCGTCGAGCGTTCCGACCACCCCGTTGCGGTCCCAGGGCTGCGCCTGCACGAAAAAGCGGTTCGAGACGACCCGTTCGTAGATCGAGTCGCGTGTCTCCACGGGATTGATGTACCAGTTGTCGTAGTAGTTGCCCTCGGCCGAGACGTAGTTGCCGTTCTCGTCGCGGTGGTCGCGCTCGTTGGTATAGGGCTCGTTCCGGTCGGTGTAGACCTTGCTCCACGAACTGTACTCGAACGAGTGGCCCACGTAGACCGCCGAGAGGTTGGCCATCGAGAAATCGTGCTCGGTAAGCCGCTGCAGCGGAATGCCGTAAGACTGCGTGACGAAGAAGGCGTTGTTGCGGTAGACATTCTTCGCCTCGGCGTCCGCCAGCCGCATCGGCACGCCCGAAGGCATCTCGAAAACGGTGTCCGCAATGGCCCAGTTGCCGACCACGCCGCCGTTTTCCTGCTGTTCGATGTGGTTGTTGTAGTAACCCGCGTGCACCGAATAGCGTTTTCCGGTATGGTTGACGGCCACCGCGAGGTTGTGGTTCTTGGTCCGCGACCAGACATACTGCCCGCGCGTGCCCCGCGCCTTGTAGTCGACGTTGAAACCCGTCGTCGGCGAGACGTTCTGGGCGTGCATGATGTTGAAATTCTCCTCGCGGAAACGCTTCTGCCCCGACTCGGCGTAACTCATGCGGATTATCGGCTTCTTCGTGTTGTAGAAAGCCACGTTCTCCATATTGTAGGTGTACGCGTAGTAGGGACTCGCAAAACTGAAGTCAAAGAACTGAGGCCGCCGGAAGTAGTTCAGCGGCAGCGACGTCTGCCCCAGGGCTCCCTGGGCGATGTCGCCCACCTCCTCCCGATAGAACGGATAGTCGATCCGGTAATCGGTCAGCGTGGTGTCCAAAGGCCCGATCTCGACGCGGTTGAAATCGCGGCTCACGTGCCATTTGAAATTGTTCAGCGCACGTATCGAGTCATTGAACAGATAGGACTCCAACGGCTTGCGGATCTTCCGCTCCTTTTTGGTCGTATCCTGCGGCTGCTGTTCCCCCTCCTCGCCTTCGGGCTGTTCGAAAGGGTTGTTGCCGTAGAGGTTCCCCGACTGGCCGTTTTGCTGGGCGCGCTGCAGGGTCTTCGCATCGAAGCCCTGGGAATGCACTGCCTGAGGCACTGCAAAAAGCAGACCGAGCAGGAACACCAGCAATATGCGATTCGAAAAACCCGACATATTCAGCCAAAGAGCGGAAATCCGCGGCAAAGTTAATTAAAAAAATTTTAAGTACCCAACTATTCGGCTTTCTCACAGCCGCTTACCCGGCAGGCAAGCCCCCGGGCGAGTGAAATCAGAATGTAAAGCACGATGATCAGCGGCACGGCGTACCCGCGCAAAACAACGGCCATCACGGCGCTGACGAGAATGAACGTATAGCGCAAACCGTTTCCTTTCCAGCCGAAGCCGTGGAATTTGAGGGCGAACATCCGCACGTTCGAGATCATCAGCAGCCCCACGACCACGGCTACGGCCAGCACCGTCTCGCGGTGTAGCGTCAGTCCGTAACATTCGGCCAGCAGGCCGAGCGAGGCGCAGAGCATCGCCGCGGCCGGCGAAGGAAGCCCGCAGAACTCGCTTCGCTGCGTGTCGTCGATGTTGAATTTCGCCAACCGCAGCGCCGCAAAGGCCGTGAAGGCGAAAACAACGAGCCCGAGGTTCCCCTCCGGCAGCCATACACCCGGCATCCGCTGGTAAAGGACATACATCACGGCGGCGGGCAGGAACCCGAAGGTGATGTCGTCTGCCAGCGAATCCAACTGCAGCCCGATGGGCGAACTCTGGTTGAGCAGGCGCGCCACGAAGCCGTCGAAAAAGTCGAACACGGCAGCCAGGACCATCAGTCCGAAAGCCAGCGTCAGGTTGCCCCAGACCAACGCGGCGACCGCCGCAACCGAACCGCAAAGCAGGTTCGAGAGGGTCAGCAGGTTGGGTATGGTGAAGAATTTGATTTTCATTGCCGGGCCGAAAATTAATTTTCCAATAGGCGGCAAAGTTACTAAAATATTTTTATCTTTGTCGAACTTAACTCCATATAATAACTATGGCAAGCAATAAATATTGTGTCATCATGGCGGGCGGCATCGGATCGCGTTTCTGGCCCAAAAGCCGGCAGTCGATGCCCAAACAGTTCCTCGATATCCTGGGGACGGGAAAATCCTTCATCCGCCACACCTACGAACGCTTTGCAAAAATGGTTCCCGCCGAGAATTTCCTGGTGGTTACCAACCTCAAATACAAAGACCTGGTGCTGGAGCACCTCCCGGAGATCGGAGAGAAGCAGGTGTTGTGCGAACCCGTGGGGCGCAACACCGCCCCGTGCATCGCCTACGCGGCCTACACGCTGATGAAGCAGAATCCCGACGCCGAGATGATCGTCACCCCGGCGGATCACCTGATTCTCAACGAAGACGACTTCCGGGCCATCATCGCCGAATGCCTCGAATTCGCCGCCGACCGCGGCGTGCTGATGACCGTGGGCATCAAACCCACGCGCCCCGATACGGGCTACGGCTACATCCAGGTCTCGGACAGCCAGCCCATCAGCAAGGTCAAATGCTTCACCGAGAAGCCCGACCTCGAACTGGCGCAGGTTTTCCTGCAGTCGGGCGAGTTCTATTGGAACTCGGGCATCTTCGTATGGACGGTGCGCGCGATCGTCGAGGCTTTCGAAAAATACCTCCCAGAGCACCATTCGCTGTTCAGCGGCGTGATGCGCGCCATCGGCACCGAAGCCGAGCGCAACGTGCTGGAGATCGCCTACTCGGAGTGCCGCGCCATTTCGATCGACTACGGCATCATGGAGAAGGCCGACAACGTCTATGTCCGCTGCGGGGAGTTCGGCTGGAGCGATGTCGGGACGTGGGGTTCGGTCTACCAGCATTCGCGCAAGGACCGCTATGCCAACGCCATCCCCGAAAAGGGATGCTACCTCTACGACACGCGCTCGTCGATCGTCTCGCTTCCGAAAGACAAGATCGCCGTCATCAGCGGACTGAAGGAGTATATCATCGTCGACACGGACGACGTGCTGATGATCTGCCCCCGCGCCGAGGAGCAGAACATCAAAAAATTCATCGACGAAGTGAAATTCAACAACGGCGACAAGCATATCTGATCCCGGATCGGATATGCCGTCGTCGCACCACCTATCCCCGGAGGCGGTCTGCGACCGTCCTCCATTTATTTTTCACCCGCCATGAGCGAACTTTACGACCTCTTCCTGAAACACCCCCGCATCTCGACCGACACCCGGAAGATCGAGCCCGATTCGATCTTCTTCGCCCTGCGGGGCGCCAACTTCGACGGCAACCGCTTCGTCGCGGAAGCGCTCGAAAAGGGTGCCGCCTACGCCGTCTCCGACGATGCCGGAACCGCTGCGGCAGACGAACGCATCCGCTATGCGGAAGATACGCTGCAAGCCCTTCAGGAGTTGGCCCGGGAACACCGCCGGGCGCTGGGCATCCCGATCCTCGCCATCTCGGGCAGCAGCGGCAAGACCACCACGAAGGAGCTCGTCAGCCGCGTGCTGGCCGAACGGTTCGCCGTCTATGCCACGCGCGGCAACCTCAACAACCACATCGGCGTTCCGCTGACGCTGCTCTCGATGACCCGCGACACGGAGTTCGGGGTGGTGGAGATGGGCGCGAGCGCCCGCGGCGAACTGGCCTTGCTGAGCTCCATTGCCGAACCCAACTACGGCATCCTGACCAATATCGGACTGGCTCACCTCGAGGGCTTCGGGGGCCCCGAAGGGATTCGCCGGGGCAAGGGCGAACTGTTCGATTTCCTCGCCGCAAACGGCGGCCGCGCTTTTGTACCGTCCGACGACCAAGTGCTGACGGATATGGCCTCCGAACGCGATTCGTTAGCCACGGAATATTACCCCGTTTCATTGGCTGATGGCATGGAGAACCACCTCGAAGGGGCCTACAACCGCTACAACATCGCCGCCGCGGCAGCCGTGGGGCGCTATTTCGACATCCCCGACGAACGCATCCGCCACGCCGTCGCAGGCTACGTCCCCGACAACAACCGCTCGCAGCGCACCGAAACAACCCGCAACACGCTCATCATCGACTGCTACAACGCCAATCCGCTGAGCATGCGGTTGGTCATTGAGAGTTTCCTCGCCGAGCCGCTCGGCAAGCGGCAGCGCCGGGTGCTGATCCTGGGCGACATGCTCGAATTGGGCGAATGGTCGGCCCACGAACACACGGCAATCATCCGCCAGGCGGCGCAGGCCCCCGATGCAGAGCTGCTGCTCGTCGGCGGGGAGTTTGCGGACGCCTATGCCTCGCTCCCCGAAAAACCGGCCCGCACGACCCTCTGCCCCACGCGCGACGAACTGCTCTCGCTGCTGGAGCTCTCCCCCGTCGAGAACGCCCTCGTGCTGCTCAAAGGCTCGCACGGCATCGGGCTGGAGAAGGCGATCCCCGAACTCTGAACACCCGCCCCGGACAATCGCCGGGGCTTTTTACTGCGTATTTCGAAATTATTTTGTTATTTTTGTCTGTTGTAAACCTTCAAATCAAAGCTATGACACTCAACGAATACCAGCAGCACGCCCTCGAAACGGCGATCTACCCCGACGAGCGCCGCATCATCTACCCCACGCTCGGACTCACGGGCGAAGCGGGCGAAGTCGCCGACAAGGTCAAAAAAGTGATCCGCGACGGACACGAGGAGTTCACCCCCGAAAAGAAACTCGAGATCGTCAAGGAGATCGGCGACGTGCTGTGGTACTGCGCCACGCTCGCCCGCGACCTGGGCTACGAACTCGACGACGTGGCGCAGATGAACGTCGACAAACTCCGTTCGCGCATGCAGCGCAACCACATCACGGGCAGCGGCGACAACCGGTAATCTTTCGGCAGTGCCGAAAGACTGCAATTAAATAATGAAGAATTAAAAACTACCGAGACATCCAATGGAACAGGATAAACAACTCACCTCGCTGCCCGAAAACGCCTACCGCGAACTCAAACCGGGCGAAGAGTACACACCCGTCATGCCGGCCTCGTCGAACCCGAAAGAGGTGACGCCCTATTCGGTCACGATGGGCGTCATTATGGCCATCGTCTTCTCGGCCGCCGCGGCCTTCCTCGGCCTGAAGGTCGGGCAGGTCTTCGAAGCGGCCATTCCCATCGCCATCATCGCCGTAGGCATGGGTTCGGTGCTGGGCAAGAAGAACATGCTGGGACAGAACGTCATCATCCAGTCGATCGGCGCCTCGTCGGGCGTGATCGTCGCCGGAGCGATCTTCACCCTTCCGGCGCTCTACATCCTCGGCCTCGACGCCGCCTTCTGGCAGGTGTTCCTCTCGTCGCTGTTCGGCGGACTGCTGGGCATCGTGCTGCTGATCCCCTTCCGCAAATACTTCGTCAAAGAGATGCACGGCAAATACCCTTTCCCCGAAGCCACGGCGACCACCGAGGTCCTCGTCTCGGGCGAGAAGGGCGGCAACCAGGCCAAACTGCTGGCCGTCGCGGGACTCGTGGGCGGTCTCTATGACTTCGTAGTCGGCACGTTCGGCCTCTGGACCGAGTCGGTCTCGACGCGCATCTGCGAATGGGGCAGCGTCGCCGCCGACAAATTCAAAGTGGTCTTCTCGCTCAACACCTCGGCCGCCGTGCTGGGACTGGGCTACATCATCGGCCTGAAATACGCCATGATCATCACCGCCGGTTCGTGCCTCGTATGGTTCGTGATCGTCCCGGTGGTGGGCTCGCTGGCCGAAGCCGTCGATCCCGCCGCGATGATCTCGCTGCTGGGCGTGACGCGCGCCGACATCCTCGCCGACCCGCAGTCGATCTTCACCGCCGAGAACCTCTTCGCCTTCATCGGCAAACCCATCGGCATCGGCGGCATCGCCATGGCGGGCATCATCGGCATCATCCGCCAGTCGAAGATCATCCGTCAGGCCGTAGGCCTCGCGGTTTCGGAGTTCGGCGGTAACAAAGGGGGGGGGCTCGCAACCGTAGAGCGCACGCAGCGCGACCTCTCGATGAAGCGCATCCTCACGATCCTGATCGCCACGCTC
>ERZ838577.68-NODE-68-length-159032-cov-9.408883_pt1 | contig 159032 bp, 144 predicted proteins | sample MGYA00519682_ERZ838577 | MGnify/ENA primary metagenome ERZ838577 (study PRJEB31850, sample SAMEA3708838) | human gut metagenome | biome: human gut; feature: human-associated habitat; material: faeces | place: China | collected 2014 ... | reverse complement strand
GCGCAAAAATCGCCGCCCCTACGACCCCGAAATTTTAAGGAACAGAGTCTAAGATAGAAAGAATTATGTCACAGACATGTAGAATAGGAATAGGCGGTCCCGTGGGATCGGGGAAAACCGCCCTGATAGAGGCTATAACACCCAGATTGCTGGAACTTGGCCAGAAAGTGCTTATAATCACCAATGACATAGTGACCACGGAGGATGCCAAACATGTGCGCAAAACGCTCAAGGGGGTTCTTCATGAAGACCGGATCATCGGCGTCGAGACCGGAGCGTGCCCCCATACGGCAGTGCGCGAGGATCCTTCGATGAATATCGCCGCCGTGGAGGAGATGGAGGAGAAATTTCCCGAGACGGATATCGTGCTGATAGAATCTGGAGGCGACAATCTCACGCTTACCTTCAGCCCCGCGCTTGTGGATTTCTTCATCTATGTGATCGATGTTGCCGCCGGCGACAAGATTCCGCGTAAGGACGGCCCCGGCATTTCGCAGAGCGATATACTCGTGATCAACAAGACCGATCTCGCACCTTATGTACATGCGAGCCTCGAGGTGATGGACCATGATTCGCGTCTGATGCGTCCCGGCAAGCCGTTTGTGTTCACCAACTGCATGACGGGCGAGGGAATCGACGAACTCGTCGGCCTGATTTTCAAAATGGCTCTTTTCGACAAGACCGACAAGAGCTGAGAAAGCATAGATTATGAAGGAACAGGAAAGATTCATGACTGCATCCTGTCCGAAAGTGGATTTTTCGGATGTCAGGGAGATGCGCCCATATCTGCGTGAGCCGGAAGCGATGTATGTCGGTGCGCCCGGTAAATATGGCTATCTGCGTCTCGGGTTCGAGCTTGATTCCGAAGGGAAAAGCATCTTGCGCGACCTTGACCGCCGGGTGCCGCTGATTGCCCAGCAGGAACTTTATTTCGACGAGGAGATGCCGGAGATGCCATGTCTCTATATCCTTTCCTCGGGAGGCCCGAATGTAGATGGCGACCGCTACTGTCAGGACATCACGGTCCGCCGGAATGCCTTTGCCTGGATTTCGACCGGCGCGGCCACGAAACTCGCCGAGATGCGTTATAATTATTCCGGCATGGTGCAGAACATCGTTCTTGAGGAGGGTGCATATCTCGAATTCATGCCCGAGCCGGTGTATCCCTGCCGGCATACCCGCTTCATGTGCGACACGCGGCTTTGCGTAGATCCGACCGCCACGGTGTTCTATTCGGAGATTTATATGGGCGGCCGTAAATATTACAAAGAGGGGGAATTGTTCAAATACGATATCCTCTCGGTATGCAGCCATGGCGAGCGCCCGGACGGCACGCAGCTCTTCAGGGAGAAGTTCGTGATCGATCCGAACAAGATACCGGTGCGTCAGCTCGGAGTTATGGGGAGTTATGACGTTTTTGCCAATGTGATCGTGATGACGCCTCCGGAGCATGCCGCGAAGATATATGAGGCCACTGATGCCTTTATCGACCGCGAAAACCGGCTTGCCTGCGGAATCACACATCTGCCGAACGGCGCCGGCCTTCTCTTCAAGGTTCTCGGCATGGAGCCCGGACCGGTGAAAAAAGTGGTGCGCGATTTCTGTTCCAAAGTGCGCATGGAGGTGAAAGGGCATCCTGTTCCCCCTGAATTTCCATGGCGTTGATAAGTTTAGCAAACGGCGCATAAATTTATTGAGCATTTATTGCTAATTTTGCAACCGGTTTCCTGCTGGAAGCCGGTTGTTTTTGCGTCATGCTATGAAAAGAAAAGATATCAGGAAATATACGATATACATTATAGTTTTTTGTGCCGTGGCCTTTATCGCCATGTGTGTCTATTATTTCATTCCGCCCAAACAGGAATCCGGGAAGGCTCCGGCAGAGAAGCGCACGGTCTGGTCCGACACGCTGACAAACCGCTCGTCGGAATATGAGCCGCTCTATCCCATGGACAAGGATGTGGAAAGGTTTATGGCGAAATGGGATATAAAGGGAATGCAGCTGGCCGTGTCGCGCAATGACTCGCTACTGTTTGCCAAAGGTTATGGAATGGCGAACGCAGAGCTTGGTGTGCCCATGGAGGCTACTACGGTTACGCGTATAGCGTCTGCCTCCAAGCTTGTGACGGCAGCCGCGGTGATGAAACTTGTGGAAGACCGGAAGTTAAGTCTTGACAGCAAAGTATTCGGCGAGGGTGGAATCCTCGACAGCGGGAAATTTAGAGAGGCCACGGCCGACAAGCGCGTCAATGACATAACCGTCGGCAATCTTCTGCGCCATCAGGGCGGCTTCACGCTCGGGGCCGGCGACCCGATGTTCAACACCGTAGAGATTATAAAGGCGAAGCGGCTTAACCATGTTCCGGCCGGCGACGAACTCATAGAAATAGTTTTAAAGCGGCGACTCGGCTTCACTCCCGGAGCCGGCCGCAGGTATTCCAACTTCGGCTATTACCTTCTTTCGCGGGTCATCGAGAAAGTTACGGGGAAAGGATATTGGGATTATGTAAAGGAGAATATCCTCGAGCCTGCGGGGTGTTATGATTTCATGCCCGCCACGAATTATTACGAAGAGCGAGGGAGAGATGAATCGCGTTATTATTCGCCCGATGCCGAGCTTGTGGAAGAATTCAACAACAGCGGGCGGATGGTGGACCGTTGTTATGGCGGGGCGAATATCCGCGGGCTTATGGGGGCCGGCGGATGGGTGACCTCGGCGGCCGATTTCTGTCGCTTCGTAGCCACGATCGATGGAGATCCGACCGTGCCCGACATCATCTCCCCGGCATCTGTAGCGCTCATGACAGCTCACGGAGAGAAGAGCAAGGAGAGCCTCGGCTGGACCGATTCCGACGGCAAAGGGAAATGGACGCGCAGCGGGACACTTTCGTCGGCGCATGCCCTTGTGGTCCGCTATCCCGATGGCGAATGCTGGGTGATGACAACAAACACCGGCGTATGGACCGGCTTCCATTTCACCCACAGCATGCAGCGGCTTATCGACACTCTCCGCTCACGCTATTCCGAGCGCTTCCCCGCCCGCAACCTCTGGGCCGCCCCGATATCACAGAAAAAATAAAAGCCCGAGCAACTCGAGCAACTCGAGAAATCTGAGAATCTCGAGAATCTCGAGAAAAATGGAATGTATCGGTTTTAGTTCACTTGCTTGCCGAAGGCGGAGGTGACGATGGCGCCTATGGCCATGACGGCGGAGGAGACGATGAGCACGAGCGAGGCGCCGCCCGATTTGAGCAGGACGGGGATGATAAACACGCCGAGCACGGCTCCGATCTTACCGATGGAAGCTGCAATGCCTACGCCCTGACCTCGTTTTTCCACGGGATAGATGCGCGGCGGAAGAACATAGGTGATAAGATGCGGCCCGAGATTCAGAAAGAGTTCGAAACTCATGAAAGCGCCAATGGAGATCCATTTGTTCCAGCCGAAATGATAGGAGAGCATGAGGATAACCAAAGATGCGGCGCACATCCAGAAGCCCATGGTCTGAATGGCCACGATGCTTTTCCCTTTGTTGATTAGTATGAGACCGATGATGAATCCGGGAAGGATTATGCAGCTTATCCAGAGGGTTATCTCTACCGAGGACACAACATGCAGCACAGGATTCTCTCCCGGCGAGAAATGCTCGAGGCCGAGAGCCATGACGAGGATCGGGAGGAAAACGCCGATGCCGTAAACGCCTAAACCCTCGCATGCCCATGGCACTCCGCTGAGCACAACCTTTTTCCAGTTTGTCTTGATGAACGAGAAGAATGATTCCTTACCGGCATGCGAGCGTGCCGGGTCAGTCTTTTCATTTTCAATCACAACTCCGGGACCTAAAAACTCTCTGGCCGCTTTCTGCGCCTGTGCTGTTTCTCCCTTGTCGAGCAGCCATTTGGGACTTTGGTGGAAAGCGAGGCGCAAGATAAACATCAAGGCGGCTGTCAGGGCGATGATCCATAGAAGGTTTGGCCACATTTCGGCTGCTTTCCAATAAGTCAGAAGACCAAAACAGAGTGCGGCAACGATTATGTTGCCGAGGGCGCATGCGGATTTTGTGACGCCGACCATAAGTGACCGATATTTCGCAGGCATCAGTTCGGACACGTAATCGGAATCGAGGCTGTATTCGCCGCCTATGCCAAGACCGACAAAAAACAGCGATACCGTCAGCACTGCGACCGAAGGTATGAAAATGGCAACAAGCGATGCCGCAAAAATCATAGCGGGACAGAACCTGAAGAAGAACAGATATCCGAAACGGTCGCTCAACTTTCCAAAAACTACGGAACCGACTGCGATGCCGATGAGGTCCACGGCTCCGATGAGGCCTTGCATGAAGGAGGATAATTCCGGATGCAAGATGATGTTGAGCAGAGGGATGATTACGCCCACGAGGGTTGCCACAGCCGTTCCGATCATCTGACCGAGGGAGCATACGAACACTATGAAATAGTGTCGCGGCGTGAGCCGCATCGTGGCCATATCGATATTATTGGCTGCGGGCATAGTCTGAGCGATTTAGGCGGTTTGCTTGCGGAAGAAGGGATAATCGGGGAAGAGGAACAGCCATGTGGCGACGCAGAAGGGGCCGGTGAGCGTGGGCAGTCCGAGAGGGGAGAAGAATGCGTTCATGGCTGCCTGAATGAAGACAGTGGCAATGATTCCTACGATGGTCCAGAGGGTTGTTTTCCATGAGTAGTCGCAGAAGGTGCTCCCGAGTGCGATTGCCGTAAGCACGGCGCTGAACCCGTAAAGACCCTGAGAAATGTCGGCTCCCGGGCCTTGCCAGATAATTACGATTAGAAGCGACAGGGCAGAACCTATGGCGGCCCAGACTGCAGCGCGTATGCTCTTCAGGGCAAGCCCTACGAGAATAAATATGCCGGCGGCCCATGAGTTGAGCAGGAATACCTGCGCGATGCCTTTAAGCCAATACTCCACAAGATGCCAGAAGTCAAGATTGAGGGAGGTGTCTATTCCGAGGGGAAGCTCAGGCGTGTTCATGTGGATGGGAGGCATTCCGTTGAAAAGGCGAGAAGCAAGCAGGAAGAAATAGGTGGAAAGTACAAAGGGAAAGGTAAGGGATGAAACTTTCCATTTATCCATTACATTGTCCAGTCCGGTGCGTACCCATGTCGTCATCGCCGAGCATAACATAAGGCCGAGCCACATCCACACTGTGTTCCCGAGAAATGTGGGGAAGGCGCATCCGACAAGGCATCCGTTGAATCCCCACAATCCCTGCGCGCCGTTTTTATCCGGCAGCTGAAGCACATAGCCTGTTAGCGTCGAGATGATTATGCCCACGAGCATTCCCCATGCCACAATGCCGATGCCTTCTTCGTATGCTCCCCAGAAAATACCGGCGAGTATGAGCAGTCCGGTCCATATAGAATCCTGAAACATCACCTGTCCTATTCCGCGGAGCAAGGTTCGCGGAAAAGTCCTGACAGCCGTCTTGAGTGTATAGATCATAATATCATTCGCATTAAACAGTTTCTTATTTCTTAACGTTTTTAATAAAAAATATGTTTTGAATTTTAAGAGTATGTTTACTTTTAACATTGGTCAACATAAAGAGATATTTTTGAGGGATTTTATCAAGTTGAAGAAGGAGCATAGCGGGCTATGCGACAGATGAGACTTGGATAAAATCACCAAAAAGATCCTTTATGTGGGCCAATAGAATTTGCAAATACACTCAAACTCTAATTCGTGTTAAAAGTAAACACACTCTAAGGAACAGAGTCTTACAATTATGGGCCGTATCAATCTGCATATATTCGGAAATTTCCTGCGCCATAAGGGTGTGCTGATAATACTTCATGTCCTTATCATGGTCCTCTCGGCATTGTTGATATTATTGATTTCTATCGATACATTCAGCAATGTGCCTTTTTATCAGGAAGCTAAATTTGAGAAATGGCAGTTCTGGATCTGTGTCGTCTTTATGCTTGATTTCTTCGTAGAACTTTTTTTGTCTGACAAAAAAAGACATTATTTCTACACGCATTTTATATTCCTGATAGTCTCTATTCCGTACCAGGCGATCATATATCATTTCGGGTGGCACATATCCAAAGAGGTGGCCTATCTGGTCCGCTACATGCCGCTGATACGCGGAGGCTACGCGATGGCGATAGTTGTAAACTGGTTCACCTACAACAAAGCTACGGGATTATTCCTGACATACATCATCACATTGATTTCGACCGTTTATTTCGCAAGTCTTACATTCTATCTTTTTGAATTCCATGTGAATCCTCTGGTGAAGAATTATCGCGATGCGCTATGGTGGGCAACCATGGATGTCACTACAGTCGGTTGCAGTATAGAGGCTGTCACTACGGTTGGGCGAGTGCTTTCTGTCCTGCTTGCGGCATTGGGCATGATGATGTTTCCCATATTTACAGTCTATGTCACCAATCTGATAACTATGCGCAATAAAGAGGCCGGCACGCGCAACGACGAGCTTTCGCTCGTGAAAGCGTACCGGCAGTTTGTCAAGGTCCACCCCGAAGATGCCCAGGAACTCCGGAAGGATACTTCTGAATAGTTTCAGACTGTGGCGTTGAGTGTGGGAGTCAGGGGCTCGTCGGCACAAAGCACGGCGAGAAGGTTGCCAACCATCGAAGCTTTCTGATCGTTGGAGAGTTTCACTACCTGATTGCTTTCGAGGGTGTTGAGGGCCATCTCAACCATTGATACGGCGCCTTCCACAATTTTTTCGCGGGCGGTGATGATAGCCGAAGCCTGCTGGCGGCGGAGCATCACGGCGGCGATTTCGGGAGCATATGCAAGATAGTTGAGTCGTGCCTCCACTACTTCCATGCCGGCCATTGCCAGACGTTCGTTGATCTTGCGTTCGAGCAGATCGTTGATCTCCTGACCGCTGTCGCGCAAGGTTAGTTCATTCGGGTCGCCGGTGTCGGTCTGGTCGTAGGCGAAATGGCCTGTTACCTCGCGCAGGGCGGCATCGCTCTGGATACGCACGAAGTTCTGCAGGGCTGCATTGTTGACTGATGCCGACTGCGCGCCGAGGCTCTGCGAATCGAGGTCGAACACGACCTTATAGGTATCTTTGATTTTCCACACGAGCACCATTCCGATGAGCACCGGGTTACCCACCTTGTCATTGACTTTGATAGGTTCGATGTCCATATTGCGGATTCTCAGCGATAGTTTCTTCCGGCTGAGAAACGGGTTCACCCAATAGTAGCCAACGCGTTTGCAGGTGCCTTTGTATTTGCCGAAGAAAATCATGACGCGGGCCACATTCGGTTCCTGCACGAAATAGCCGACACATCCGAGAATAAAGATGATGAAAAGGGGAACTGTGAACAGGACTGCGAGGCCCGGGGAGGATTCAGCCCATGTGACAAGAGCTCCGATCATCAGGGCAGGAATGAGGATGAAAGTGAAGAATATCATCATGAATCCATTGATACATAATCCTTTGTATTCGTATTCATGATCGATAGAAGTGTTCTTTTCCATATTTTGAATTGTTTAATTTGTATATTTGTAATATAGCTGAAATACAATTGATTGGGGCGGACGTGGACGCAATTTATTGCGTCCCTACCCCGCGATGCAACTTGAAGGGTTTGCTGACGTTGAATCACCAATAGGTTATTGTTCTGTTTTCCGTGTTGGCGAAAGCTTCGGTTACCGGCGCCTTCTCCTCGCCTTCATCGGTATAGCCTTTGCTTACGGCTTTCCCCTTGTAGCGGCGTGAAGTCCAGTTGCCGTTGCGGTCGGAGGCAAGGTATTCTATAGTGAAAGATACTTCCCAGATACCTTCGGGGCCATCGGAGACGTATTTACCGGCAATAGGATTCTCATCTTCGTCGAATTCCGAGAAAGAGAGGTTGAAGGTTGTTCCGTCGCTTTCGCGGCTATAAGTCTTGGTTATGAATCCGGCTTCATCTGTTTTGAAGCTGTTGTCGGTAAGGTCGCTGAAAGAGGAGAGGAGTTTGCCATCTTTGTCGAAATCGAGGGGGCCGGAGAGGCATGTCACGAATCCGGGATAGTCGCGGGTCTGGACTTTTCTGACATTTCCGCGCAGATTGAATTTATGGAGGTCGTCCGAAAGATACTCGCTCAGCGAATCGGTTTCGGCCACGGTATCGGCAAAGGCGGCAACTTTGGCGGAATCCGCGATTAGAGAATCCGAAACGGAATCTCCCGTGTTTTTATTGCCGCCGCAAGAGGCAGTGATAAGAAGGGCCACCGGAATAAAGAAATAATTGGATTTCATTGGTTGGTTCGTTATTGAAGAATTGATAAAGGAATGTCAAAATTAAGAAAAATCCGGTGATAATTGCTAAATTTGCGCGGAAATTAGACTGAAAACTGACTGAACAGATGGATAGAATAAATTTTGAAGGCTTGCTTGTCGGATTATGTACTTTTCTGATAATAGGACTTTTTCATCCGTTGGTGATTAAAGGGGAATATTATTTCGGAGGGAAAGTGAAGTGGGCTTTCCTTGTGGCCGGGATCATTTTTCTCGCCGCTACGCTTTTGGTCCGCTCGTTTATAGGCTCGGCGCTGCTCGGGGTGACTGCCTTCAGCTGCTTCTGGAGCATCAAGGAAGTGAATGAGCAGGTGAAACGGGTTGAGAAAGGGTGGTTCCCGGCGAATCCAAAGAGGAAAAGGAATTAAAAAAGCTTGCGGAAATGGATTCCGCAAGCTTTTTGCTTTTTCGGGATTAATCATGAATTATCATGATTAATCGGGAATAATCTTGAATAATCGGGAGCGTGGTTATTGCTTCGGGTTGAGGCGATAACGGAGCTCTACGGTGCCGGGGGTGGCGCCATCGGGGAGCTCGGTGACATCTTTGACGACGGTGACGATGTTGGAGATCTGAGCGTAAGCAATGGATTTGTCAACTTGCAGAACATCGAATTCGAGAGTGAAGAGATGGTTGCCTACGGGGAGATAAGCTGCCGGAATCTCGCCTCCGAAAGGAGAAACGATCGTGTAGCCGATACCGATATGGTCGAGAATATAGTTCACGCCGGAGACGGCCGAAGCGTTGCCGTTGAGGCTTTCGGCGGCTATGCTCTGAACCTCGAGAGGTTCGCCTGAGAGGATGTACAGACGACCGTTGTCGTTTACAACATTATCGATTGTAACCACGATGTCGACCGACGGCATATCGTCGTCGTCGCTACAGGATGCCAAAAAACCGAATGGCAGCAATAACAAGAGGTAAAGTAACTTTTTCATGTCTTTATTGATTTGATTTTAGCAATATCAGATTTAGAATCAGAAATTCTTTTGAATTATAACAATCGAATATGCCTAAAGGATTAGTGAAGGGGAGATTGACCGCACTATAAAAATGAAGCGGCGCATCCAGTTTCGGGCGCGCCGTTTTATTTTGTGTCAGAGATTAGGGATGGCGATCAGAGATCCTCGCTGATAACCGGCGTTTCTACCGGCTTTTCGTCGGCGTTTTTCCCCTCCTTGATGAGGAATACGCATGCAGATCCGATTATAAGCGAAATGCCGGCGATCATCATCATCAGGTATTCGGGAGCCACTTTGCCGGGGACGCTGAGCAGAGTCAGTATCCATCCGCCGACGAGGGCGGCTACAATCTGCGGGATGCAGATGGTGCAGTTGAACAGGCCGAGGTATGCTCCTATGTTGCCCCCTTTCAGAGAGTTTGTGAGAATAGTGAAAGGCCATGCCAACATAGCGGCCCATGCGCAGCCAATGAGGATGAAGGCGATGAAGAGCATCCATTTGTCGGTGAAGAAGGCTGTCATGATGAAGCCGGCGGCGCCGAGCAGAAGGGAGAGGATATAGGAGAATTTGCGGCTTCGGAAACGGGGTAGTATAACAGCCCATAGCACGGAGCCAACAGCCTGGACGGCAAAAAGAAGTCCGAGCCAGTTTCCGGCATCGTTATATTCGGGCGAAGATGCATCGAGCACGGTCTTCGAAATGTAGGAGCATTTCGATGCATCGGCAATCTGATGGGATGTGGCATCGTTCATGTCGAGGGTGCCGTCGGGATTTTTGACAACGATATCGGCCGTGGTCAATGTCAGGGCGCCCGTGGCGTTGTCGAGACAATCGCTCACTTTCTTGCCATGGTCGATCACTATAGTCTTGTTGTCGGCGATGACATATTTGGCTTCGAATTTCTCGCCGTCGGCGGCAATGCCTGTTATCGTCTCAACCTGTGGAGTGCTGAAGGCATTGTGGGCAACGGTGTTTGTGCCATATGTCCAGAGGAAGAGGAAAGCGAACCAGCAGAAGAACTGCACCACTCCGACGGTCCAGAAAGTGGAGGGAGCATGGCGGAGGAGAGCGATGACATTGGAGTTGCCTTTCTTCCGGGACGTTTCCAGAACGCCATTGTATTCATTATATACATGAGGGGGCCATTCCTTCACCTTTATGAGAGAATAGACCACACACCCGAGGAGGATTGCGGCTCCGAGATAGAACGACCATATCACGGTGTCGGGCACCGTACCGGAAGGGGCAGTGTTCTGGATGCCGATCCACATGAGCAGGAAAGGGAAGATATATCCCACGATCGAACCTGCATTGCAGAGGAAGCTCTGAATGGAATAAGCGAGGCCTTTCTGTTTCTCGTTTACCATGTCGCCGACGAGCATCTTGAAAGGTTGCATGGCCATGTTGATGGAAGTGTCGAGCAACATCAGCGATAGGAGGCCGAAGAGTATTGCCGCGGAAACGGTGAAATGGAAACTTCCCGCATTGGGGAGGAGACACATAACGATCACTGCTACGAGGGCACCGAAAATCAGATATGGGAGACGGCGTCCGAAACGGTTCCATGTCCGGTCGCTCATCATGCCTACCACCGGCTGGACGATTAGTCCCATAAGGGGAGGAAGGATCCAGAAATAGCTTAAGTCGTGGGGGTCGGCGCCTATCGTGGTGAATATTCGCGACACGTTGGCGCTTTGCAAAGCATACGCAATCTGAACGCCGAAGAACCCGAACGACAGGTTCCAGAGCTTCCAGAAGCTCAAATCAGGTTTTGTTTTCATGTAGATTATTCAGTTAAGCGTTTTTAGATTCCTATCGAAAATATGATGCCTGAGGCATCTGCCGGTGTGAGCCGATATCAATTTGAACCGATATCAAAGAGAGGTTGATATTTATTTCCGGATTCTTGAATATAGCCATGCTATCTCCTCCTTCCAGAGGGATTCGTCGGGCGTTTCGAGGATGAGGGGCATATCGTCAAATCTCGGGTCGTTGACAAGTCGGGTGAAGAAATCCTCGCCGAGAGTACCTTTGCCGATTTTTTCATGGCGGTCGATTCGGGAGCCGAGTTCACGTTTGTCGTCGTTGAGATGCAGGGCGCGGAGATAACCTGCGCCGATTATGCGGTCGAAATCCTCCCATGTCTTGCGGTAACCCTCCTCGGAGCGGAGGTCATATCCGGCGGAATATGCATGGCAGGTGTCGATGCAGACTCCTACGCGGTTTTTGTCCTCTATCTTGTCGATGATATGGGCTATATGTTCGAATTCGTTGCCGAGATTGGAGCCTTGTCCGGCAGTGGATTCTATCACGGCAGTCACGCCGACAGTGACATCGAGCGTGAAGTTGATGCTTTCGGCGATGGTGTCGAGGCATTCATCTACGGAAACGAGGTTGAGATGGCTTCCCGGATGGAAGTTGAGCATAGTGAGGCCGAGCTGCTCGCAACGGCGCATTTCGTCGAGAAACGATTTGCGCGATTTCAGCAGTTTCTCGGGGTCGGGGCTTCCGAGATTTATGAGGAAATTGTCGTGGGGTAGAATATGTGAGGCAGTATAACCTCCATCTTCGCAGTTGGCTTTGAATTTCTCGGCCTCTGCTGCGGATATGGCTTTTGATGTCCACCGGGCACTCGAACCGGTGAAGAGGGCGAAAGCGCGGGCTCCTATCTCTTTGGCTTCGAGCGGAGCATTGGAAACACCGCCGCTGACGCTCACATGGGCTCCTATATATTTTGACATGCGAATATTCAGTTAAGCAATACAAAGTTAAAAAATATTTTTATAAATTCGTGAAAAAATTGAAGATATGGAGCTATCCAAAACCAAAACGGGGATTTATGCATCGTTAGGAAGCAAGAAAATGCGTGAGCGCCACGGCCTGTTTGTGGTGGAGGGACGAAAAGGCGTCGAAGACACACTGGGCCGTTTTGAGGCTGAATGTGTGATAACGCTTTCCGGAACCCCTGCTCCCGCCGGCTTGTCCGCGAGTGTGGCCTGTTATGAAGTTTCGGAGCGGGAGATGCGTCGTCTCTCCTCGCTTTCAACACCTTCGGATTTGATGGCTGTGTATCGAATTCCTCAGGACGGGGGATTTTCGGAACCGGAAGAGGGGAGTCTCTCGCTCCTGCTCGACGGGGTGCAGGATCCCGGGAATCTCGGAACTATAATCCGCACCGCCCACTGGTTCGGAATAAAACGGATATATGCCTCGCGCGACACGGCGGATCTTTATAATCCGAAGACAGTGCAGTCCACTATGGGTTCATTAGGGAGGGTAGAAGTGATATATACCGATCTTGAGGAAGTGGTGAAAATGAATCCGGACTTACCGGTATACGGTACCCTCCTCGATGGTGAAAACATATATGAAGCCACACTCTCGGAGCATGGCTTCATAGTGATGGGTAATGAGGGGAAAGGGATATCCGCGGCGTTGCGCGCACTGATAACCCGAGGTCTTTACATACCGCCGGGCGATTCGTCGGATTGTCCGGAATCGCTGAATGTGGCGATCGCTACCGCCGTGACGCTTTCGCAGTTCCGTTCAGCGGCGGCAGGAAAGCATCGGGGTAATGCCTGATCTGATACTGCTCCGGCGAGCCGGCCACGACAATCACATCGAGGCGGTAACGGTATAGGAACTTCTGCTGACGGAGGTAAATGTCGCCTCCTCGCACGATTTTCTCGCATTTGGCCTTGTCAACGGCATCCTCGCCGGCAATTACATTTCCCTTGCGTGCCTTTACCTCGACGAAAGCGATCGTGCCCTCTTTTTCGGCAATAATGTCGATTTCTATCGTGTTTCCAACGCGCCAGTTCTGTTCGCGTATCAGATAGCCCTCCTTGATGAGATATTCGGCGGCAATCTGTTCGGCCTGCTTTCCCCATTCGCGGTTCTGCATGCCCTGCTGTCGCTTGCCGGAAGCATCCATCAAAAAGCCTTGAACGACATGTCGAGACCCTTGACGGAATGGGTGAGCGCGCCGACGGAGATGAAATCGACACCGGCCTCGCCATAGGCGCGGAGATTGTCGAGGGTAATTCCGCCGGAGGATTCGGTCTCAACGCGTCCGTCTACAAGTGTCACACCCTCGCGTGTAAGCTCCGGAGTGAAATTATCGAACATGATGCGGTCAACCCCGCCGTGGGCCAATACTCTGCGGATGTCATCGAGACTGCGGACCTCCACCTCGATTTTGAGATTCTTCCCATTCTCGCGGCAATAGTCGACAGCGCGTGTAATAGCTTTCTCGATACCGCCTGCGAAGTCGATATGGTTGTCCTTGATCAGAATCATGTCGAACAGGCCGATGCGGTGGTTGGTCCCTCCTCCGATTTTCACTGCCTCCTTCTCGAGCATACGCATGCCGGGAGTGGTCTTACGGGTGTCGAGCACGCGGGTCTTGAGTCCCTTGAGCTCATTCTGATAGCGGCGTGTCATGGTGGCTACTCCGCTCATGCGCTGCATTATATTGAGCATGGTGCGCTCGGCGATGAGAAGGGAACGGACGGGTCCTTCGGCAGTGAAGGCCACATCACCCTTCTTCACTTCCGACCCATCGCCGATCATCACCTCCATCTTGATAGAGGAATCGACTTTATGGAGCACTTTTTCAGCGATATCGACTCCGGCGAGAATGCCGTCTTCCTTGATGATGAGGCGGGAACGGCCCATGGCGTCGGCCGGGATTGTCGAAAGGGTGGTATGGTCGCCGTCGCCGAGATCTTCGGCGAAAGCGAGATCGAGTAACTCGTCGATGAGTTGGTCCTTAGTTTTCATTTTCGCGATAATTAGCTAATTTTGTGCAAAGATAAAAAATATTTTCCGTAATCCCGCCGAGGGAGGGCAATAAGAAACGGCAATAAGAATATGGATATAGAACTGATTACAGTCGGGAAGACCACCATTGGATTTGTAGAGGAGGGGATAGCCGAATATTGCAGGCGTCTGAAGCGATACATTCCGTATGGAATCACGCAGCTTGCCGATGTGAAAAATGCGGGAAAACTGCCCGAACAGCGTCAGAAAGAGCTCGAGGGAGAGCGGATCCTCGCCGCGTTGCAGACTTCCGATTATGTGGTTCTGCTCGATGAGCGGGGACGGGAATACAGTTCTATCGAATTTTCCGCTTTTCTTGAAAAACGGATGCTCTCCGGGCTTCGGCGTTTGGTTTTTGTGGTCGGCGGTCCTTATGGATTCTCGGAAGCTGTCTATGCCAAAGCCGATTCGAAACTTTCGCTGTCCCGAATGACGTTCAACCATGAGATGGTGAGGCTCTTTTTCACTGAGCAGGTTTATCGGGCTCTGACGATTTTGCGCGGCGAACCCTACCACCACGAATAGCGAGGAAGAGTGAGCCTGCCATGAGCATGGCCATAACGCAGAGGTATAGCGAAGAGAAATTGAAAAGCAGGTGCGTGTTGTCGCGTGCAAAGCTTTCCGGTTCGGAAGTTGCCGTAGCGGGGTCCAAGAAGTCATCCACATCAATTGCCCGGAGTGTCGATTTCCATTTGATCTCGCCGTTTGCCGTGAAAACCAACGCCGGGTTTCCGCGCGCCAATTCCTTGATGGCGGTATCGTCCGCTGTATAGATAGGATATTCCGGAACCGATAGGTCTTTCCATGCATCTATCTCCCCCGGGCTTCCGGCCACTGCGGCAATCATTTCGATTCCCCGTTTTCCAGCCCAATCGTAGAGAGAGTTTATTTTCCAGACAGTCGCAACCGATACATCCTTCATGTCTGGCATGAGAAGCAACAGTCTCTCCCCTTCCGGATCGAGGACCTCATCTGTGAGATCTTCATCGCCGTCCCATACATGGAAACCATGGGCAATCGTTCCGCTTTGGGAGGATCCTCCGATCTGTATTCGGTCCACGAATGTCCATCCTTCGCTCTCTTCTGGAATTGAGTCGACCGGGAAGCTATGTTCCAAGCCATCCTTGCTGTAGATGAAAAGATATTCCGGTTCCTCTTCATCGGTCTGCTCGGTGAGTTGTGTTCCTATTTTATAAGGTCTGAAATCTATAAGCGGCTGATAGAGATATCCGGCAAGTTCGATGACTCCTATGAAGAGACAGCTCGCGAGGAACGCGATCCATTGCAGGGCCGGAGTGACGAGTGCGCGGCAATTGCGGTTGAAGAGGGCGAGCCATAGGGTGGCGGCGAAGAGTGCCACGTTTTTCCAGAAAGTAGCCCAGTTCGATATTTTGAGAGCATCTCCGAAGCAGCCGCAATCGGCCACGGGATCGGATATGGCGATCCATAAAGAAAGAGGCAGCATGAAGCACATCAGCAACATGCTCGCCAGTGCGCTTCCTTTTCGGAAACAGCCGGTGAGGAGGAAAATGCCTATGAGAAACTCGATAGCGCATAGGAAGAATGCTCCGACGGTTACAAAGTTGGGCCATATAGAGATCCCCATTGCCGCAAGATAATCCTGCATCTTATAGAGGGTACCCCATGGGTCGATGGCCTTGACGAAGCCTGAGAAGATGAACACTGTGCCTGTGATGAGACGAACCGCCCATGTGGCGATTCTCATCCAGAGGCTGTCAGGATTCAGCGAAACGTATCTTGATAAGAGCGAATAGAGCATAGTTAATCATGTCCATATAGTTGGCGTCGATACCCTCGCTGACAATAGTTTTGCCGTTATGGTCCTCGATCTCTTTGGTGCGCATCAGTTTCTGTAGGATTATATCGGTGAAGGAGCTGACCCTCATCTCGCGCCAAGCCTCGTCGTAATCATGATTCTTGTTGAGCATCAGAGCCGTGGCCTTCTCAATCTTCTCTTTATAGAGTCGCACGGCATCGGCGGCCGGGATAGGATCGCCCGCGCCGAGGTCCAGTTGAATCAGGGCGATGGCGCAATAGTTTACGATACCGATGAATTCCGGTTCTATTCCCTCGTTAACAGCCGCGGCCTCCATGCCTTTCTCCTCGAGTGAGCGAATGCGGCGCGCTTTTATGAAAATCTGGTCGGTGAGACTGCTCGGCCTCATGATTCGCCAGGAAGTGCCGTAATCGCGGAGTTTCTTTTCGAATACATCGAGACATAGGGCCTTAACTGCAGAGAACTCGGCTATGGTATCATGTTTTTTTATTTCCATTGTCAAAAAAATTGTAGGATATCCTGAAATGCTTTTGCTCCGGAATGCGGAATATCCAATAAATATTTCGCGAATGTACAAAAAAATATTAAAAATATCTTTAGTGGTAAGATAATAGTTGTTATTTTTGAAGAATGAAGAAAACAGATATAAGGGTGCCGGCCGAGTGGGAGAGTTGCCGCAGCGTTTTGCTCGCATTGCCGGAGGCCCACACAGACTGGCTCTATATGCTTGATGAAGCCCGTGATCAATATAGGCGCATCGTAGAGGCTTTGACGGCCCGCGGACAGCACTGCACGGTCATTACCGCATCGCGGCCCGAAGCCGAGAAACTACTCAGCGGTTGCGAGATGTCCCTGCTTACAATTCTCGAACTCGACTATAACGACACCTGGACGAGGGACTACGGCCCCATATCGGCTATCCGCGGCGAGCGGCTGCGCGCCCTCGACTTCGGATTCAACGGATGGGGCCTGAAGTTTGCCGCCGACTGCGACAATCTCGTGAACCTTCGACTTTCCGAACGCTTCGTGATCATGCCCGACACCTACCGCAACGAGCGCGACTTCACGCTCGAGGGCGGTTCGATTGAGACCGACGGCCGCGGGACTTTGCTCACCACCTCGCGCTGTCTCTGTTCTCCGAACCGCAACGGCGGCAAGACTAAAGCGGAACTTAACGAGATATTGCGCGAGCGACTCGGTTTTGAACATGTTTTATGGCTTGATTACGGCGCCCTTGAGGGTGATGACACCGATTCGCATATCGACACTCTATGCCGTATGGCGCCGTGCGACACCATACTTTTCACCGGATGCCGCGACATGGACGATCCGCATTTCGAGGAATTGCTGAAGATGCGCGCCCAACTCACGATGTTCCGCACTCCGGAGGGGAATCCTTATAACCTTGTGGAATTGCCGTTGCCGGCTCCGGTCTACGATAGCGAAGGGAACCGGCTTCCGGCTTCGTATGCCAATTATCTGGTGACGCCGGATACGATCTTCATGCCCGTCTACGGTCAGCCGGAGACGGATACTCTCGCATGTCATACGGTGCGCGTGGCCTTCCCCGGTCATGAGGTAGTTCCTGTGGAATGCACCGCATTGCTTCATCAACATGGATCTTTGCACTGCGCGACAATGCAGATTCCCGATAAACTCTTTAATCCCTCCATATATGAATAATAGACTGATAGGCGAAGGCAGCGTGGCTGTCGGAATAGTGCAACACGCTTTCAACGAAGATGTGGATTCGAACAGGGCCCGCAATCTCACGGCCATAGAGAATCTTGCCTCCGAAGGGGCCCGGCTGATAGTTTTGTCCGAGCTTCACGACTCGCTCTATTTCTGCCAGACGGAAAACGTTGACAATTTCGAATACGCCCAGCCGTTGCCCGGCGACTTTACTGAATTCTATGGCGCCGCAGCTGCCGATAACTCCGTGGTGCTTGTGACGAGTGCTTTCGAGAGAAGGGCTCCGGGACTTTACCATAATACCGCGGTGGTTTTCGACAGCGACGGAAGCATCGCCGGGAAGTATCGCAAGATGCATATTCCCGACGATCCCGGATTTTACGAGAAGTTCTATTTCACGCCCGGCGATCTCGGTTTCCGGCCTGTCGACACATCCTTGGGTCGCCTCGGAGTGCTCGTATGTTGGGATCAATGGTATCCCGAAGCCGCGAGGCTCATGGCTATGCGCGGCGCCGAGATGCTGATATACCCTACGGCGATAGGATGGAATCCCGATGATCCCCACGATGAAAAGATGCGTCAGCGAGAAGCCTGGATCACCATCCAGAGGTCGCATGCCGTGGCCAATGGAGTGCCTGTGATAAGCGTGAACAGATGTGGCTTCGAGGAGGATCCATCGGGGCAGACCTCCGGCATAGACTTCTGGGGATCGAGCTTTGTGGCCGGTCCGCAGGGTGAGATTCTCTTTGAGGCTCCCGACAACGGACCCGCGGAGGGGGTGGTAGAAGTGGATCTTACGCGCTCCGAGAACGTGCGCCGCTGGTGGCCCTTCCTTCGCGACCGCCGCATCGACTGCTATGGGGAGTTGACAAATCGGTTCCTTGATTAAGGCGCTGATACATGCCGGAGGCATGTCCCTACGTGCGCGGCATGTTGCAAAAAAATAAGAGGCTGTGTCAAAGTGACACAGCCTCTTATTTTGCTGATATGTCGGATGAGGGGATATTAGTCGTTGATGAAGAAGATAGAGGGGCGACCCAGGCCTATTCCGTAGGTCTTGACAAGAGAATAGTCGGAGTTATATTCATTGACATATCCTGCGGCGTTGTAGTCGGGGTTGAGTCCACTCTTTGCATAAGAGGCCACAAGGAATTTGCCGGAAATCGGATCTACCTCTACAGCGGAGGGATAATCCACGCGGGCTATTCCCCAGCCGGTGGTTTTGCCTGACGCCACATTGTATTTGGAATAGCGGCAGATGAGGTCGCGGTCATCGGGAGTATCGCCCTCTTCGGGGATGTAGCTTGTCGGAGCATACACGAAATATATGTCGTGGCTGTCGGCGCATGCGAGCGTGGCCTTTGCCAGCGGCTTTGTCTCTCCGAGCTCACTCATTTCATAGAGGCGGGGTTTCACAGTGGTATCGTCGCCTTTTGCGAGGAGGAAAAGCTTATTGCCGGAAGTGAGAATGCGCACAGGGTTAAGGGGAAGGTTGTCGAGATGACGCAGGACGGTGAAGTTGAGGAGGCTGATAACCGTGGCCGAGGAACCCGGATTCTCCTTATATTCCTCTCCTCCGGATTTGGGAACATAAAGTTCAGTTCCGCGGATAGCCATAGTTTCCGGACAGCGGCCTACATAAATGGATTCTTTGATCTGTTGGGCCACAGTGTCGAGACGGCAGACGAAACCATCGTACATCGCAATGTATACCTGACCTTTCTGAGCCACCATCGACCGGGGCTGCGAACCCGATTCGGAATCGGCCAGATTTATGCGGGCAATGGATTTATAGGTCGCGCGGTCGATAATCTCGATTGCTTTGGAACCTGCGAGACCCACGTATATCTTGGAGCCGTAGCTGATTCCGCACTGCGGGTTTTCACCTATGGAGCGACCATTGGCGGCAGCGAAAACGTCGTTGTCGATTGTAGCGTTGTCGAAATCGATGATATCGAGACTGCCTTCTGCCGGAGTTCCGATACCTTCATTGAGAATAAAGGCACCTCGGGTCAGCGTCGGAGCATCGGGATTGGAGGGTGTGCTTTTTTCATCATCGCATGAAACCAGAGAAGGCGCAAGGGCCAGCGCCAGCACAAGCGGGGCCTTGATGAGAAGTTTTTTCATAATTATGGACTATTTTTTCTTGGATAGATTATTATGGCTTTGCCGAAGCAGGGAGCCGAATGAATAGGTTAAGCGGGGATATAAAAAATGCATCCGCCTGATAACGGATGCAAATATAGCAATATTAGATTAAAAGACAAAAGAAAAACGAAGTGTTTTGTGCGGTTTGGCGCAGAGGAGAGCTAAAGGGTGATTCCCTCCATGGCTTTTTCGAAAGCTTCGGCCATAGCCTTGGCCGCGCGCCGGCCATCGCCCATAGCGAGGATGACGGTGGATGGCCCTCGGACGATATCGCCGCCTGCATAGATAGCCGATGCCGATGATTTCATCGATTCCTCGTCGACAACGATGCCTCCTTGTCTTGTCATGTTCACAAGCGGCATCGACTGCGGCGGATTGGGAAGATAGCCCACGCTGACCACCACGATATCCACCGGCACCTCCTCGATGGCTCCCGGGATCGGCACCGGGGATCGACGCCCCGATTCGTCGGGTTCTCCGAGCTGCATTTTCTGAATTTTCATGGCGCGGAGGAAACCCTCATCATCGGCAAGGTATTCCACGGGATTGCTGAGGGTAAGGAATTCCACTCCCTCCTCGCGGGCGTGACGCACCTCCTCAAGGCGAGCGGGCATCTCCTCCATGCCTCGGCGATAAACGATCATCGCTTTTTCGGCACCCATGCGCCGCGCGTATCTCACGGCATCGATTGCCGTGTTTCCACCGCCGATCACCGCCACTCTCTTGCTTCTCAGCGAGATGGAATTGCGCACCGCGGAATCGGGCCCGAGAATGTTAAGTCGGATAAGATATTCGTTGGCTGTCATCACGCCCGGCAGGTTCTCTCCGGGAATGCTCATGAAGCGCGGTTTGCCGGCACCGGTGGCGATGAAGATACCCTTGAATCCCATGTCGTGAAGGTCCTGATAGGAGATGCTGCGGCCCACGTAGCAGTTATTGACGAACTCGACGCCCATTCGGCGGAGCTTGTCGATCTCACTGTCGACCACCTTGTTGGGGAGACAGAATTCCGGTATGCCGTATTTGAGCACACCTCCGAGAATGTCAAGCGCCTCGAAAACCGTGACCTGATATCCGCGGCGGCGCATGTCGCCCGCGAAAGAGAGTCCGGAGGGACCCGAGCCGATCACGGCCACTTTCAGCGGCAGGGGGGTCGCCTCGCATTCGATTGTCTGGCCTGCGCCCGTGTCGCGTTCGAAATCAGCCACGAACCGCTCAAGGTTGCCGATTGATACAGGCTGTTTCTTCATTTTATTATAGATGCATGAAGCCTCGCACTGTTTCTCCTGAGGACAGACGCGTCCGCAGACGGCCGGGAGGACGGTGGTGCGGTTGAGCACCGCCATGGCACCCTTGAAATCGCGGCGTTCCACATTCTTGATGAAGCCCGGTATGTCGTTATGCACCGGACAGCCCTTGATGCACCCCGGATCGGGGCAGTCCAGACATCTCGTAGCCTCAAGCACAGCCTGTTCAAGGCTTATGCCCTCGCTTACTTCCAGCGAGCAAGAGAGCCTCCATTCGGGATCGAGCTCCGAGACCTTTACGCGCGGGATGGCGGTGCGTTCCTTAGGGGTATGGGTTGCGCGAAGTTCCTCGCGCCATTTATCATTTCTATCAGTCATAGTTCATCCTCCATTTTCATTTGAAAAGACGCTGACGGTTTGCAAGCTGGTCGAAATCCACGTGGTGCGCGTTGAAAACGGGCCCGTCGGTGCAGGTCTGTTTCCTTTCGCCGTTCACGATCACGCGGCAGGTTCCGCATAGACCGATGCCGTCGATCATTATCATATTGAGAATGCAGTCGGCCGGGATGTTATGACGGGCGGCGATAGCAGTGATCTCCTTGAGGAGACCTGTAGGTCCCGACATCCATACTTTCTCTATTCCGCGCTCGGTGATTGCTTTTTCTATGGTGTTCATGAGGTCGGAATCTGAAGCGAGCACAACCTTGTCGCTATAGTTTTCGATCTCCTCGGAGATGCAGGTGGTTTTGTCGGATTTCTCCGACATTACCGACATCACCGAGCATCCGTTTTCATGAAGAGCGCGAATGATTGGGAGTAGAGGGACGAAGCCGGCTCCGTCGCCGCAGCAGAGCACATTCTTTGCGCTGTCGATTTCCGGGGTCTTGCCAAGAGGGCCCAGGAGGTCGGGAATCACAGAACCCTTGCGCATAAGTTTCTGGATATCATCGAGGCCTTCGGCCCTATGGATTATGATTTCAAGAGTTTCATTTTCGGGATTGGTGTCGATGATTGCAAAAGGGAGTCTGGGGCCCTTTTCCGAGAAGCGCAGGATAATGAAATTGCCCGGCTTGGCCCGGCGTGCCACCATAGCGTTGTGTATCGTAACGCCCATTGTTCTCGCCGAATAGGGGAACACGTCAATAACTTCGTTCATATCGCTGTAATGAGTACGATTGCAAATTTAGAAAAAATCGGCGACAAAGAAGCCGAATTGAGGAGAAATGAGGAGGAGGCTTTCCGAATGAGGCTAATGGGACCAATGGGCCTAATGGGCCTAATGGCCTTAGATAATACGGTGGAGCAGGGGAATTTACTTAACGAGATAAAAACGAATGCGGGGATTGAGTAAAAACGATTGCATATTTCTATGGGGGTGAAAAATGAGGATTATTGCGTGAAGATTATGGCAATTGCGAGAAAACTTGTAATTTTAAGAAACGGTTTCTAAGTATTTTCAGGAATCGATGCGTAATAATTTCTGAATATGAAAGTGAAAAATACATTAACGAGAGAGAACTCAACGATGCCGGATATCGCCAAAGGGTTGGTTATCTGCGGTATCGCTTTTTTTGCATTCCCTGCCTGCGCTTTGACCGTAGAGATTTCAAATCCGTTGCCCGAGGCACGAGTAGGTGAGATAGTAGAGATATCGGCGTCTCTGCCGGGACTCACGGGACCGACCTACGTTGTATATGACGCCAACGGCCGAGAGATTCAGAGCCAGCTCACCTACGACGGCAAGCTGATATTTCCGGTGACTGTGGATTCCTTAGGCACTGTTCGCGTATCAGTGCTGGAAGGTAAGCCATCGCAAAAATTTCCTGTATATGTCGGCGGCCGCCAGTATCCCGAACGCAAGGACGACCTTGCGTGGGAGAACGAGCACAGTGCTTATCGCGCCTACGGTCCGGCGCTGGAACGCAGCGGCGAGAGGGCTTTCGGCTATGATATATGGAGCAAATCTGTGGCCTATCCGATACTTGAGCAGAGATATTACGACGACCGCGTGCGCCGGATATCCTTCCATGAGGATCATGGCAACGGCCAGGACGACTATGCCGTGGGTCCGACGCTTGGAGGTGGCACGGCGGCATTGCTCGACAAATCGGGTAAAATCGTTTATCCCTACTGCTACAAAGAATATGAGATTCTGGACAACGGCCCTCTCCGTTTCACGGTGAGCTTAGAATATAATCCTGTGAATGTAGACGGCGCCGATGTTACGGAGACTCGTCTGATCTCGCTCGATTCCGGATCATGGCTCAACAAGACGAAGCTTCGGTATGAGGGACTGAAAGGTAAAAGCCGGCTGGTGCAGGGCATTGTGGTCCACACCAACAATCCCAAGGCCTGGAGCGCATCGAAGAAAGGGCACTATGTCGCCAACCAGGATATCAACCAGCATCCCGAGCGCAATAACGGAACGGTGTTTGTCGGAATCGTCTCGCCGGCGTCAGATACATTCCGGTTCATGCCCATGGCAGAGGATGTGAAAGATGCCGAGGGACATGTTGTCGCTGTCGGCGATTATCAGCCCGGAGAGGAATTCACTTACTGGTGGGGCTCCGGCTGGAGCAAAGGGGGCGTGGTCGACGGCAACGAGTGGGAATCGATACTGGCCACTCAATCCCGCCATATCGCCAATCCTCTGAAGATAAAGATTATAAGGTAAATATCGCGAAATAGAAGATCGGGAAGAGATCGGAATCTTATGAGAAAAATCCTGTTTGCGACAATATTGTGTGTCCTGATGTCGGTAGCCTTTGAGTTGCCGGCGCGCGACACGTATATACGTGAGTTGTCGCAGGCCGGACAGTTTCTTGACATGACCGTCCACAGCATCATGAAGGATTCTGTTGGCTATGTATGGTTTGGAACAGCCAAAGGCGTGGAGCGTTTCGATGGAGTCCATGTGAAGCATTTTCCTCTGGGATCGAATACAGGCAGTCCGGTGCGGGCTCTTGTAAGTGACCAGCGTCGTCGTGTGATCTATGCCGGCAATTCAGAAGGCCTCTGGCGTCTCGGCACCCCTTTCAAGTCTTTTGAGAAATTGAAAGGGATTAACTTGAAAGATGTGAACGCGATCGTGCTGACCGCCCCTACGCGTATGCTCACAGGCACGAATGCCGGCCTCTATGCAGTAGATCTCGCTAAAGGGAAAGTATCGCGATTGCCACTCGGACCGACCCGGCAGATGGGGAATATCGCCGTGAACGACATCTATTATGACCGGACGCGTCAGACGGCGTGGCTCGCTACTTCTAAAGGTATACATAAAGTGAGCCTTTACGACGGTCGTTCAGCCGAAGTGTTCGAATACTTCCCGCAAGGGCAGAGTTCTCAGAGCTTCAGCAAGATAATAAGAATAGGCGATTATCTCTATCTCGGGACGCAGGACCGGGGGCTGATGCGGTTCGGCCTTGGCGACAAACAGTTTTCCACGTATCTCGACATAGGCGGGAATGTGGTTTCGGATTTCGCCACCGATGGCAAAGGACTGCTCTATGTAGGGGGCGATGGAAGCGGTGTGACAGTGATCGACACGAAAAGGGACGCCGTTGTCAACCGCATGGTGCGCCAGCAGGGAATCACCAACTCGCTGCATTCCAACTCTGTCTATTCCGTCTATATCGATGACAACGGCCAGCTATGGGTTGGCTACTATCAGACAGGCGTGGACTATACGCTCTTCAACAGTGGGGCATTCTCTACCTTTGACGAGTCATATTATTCCACAAGGGGGAATCCTGCGCGCAGCGTGCTTCTCGATGGCAGCCGCATACTTTTGGGCACACTCGAGGGAGTTGTGCTTCTCGACAGGGAAAAGAAGAATGTGACGCAGATACGGCGCCCCCGTCTTCGTTCCGACATGATTATTTCTTCGGCGCTTTTCCGCGACCGATACTATGTAGGCACTTATGGCGGAGGTATAAATGTGATAGACCGCAACGGCAATCTCATCCCCTTTGCTTCGAGCGAGGTCGAGTTTGAACGCGGTCATATTTTCTCTCTCACCCCGGATAAGGAGGGAACTCTCTGGATCGGGACATCCGACGGCCTCTACTGCTACGACGGAGAGAAGATCATTTCGCATTTCACCTACAGCAACTCCCGCCTTCCGGCCGGGAACATCTATGAGATTTTCTTCGATTCGAAAGGGAAAGGCTGGATTGGCACCGAGAACGGTCTTGCCATCTATGATCCGTCGACACGCTCGATCCGTACCGATCTATTCCCCAAAGGATTTTTCAACCGCACGAACATCCGCCAGATTTTCGAAGACCGCAACCACCGGCTCTATTTCCTGCCCGACAAAGGTAACTTTTACGTGTCGGACCTTACGATGGGGATTTTTTCGCAGGTAAATGACGATGCTCTCGCCAACCGCGACGTTAAAGCAATCGCGGAGGATTCCACCGGACATCTCTGGCTCGCTACCTCGAACGGCATGTTGCGATGGAACGGCCGTGACACATGGGATGAATATGGTTTTGCCGACGGCATACCTAATCCGATATTCAATTCGAGCCGTCCGGTAAAGGATGAGAAAGGGAATATATGGTTCGGCAATTCGGGCGGACTGGTGATGCTCTCATCGGAGCTGATGGGACCTCCGGCGGGCGCCGCGCCGATGAAGATAAACGAGATACTCGTGAACGGCCGGGAATTCAACGGTCGCACAGAGCGGATGGATAACGGCGAAGAACATGTATGGTTCCCGCATCACAGCAGCAACGTGGCTTTCTCCCTTTCGGCATTCAGCTATACGAATCCCGACCAGATACATTATGAATACCGGATGGACGGTGTCGACGATGAGTGGAAGACATGCGGCAAGGATTTCCAGATCACATATTTTTCATTGCCCCGGGGCATGCATACTCTTCATATCCGTCTGCGGGGAGCGCAAGAGGATGCAGCCACTATCGTGATTCATAATCCATGGGAGTGGTGGATATGGACTCTGCTCGTGGCCGGGCTCGTGATAGTTTTTCTGACAGTCCTTCTCGCCGTGAAACACCGCAGAGGGTCGAAAAACATGGAACTGACCCGTTTCCCTGAAGAAGTTGAAGCAGAAGAAGAGGAATCCGAGGAAGATATTTCGGATCAGAAGTATAAAGTCAGGAAACTCAGCGAAGATGAATGCCGCGAGATAGAGAAGAAGCTCGAGCGGATAGAGAAAGATGAGCGCCCCTTCGTGCGTCCCGACCTTCGGCTGAGTGATCTTGCCGAGATGGCAGGAGTTTCGAGTTATAAGCTTTCCTACTATTTCAGCCAATACAAGCACACTACCTACTACGTATATATCAACGCACTCCGAATAGCCGAATTCAAACGCCTGGCTCATTCGAAAGACGCGCAGCGCTACACTCTTACGGCCTTCTCCGAGATGGCAGGCTTCAGTTCGCGGGCATCATTCTTCCGCTATTTCAAAAAGATCGAGGGAATATCTCCCGCCGAATATCTACGCAAGATAGAAAAATAATTAAAATTCAAAATAATGAATAAGTCAGGAAAGACAATCGCCGTTGCCCTCCTCGGGCTGTCGTTGACCGCCGGCGCCGAGGTGACGGTTTATCCGGCTCCTGAGGAGGCGGCGCTCAACAATTCTTTTTCGGTTGATGTCAGAGAGCCCGGAGGCACATGGAAACCGGTATCCGTCTATGAGGTAAAGGTTGACGAAGTGAAAAACGCCCGGCATAACGTTCGGAAATCCTCGATGGCGTATTTCGATTTCGATGGAAAGGCAGAGATCCGCGTTCGCGCCAACGGACGCAAGATCGAGAAAGCGGCGGTGCGTCCGTTCTCCTACGATATAAAACCGCAGGTGAAAGGGGATGAGATGATCTTCTCTATCGACAGGCCGCGCTTGATGTCGGTTGAAGTAAACGGCGAGATATTCGACAATCTGCAACTTTTTGCCAATCCCGTCGACGAGAATCGTCCGAAAGATCTGAAGAAATTCCGCAATAATAAGGACAATATCTATTTCGGTCCCGGATATCATAAGCTCGACACGCTTAAGATAGGCAGCGGCAAGACAGTTTACATCGCCGGCGGAGCAGTGGTCGACGGAGTGATAGAGGTTGAAAACGCCGAGAACGTAAGAATTTTCGGACGCGGGATGGTTTATCCCTATCGCAAGATGGGGCTGAGCGTGCGCAATTCACGCAACGTGGCAATCGACGGTCTCTTTTCCACTCAGTGCGCTGTCGGCGGGAGCCGGGGAGTGGAGATTAGCAATGTGAAAGTGATGAGCTATTACGGGTGGGGCGACGGATTCAACGTGTTTGCCAGCAGCGATGTGCATTACGATGGCGTGTTCGCGCGCACCAGCGACGACTGCACCACTATCTACGCCACGCGAAAAGGATTCACAGGAGGGTGCGAAAACATCCTGACCGAGAATTCAGTGCTGTGGGCAGATGTGGCACATCCCTTCATGATCGGGCTTCACGGCAACAGCAAGAATCCCGACATCATCAGCAATGTGCTCTATCGCAATATCGATGTGCTCGATATGCAGGAATTCCAGATCGACTATCAGGGAGTGTTCGCCATAATAACCGGCGACAACAACACCGTGAAAGACGTGACCTTCGACAACATCCGGGTAGAGAACTTCCGCCGCGGGCGGCTTTTCGACATACGCATTGCCTACAACAAGAAATATTGCACGGCCCCCGGCGGATGCATCGAGAACATTCTTTTCAAAGATATCATTTATAATGGCGACCGCTCGGAGATGTCGATGATCATCGGCTATGATGATGAGAGGATGGTGAAAGGCGTCAGGTTTGAGAACTTGGTGGTCAACGGTGTGAAAATCTTCGACAAGATGCCGGGCAAGCCCGGCTGGTACAAGACCGGCGACATGATGAACCTCTTCATCGGAGAGCATGCGGAGGATGTGGTGTTTGAATGATCAGGGATGAAAAGAAAAACAGAGTCTTAAATATGGATAGAATTATAAGAATCTTCGCCATTGCAGTTGTTGGAGTGCTCTATTGTATGTCGGCCGGAGCGATAAAACATCCGTCGTTGCTGTTCACGCCCGAGCGGGTGGCGCAGGCGAAAGGGAAGGTAAAGAACGATACGGCCTACAGCAACGCATGGACCCGCATCCGGCATGAAGCAGATGCGCAACTCGGCAAGAACGATGTGCGAAAGATGGAATATCTTGCCCTTGCCTATCAGATGACGGACGACAAAGCATATTCCGACAAGATCAGGAAAATGCTGGCGGATGTATCGAAAATCAAATCATGGGGCGACAAAGAGATGCTGATGCGTCGTCCCGCATGGCGCAGCGAACTTCAGATGGCCCACAAAGCGTTTCAGCTTGCGGTGGCCTACGACGCCGTCTATGACGACATGCGTCCCTCAGAGCGCAAAGAGATAGCTCAGGAATTATACAGGCTTGCGGTGGAGCCTTTGCTCGGCGACTGGCTCGACGACTCCAAACGGATACATTCGCTCAACTCCATGGGCCACAACTGGTGGACCTCCTGCGTCGGGATGGGTGCTCTACTCGGTCTCGCCATTTCTGATGAAGTGCCCGAGGCCGGAAGACTCGCAGAGAAAGCCGTGGAGTCGCTTCCCGAATGGTTCTCTTTCGACGGCGACATGCTGCAGCATAAGCCCCGCACGTTCGACCGGAGCGGAGGAATGTACGAGAGCATCAACTATGCGAGCTTCGGAATCACCGAAGCACTTCTTCTTCGTCTTGCATGGCTCAATTCGCATTCCGGTGCAAAACTCGAGAAACTCCCGCATATGGCCCAGCTTCCGGCCTTCTTCGCCAATGTGTGCTATCCCCGCGAAGGGATGCTTTACGACATCAATTTCGGCGACAGCCACAAAAACGTGACCGGCGAAAGTTCCCTTTATCTGGCCTATGCGATGGGCGTGAAAGATCCTGTTACGCTCTGGTATGCCAATCAGGTGCAGCCCGGTCAGCACCGCGAAGGTTATCCGCTCCATTTCCCGATGGGTTTTCTTTACACTCCCGAGCTGAAGAAGGCACCCGCGGAGCCGTCGCTTCCGAAATCGCATCTATGGGAAGACTTCGGGTGGGCCACGATGCGCGACACCTGGAAGAAAGACGGCACCATGCTCGCCGCCAAGAGCGGAATGACATGGAACCACTCTCATGCCGATGCCAACTCGCTTATATTATTCCATAAAGGTGAGGACATCATCAAGGATGCCGGCAATTCGAGTTACGGCACACCCGAATACCGGAATTATTTCTTCCAGAGCGATGCCCACAACGTTGTGAAATTCAACGGTAAAGGACAGAGTCGCCACCAACAGTACCACGGCTCGCCGCTCCGCGGCTATATGGGAAATCTGCTCGACGGCGGCAACATCAAATATGTGCTTGCCGACGGAACCGGTCCGATGTCGGAGCATCTGCGCCGTAATTTCCGCCACTACCTCTGGATTGACGATGTGATTTATATCATTGATGATCTCGAGAGCCATGAGCCGGGAAAATTCGAATGGCTCTGGCATCCGGGGGGAGATGTGAAGAAACGCGGGGGCGACCTCGAGATAACGAATGGGGAGTCATCGGTAGTGCTACGGCCCCTCTATCCGCAGAGTCTTGCGCCGAGCAATTTCGTGCATGATTATCCCGACATGCTATATTGGGAGATACTCGATGGTCCCACGGAGGACCGTAAAGGCACGGAACAGTATTGGTCGCTTAAGCTTCCGGCCGTTACCGACAAAGTGAAAGGTCTCACGGCCATTATCCTCAAGGATGATCCGAATCAGAACGCTCTGCCCGAGATGGAGAAGACCGAAGGGAAAGACTGGATCGGCCTGCGGGTAAAGTCCCAAGGGAAGGTAACCGATATTTACATCAACCAGCTTGCCGACGGGAGGCTCATGCACGTAAATTCCTGGATATATCCCGATGGGTGGGAGACGGACGCCTATATGTTTGCCGTAACATATCCTGAAGGAAAGACGGCGGCCGAAGCCGAGGACGTGTTCATCTGCCACGGAAGCAGTCTGCGTCGTGACGGGAGGAACTGGTTCTCTTCGCTTGCCAAACTCAATCTTGTATCGACCAAAGAGGGAATGAAAGTGAACGGCCAGCCAGACCCGAAATATAAATTCCACAAAGGCGGGAAATAGAAATCTCTTGACCGAACAGGAGACTGCGGAAAATCACTTTTGATTTTCCGCAGTCTTTTTTATATCCGATTAAGTAAGGAGGGGATTCATTCCGTATATACATATGAATTAATCTAAACTGATATAATAAATGAAGCGAGGTTTTCTCAGCATGATGCTGCTTGGCGGAGCAATCTGTACGGCTCAAGGAGCTCCGGGAATCTCACTCCGGTCTCCTGAAGGGACGATGGGAGTGGAGATGGACTATCGGGCCGACAGCGACAGTACGGGCTCGTTGCATTGGTCGGTGACTTTCAAAGGGCAACCGATAGTGACCGATTCTCGCGCCGGGCTTGATCTCGACAACCGTCATTGGGAAATGGCCATTGCTCTCGGGAAAAGAAATATACCTCGTCCGGCATGCTGGATGGATAATTTCACGGTGGATTCCGTGACTACCTCGGGCCGCGACAGCGTGTGGCATCCGCTCTATGGCGAGCGGTCCACGGTGCGCGACCGCTACAACTCGGCCACGCTTCATCTCTCGAAAAAAGATGCATCGAAATATCGCCTCGATGTAGAGGTGAGGGCCTACGATGAAGGGATAGCTTTCCGCTATTACTTCCCCGAGCATCCTGCGGCAGTGTTCCATAAAGTGACGGAAGACCTCACATCCTATACCTTCCCCGCCGGCGTAAAAGCGTGGGCCGAGGAATGGGCGCAGGCACCCTTTGCCCGCAAAGATATCGGCGAGATCGACATACCGGTTGAGCGGGCATTGACGCTTGAATATCCCGGCGGCTATTGGGCGGCATTGACCGACGCCGATGTCGACGACTGGTGTCTCACCAAATTCGTTGCCGACAAAAACAGGTCGAATACGCTTAATTCCGTGATGTACAGTCCGGTGGATATCGTGACTTATTACGCCACTCCCTGGAAAGTGGTGATGGGCGCCGATACACCCGGCGAGCTTCTTGAGAACAACGATATAATACTGAATCTCAATCCCCCCTGCGAGATCGCCGATGCCGCGGAATGGGTTAAGCCCGGCAAGATAATGCGCGAGACCACCATCAGCACCGGGGGAGCGTTCAAGACGATCGACTTCTGCGCGGAGCACAATATCCCTTACATGCTTTTCGACTGGCTATGGTACCTTCCCTGCACCTCGCACGACGGCGACGCCACGAAGGTGGTGGATAAGCTCGACATGCCGAAAGTGGTGGAATACGCCAACTCGAAAGGCGTGGGAATCTGGCTCTACGTGAACCAGCATGCCCTGGTGAAGCAGCAGCGTGAACTGCTTCCTCTGCTTAAAGAATGGGGCATAAAGGGAGTCAAGAGCGGGTTTGTGCAGTATGCTTCACATCGTTGGGCTACATGGCTTCATGATCTTGTGCGCGATGCCGCCCGCAACCATCTGCTGATGAATATCCATGATGAATTCCGGCCCTCCGGCTTCTCGCGCACCTATCCCAACCTTCTGACGCAGGAGGGAATCTGCGGCAATGAAGAATGGCCCGACGCCACCCACAATGTTACGCTTCCTTTCACAAGGATGATCAACGGAGCGGCCGATTATACAATCTGCTATTTCGACAAGCGGCTTCGCAACACCCACGCTCATCAGTTGGCGGCCTCGGTGGTTTTCTACAGCCCGTTGCAGACCATTTTCTGGTATGACAAGCCCGACCACTACAATGGCGAGCCCGAGATAGAATGGTTCGAGAATCTTGAAACCGTGTTCGATGATACGAAAGTGCTCGGAGGTTATCCGGGAGAATACGTGACTATAGCACGCAGGAAAGGAGACAGCTGGTGGATAGGCACTATGACCAACAACGAGCCGCGCAGAGAGGAAGTGAAACTCGACTTCCTCGATCCCGGCAAAAAATATGAAGCAAGAATATATACAGACGATCCCGGCGTGAAGACCGCCACGAAGGTGAAGTGCTCGCGCAAGAAGGTTAAAAGGGGCGACAGCCTGCGTTTCGACCTTCATGGCAGAGGGGGAGCGGCTGTGCAAATAGTTCCAGTTATCGACTGATTTATCATGAATAAGAAGTTTTTGATTTACGGAGGTATCGGGTGTGCGATACTGCTCATAGGCGCGGGCGCCGCCGCGATGGCAATAAAAGAGCCCGCGCTGGATCCTGACAGAGAGCTTGCGTATTGCGATGCGAAAGTGAAGCGCACGCTGAGCGAACTGAAAGATAAAGACGGCAATATCGACTACACGATGCAGCCCCGTAACATCGCCAAAGATTCCACGCGTTGGCATCTGCGCCCGGTATGCGCCGAGGAGTGGTGTTCGGGATTCTATCCCGGAGTGCTCTGGTACGACTATGAGCTGACCGGCGACAAAGAGGTGCTCCGGCATGCCCGCAAAAGCTCGGAAGAGGTGGGGAAGATAGTAGATAAGCCAGTGTTCGACCATGACCTCGGTTTCCTTGTGTATTGCAGCTTAGGCAACGGCTACCGTCTGACGAAGGATGCCTCCTACAAGCGGGTGCTTCTGAACGCCGCCGACTCGCTTGCCACACTTTATAATCCGAAAGTGGGCACGATTCTGGCTTGGCCCCGAAACATCGAGATGTTCGGGGGACACAACACCATCATGGACACGATGATGAACCTCGAGTTGCTTTTCTGGGCCTCGAAGAATGGCGGCAACCCGTGTCTGCATGATATAGCAGTGAAGCATGCAGAGACAACGATGAGACATCATTTCCGTCCCGACAATACATGCTATCATGTGGCGGTATATAATCAGGACACGGGAGAATTTATCCGCGGATGCACACATCAGGGATATTCCGATTCGAGCGTGTGGGCTCGCGGGCAGAGCTGGGCGGTGTATGGCTATACGGTGGTTTACCGCGAGACACGCGACAACCGTTTCCTCGATTTCGCCAAGAAAGTGACCGATGCATATCTGGCGCGTCTGCCGCAGGATCATGTTCCGTATTGGGACTTCGACGATCCCCGAATACCCAATGCACCGCGCGATGCTTCGGCGGCCTGTGTGGTAGCATCCGCTCTTTTCGAACTGAGCTGCTATGTGGATTCGGAAACATCGGCCCGCTATCTGGATGCGGCGAAGAAGATGCTGGCATCGCTTTCATCGGAGAACTACAAATCGGCCGATACCCGGTCATCCTTTCTCGATCATTCCACAGGACATCACCCGGCAGGATCGGAGATCGACGCTTCGATAGTCTATGCCGACTATTATTATATCGAGGCCCTTTCGAGGTTGAAACGCCTCAATGAGGGGCGACCGGTGGTGGATGCCGCCGAGCCGATGCAGGCCAGAGCCAAATGAACTGACTCCCTCGGAATTTGATATAAAATTTTTTGGCGTGAAATTAGGTATTCCGGCCTCGCGGCGCGGAATATAGAATGAAAGTTATTCATAAGGTAAAAGGTTAAGGTATAAGGAAGATATCGGGAGGCGAGAAGCACCCGGTGAGAACAAAGACAGGGCACGGGTGAGGAACCCGTGTTTCCCTGTTTTTTCAAAATGCATAAGATCGATAATAAAGAAATATAAACATATCAACAAAAAATGATAGACATGAAAAAAATCTACTCATTGGCGGTTGCGGCCGCACTTTTCGGAGCATCGCAGGCATCAGCCGCTACATTTCCGGTAGTATTCAACGGAACCGACAACACAGGCTGGACAGCCGGCGACAATGCCAAGGTTGAGAACGGACATCTTGCCGTTACTATGACAGAGAGCAACGGCAAATGGCGTCAGGACCTCAGCTATACAGCTGCCGACGAAGCCGCAGACTACACAGTAAATGCAGCTACGATGAAATTGCTCGCCATCAAATTCATCGGCGCCCGTCCTCAGGGGAACATGACATTGGAGATCCAATATCGCACGGATGACAACAAGACAGCCTGGATGAACACAAAGTGGAAAAACCGTCCCGACGGATCCATGATGACTACGGGCGGCAACAATGTGTATTATTATGATCTGACAAAGGATGAACTCTGGACAGGAGAGATCTCCATCAGCAAAATCAATTTCAAGATAGCCGACAACACTCAGGAACCTCATTCCTATACACTCGACTGGATCAACGTATTCGCATCGAAAGAGGCAATCGAGGCCGACTGGAAGGATGACGGCGACAGCGATGCAGATGAGGCAAACGTAGCTGAGCAGCCCGTGATGATCGGTACCAAAGGTTATGCCACACTTGCCGATGCATGGGCCGCGGCAGCCGACGGCGACGTGATCCTTGTTAACGAAGACCAGACCATCAGCGGCAGCCGTCTGACAATCGGTGAGGCCAGTCTGACAGTGAAAGCCGGAAAAGAGGGCGTGAAGATTGTTCGCGCAGTTCCCGCCAATGCTCTGACATTCCTTGTTAACCAGAACAAGAATGTGACGTTTGAAGGACTTACATTCGACGGCAATAATACAGAGGCTACCGCCTGCTTCTTCGAGGCCAGCAATGGCGGCAAGATCGAATTCAAAGACTGCAAGGTGATGAACTTCACGACTACTAACGGTCAGGGTATTGTCTGTGCCAAGAACTCCGGCAAGGTATCTCTCGCGGGTATCGAATTCGAGAACAACACCGTGAATGAAGGTCGTGGCGAAGTTTTCGTCGGATCTAACGGAAGCGCCATCTCCGGTAACAACAAAGTGAGCATCTATCTTGAGAAGCAGCTTTCGATAGCAGCCGGTGAGCTTACGAACACCGAGGCCGTGACACTCTATGTAGACGCAGACCGCGCACTTATGCAGACCGTAACTGTTACCGAAGGAGAGGGTGATTCGGCGACTGAGAAAGAGGTAGAGCAGAAATCGATACTTGTATCGAACTGCAAGGACGCCGCAAAGTTTAAGGTAGCCACAGCCGGTTTCGCGCTTGAGGCTGATGAGGCACTGAACGCACTTGTACTCGTGAAAGGTTCTGCAGTAGCCGAGATCGAGGGAGTAGATGAGAACGCACCTGTAGAATACTACAATCTTCAGGGCATGAAAGTGAGCGGCGAGCTGACCCCCGGCATCTACGTTCGCCGTCAGGGCACTAAAGCCGTAAAAGTTCTCGTGAAATAAGCAAATTCACAATAGATGAGGGATGCCTGACCGCATCCCTCATCACCAATTTTCAACAATAACAACTTAAAATCATGAACATGAAAAAAATCTGCTCATTGGCGGTTGCTGCCGCACTTTTCGGAATTGCTCAGGCTTCTGCTGCCACATTCCCGGTAGTATTCAACGGGACAGACAACGCAGGCTGGGCTGCCGGCGACAATGCCAAGATTGAGAACGGACACCTTGCCGTTACAATGACCGAGAACAACGGCAAATGGCGTCAGGACCTTGGCTTTGCTGCAGCCGATGCAACCGCTGACTACACAGTGAATGCCGGCACAATGAAACTGCTCGCTGTGAAATTCATCGGCGCTCGTCCTCAGGGCAATATGACTCTCGAGATCCAGTACCGCACAAATGATAATCAGCAAGCCTGGATGAATACAAAATGGAAAAACAGTCCCGATGGAACTGTGATGACTACAGGCGGCAATAGCATCTATTATTACAATCTGACAAAGGATGAACTCTGGACAGGTGAGATCTCCATATGCAAAATCAATTTCAAGATAGCTGACAATACTCAGGACCCTCATTCCTATACACTCGACTGGATCAACGTGTTCGCATCGAAAGAGGCAATCGAGGCCGATTGGAAGGATGACGGCGACAGCGATGCAGACGAGGCAACCGCAGTTGAACAGCCCGTTATGATCGGCGCTAAAGGTTATGCAACACTTAAGGATGCCATAGATGAAGCTGTTGACGATGATGTGATTCTCGTAAATGAGAATCAGAATCTTCCTTCTGCACGTGTAACGATAAATAAGGCTTTAACTATAAAAGGTAATAAAGACGGAATAGTAGTAAAGAACGGGTTTAATAATCAGGCCTATATTATCACCGGAAAGGCCGTAACGATGGAGAACCTTACACTTGACGGAGACAATAAAGCGGCTATTAATTATATATCAGTTGAAGGTAATGGAAAATTGACCTTAAATAATATTAAGATTCAGAACTATACCTTCAACAATAGCAATTCCAACAAACTGATTCATGTTAAAGGTGGTAGTTTAATTAATCTGAATGGTGTGAAAGTTGAGAATGTAAATGGCCCGGAGGGTGTCGGTATGGTTAATATCAACAATGAGGGTTGCACAATCAATGGCGACAACAACATTTCCATCCATCTTAATGGTTCTTATACTCTCACCGTACCGGATGGTGGCGCTCTGACAGGCGGACCGGTGAATGTTTATGTTACCGACCATGCTATCGATGCTCCCGTTATCAAAGGATGTACAGATCCCAATGCTTTCAATCTGATGAAGACAGGCAACAAGCTTGTTGCAAAAGACGGTAACCTCATACTTGCTGCTTCCGAGAACTCGGCTGTCAACGAGATTGAGGGTGTTGACGAGAATGCACCGGTTGAGTATTACAACCTTCAGGGCATGAAGGTGAACGGTGAGCTGACTCCCGGCATCTACGTACGTCGTCAGGGCGGCAAGACCGTGAAGGTGCTCGTGAAATAATCTGACAATAACTTATCAGGAATGAATCGGGGCCAGTCGGCTCCATAGCAACATCGCGGGACAAGATCCGGAAGGATTTTGTCCCGCGATTGGTTATAACGGGCGGTGAATGCGTATTAATAAGTGTGAAGTGCTGTCGCACCGCGACTGCACTTCATCGATTCTAAAATTTATATAAAACATAGAAGAATAAAAAGACAATTAATATGAAGAAACTTCAGAAATCGAGTTTAAAAAGGTTGAGTTTGAGAGGGCTTGCCGCGACGGCAGTGATTGCAGGCGCGGGATTGTGGGCGTTGCCGGGGATGGCACGGACGTTTGTGCATCCGGGGCTGTCGTATACTGATGCGGATTTCACTCGGATGCGCGCGATGATCGCCTCGGGGAAACAGCCCTATGTCAAGACATTTGAAGCATTGAAAGCATCCGGCTATTCTAATCCGGGTCAGGGCGTTCCCGAGAGGGGAAGCCAGATTAAGGAGGGGGCGTTCAACAATATGGTTGGCATTGACGGGCGCAAGGCGCATGACCTTGCGCTTCTGTGGAAGCTGACGGATGACACACGCTATGCCGATAAGGCCGTGGAGTTTCTGAATGCCAATTCCTATTATACGAATACGAGCGCACGAGGCACCGGACCCCTCGACAACGGCAAGGTATATCTGCTGATAGAGGCGGCCGAGATGCTCAGGGATTATGCCGGATGGAAAGCGGAAGATCAGCAGCGCTTCAAGGATATGCTGGTATATCCGGGATACTCTTCGGCAGAAAACCAATATGATCTCCATGCAAATAGCGACGACGCGCAGAACGGGATAACGTTTTATTGGAATATCTTCAATTTCGATGCATCCCGATTCGGGAATCAGGGTCTTTTTGCCGCAAGGGCTATGATGGCAATGGGCGTCTATCTCGACAATGAGAAGATCTATGACCGCGCATTGCGCTATCTGCGCGGACTTCCGCATCGGGAGGATGATCTTCCTTATGTGGCCGGTCCTCCGAGAACATCGGAAAACCCATACGCGCTCGATGAGACAGCTCCCGAAGCGGGCGATAAGACTACGACTTTCATGCTGGGATATAGTCTTCAGGGACGCGACAATAGCATTGAGGATTATGGCTATGACGAACAATTGAGATATTATATCTATAAGAACGGCCAGTCGCAGGAGGCATGTCGCGATCAGGACCATGCGATGGTAGGTGTGGGCCTATTGGCGGATGTGGCGGAGATCGCATGGAATCAGGGTGATGATTTCTATGGAGATCTTGATAACCGCATATTAAAAGGGATGGAATGGTCATTCCGTTATAACCTGAGTTTTATAGAGACACCGGGCTCGGCGTGGGAGCCGTCGCAGTTTACGACCGACGAGGATGAGGCCTCTTTCGAGAACGGTGCGTTCCTGCGGGTAAGGAGCCGGAGCGGTCGCTGGGAATCGAAGCTGCCGTCGACCAAAGGGCGCGGGGATTCATTCGGAGCAGGCGGCAACCGCGAGCAGGCTTTGGCCCATTATATGGTAAGAGCGGGAGAAAAGACCAGAGCATTGGAGAATCCTGAAAGTTACCGCTGGCTTAAGGCATATCGCGATTATATGATGGATAAATTCGGCTATGAGAGCTATGGCAAGGATACGGGCCATGCTTATGAGTGGAAAGGCTGGGGTTCGCTGACCAAGCGTCTGGATCCGATAGAGGATAGCGTGGAGACAGGCGTGGAGGAGGCTTCGGTGATCGAGCCGGTTGCGGAAGCGGATGAGTATATCTCGCTTCAGGGGATAAGGATAAAGGAGCCGACGGCGCCGGGGATATATCTGAGGAAGAAAAATGGGAAAATGGAAAAAGTTGCTTTTTAAAGCAACTTTTTCTAATTTTGAATTTTGAATTAGGGCGAACTAAAGTTCGCTCACGCGACGGAAATGAAGAAGCTTTATTATTCGGTATTGGCCGGGATGGCGATCGGGATTGCGGCCATCTGCAATCTGGTTTCGGGTGGAATTATAGGCGCGGCGCTTTTCGCGTTCGCGCTTTCGGCAATCGTATGTTGCAAGTGGACGCTCTTCACTGGCAGGGCCGGATTTGCGGCTGGACGCGGTGAGTTTCTCGAACTGGCTCTAATACTTTTTTATAATGCCATTGGAGTGGCATTGGCCGTGGTATTGTCGGATTCGATAGGCGCTCTGGAGGTAAATGCGGAGAGGATCGTGGCTTTGCGCAGGGCTGCCGGGCTACGGGTGCTTCTGCCGTCGGTGCTAACGGGTGTGATAATGACTGTGAGCGTGAAATGTGCGCGCGGAGGCCAGTGGCTTCCGCTGTTGTTGGGAATACCGACCTTCGTGATGTGCGGCTTTCCACACTGTGTGGCCGATATTGCATATTATTGCGTGGCTCGGGATATGCCGTGGGGCGTATGGCTGATGTCGGTGGCCGGAAATTTCGTGGGCTGCAATCTGCCGACGTTGCTGCGTTTCGGCAAGGGAGAACCGGAGAACGCGTGAGTCTTTTCTATTCTCAGAGTATTTTATTTCAAAGACATATTGTAGCGGTTGGGCCCGGGCTTTAGGCTTCGGGCCTTTCCTTTATATATACCCGCATTCAGGAATAAGACTCTGAGGAATCGGGAAAATGAGGCTCGGCTTCCGCCTCACCACAGTAAGAAAGAGGAGCGAGGGGAGGTACAGTTTTAACAGATAAAGCTGTAAACGGGGAGAAAAGTATCAATTTTGAGGCGCAGATTTATAAACCAGTTAATTATGAAGAGGAATAGAAAGATTGATACTATCATGGTGCACTGCACGGCGACACGGGCCGGTAGAGAGGTGAGCGTGGCCGAGCTTGATGCATGGCACAAGGCGCGCAATTTTGAACCATATACTGAGGTCAGATCCGGGAAGAGAGTGTATGCGGGTTATCATCTGCTGGTGCATCTCGACGGCTCTTACGAGCGGATTCGCCCCGATGAGGAGCGCGGACAGCACTGCACGCAGGCTGGTATGAACAGCCGCGCGGTGTCAGTCTGTTATGTCGGCGGCGTGGATAACAACAACAAGCCATGCGACACCCGCACCGAAGCGCAGAAGCTGACGCTCGTCACTTTGCTGAAGACACTGAGGGCCAAATATCGGGACGCGCAGATTGTCGGCCACCGCGACTACGCGCCGAAGGCGTGTCCGAGCTTCGATGCGAAAATGGAGTATGGGGAGATATGAAAGAATACTGCAAGGTATGGATAGAGAGAGGTTCTTGGGGTGCGTAGTCGTGCTGATTGTGGTGTTGCTTTCGGGAGGTTGCACGAGGAAGGTGTATGTTCCGGTGGAGTCTGCCGTGATGCGGAAGGATACGGTTTATTCGGTGAAAGTCCTCTTGGATTCAGTGATTCAGCATGATTCCGTGGCAGTGGTTCAACGGGGCGATACGGTGTATTATTCAAGATATCGGGATCGCGTTCGCGTGAAGGAGCGTACCGACACACTTTATCAAGCCACAACGGATTCCATAGACCGCCCGGTGCCTTATCCGGTGGAGCGGGAGCTGACAAGATGGGAGCAGGTGAAGATGGATGCCGGGGGATTCGCGTTCTCGCTCCTCGCTGCTGTTGCCGTGATGGGGCTGATAGCTTTAATTATTTGGTTAATCATAATCAGGAGGAGGAAGTGAGATGGAATTCGATTGGATACACTTTTTGCAGGTATTGGGGGGCGTGTTGCTCGGCACGGGTGTGGGAGTGTTCACAGTAAAGGCTACCATCCGCAAGAGCAATGCGGAGGCGGACAAAGCCGAGCATGAGGCGAATAAGGCGGGGAATGACCGGCTGATTCAGATGATAGATCATCAGCAAAAGTCGCTTGACCGTTATCTTGAGATTGAGAAAGATAATGCTGACCGCATTGCTGAATTGAATAAGGCGATCAACGAGAAAACTGAGCAGATACGCAGGCTGACGGAACAGGTAATTGCCTCCGAGCATGGTTGCAATGCCGATAAGGATGAGATAACGCGACTGACGGCAGAGGCGGCGGAGTTGCGTGTGCTTGTGGAGCATTATCGGATGTGGCATTGTCAGAACGGCGACTGCGAGAGCCGCGTTCCGCCGAACAAGAAGATGCGCGGTATGAAATATTCTTTGCCGAAGTCGGGGAAATAAAGCTGTGCGAGCGCGTCGCCACGGATGAGAGGAGGCTCGGCTACCGCCTCACCACCATAAAAAAGAACTGAGGATCAGTGGCCTAAGTCTATGATCCTCAGTTCTTTATAATTTGTGGAGCATACGAGACTCGAACTCGTCACCTTATGACTGCCAGTCATACGCTCTAGCCAGATGAGCTAATGCCCCGGATTCTGATGCAAAGGTAAGAATATTTTTTGGATTTGCAAAAATATTTGGAATTTTATATGTATGGGATAAGACTAATGGGTCTAATGGGTCTAATGGGGCCAATGGGGCCAATGGGGATGGGCTACCGCTTTATTTGAAAGTGTCGGGGAGGTCGTTTTCGTAGAGGACGGTGTCGCCAGCGGCGAGGAGGGTGGCGAGGAGTTTCTGGGCGTCGTTGAAGGTGTCGACGAGGTGGGTTTTGTCGGCGGGGAAGCCTGCGGCTGATATGCCTTCGGCGATGGCGTCGCGGTTGTAGCGTCCTACGACTATGGCGATGTCGACGTTTTCGCCGATGTGACGGCCGAGGTCGCGGTTGAGGTTGTATTGCTCGTCGCCGAGTTCGATCATTCCGGGAGTGACGATGATGCGTTTGCCGGTTTCGTTGAAGTGGGAGAGGACGTCGACGGCCATGCGCGATCCGGCGGGGTTGGAGTTGAAGGCGTCGTCGATGATGGTGACGCCGCCGGGGGTTCGGCGGATGCTGAGGCGGTGTTCCACCTGTCCGATGGATGCCACGGAATAGCGGATTGTTTCCGGTTCGACGCCGAGGGCGAGGGCTATGCATACTGCGGCGAGAATGTCGGAGACGTTGCATTCGCCGAGAAGTTTCGTTTCGAGGGGGAGAGTGAATCCATCGGGCCCTTCGACGGTGAAGCGGGTGCCCTGCGGGGTGTAATGAATATCTACGGCGCGATAGTCGGCCCCTTCGGGATTGGTGACGGCATAGCGGATAGCCTTGACGTTATCGACAGGGCGGTTTGCGCAGTATTCGAAATCGTTGTTGATTACGGCAAGACCGTCGGCAGGAAGGGCGTCGATGAGCTCGAATTTGGTGGATTGAACGTTTTCAATCGTCTTGAAGGATTCGAGGTGCATGGGACCGACGGCGGTGACGATGCCCATTTCGGGATGTACTATATTGCATATCTCCTTGACGTCTCCTTTCTGTTTGGCGCCCATCTCGCAGATGAATATCTCGTTGTAGGGTTTCATATGCTCACGGATTGTTCGGACCACCCCCATTGGGGTATTGAAAGATCCGGGGGTCATGAGGGTGTCGAATTTTTCGGAGAGGATATGGTGGAGATAGTGTTTGGTGCTTGTTTTGCCATAGGAGCCGGTGATGCCCACGATGCGGAGGCCCGGCATTGAGCGGAGAATCCTCTTGGCATCGGCGATGTATCGCTGCTGAATCATCTTCTCGATCGGCATGAGAAGGATGTCGGCAATAATGAGGAGGAGCCATGAGAGGAAAGAGATGAGCATCATGATACCGGCAACGATAGAGATTCCCGAGTAGCCGCTACCGGTATAGATTCCGGAAGGCTTGATGCATATAGCGGCTGAGAGCGAAGCACCGAGGGCAAGTGCGGCGGTGAGCGCATAGAGACGCCATACGCGCTTGGTGAAAACGAGCGGCTTCTTATATTTTCTGCGGAGAATGAGACCTGTTTTGACAATAGCAACAACTGCGACGATGAATGTATCGGCCGGGGCGGGAAGGAGGACAGAGAAAAGCAGTAGGATGCATGCGATGTCGATAAGCCGCCATGCCGAAGCGATGTTGGGGCGGAGCCATTTCCAGTAGCGGTTCAGTCTATAGGAATTCTGCTGGAACATCTGAATATCGAATTTGAAATTCAGAACCATGTAGATGGCGATGACGCAGTATGCGAGAATAACGAAGGGTGTCATATTCAGGGTTGTTGGATGAACTGATTTATTTTAAGAGGAAAGAGGAGATTACGGCTTTGAAGCCACGGGGGTTGTCGAGGAAAGAATAATGGCCGCATCCGGGGAAGGCCACGAGGCCGGCATCGGGGATGAGTTTTTCCATCGTGCGGGCATCTGAGAGGGGTGTGGCCGTGTCTTCCTCACCCCAGATGAGGAGAGTGGAGGCCTTTATCGAGGGCATGACAGAACGGAGGTCTTCATTGACGCAGCGGCTCATGACGGCCCGCATCATGGGGGATGAATTGCGATAGTCGGCCGAACCGGCTTTGCCTCTCCATGCCTCGATTATTTCCGAGGCCTTCTTTTTCCCGAGGAGTATCGGCAGGATTTTTTTTGCGGTTTTGAAAGAATAGACCTTGAGGTAATATTTCATCGGACGGGAGGGTTTGATTCCCGCGGCGTCTACGAGCACCACGCGGCTTATCGGATTTCGGGAAGAGAGGAGAATCGAGATCCTTCCGCCGAATGAATGGCCGATGAGCACCGGGTCGTGCAAGCCGGCGAGGTTGATGAACTTCTCCATGAAAGAGGTGAAATCCTCCACGCCCCAGGGAGTCGGCGGCTCGGAGCTGAGGCCGTGTCCCGGAAGGTCGACATTATAAACCCTCATGCGCGTTTCGAGAATGGCGGCGATGCTGCGCACGGTGGAGTGATTGCATCCCCAGCCGTGCATAAGAAGCACATCGGGAGCGCCTTCGGGTCCGGTGACTTCATAATGGAGTGTCAAGCCGTCGATTTCAATATCCTTTTCCATTGCGATAAGTCAGAAGTCAGAGTTATGAGGGGGAGGGAAATGCAAAATTACAATTTTTTTGGGAGGAAACATCAAAGAGCGGGTTTTCTTTGAGGTTTTTCTTTGAGGAGGGATGCCCGCTTGCGGATTATCGAGGGTAGCTGCAAGGCGAGGCCGAGGCCTCTGACAAGCAGGAAGAGGAGGAACGCGCACCAGAGGGCGCGGTTTTCCGTCACGGGATCTACGCCGAACAGGAGGCCCGGCACTGCGGCACAGATTATAGCGAAGAAAGCCGTCATAGCAGCGAGGGTTGTGAAGAACATGCGCCGGGTGGCGGTGAGGCCGATGAAGAATCCGTCGAAGATGAATGCCCATACGGCCACCGGAGGAAGGAGGATGATGAATATATTGAAAGTCGAGACGCCCCGGCGGACTTCAGGGACATCGGTGAGGAGACTGACGATGAGGCTCGAAGAGAGTAGATAGATGATGAAAAATATCAGCGCCATGGCCGCCGACCATATCAGCAATCTGCGGACGGCACGGCGCAGGCCGGACGTGTCGCCGGCGCCGGCACTTCGGCCGCAGATAGCTTCGGCTGCGAAAGAGAAGCCATCCATAAAATAGGAGAAGAAGATGAAGAACTGGAGCATGACCGCGTTTACTGCAAGTGTAAGCGACCCCATGCGGGCTCCGAAAGAGGTGATAGCTAAGGAGACGCCCATGATGCAGGCCGAGCGGAGGAAGAGGTCGCCGCTGACTCGAAAGAAACGGCGGAAGCCCGAGCCGCCCACAAGTTGCCGGAACCGCGGACGGCCAACCGACTTATTCCGGCTGAACCTTCGCAACAAAACGAGCGCGAGCAGAAGTCCGGCCCAGTTGGCGCAGAGGGTGCCGATCGCCACGCCCTTGAATCCGGCGCCGAGCGGGAACACTGCGAGAATGCTTCCGACAACGTTAAGAAGGTTCATGAATATGGATATAGCCATAGGCCGCACAGTGTCCTGCATGCCGATGAACCAACCGTTGATGGAGAGCGTGACGAGCAAAGGCGGGATGCCCCAGACGCAGATGTTGAAATATAAGGATGCGAGGGGTGCGACATCGTGCCCCGGAGAGATGATGCCAAGAAACAAAGAGAGCAGAGGGCTGCGGAAGCAGAGGATTAGAAGGCCGATCAGGGTTGCCAGCGAAACCGAGCGCCAGAGGATAAGGGAGACGGCGCCCGGGGCGCGACTACCGAGTGCATCGGCAGTGAGACCGGTGGTGGCCATGCGGAGGAAGCCGCATATCCAGAGGATAACGTTGAAGACCGTGCCTCCGGCGGCCACGGCCGCGAGAAAGGTTCCGCTGCCGAGATGTCCGGTGATGGCCGTGTCGCACAGTCCGAGGAGGGGGACAGTGATATTGCTCGCGATGGCAGGGAGGGCGAGCATGAATATGCGGCGGTCGAGACTCGTGGATGCTTTCTCAATCATGAAGCAAAGTTAATAAAAAATCGGCAAGGGGAGCGGAGCGAAATTTGCAGTATTGAAAAGTTATCGTTAATTTTGTAAGAATTTGTATCGAAACGAGAGCTAAAGATCGAATCGAGATACGAAAGAGACAGCAAGAAAGGAGAGAAATTATATGACCGGAAAATGGAACTACCAGCCCTTGACGCGTCAGCAGAGCGAGCAGGCCGATGAGCTTGCGGAGCATGTCGGCGGCAACCGCGCCGTGGCCGAGCTGCTGATACGCCGCGGAGTGACGTCGGCGGCTGGTGCCGACAGTTTCTTCTCTCCAGCGATTTCGCATCTTCACGATCCGTTTCTGATGCCCGACATGGACAAAGCCGTGAACCGGCTTAACAAAGCCATGGGAGCGAAAGAACGGATAATGATCTATGGCGATTATGACGTGGACGGCACCACGGCAGTGGCGCTTGTCTACAAATATCTTCAGAACTACTACTCCAACGTGGAGTATTACATACCGACCCGATATGAGGAGGGCTACGGCATATCGCTTAAGAGCATCGATTATGCGGCCGAGAACGGCGTTAAGCTGATAATCGTGCTTGATTGCGGCATCAAGGCCATTGACGAGATAGCGTATGCCAAGAAGAAGGGGATAGATTTCATCATCTGCGACCATCACGTGCCCGACGAGCAGTTGCCCGAGGCCGTGGCGATATTGAATCCGAAGATGCCCGGTTCTACCTATCCCTGCCCCTATCTGAGCGGTTGCGGCGTAGGCTTCAAGTTCATGCAGGCGTTTGCGATGAGCAACGGACTGACGAATCATAACGAGCTGGAATCACTGCTGGATCTTGTAGCAGTGAGCATAGCTGCCGATATCGTTCCGATCGTAGGTGAGAACAGGGTCATGGCTTATCACGGCCTAAGACGGCTCAACTCGAATCCCAATCTCGGACTGCGCAGCATAATTCGTCTTTGCAAGCTCACCAACAAAGATATCACCATCAGCGACGTGATTTTCAAAATCGGGCCGCGCATCAACGCTTCAGGCAGGATGCAGAGCGGAATTGAGGCTGTGGATCTTCTTGTATGCCGCGATCTTCACGACGCCTACGAGAAAGGGAAAGATATAGACCAATACAACAAAGATCGCAAAGAGCTTGACAAGAGAATAACTGAAGAGGCCAACCTGCTGATTGAGAACAATGTGGAGATCGTGCAGGGGAAGCGTTCGATAGTGATTTATAATAAGGACTGGCATAAGGGGATCATTGGTATCGTGGCCTCGCGATTGACGGAGCTCTATTACAAGCCATCGGTGGTGCTGACCTATTCCAACGGCATGGCCACAGGGTCATCGCGCTCGGTGCAGGGTTTCGATATCTATTCCGCTGTGAATTCCGCCCGCGATCTTCTGGAAAACTTCGGAGGTCACACGTATGCCGTGGGTCTTTCGATGAAGGAGGAGAACATAGCTGAATTCAGCCGGCGGTTTGAGGAATATGTCGCGGCCAATATCCAGCCCAATCAGCTTTCTCCTCATCTTGACATCGATGCCCAGATTGAATTTGCTGACATCACGCCTGAGCTTGTGAGCTATCTCAAGAAATTCAATCCCTACGGGCCGGGCAACCAGAAGCCAGTGTTCTGTTCGCGCAACGTATTCGATTTCGGCACGAGCAAGCTTGTGGGTAAAAATATGGAGCATATAAAGCTCGAGCTCGAAGACAACAGCACGAGTCATGTTATCAATGCGATAGCCTTCAACATGTCGCAATATTTCGAGCATATCCATTCGCACAAGCCCGTAGATATCTGCTACACCATAGAGCAGACCAAACGCTCGAACAATCCTGATTCGATACAGCTGATGATCAAGGATATCCGTCCCTCGGTCAATTCATGACGATTCGGAACTGCTGCAATTTTTTTGATTCCATAAACTTTTCGATTCCAAAAGATTATCCAATGGGAGAGATACATGATATTCTCAAACGTCACTGGGGGTATGAAAGTTTCCGCCCCCTGCAGGAGGATATCATACGCTCGGTGATGTCGGGGCGCGACACACTCGGCCTTATGCCGACCGGAGGCGGAAAATCGATAACCTTCCAGGTTCCGGCCATAGCTATGCCCGGGACGGCGATTGTGGTTACGCCGCTGATCTCGCTGATGAAAGACCAGACCGACAATCTTAAGCGGAGGAGGGTGAAAGCAGTGTATTATCATTCGGGGATGTCGGCGCGCGAAGTGAGGCTTACGCGCGAGAAACTGATGAACGGCGGCGCGAAGCTCCTTTATGTATCGCCCGAACGTCTGCGCAATGTGCGGTTCCTTCAGGAGTTGCGTTTTCTTGAGGTGAGCATGATTGTGGTGGACGAAGCCCACTGTATCTCCCAATGGGGCTATGATTTCCGCCCTTCGTATCTGGAGATAGCCAAACTGCGGAAGATGTTTCCGCATGCTCCCGTGCTTGCGTTGACTGCAACGGCCACGCCGATAGTGGAGCAGGATATAGTGGCGAATCTCGGCATGAAGGGGGAGGTCAGGTTCAGGATGAGCTTCAGCCGCAGCAATCTGAATTATATTGTCAGGGGTGCGGAGACGAAGATACATGAAGTTTTCCATATACTGAGCCGCACGCAGGGGGCGGCAATCGTCTACGTCAGGAGCCGGCGTCGCACCCGCGAAATTTCCGATTTCTTAGAATCAGGAGGAATCAGCGCGACATTTTATCATGCCGGTCTTGACTTCGATATAAAAGAGGAGCGGCAGAACCGCTGGCAGCGGGGGGCGGTGAGAGTGATGGTTGCCACCAACGCCTTCGGCATGGGAATAGACAAGCCGGATGTGCGCGTGGTGATACACTACGACATGCCGCCGTCGCTCGAAGAATATTATCAGGAGGCCGGGCGCGCAGGGCGCGACGGGAAGATATCCTACGCCGTGCTGCTCACCTCAAAGCGGGATGCGGCGACACTGCGGAGGCGCGTAACCGAGAACTTTCCACCGCGTGATGATATAAAACTGCTCTACGACAAGGTTTGCGATTATCTGCATGTGGCTCCCGAAGAGGGGTATGAGCGGTTATATGAGTTCGACCCCGACCGCTTTTGCGAAATTTTCGGGTATCAGCGGCGGATGTGTCTGGCGTCGCTTCACCTGTTGGGACAGGCAGGCTATATGGAATATATAGAGGAGGCCGAGCGGCGATCGCGGGTGATGATACTCGTGCAGCGGGAGGAACTCTACAACTTAGGCGCGGTGTCGTCCGGGGCCGATGCAACATTGCGCGGTATATTGCGTCTTTATCCCGGTCTCTTTTCAGATTATATATATATCGATGAGCGGAAGATAGCTGCGGAGGCCGGTCTCGACGAGAGAGGGGTCTATGAGGCATTGCTTGAGCTTGGGCGGAAGAAGACACTGAGCTACGTGCCCCGCTCGCGCACACCTTATATATACTTCCCGACATCGCGCGAGGAGCGGCGTTATCTGATGATCGGCAAGAGAATCTATGAAGAGCGAAAAGATGCACTTTCACGCCGCACGGAAGCTATGATAGATTATGCTTATAAAGATAAGGAATGCCGCGAGAAACGGATGCTTGCCTATTTCGGAGAGACGACTGCGGACGATTGCGGCCGATGCGATGTATGCCGCAAGCGTAGAGCGCCCGGAAAGAGTAAGGATGAGGATGCGCTTCTGCGGATTGCGGATTATCTGAAGTCACGTCAGGAAGGAGCCGACGTGCGCATAATGGAACGGGATCTTAGGATACCTGCCACAAGGCTGTCGGCAATGCTGTCGCATCTTTGCGGCGATGGATTTGCCGAATTTCGCGAGAACCTCTATTTCTGGAGAGGAGAGGGAAGCTAGAGCAGAGGGTAATAAACGAAGAGGATTTGAAAGATGACAGGACTTGCGGACTGTAATAATTTTTTCGTATCGTGTGAGCGGTCGGTGGACCCGACGCTCGAAGGGAAACCTGTGGTGGTGCTGAGCAACAACGACGGATGCGTGATAGCGCGCAGCAACGAGGCCAAGCGAATGGGAATCAAGATGGGTCAGCCGACGTTTGAGATACGCGAGCTGATAGAATCGGGGCGTGTGATCGCTTATTCGGGCAATCATCTGCTTTATCGTGAAAAGAGCATGCGGGTTCACGATATATTCCGGCGTTATGTTCCCGCGACGCTCGACTACTCGGTGGATGAGTCGTTTCTGGATCTGAGCGGTATTCCTGAATATGCCATTCCTGAGATCGGAGAGGAGATAAGGCGTGTATGCATGGTGGAGGAGAGGATACCAGTGACTATAGGTTTCGCGCCTACAAAGACGCTTGCGAAGATAGCTACTGAAGTGGGAAAGAAGCAGGGAAAGGGAGTTGTGATGATTCCGAGGGCCGAAGAGTTCGAGCCGTATATGGAAAAGATGGGGATCGGCGAACTGTGGGGCGTAGGCCGCAGGCTTTCGAAGCGGCTTTATATAGCCGGGGTATATACGATAGGTGATTTTGCCCGGCGGGAGCCGGTATGGGTTAGAAGCACGTTGGGCGTATTGGGAGAGAAGAGCTGGCGGGAACTTCACGGGGAGTCGTGCATCGAGCTGGAACATCTCGGGCGGAAGATTCAGGATTCGATAAGCGAGACGCGCACGTTTCCCGAAGATATAGATGATTTCGACTGGCTTCGTTCGCGAGTGGCGATATATGCGGCTCATGTGGCGAAGCGGCTTCGGCGGATGAATGCGGAGTGCGGCGAGATCAGCGTGTTTCTGCATACCAACCGGTTTCATACGGAGCGTGGAAGATATGCTCCCGAGGCGAGGATGGAATTGGAAGTTCCGACTGATGATTCATCGGAGATAGTGAAGGCGGCAGTGGCGTGTCTGGAGAATATCTATGATTCTCGGTTCAAGTATAAACGGGGCGGAGTGACTCTGATGAAAATCATTCCGCGGCGTTCGCTCACGCCTTCGCTGTTCGAGGACATAGAGAGCGGCCACAGGCGTCAGCGGAGGTCGCGCAGCCTGATGGCGGCGCTCGACAGTCTGAACACCGGGGCCGGGCCGGAGGTAGTGAAGCTGGCTTCGCAGATCACGGGAGGGATTGCGGGGTATAATGATGGGTATTCTTCGTCGTTCGGTCCACCCAAAGTATAAGCCAAGCGGCTTGTGATAATGGCCGATCTGCGGCGTTGCTATCGGCATTCGGGCTCGGTCATGTACTTTAGTACACTCCCTTCGCCCACAGCCTCAGCGCCTTGCATCTCAACCATTCTGACAAGCCGCTTTTAGAGAGGGTGACAATGGCCGATCTGCGGAAACATTTTTATGAAATTTATGAACAGTCGGACGGGATTTCGGGAAAAATTATTAAATTAGCGGGGAGTTTTATCAACTATATCTACAAAATCTGAAATACAAAATATGAAAAAATATAAGATTGCGGTGGGCGCCATATTGCTGGCCGGAACTTCGATGACTTTCAGTTCATGTATAGGGAGTTTTGCGATGACGAATAAGGTGTTGTCGTGGAATAAGCAGGTAGGCAATAAATTCGTGAATGAGCTCGTGTTCTTCGCGTTCTGGATTCTGCCTGTTTATGAAGTGACAAGTATCGCGGATCTTCTGGTGATCAATACGATAGAGTTCTGGAGCGGTAACAATCCGATGTCGGCTTCGACGAAGGCCGTGGATACGGATCACGGCCGCTATCTGATAGATTGCGACGGAAAGGGTTATACCATCACATATCAGCCTACCGGCGAGAAGACCCGATTGGAATTCATCGAGGAAAGCCGTACATGGGCATTCGAGACGGGCGAAGGGGAACTTATACCTTTTATGACGTTTATCGACGACACACATGTGAAGATGGTGAAACCCGACGGAGATTTCCAGTTGGTGGAGCTTTCGGAGCAGGGGCTGATGGCTTATGCCGAGGCAACCGGATCGGCATCTATGGCAAAGCGCTGAGAAAAAAATTGCGACATGATGAATCAAACCGGCGTCCGGAATTGTTAATATAAATGAAGCGCGCCGGGAGAGGATTATGGCCCGGCCGCAAATAAGGCCGCGTAAAGCGGATGAATTGTAGAATAAACTTAATATTTTAGTTATGAAACCGTTACACGTAATTTTATCAGTGATTGGCGGAGCCGTAGCAGGCGCAGCCGTAGGTCTTCTTGTGGCACCGGAGAAAGGTGAAGATACTCGTTGCAGGATAGCCAAGCTTCTGAAAGATAAAGGAATAAAGCTGAAAAAAGACAAGATGGAAGAACTTGTCGACGAGATAGAGGACCAGATTGACAAACATATCTAATCAAGAAAAGATGAGAGCATTGACATTGATATCCGCTTTTGTGGGCGGAGCGATAGTGGGATGTGGCGCAGCGTTGCTTTTCGCTCCTGAAAAGGGAGCAGACGTAAGGGGCAAAATTTGCGACCTTCTCAGAAAGAAAGGCATCAGAATCAGCGATAAAGAGGTAGATGCCCTTGTAGCCGAGCTTGCCGGCCCCGAGAATTAATAGCATTCAGGGGAAAGCGCCCGAAAAGGCATAGAAACATAAGTGCGGATGTCGGGGTGAGCCTTGATATCCGCACTTATTCTATATAAGGAACAGATTCTAAACGGTATCCACAGGCCGGAGGGAGAAAACCGGCACTATATCCGACGTATGAAAGAGAAACTGACAGATGAGTTGAAAGATATATTCGTTCAGGGTAAAAACTGGATGAAACTTGAAGTTGAATACGCGAAGCTGACATTGGCAGAGAAGATGACAATGTTGTTTTCGGCGATGATAATTGGCGCCGTCTGTCTGTTGATGGGGATGGTTGTGCTGATACTTCTTGCGTTTGCACTTGTGGAGCTTTTCCGGCTCATGATGAGTCCCGCTCTCGCGTATCTGTCGTCGGCAGGAGTGATAGTGGTGCTTATCGTGCTTTTCTATCTATTCAGGAAGCCGTTGCTGTTGAACCCGATAGCACGATTCATCACGAGACTTTTCATCAGCAAACAATAACTTTAAAATTGCGCGGAGCTATGAGCAATGAGATAATGCAGACAACGCCGGTGCCTGAGGGCGAGATGAATGCGGAAAACGGATTCAAGGGTTATTCGATGGAGGATTTGCGCTATCAGCGTGCATTGATAGCGCTGCAGAAGGAATTCTGCAAATCGAAGATCATCCACAAGGCCGACAGGATACGGAAGAACGGTTTATTCGGGAATGATGGCAACGCATCGAAAGTGGCACGGCTTAGCGGCATAGCGGGCAAGTTATTGTCCGGGCTCAGTTATCTTGACTATGCGATGCTGGGGATGTCGCTGTTCGGATCAGGGCGCAAGATTTATAAGTTTTTTAAGGGAAAAAGATAGGCGTCCGGTTTTCTGAAAATCAATTAACGACTTTTTATCCATGAATGATTATAATGCAGTGCGAATAGAGGCAAGACCCTGCACGGTTGATATAACGGACCTTGCTGCCGCGTTTCTTGCCGATGCAGGTTTTGAAAGTTTCGAGCCTGATGAGAAGGGCCTGACGGCTTATATCAGGGCTGTGGATGATTCGGAGAAGACAGCCCGCGAGGCACTCGCCGATTTTCCGATTGATACGGAATTCTCGATAAGCTCAGAATTCATAAAGGGGGAGGATTGGAACAAAGAATGGGAAAAGAATTATTTCAAGCCCATTGTAATAGGGGATGAATGCGTGGTGCATTCCACCTTTCATAAGGATGTTCCCACTGCCCGCTATGATATAGTGATCGATCCGAAGATGGCATTCGGCACGGGGCATCATGACACAACATCGCAGATGATGAGGCTCATACTGACTCTCGATTTAGAGAGGAAGAGCGTGATCGACATGGGTACGGGCACAGGTATTCTTGCGATACTGGCTAAAATGCGGGGTGCCTCTGAAGTGACGGGTATCGAGATTGACGAGCCGGCCTACCGGAACGCATTGGAACATTCGGCATTGAACGGAGTGGATCTCAGATTGATACATGGCGATGCGTCTGCCTTGAAAGAAGTGCAACATAGCGACTATCTCTTTGCCAATATCAACCGCAATATCATCACCGGGGATGCCCTGCACTATGCAGAGGCGCTGAAACCGGAAGGGGAACTATTGCTTAGCGGTTTTTACGAGGATGATGTTCCGATAGTGGAGGAAGCGTTTTCGCGATATGGATTCCGCACGGAAGAGAAGCTCGTTTCAGAAGCCGGCTGGACCGCTATGCGGATGAGACGTCCGTAAAAATGCCTGAATTATTGTATGCTTAACATAATTTAATGTTAAAAACACTCCGGATGTTTGGTTCGGGCGCGATTTAATTATATATTTGCATTCCGAACGAAACCGAAAGACATTTATTTTACATCTGATTAATAGAAATTATAGAAACCAATAGCCTATCGAAACAACAATTACCCAAACCAACCAACATCATAAGTAATGTCAAATTTCCCAAGCATGACCGACGAGCAGTTGGTGAAGGCTTATGAGGCAGGCAGTAACGAAGCGTTCGATGTATTGCTCAGGCGTCATCAGGACAGAATCTTCAGCTATATTCTGCGGATTATAAAAAACGAGGACATAGCGAACGATATTTTCCAGGAAACATTTGTGAAGGCGATCCAGACCATCCGTCAGGGCCGCTACACCGAGAACGGCAAGTTTCCGGCATGGATATCGCGCATAGCCCATAATCTTATCATCGATTATTATCGTCAGGAAAAATCCGAGAACGTGCAATCATCGGATTTGACCGATGTCGACGTTCTGAACCGTAAGGAACTTTGCGAAGCCACGATTGAGGATGCGATCGTGACGGAGCAGATCCGCGACGACGTGAAATATCTGATCAAGGAGTTGCCCGCTCTCCAGCGAGAAGTACTCATAATGCGCTATTATCAGGGCTTGAGTTTCAAAGAGATAGCCGAGATAACCGGAGTAAGTATAAATACGGCTCTCGGAAGGATGCGCTATGCGATACTTAACCTGCGTAGGATAGCGAACGAAAAAGATATCATCCTTACAATCTGAGCTACAATAAAATCGGTAGGGGGAGCGTTATATAGGTGTTATTATTAAAACCTCGAATGCCTATGACTCACAACTCCTACCTCTATTCCATCGATGCATATGTACGTCCGGTCGGGAAAAGTGCGGCTCCAAGAAAATCCACTGTAAGCTTCATACGTCAGTTTGCAAGAGCTAATGTGGTGCTTGAGGGGGCTGTTGCCGGAGATATCTGCATCAATTAAAAAGTTATCAGAGAGCGCGTCGAACATTGAAGACGCGCTTTTTTCATGCCGTTTCACGGAACGGGATGGGTATTGTTGCGTGATTTTTTATCAGGAGCGCAGGGATTTTGAGAAAATTGCTTAACTTTGTAATCAATAACAGCAAACAAGTTTCCACATGGAAGAGATCATAAAGGAAGAGGGAGCAGCCGAGGATGGCGGACTCAATTTCATAGAGCAGGAGATAAAGGCCGATCTTGAGGCCGGTAAGAATGGCGGCCGCCTGAACACTCGTTTTCCGCCGGAGCCTAACGGCTATCTGCATATAGGCCATGCAAAGGCTTTTATCATGGATTTCGGAGCAGCCGAGAAGTTCGGAGGCACCTGTAATCTTCGCTTCGACGACACCAATCCTCAGAAGGAGGATACAGAATACGTAGAGGCCATCAAGGAAGATATCCATTGGCTCGGTTATGACTGGGAAGACCGGTTATACTATGCGAGCGATTATTTCCCTCAACTTTATGATCTTGCGGTAAGGTTGATCAAGGAAGGGAAAGCATATGTAGACGAGCAGACGAGCGAGCAGATAGCTTCGCAGAAGGGAACACCGACCACTCCCGGTACGGCAAGTCCCTATCGCGACCGTCCTATCGAGGAGAATCTCGAGCTTTTCGAGAAGATGAATGCCGGTGAATTCGAGGAAGGGAGCATGGTGCTCCGTGCCAAAATCGACATGGCGAGCGACAACATGCACTTCCGCGACCCGATCATGTACCGTATCATCAAGACTCCGCACTGGCGCACCGGCGACAAATGGAAGGTTTATCCGATGTATGATTTCGCGCATGGTCAGAGTGATTATTTCGAGGGCGTGACGCATTCGATATGCACCCTGGAGTTTGTGCCTCACCGTCCGCTGTATGAGTATTTCGTGAAAGAGCTTGCCGATGAGACATATTGCCCGCGACAGATAGAGTTCAACCGTCTGAACCTCACATATACCGTGATGAGTAAGCGCAAACTTCTCCAGCTCGTGAAGGAGGGTCTGGTGAATGGCTGGGACGACCCGCGTATGCCTACCTTGCGCGGATTGCGCCGCAGGGGGTATACGCCTTCGTCGATCAAGGATTTCATTAAGCGTATCGGCTATACCAAATATGAGGCTTTGAATCATATAGAGCTTCTCGAGCATTCGGTAAGAGAGGATCTCAACAAAACGGCTACGCGCGTAAGCGTGATCCAGAATCCCGTGAAGCTTATCCTTACGAATTATCCGAAAGGGAAAAGCGAGGTGATGGCGATGGACAATAATCCGGAGAACCCCGCCGAAGGTAGCCATGAGATGCCGTTCAGCCGCGAACTCTGGATAGAGCGCGAGGATTTCATGGAGAATCCGCCGAAGAAATTCTTCCGTCTTTCGCCCGACAAAGAGGTAAGGCTGAAAGGAGCCTATATCATCAAGTGCACGGGCGTCAAGAAGAATGATAACGGCGAGATCGAGGAGATTTATGCCACTTATGATCCAGACACGCGCAACGGGCTGCCGGGAAGCAACCGGAAGGTGAAGGGAACGCTGCATTGGGTATCGGCGCCTACAGCCACGGAAGCAGAGATACGCGACTACGACAGACTTTTCAGTGTTGAGAATCCTTCGGCCGAAGAGGGAGACTTCCGCGATCTGCTGAATCCGGATTCTCTGATTGTGCGCAGGAATGCTAAAATTGAGCCATGGCTTGCCGAGAGAATAAAAGCCGGCGACCACTATCAGTTCCAGCGTCTGGGTTATTACGTTGTGGATAAGGATTCGACTCCCGGACATCCGGTATTCAACAAGACGATTGGTCTTAAGGATACGTGGGCGAAGGAGATGAAGAAAGGCTGAAAGGCCGGAATAAGTTAAAATACGTTAAAACGCGGATTGTGAAGAGTAATAATCCGTGTTTTAATGTTATATTTGCAGTCCTTTCGGAGGAAAGGACCGCAAATACGGGGGTAACTGGCTTTGACAGCGTGTAGAAGCGGCAGGTAAGCATGCAGAGCTTTGGCGTTTAAGCTCTATAATAACAAAAGCGTCGACCTATAATTGGCGAAAATAACAATTACGCTCTCGCTGCGTAACCTGAAGTACAGTAGGGTTCCTTTATTCGCCTCAAAGTGAGGTGAACGAGACATCTCCCCATTGCCCGGTTCCGAGACGTTTGGACAAGGAGGTGCAGAGAAATTCGGAAATAGGGCAGTCGGAGTTCCGACGGCGGCCCGAAACAAAGGGACTAAGGTCAGAATTGGCTGTCGCGGGCCTGTTCTGACACGAAAAACAATCCGCAGACTAAGCATGTAGAAAGCTTGTTGAGTCCGCGTTTGGACGAGGGTTCAATCCCCTCTACCTCCACAATATATGTCTGATTATCAATAAATTATTGATAATCAGACATTCTGTTTTAATATGATGCAGCCCGGGAAGGGAGATAGTTGGTGCTTTCCCATGGAGAGATGGGTTAGATTTGCGGAGTTTTCCGGTTTGTGTGAGGTGGTTGAAATTTTGCATCCTAAATATACTATGAGTATATAAGGCTGAATTATTTTCAGCTCAATAGCTTGACGGTCGAAACTTATTTAGGCTTTTCGCTAAATTTGTTAACACTCATTTCTACAATTTTAAAGGATGATAATCAAAAGTAAATTGATACCGAAGGGGTTTTGCGTTAATCTGTTCGGAACGTTCTGGACCAGGGATACAGACTGGATCGATAAATATGTTATCAATCATGAGAAGATTCACACTGCCCAGCAGCGCGAATTGCTGTTTATCCCGTTTTATATATTCTATTTGATTGAATGGGGCATTAAGTGCTTTAAGTACAACAACTGGAAGGATGCATATCATAATATATCATTTGAAAGAGAAGCTTATAAGCATGGAAATGACCTTACATATCTGAAGAATAGAAAGCATTATTCCTGGATAAAATTTCTAACTCATAAGTAAGCTAAGTTTTGAAAGTATGATTTAACAATCGATTAAAAATGACACTACAGATAGAATTCAGACTGCCTGCGATGAGACGCGGCTGCCATCTGATAACGGGCGAGATTACAAGGCGGCTTCCGAATCCGCTTCCCGAATCGGGCTTGCTGAATGTTTTTGTGAAGCATACGTCCTGCGGACTGACAATCAACGAGAACGCTGATCCGGATGTGCGGAGCGATATAGATAGGATTCTCGACCACATCGTGCCGGAGAATGAGCCATATTATAACCATACAATGGAAGGGGCCGACGATATGCCCGCTCATGCGAAATCGTCGCTTATGGGAGTCTCTCTGACAATACCGATTACGAACGGCAGATTGAATCTCGGGATCTGGCAAGGAATCTACCTTTGCGAATTTCGGGATTACGGCGGAGAGAGAACAATCGTTCTTACCGTCTATAGCTGACGGCACCAATGATCAGGAAATTCGTTCACATAAATTTGATTCTAATTCGGATATGAGAGACTTGTCTTTGCGTTCGGGGGAGAGGGAAATAAAGCTGTGGGGGCACTGAAGTGCCTTAACGCGACGGAAAATAGTCTTGGCAATCAAGAACAGGCATAATCTGTTTTTAGAGATATGAACCACTTTTCCTGTTTGCACCGGTTTTACGATGTTTGTCAGCTTTTTGTGTATTTGGCTTTGACAAGGTTTAGGAGCGTCAGACAAACTTGCCGAATGGTGTTGTCTCCGTCACTTCTTCCATCGAGAGGCACTACTTCCTGAATTCCTCTATGTCCATTAATCCTTTATGTATTTCCCCCGATGGTGAGTTTAATGCGTTAGCGGTAAACCTTCATTTTCCCAATCGATAATTCCTCCTTCGAGATTGATTGTATCCAATTCTTGAAAGGATATCAGCTGCTTTCATTGAGCGGCGTCCGCTGCGGCAATAGACAAGGATGGTGGAGCGTTTCAAGAGTTTGTTCTCGGCCGTCTGTTGGAAATCGTGGGATTGCACATTTATATTTATTGCGCCTTTGATATGTCCGGCGGCGAATTCCTGCGGAATTATTTTGAAATAATAAAGTAGGGTGGGAAATAAATTCTTGCTAATTTTGCAATAGCTAAACCGAACATCAGAAACATGGCATCTGAAATAATTCCTTTATCCTCTAAGCCGAGGTTCGAGATTCTTGACGGACTTCGTGGAGTCGCCGCTATGATAGTTGTGGCGTTTCACCTTTTCGAGACCTATTCTGCGGGGCCGTCCTATCAGATACTCAATCACGGCTATCTCGCGGTGGATTTCTTTTTCGTGCTTTCGGGATTCGTGATAGGTTATGCATACGATGACCGTTGGAAACACATGACAACCCGGGATTTCTTCAAACGGCGCCTTATCAGACTGCAACCTATGGTGATACTCGGTACGCTTATCGGTGCATTCTGGTTTTATTTCAGCGCCGCTCCGGGTTTCGAGCTTGTGATGCAGACGCCGTGGTGGAAGATACTTCTGATTATGATTCTCGGCTGCATCATGTTTCCGACGCCCCCTTCGATGGATATTCGCGGGTGGAAGGAAATCAACTCTCTTAACGGGGCGCAATGGTCGCTGCTTTGGGAATATATCGCCAATATATTATATGCATTGTTTGTGCGTCGGTTCAGCACAATTGTCCTTATGGTGTTTGTGGCACTGTCGGCTTTTCTGACAATCGATTTAGCAATGAATCTTGATGTTACGGGGCTTCTTGCAATCCGTGATTATGCCAGATATACTGTGATCGGCGGTTTCGGGCTTACGCCCGATCAGATTTATATCGGGGTGTGCCGTCTGCTATATCCCTTCTTCGGGGGATTGCTGTTGTATCGTCTCGGCAAATGGCGCATCACTCTGAAACGAGGAGCAATGACATGGTGTTCGTTGGCCGTGGCCGCCACTCTTGTGATGCCGCATATCGGAGGCGAGACTCACCAATGGCTCAATGGTCTTTATTGCGCGATTGTGATACTTTTCGTTTATCCAGCGATTGTGGCCGCCGGAGCGGGAAGTCCGCTGACCGGCAAGAAAACCATCGCCATCTGCAAGTTTCTCGGAATGATATCTTATCCGCTATATATCACGCATTATCCCATGATTTATGTGCAGATGAACTGGGCGTCCCAGCATGCCGACGCACCGCTTGGCACGCATATATGGGTGGCCGTAAGCATATTTTCAGCATCCATTGCCGTGGCGTACGCCAGTGTAAAAGTCTATGACCTTCCGATTCGCGCATGGCTTTCCGAGAAATTTATCGATCACAAAAAATAAGCATACTTTTTATTACAATATTATTAATCAGGTGATGAAGGAAGTTTTTATGAAATAAAAATGTTAAATTAGCAGGATGAAATGAAATGCTCTGATTTCATAGTGAAATACAATAACCTTAAAATTTACCTTTATGCGTTTCTTCGTTTATTCCCTGCTGTTGTCTGCATGTATGGTGGCGAATGCCGCCGAAGTATGGATTGAGACAGAGTCGTTTGCCGACAAAGGAGGGTGGGTTGTCGATCAGCAATTCATCGACAACATGGGCTCTTCCTATCTGATGGCCCATGGTGTCGGGCGTCCTGTGGAGGATGCCGTCACTACAGTGACAATACCGGAGACGGGCCGTTACAGCGTATATGCCCGCACTTATAACTGGACATCGCCATGGTTCGACGGAGAAGGTCCGGGCAAATTCCGCATCAAAATAGGGAATCATATGATGCCCGCATTGCTCGGCGCAAAAGGAAAGAGATGGCAATGGCAGAAAGCCGGTGAGATCAGTCTCAAGAAAGGGGAGACCACGCTTGCACTGCATGATCTGACAGGTTTCGATGGTCGTTGCGACGCGATATATCTCACCACCGATAAAAAGGCTTTTCTACCCGATGGCGGCGAAGATCTTGAAAAAATACGACGAAACAGACTTGGACTCGACAAAGAACCGAGTGCAGTAAAAGAATATGATTTCGTGGTTGTTGGCGGAGGTATCGCGGGGATGTGCGCGGCCGCGGCCGCAGCGCGCAACGGTTCGCGGGTGGCTCTGGTCAACGACCGTCCGGTTCTTGGCGGCAACAACAGTTCGGAAGTCCGCGTCCATCTTGGGGGATATATAGAACTCGGCCCGAACAAAGGGTTGGGCAGAATGATCCGCGAATTCGGACATTCAAGAAAAGGGAATGCAAAGCCTGCCTCGTTCTACGAGGATGAAAAGAAGGATTCCTTTATCATGGCAGAGCCTCTCATCACTCTTTATCCATCTTTCAGAGCTACGGGAGTGATCAAAAAAGGGAATAAGATCGAGAGCGTCACGATACGCAACATAGAGAGCAACCGCGAAATTACGCTCAAAGCGCCACTCTTCAGCGATTGTACGGGCGACGGCACAATCGGCTATCTTGCCGGAGCCGATTACATGATGGGTCGTGAAAGCCGCGACATGTATTGCGAATCGCTCGCGCCGGAGCGTCCCGACAGTATGGTGATGGGAGTGTCGATTCAATGGTATTCCGTTAAAAAAGAACAGCCGGTAACTTTCCCCGAATTCCGGTATGGTATGGAATTCAACGACAGCAATTGCGAACGGCTTACGAAAGGGGAATGGAAATGGGAAACGGGTATGGATATGAATCAGATCACCGAAGCCGAGCGGATACGTGATTATGGAATGCTCGTGGCTTACTCCAACTGGAGTTATCTCAAGAACCGTCTGAAGGATAACAAGAAATTCCGAAACCGCGATCTGGAATGGGTAGGCTTTATTTCAGGTAAACGTGAGTCGCGCCGACTGCTTGGCGATTATGTCTACAAACAGGACGATATCGACAAGAATGTGGCTCACGAAGACGCATCGTTCACCACCTCATGGAGCATTGACCTTCATTTCCCCGATTCCCTAAACAGCGTCCGTTTCCCGGGAAGAGAATTCAAAGCTGCGACAATCCACCGGCATATCTATCCATGTGCGGTGCCCTACAGATGTCTTTATTCGCGCAATATCGATAATCTTTTTATGGCCGGTCGCGATATCAGTGTGACACATGTCGCGCTTGGCACTGTGAGGGTGATGCGCACCACGGGCATGATGGGAGAGGTAGTGGGCATGGCAGCCTCGCTATGCCGCAAACATTCCGCCTCTCCGCGCGATATCTACCGCCATCATCTTCCCGAACTGAAAGCGATGATGAAAGCCGGAGCCGGCAGAAATGCCTCCGTCCTTCCCGACAATCAGAATTTCAATCAGGCCAACGGAGTGCTGGAAGCTCCCCGCGCGTTCATGACCGAATCGCAAAACATCAAGGAATAATCTGCCTAACCTACACATACTTATGAAGAAAAGAAATATGGCGACAATTGCAGCTCTCACGCTTTGTCTTGCCGCGAATGGCGCTAAAAAGGGGAGCGCCCACGGGTATCCTATCGATCCTGTACCTTTCACATCGGTGAAAGTTGCCGACGGTTTCTGGGGAAAGCGTCTAAAGGCAATCCGCGAAGTGACGGTTCCTTTGGCGTTCTCCAAATGCAAGGAATCGGGACGTTACGACAATTTTATAAAAGCAGTGCATCCGTCGGACACGATAAAGATCGGCGGTTTCCCATTTGATGACACGGATGTCTACAAGACTATCGAGGGCGCGAGCTATCTGCTCCAGACCTATCCCGACAAGCGTATGGAAAATTATATCGACAGCGTTCTCAGTATTGTCGCTGCTGCTCAGGAGCCCGACGGTTATCTCTACACCGCCAGAACGATGAACCCCAAGCACCCGCATTCCTGGGCCGGAAGCCGCAGATGGGAGAAGGTGGAGGATTTAAGCCATGAGTTTTATAATCTCGGCCATATGGTTGAAGGAGCAATCGCCCATTACCAGGCCACCGGTAAACGTAATTTTCTCGACATAGCCATACGTTATGCCGACTGTATATGCCGCGCAATCGGCGACGGTGAGGGTCAGGTTGCCCGCGTACCGGGTCATCAGATAGCCGAGATGGCTCTTGCGAAGTTATATCTTGTGACCGGCGACCGCAAATATCTCGACCAGGCTAAGTATTTCCTCGACAAACGAGGACATACGAGCCGTAAGGATGAATACAGTCAGGCCCACAAACCCGTAACCGAGCAGGAGGAAGCCGTAGGCCACGCCGTGCGTGCCGTCTATATGTATTCGGGCATGGCCGATGTGGCGGCGCTGACGGGTGATTCTGCTTACATACGGGCCATCGACAGGATATGGGACAATATGGTGGGCAAGAAACTATATATAACAGGTGGAATCGGCGCGCGCCATCAGGGCGAATCTTTCGGCGACAATTACGAGCTTCCGAATGCCTCGGCATACTGCGAGACCTGCGCCGCTATCGGAAACGTATACATGAACCACCGCTTGTTTCTCCTTCACGGCGATTCGAAATATTACGATGTTTTAGAGCGGACGCTCTATAATGGTCTGATTTCCGGAATGTCGGTTGACGGAGGGGCGTTTTTCTATCCCAATCCGTTGGAGTCGCATGGCGAACATCAGCGGCAGCCATGGTTCGGATGTGCCTGCTGTCCGTCGAATCTCAGCCGGTTCATCCCGTCGCTTCCGGGATATGTGTATGCAGTGAAAGGAGACGATGTTTATGTGAATCTTTTCATGTCGAACACGGCAGATCTTGACGTGGCAGGGAAAAAGGTGAAACTTACCCAGTCCACCTCCTATCCCTGGGACGGTGATGTGACTATAACCGTGGATCGTAACAGCGCAGGCCCGTTCGATATGAAGATACGCATACCCGGATGGGCGCGCGGAGTGCCTGTTCCGTCGGATCTATACAGCTATGAGGGTGAAAGGACCTCCGGCTATAGCGTTAGCGTAAACGGACAGCCTTTGAAAGGTGATCTCGACAACGGATATCTGACTTTATCCCGCAAATGGAGAAAAGGGGATAAGGTGGAGATCCGGTTCGATATGAAACCTCGTGTCGTTAAGGCAAACCAAGGGGTGAAGGACGATAAAGGGAAAGTGGCATTTGAACGCGGGCCGATAGTATATTGCGCCGAATGGCCGGATAATGATTTCGATATCAATAGCGTTCTCGTCAGTCGGAACCCGAAGATAAAAACAGTTGAGCGCCCCGACCTGCTGAATGGGTTGATCCAGCTCACTACCGATGTCCAGACACTCTCCTATGACAGAAACGGGAATCTTTCGACCGACAATAGTAAACTTACTTTGATACCCTATTATGCATGGTGTCATCGCGGCAAGGGCGATATGGCTGTGTGGTTGCCGCAGGATGTGGAGGCCGCGCACCCTTCGGTCTGGAAAGGGGATGCGCTGACTACGGAGCAACCCGATGAGACGCTGACGATATATCGTCCGGAAAAACCTAACGGGATTGCCGTGCTGATATGTCCGGGCGGGGGGTATGGCAAGCTTGCCATGGACCACGAGGGTAGAGATGTTGCCCGCTGGCTTGGAGACAAAGGGTATACCTGTGGAGTTTTGAAATATCATCTTCCTGCGGGGCATAACACCGTGCCTATCTCCGACAGTCAGGCCGCCATGCGCTATCTGAGGGAGAATGCCTCCCGCCTTGGAATCAGTGGTGATTCCATAGGAATTATGGGATTCTCGGCCGGGGGCCATCTTGCCGCATCGACAGCCACATTGTCCGACAGTCTCAGTCGGCCCAATTTCCAGATTCTGATCTATCCTGTGATTTCGATGGACCCAACCATAACCCATAAAGGCTCCCGCAACAATCTGATCGGGTTGAATCCTGAGCCGGAGCTCGTGGAGCGTTATTCGGCCGATCGTAATGTGGACGAAAACACGCCTCCGGCCATAATAGTCTTATCTGCCGACGACAAAACGGTGGACCCCGAAAACAGTCTGCGTTATTTCAAAGCTCTCCGCAGAAACGGAATACCGGCCTCCATGTTCATTTATCCCACCGGAAAACATGGGTGGGGAATGAAAGAGAATTTCCGATATAAACGGGAGTGGAAAATGGAACTTGAGAAATGGCTTGAAAATCTGAAGAAAAAATAGAATCACATATCGCGCAGACGGCGATAGTCTGCAAGAAATTCCAGCAACTGGGAGGTGCCGACGGCGAGTCCGATGGCGCCTCCTGTTATTATACCCCAGAAGAAGTAGGGGTCGTTGAAAACGCGAATCATTATGGCAATATATCCTATTGCGAACGGGAAAAGGACCATCACAGCTATAAGGTGGATTTTCCTTGCTTTTGCGGCGAGCAAAGCCACGCGGCTCACGCTCATCGAATAGATATCGATCTCTCTGATTTTATGGTAAAGCCAGAGGTCGATGGAGCCACATGCAAAGAAGACGCAGACCACATAGATTTTGAGAAATGAGAGATCGCCGAATTCAGAAAAAACCCGCTCGTTGAAGAGCATGAAACTTATCGGGACGAAAAGAAAAGCGAGAATGAAAAATCTCTTATAGCGGGCTGCAAGACGGTCGAGGGCCGTGCTGCGGCGCAGGTCTGAAGTGAAATCCTTTAAATTTCTTGCGGAACCCTTGGAGAGGGCCTGCTTGGTGGATTGCCAGTCTTGTTTAATTTTATCTTCCATGATAAGGGGGGATTAAGTTTTGATGGGTCTAATGGGTCTAATGGGTCTGATATTCTATTAGAAATTGCGTTTGGCGGAGAGAGCTTTCATCGATTCCCTTGCACGGCGGATGCGAGTGGCGACCGTGTTGCGGTTCAGGCCTGTGACATCGGCAATCTCGTCGTAGGAATAATCGTCGAGCCACATGATTATGATCGAACGGTCGATGGAATTCAGACTCGATATCAAAGCGTGGAGATAGCCGGCGGCTTCGAGAGAACCGGGATCGGAATCCGATAGCCCCGCAGCATTTTCAAGCGACGCGAAATCCGAGGTTTTCGCGCTTCTTCGGTAGGTAGATACACAGGTATTGAAAGTTACACGGTATACCCATGTTCGGAGATCGGAATCTCCACGGAATTTGTCAAGTCCGTTCCATATGTTGATGAGTGCATCCTGACGAAGGTCGTCGAAATCCTTTCCGCGCGAGGCAAAAGAGAAACAGATGCGTCTCACGATATCATCGTAGAGATTTATGGTCTCCATAAAACGTCTCTCTCTTTCTTCGGCGCGTTTTTTGTCGGGGTCGGCTGCAACTATTGGCGACATCGCCATCCGCAATAATCGCAGACACCGTTTTATGGCGCCGTCCGATGGAATAAAGCTGCAATCCGGATAAGCCAAGAGACTCAAAGAAATATTCATTTACAGATGTTTTATTCTATAGACGCACTGACGTGCGGTTTTAGTTTCATAGGTTTCTAAAAATTTTTAATTTTGTGGGCAAAACCGATGATAATCGCATGAAAGAAAACAGCAAAGGGAAAATACTGGTTGTTGACGATGAGGAGGCTTTGCGTGAGGCTCTCGGGACTTATCTGCGCCTTGAAGGTTATGAGGTCGATGTGGCATCGGGAGCCGAAGAGGCTATGGGAATGGCCATCGGCGCATATAACCTTATACTTCTGGACATCATGATGGACGGGATCAGCGGTACCGAGATGGCTTCCGAATTGAAGCGGCGTCCGGAAACTTCCTCAATCCCCATTATTTTCCTCACGGCCCTTCAGGATGAGGAGGATATGGTTGCCGGACTTAACCTTGGAGCCGACGACTATATCGTGAAACCTTATTCTGTCAGAAATGTATTGGCAAGGGTGGAGGCGGTGATCCGCCGCTCGAAGCCGCGAAAACGCGAGAATGTGGAGTGCGACCGGGACACGCTGATATGTACTGTCGACGGCGCGTCTCTAAAGCTGCCCCGCAAGGAATTCGAGATATTGGCTTTGCTGCTGGAGAATCCCGGACGCATATTCACACGCGAGGAACTAATGCGCAGGATATGGCCCGAAGGAATTGTGGTGACGGATCGGTCGGTGGATGTGCACGTGACGCGCATCCGATCCAAACTCGGCAACTACGGTTCATGTCTTGTGTCTCGCTCAGGCTATGGATATGGATGGAGGAATTAGAATCTCGTTCCATTGGCGCGTCTTGCTGACGCTGCTGATGATGTGCTGGCTTCTTGTCGGCACATTTCTCATGTTTCAATATCGCAGAGAGAGGGAATTCAAGCGGGAGTTGCTCGATACCAGATTGCAGTCCTATAATCTGCGGATTGCAGAGGAGATGAAGGACGCCGGCATTGATTCGGCGTCCAAAAAAATCAGTGCGCCGACCGAATGGATCCGGCTGACGCTGATTGATCGCGAAGGGAATGTTATTTTCGACAACAATGACAGAACACCATTTCCCACGGCCAATCATAACGCGCGCCCGGAGGTAGCTGAGGCGCGCCTCAAGGGATCCGGACATGCCGCCGAGCGCCATTCCGACAGCGACGATACAGAGTATTTCTATTCGGCGACGTTGCTCGACAACGGGATGGTGGTGCGTTCGGCCGCACCTTATACCCATTCTCTTGTCGAATTTCTGAGTATCGACAAGACGTTCATATGGATTATGCTCGCAATGACGGCGGTTATAAGTCTTGTCGGTTATTTCGCCACACGCAGAATCTCATTGAGTATAAAGAGGCTTAATCTGTTTGCCGCAAAAGCTGAGAAGGGAGAGCGTATTTTCGGAGAAGACGGATTTCCTCACGATGAACTCGGAAGCATCGCCAGTCATATCGTGCGTCTTTATATCCAGAGAGAGGAGAGAAGTCAGGAGGCGTTGCGCCAGCAGGAAGATAAGGAGAAACTCAAGAAACAACTCACTAACAATATCAATCATGAATTGAAAACTCCGCTGTCGGCGATTCGAGCCTGCGTTGACCTTTTGCGGGATCATCCCGAGATGAGCGAAGATAAAAAACATGAGTTTCTTGCCCGCATAGCTTCGAATGCCTCGCGTCTCGACGCGCTTCTCAAAGATGTGTCTATGATAACGAGGATGGACGAGGGGGCTTCGCATATCGCGAAACATCCGTTGGATCTCACGGCGCTTGTGAGGGAAATATGCGATGAGGAAAGAATGAAAACGGATATCCGGATCGTTGTGGATATGCCGAAGCTCAGAATCAACGGCAACGGAGCATTGCTCGAATCGCTTTTCCGCAATCTCTTCTCGAATGCCGAAACCTACAGCGGATGCGATGAAATCCGCATCAAGGCCGACGGCAGAGGCAGTTTCATTTTTGCAGACAATGGAAGCGGCATTCCCGAAGAGCATCTTCCGCATATATTCGAGCGGTTCTACCGTATCGACAAAGGACGGTCGCGTTCGGCCGGAGGGACCGGTCTCGGTCTGTCGATAGTGAAGAATGCCGTGGCGATACATGGCGGAACAATAAAAGTGTCCAATAGCGCGGGACTGCGCTTCGACTTCACACTCCCCGTAGAGGAGGTTTCTTAACAAAAAGATAACATAAAGTAGATATTTACGAAACACTCTATCTTTTTCTTTGCAGTGGTAAAATATGCAATAATAAAATTTGCAGTGGTAAAGAAAGAGATGCTATGGATATATTATTTCTCGGAGTAGTTGTATTCCTTTTTCTTCTTGCTGTTTTCCACCTGTCGGTGGGAGTGAGTAATGATGCCGTAAATTTTCTGACGTCGGCCGTGGGCTCGCGTGCGGCTTCATTCAAAAGGATAATCATAGTGGCGGCTGTCGGAATTCTGGTGGGAGCCGTGTTGAGCAACGGAATGATGGACGTGGCGCGACACGGAATGTTTCATCCTGAGAATCTGTCGTTTTATGACGTTCTTGCCATTTTCATGGCAGTGATGGTGACCGACATAATTCTTCTCGACATATTCAATACGCTTGGTATGCCTACCTCGACCACCGTTTCGCTTGTATTCGAGTTGCTCGGAGCCACCTTCGTAGTTGCTCTCTTCAAGACGGCGGAGCCCGGGAATACGCTTGACGTAGGCGACTTTCTGAATACAGAGCGTGCACTGTCGGTGATTATCGGTATCTTCCTTTCGGTTGCGATTGCTTTTGTATTTGGGACGCTTGTGCAGTTTCTTGCCCGAATTCTTTTCACATTTGAATATAAAAGCCGATTGAAGTGGAAAGCCGGATTGTTCGGGGGAGTGGCAACTACCGCGATTGTCTATTTTATTCTTTTCAAGGGCATAAAAGATATGTCGGTAGTCACGCCCGATTTCAAGGCGTGGCTTGATGCCCACACATGGCTGGTGGTCGGAGGATGTCTGGTGATCTTTACCCTTGTGTCGCAGCTTCTTTATGCATGCAAAGTCAATGTTCTCAAGGTTGTCGTGTTGCTCGGCACATTCTCTTTGGCGATGGCATTTGCCGGCAACGACCTTGTAAACTTCATCGGCGTTCCGCTAACATCGCTTGATTCTTTCAATGATTTTGCGGCCAACGGGGCAGGCGATGCAAAGGGTTTCATGATGAATAGCCTGAACGGATCGGCCGATACTCCTCTTTATTTTCTTGTCGGCGCAGGCATGATAATGGTGGTGTCGCTCGCGACTTCGAAAAAGGCGCGGCAGGTTACGAAGACCACTGTCGGATTGAGTTCCCAAAGTCAGGGCGACGAGATGTTCGGGTCTTCCCGGCTCGGACGTTCGCTGGTGCGCGTCTCCCTCAATGCCTGCAATCAGGCAAAGGCTCACACCCCGGAAAGAGTGAAGCGCTGGATTTCGAAGCGGATGGACACATCGAAGATGGAACTTGAAGACGGAGCCGCCTTCGACCTTGTGCGCGGGGCCGTAAACCTGATGGTGGCAAGCGTGCTCATAGCATTGGGAACATCGCTCAAACTACCGCTTTCCACAACCTTTGTAACTTTCATGGTGGCCATGGGTACGTCGTTGGCCGATAAGGCCTGGGGGCGCGAGAGCGCAGTATTCAGAATCACGGGTGTGATTTCAGTGATCGGCGGATGGTTCATAACCGCCGGCGTGGCGTTCATAGGAGCCGGAGCGGTGGTGTCGCTGATGCATCTCGGCGGAATGCCTCTGATGATAGCCGGAGGTATAGTCGCAATCGCTGTGCTCATAAGAAGCAATATCCGGTTCCGCAAGAAAAACAAAGAGCTTACTTCCGACACGTTATTCCAGACAATTCTCAATACGGAAGACGCAGATGAGGTGTGGCCATTGTTCAGAGTATATGTGAATGAAAAGCAGAAAATGTTTCTGGGGTTTGCGGCCACCGTCTATCAGGACATAGCCGAGGGATTCATCAACGACAATCTGAAGCAACTTTCATCGGCCGACCGCGAGCTTGCCAAAGAGAAGAACGTGCTTAAAAGCCAGCGGCGAAAGCTGACGCTCTGCATGCGCAAACTTCCGCCGGAGATAGCGATAGAGAAAAACACATGGTTTCATCTTTCGAACAATATGGCTATGTCGATGACTTATAATCTGCGGCGCATCGAAGAGATATGTAAGGAACATGTGGAGAATAATTTCCGGCCATTGCCCGAGCAGTTGCGCAAATCATACGGTCCCTTATGCATGACAGTTGCCGACGCAGTGCTCGATTCGGAAAAAGCGATAGAGAAAAACCGGCCGGAGGTGATCGATTCGCTGCGGCATAGGTGCGATTTGATAAAGCAGGAACTTACCGGTGCCGTGAGGGATGTTTATGAATATCTTAACAGCGGCGATACAGCCGACATGGCTGTTGTCTATGTCTATCTCAACGCGCTCCAGGAGAGTCAGGAATTCGTTACTTCGCTCCGCAAAATGCTTCGTGCCTCAGGCAAGCTCAACCTCGCTCCCGCCTCTTACCGCAGTTTCTCCACAATGAAGTGAAGGAATGTGGAGGGATAGATGGCCGATTTAGCGGGAAAATTGTTATCTTTGAAGTTTTGATAGCGAATTATACGCTATCCGATGTCAAAACTCAAACCTGATGTCAAAACTCAAAGATGAAGTAAGGATGGGCCGTCATGTCACATGGGTCGGTTTCTGGACCAATGTGGGGTTGTCTGCCTTCAAGATACTTGCCGGTATATTCGGGCGGTCGTCGGCAATGATAGCCGACGGCATACATTCAGCCTCGGATCTTCTTACAGATGTGGTGGTGCTTGTGGTTATCGGCGTTTCGCGCCGCAAAGCCGACAGTTCCCACAGCTACGGGCATGGCAAGATTGAAACATTCGCCACATTCATTATCGCGCTTCTTCTCGGCGCGGTCGGCATAGGCATTTTTATCGACGGGCTGGAGAGAGTGATACGTTCGCTCGGCGGGGAGACATTGCCCCGACCGGGGTGGATAGCCTTAGGCATGGCTGTCGTTTCGATAATAGCGAAGGAGTGGCTTTTCAGATATACCATGGCGGCTGCCCGCAGAATCCAATCGTCTGCCCTGGAGGCGAATGCCTGGCACCACCGCTCGGACGCCCTCTCTTCTCTGGCAACGACAGTGGGTATAGCCGGCGCGATGTTTCTGGGCGTTCGGTGGCGAATACTGGATCCTATAGCCGCCATGTTCGTGAGTGTGCTGATAGTTGTGATGGCATGGCGGTTGGCATCGGGCGCCGTAAAGGAGCTTGTGGAGGCCTCTCTGCCAAGGGAGGTGACCGACAGAATGAAGCATATCATCGTGAATACACCAGGCGTGAAGTCTTTTCATGAGTTGCGAACTCGCCGCAACGGCAACCGGATGATAGTTGATGTGCATATAAAAGTAGATCCGCAGCTCACTATTGTCGAGGGTCATGACATAGCGACAGAAGTGGAGGTGCGCCTGCGTGACGCATTCTCTCCCATCTCCGTCAACATTCATATAGAGCCTTATTTTGAGAAAAGCGGCAACAGATGCGAGGAACATATTCATAATACACATGAATCATGAAAGAATTGAAATGTCCGAACTGCAAGCATGTGTTTCAGGTGGACGATGACGTTTTCGAATCATTGGCCGCACAGGTGAGGACCACAGCCTATCAGGAGGAGGTGGACCGTCGCATCGAGGAGATGCGACGTCAGTTCAAATCCGATTTCGAACTTGAGAAATTGCGGGAGGAACAGAAATTCAAAGAGCGTGAAATCCGCATGAAGCAGGACATAGCTTCCAAGGAATCGGAGGTGTCGCGGCTGAATTCGCGGCTTCAGGATTTCGAACAAGGCAAGAAGATTGAACTCGAGGCGGCACTTCTCAAGGACCGCGGCGAGCACCAGAAAACGCTTGCCGCCAAGGATAGCGAGATCGCCGACCTGCGCAACCGCGTGGAAGCCGAGAAACGCGACGCGGCCCTCAACATAGCTGCCCTCAAGGAGCGTCATGCCCTCGAAGTGAGCGAGAAGGATAAAGAGATACAGTTCCATAAGGATTTCAAGATGAGGATGTCGACCAAGATGCTTGGAGAGACCCTCGAGATTCATTGCCATACGCTATTCCAGCAGGCTCAGAGCATGGGTATGTATCCCGATGCCTATTTCGAAAAAGACAACGATGCGAGAACGGGAAGCAAAGGCGATTTCATATTCCGCGATTTTATTGATGGCAAGGAATATATATCGATAATGTTCGAGATGAAAAACGAAGCCGACGCCACCGTGCAGAAACACCGCAACGATGATTTTCTTGAGAAACTCGATCGCGACCGCAACACTAAAAACTGCGAGTATGCGGTGCTCGTTTCGATGCTCGAACGTGACAGCGAGCTCTATAACGAAGGGATAGTGAATAAATCGCACAAGTATCCGAAGATGTATGTGATCCGTCCTCAGATGTTCATGAATCTCATCGGAATCCTTTGTCAGGCTTCTCGTAAAAGCGTGGAGACGATCCGCGGCCTTGAGATGCAGCTCGAGGTTGCCAAGGCGCAGAGTGTGGATATAAGCCGGTTTGAGGAAAGACGCGATGAGTTCGCTCTTGCCTTCAAAAAACTCGTGGATGCCCATACAAAAAAACATGAGGATGCCATCGGCTGGATCGACAAGGTGATAGAATCTCTTGAGAAGCAGGTGGTGTCGCTGAAGAAAGTAAAGAGCCTTTTCGAGACTTCCGAACAGAAACTTCTAAGGGCAAACGATGCGGTTGAGAACGATTTCACAATAAAGAAACTCACTCGCGGCAACCCGACAATGAAGAAGGCTTTTGAGGAGGCCCGTCGTGAGCGCGAAGCAGGGAGAATGCTCGATTCCGAGGGAGAAAAAGATGAATAAAGATGGATATTGCGCGACTTGAATCGGAGATGAAACGTTTGTGGAAAGAAACTTTCCATGATTCGGATGAGTATGTCGATCTACTGTTCGCACATTATTTCAATCCGCGCTATATCGAATACGAGGAGAATGGCGAAGGGCGGCTGACGGCTTCAATGCTCGGCATTTCCTATAATCTGACGTTTAATGGCCATATCGCGAAGGGGATTTATCTATGCGGGCTTGCCACTGAGAAGACGGAACGCCGCAGGGGTTTGATGTCGCGCATGATCGAGCGTATGGCCGACCGTATGGAAAAAGAGGGGTTCGCCTTTCTTTTTCTTATTCCATCTGATGAACATCTCCGCCAATATTATCTCATGCGCGGTTTCAAAGATGCTTTTTATAAGACTGACGCAGTGTATCCGGCGACGGGCCAACTCGAATCGGATTATATAAATGCCGTTCCGGGAATGGATGACTCATTAATGAAGGAACGCTATCTGAGTCTCACATGCGAACGCTTTGCCGGGGGCGTGCCGGATGAAATAAGCAGGGATGAGATAGCGGAATTCGTGATGAATCAGGAAGCGGAATCTCAAATTCCATGCATAGCCCATAATGCGGAAGATCTGGCGGTCGCCATTGATGAGAATGCGATCTCCGGAGGTTCAATATATGTTTGCCGCGACAACAAGGGCCGGATTTCGGCTCTCGCTTTTGTTTATGATTCCGCGGAGGATGGAGCGGAGATTTATTCGCTTTTGTTTTCCGACGAGTGCGGCTGTTATCGGTTGCTCGATTTTATAAAAAATGATTTCGGAAGAGGGGCGGTGCATCTTTATGTCCCGGTCGAAAGCATCAGAAATCTTCCGGAGCTTCATGGAAACATAAAACCGTATGGAATGGTCAGAATTTTGAATTTTTCCGAGATTCTAAAATTTTTGACCGGAGAGATTGATTGTGCAGAATATTCGATTCTCAGAAAATCTGCTTTGAACTGGTCGATGTCGCTGATGCTCGATTGAGAGGAGAGAGAGGAGAAAAATGAGAGAAGAGAGAAACGAAATGTGAGGAGTTAGGAGTTAGGAATGAGGAATGAGGAATGAAGGATGAAGGATGAGGGGTGAGGGGTAAGGAATGATAGTGAAGAAAAACATTGATTGAGGGGGTGAAAATGTAAATTTACATTTCTGAATCTATTTTAACTATTGGATTTAGAATTTTAAATAGAGGGTAACATGCTGTAAATTGAGTATGTTACCTTCGTTTTTATATGCAAATAAGGCTCTGAGAATCGGATGAGAGTCAGAAATCGAGTAATCATAGGGAAATATGGTTGTCTGGCGGATTAATTGCGATTCTAATTTTCGGAGTCGAATTTTTGCGAAAGGGGAGTGAAAATTGCAAAAATCAGAATTGGTCAAATTGGGACATGTAAGATCGATGCTAAAAGTAGGTGGTGGTCTATTTACAAATTAGAGTGTGCGAAATGGAATTCGGATATGCAAATAGATTGGTTGTCTTCGATTGAGAATAACAAATCGAAACAGCAGATAAATTTCCTAAACGATATATGTTTGTAAATTAGTAATAAGTTTGCAAAACACAACCGCGAATTTTCGTAAATTATAGCCGTTAACACTTATTAAATGTTTACTCAAATAGATATATAATAGCAAGTTATGAACAAAGATTAAAGCGATATGAAAGAAATTGGTCTATTTTGAATGGTTCGGTTTCCTTGAATCGGCGGCAGATGGCCAATAATGTGTCTATCAGTCGGATATTTATGCAAGTGTATGTAGGTCATAGGTTTTTGGTTTGTAATTTTTAATTGTAAATTGCAGTTATAAATTCGTAATTCACAAAATTAAACAAAATAATTTTGAGTTTAAAATTTGCAATTAACAAATAAATAGTTACATTTGCACTGTGAATTTGTAATTTAAAAATGGGACTATGAGTGAGGATAATGTAGCAATTCGTCTAAAAGGGTTCATTGAAGAGATGGGTCTTACCAACTCTCAGTTTGCCGATACATGCGGTATCCCCCGTCCCAGCCTTTCGCAGATTCTTACGGGCCGTAACAAGAAAATAAGCGATGTTATAGTCGGGCAGATTCATCAGGCGTATCCGGAGCTTTCCGTATTATGGCTTCTCTTTGGCGAAGGTCCGATGCTCGTGCCCCAACCCAAAGAGGAGGTCCCCGACGACGGAATCCCGAACCTATTCACCGAGGCGGAGAAATATCCCTCCAGGGATACGGAAATCAACAAATATTCAAATCTCACGGGTTTTAATGAGGGTAAAAAAGGCCTCTCAGACCGCACCAACAGCGGGATTCAGGGGGATGTAAAAAACGCGGAATTGATGCGCGAAATAGAAAAAATGCGCAAAAATCCGCGAAAAGTAATCCAAATCACCGTTTATTACGATGATTCAACATTCGAAACCTTTTATCCGGGAAAATAGAAATTATTATCCGGGAAAATAGAAATTCCTAAAATCATTTAGTCTCCCCGTTCTCTCCCTTGAGGGAATCGAGACGATGTTGCATTTTATATTCCGAAGGGTTGTTGCCCGCTTTCCAGAACTCTGCGCCGATAATTGCATCGGGCAGATATTGCTGTTCCACATAATTCCCTGCGTAATCGTGGGCATACTTATAACCTTCGTGATAACCGAGGTCGGCCATGAGCTTTGTCGGGGCGTTGCGAAGATGCAGTGGCACGGGAAGGTCGCCGGTGCGGCCTACGGCCTCCTGAGCGGCAGCGATCGCCATATATGCGGAATTGCTTTTTGGAGAATTGGCCAGATAGATGGCGCATTCCGAAAGGATGATGCGTCCCTCCGGCCAGCCGATCTTATTGAGGGCGTCGAACGTGGCGTTGGCAAGAAGAAGGCCGTTAGGATTTGCCAAGCCAATATCCTCGGCCGCCAGAATCACGAGTCTGCGGGCAATGAAAGCAGGGTCTTCACCCCCTTCCACCATCCTTGCAAGCCAATATACCGCGGCCTGCGGATCGCTTCCGCGAATAGATTTTATGAAAGCCGACACGATGTCGTAATGCATCTCGCCCTCGCGGTCGTAGGCAGCGGGATTCTGCTGCAGGCGCGATGTGACAATATCATCATCGATCACTACAGTCTCATCCTCGGCAGTGGACTGCTCAATGAGGTCTATTATATTAAGGAGTTTGCGCGCGTCGCCACCGGAATATCTGAATAAAGCTTCTTTGGAGCGCACATCGAATTTACGGTTTTTCAATACTTCATCTTCCGACAAAGCGCGTTTGAGAAGCACCTCGAGGTCCTTTTTTTCAAGAGGCTTGAGAGTATAGACCTGTGCACGGGAGAGGAGAGGGCGTATCACCTCGAACGAAGGATTTTCCGTTGTGGCTCCGATAAGCGTGACAGTGCCCTTTTCAACAGCACCGAGCAAAGAATCCTGCTGGGACTTGTTGAACCGGTGGATTTCATCGATAAATAGTATCGGGCGACCGTTGACGAACATGCTCCGGGTGTCGGCCTCGCATCTCTGCAACACTTCCCGCACATCCTTTACGCCGGATGTGACGGCACTGAGAGTATAGAAGGGCACATCGGTCTGCGAGGCCATTATCCTGGCTAAAGTGGTTTTGCCCACTCCCGGGGGGCCCCATAATATAAAGGAGTTCACGCGTCCCGTCTCGATCATGCGGCGGATTATGCCGCCTTCGCCCACGAGGTGGGTTTGCCCGATGTAGTCGTCGAGAGAACGCGGACGAAGTCTTTCCGCCAGTGGTATGATGCTTCCTTGTGCAGCCATTATTTTTAGCAAGCCGCGAACAGCTTCGCGGGTTCTAAGTCTTCCAAAGATGAAACAATGATATCGCAGAAAGGTTGTAGGATTTCCGGCTTGAGGGTTCCTGCCACACCTACCACGAATGCTCCGGATGCTCTACCGGCTTTCACACCCTGCAGCGAATCTTCGAAAACCACGCAGCGGGAGATTGGAATACCGATTTCACTCGCACCAAGCAGATAGCCTTCGGGATCCGGTTTGGAACGGATTATGCGGTTGGCGGTGATGAGAGCCGACATCATCGGGACCAATTCCGGGATCTCCTCATTCAGGTGCTCCATCTTCTTGTTGTCGCTGCTTGTCACCAGAGCTCTCGGAACGCCGTTTGCCATGAGCCATTCCAGCAGTTCCCTGGCTCCGGGAAGCCAGCGATATGTCATATGGGACTCAAGCTCATGGAGGGTATCGCGCACCTTATACGCCACAGAAGCGTCGGGATAATATGTGGCAAGGATATTATGGAGCGTCATACCTTTGATTCGAAGAGCGAGGTCGTCATAGCCGGTAGGAAACCGGCGGTTGATTTCGCTCCAGATCTTTGTATATTCGGTTTCGCTGTCGATAAGCACGCCGTCGAGGTCGAAGAGAGCGCCGGCCAACTTACCATCGGCGAAGGGGTATGCTGTTTCTGATGAGGTCATATCAGTGTTGTGCAAAATAATTGAATAACTTCGTTTGCAAAATTAATGCTTTTTTGTCAAATTATCAGTAATTTTGTGTTTGGAAGCGGATTTGTTGCTGTTTAAGCTTTAATCCTCAGTGATAGTAGGGGTCGCGGCATCTTCGCTTTCCTGGAATCATGATTAAAGAAATAACATTAAGGGTCAGTCCGCGCGAAGCGGGAGAAAGGAAGCTTCTTGAGAAAGAGCTCGCGAAAGTCGCCGGCGTGTCTGAACAGGATATAAATGCCTGGCGGATAGTAAAGCGGTCGATCGACGCCCGCAAACGCATCGTCATGGTGAATCTGACAGTCAGGATCGCGCTCGGCGAGGACAAGACTGTGGAGCAGCTGTTTCAGCCGGTAGACTTTCAACCGGTAGCGGCCGATGCATCCACGGTGGTGATTGTCGGAGCCGGACCCGCGGGACTGTTCGCTGCATTGAAGGCACTTCGCCTTGGCATACGGCCGATAGTGATAGAGCGTGGCCGGGACGTCGACAGCCGCCGTCTCGACATTGCCGCCATCAGCCGGGAGCGCCGCATCAATCCCGTTTCCAACTATTGTTATGGAGAGGGGGGCGCCGGAGCTTTCAGCGACGGCAAGCTCTATACGCGGAGCAAAAAGCGAGGAAGTGTCGACGAGGTTTTGCGGCTGTTTGTGCAGCATGGCGCTTCACCCGACATTCTGATCGACGCGCATCCTCACATCGGCAGCGACCGTCTGCCGGGAGTGATCCGCGAAATGCGCTCCACAATTCAGCGATGCGGAGGCGAAATCCACTTTGAAACCCGTATGACCGGACTGATAGCGGAATGCGGGCGCGTGAGAGGGGTGAAGACCGACAAAGGGGAGATACGGGGCGATGCGGTGGTGCTTGCGATAGGCCATTCCGCCCGCGACACCTATTATGCTCTTCACAACGACGGCCTGAAGATGGAATGCAAAGGGATAGCTGTAGGCGTGAGGCTCGAGCATCCGCAGAAGCTAATCGACACCCTTCAGTATCATTCGCGCGAGGGGAGAGGGAAGTATCTTCCCGCGGCGGAATACAGCTATGTCACGCAAGCCGAAGGCCGCGGTGTCTATTCATTCTGTATGTGCCCGGGGGGAGTGATTGTTCCGGCGGGTAGCGCGGAGGGAGAGCTGGTGGTGAACGGCATGTCGGCGTCGGGACGTTCCGGCCAGCGCGCCAATTCCGGGATGGTGGTGGAGATAAGGCCGGGAGATTTTTCCGAATATGAGAAATTCGGAGAACTCGAATTGCTTCGTTTCCAGGAGGATTTGGAGCATCGGTTTTATGAGGCATCCGGCGGCATCAACGCGCCCGCGCAGAGGATGAAGGATTTCACCGACGGAAAGATTTCAGCAGACCTGCCGGCAACCTCCTATGCTCCCGGTATCCATCCGGCTGATTTCAACGCTCTCTTTCCTCCATTCATAAGCAGGCGTCTGCGCTCCGGATTCCTCGACTTCGGGCGCAAATGTCCCGGTTTCCTGACAAATGACGCTATACTTGTCGGGCTCGAATCGCGGACCTCTTCGCCTGTGAGGATTCCGCGCGACAAAGAGCGGATGGAGCATATAGAGCTTGCCGGTCTTTATCCCGCCGGAGAGGGCGCGGGTTACGCCGGTGGAATCGTATCGGCCGCGATCGACGGCATGAGATGCGTCGAGGCCTTTGCCGCCTCGGCCGGCATCATTGAAAATAATGAAAAGAACTCAAAAGTTTAGAAGAATAGAAATATGGCGACCATAATCAATATAGAAACCTCAGGAAAAATCTGTTCAGTGGCCTTGACACGCGACGGAGTTCTTGAGTTCGATCTTGACGACCGCGAGGGAATGAAACATGCCGAGAAACTCGCTCCGTTTGTGGAGCGATGCATGGAGGAGGTGAAACGCAAGGAATGGAAAGTGGATGCCGTTGCGGTATGCACCGGTCCCGGTTCCTACACCGGACTGCGTATAGGCATGTCGCTTGCCAAAGGGCTGGCCTTCTCATTGGGCGTGCCGTTGATAGGAGTGAGCACATTGAAGATACTGGCCGTAAAAGCGATGTTCCGCAGTTTTGACTTCACGGGTGAGGAATTGCTTGTGCCGATGGTGGATGCCCGCAGGATGGAGGTATTCACCGGAGTGTATGATTTTGCACTTAACGCGGTGGAAGCCCCGGGCCCGAAGATTCTCGACAGCGAATCTTTCAGCAATCTTCTTGAAGTCGGGAAAACGCTCTATTTCATGGGAGACGGTGCGGAAAAAGCCAAAGATGTGATAAATAGTGAAAACGCCAAATGGATCGATGGACTGCTTCCGATGGCGAAGGATATGATGGCGCTGTCGGAGAAGGCATTCCGGGAGAATGATTTCATCGACATTGCCTATTCCGTGCCCGAATATCTCAAGGAATACCGCACCACAGTGGCACGCCCGCGACTTTGACAACATAAAAGTCAAGCCTATGTGGCTACAAAGGCGGAATTACGGAATTTTTTGCTTATATTTGTAAAGACGCAATTTCAGTTGCTTATGATACCGTATAATACAGATTTGAAACAGATAACTCTTCCTGAATTCGGAAGAAACGTCCAGGGAATGGTAGACTATTGTCTCACTATTTCCGATAGAGATGAGCGGACGCGGTGCGCACAGGCCATTGTGGAGATAATGGCCAACCTTTTCCCTGAACTCGTCGGGGAGCGACGCGATTACAGCAAAATCTGGGACCAGATAAACATAATTTCGCGATTCAAGCTCGATGTGGATTTTCCGTGCGAGGTCATCACGGAAGACCGTCTGAATCCCAAGCCGGAGAAGATTCCTTATACCGCCTCGGCCATGCGCTATCGCCATTATGGCAAGAACATCGAGAAGATGATTGAGAAAGTGGCCGATATGGAGGATGGGAAAGAGAAAGATATCCTTGTATCGCTGATTGCCCACCATATGAAGAAGCTTCAGCTTATCCACAACAAGGAGGGAGTCGACGATGCCAAGATTCTTAAGGATCTCAGGGAATACTCAGGCGGTAAGATAGACCTTGACCCGGCCACATATCTTCTGCATGAATTCAAGGAGGCCGTGCCCACGACTCCGCAGAAAGGAAAGAAAAAGAAAAAATCATGAGCAGTTTTATAGTTGAGGGGGGCCATCGTCTTGACGGGGAGATCTGTCCTAAAGGAGCCAAGAATGAGGCCCTGGAGGTGATATGCGCCACATTGCTCAGCGAGGAGAAGATAAAGATATCCAACCTTCCGCGCATTGCCGATGTGATGAACCTGATAAATCTCCTGTCCGAAATGGGAGTGAAAGTGAATTTCACGAGTCCATCGGAGTGCGAATTTCAGGCCGACAGTATTGATATAAATTATATCCACACGGAAACATATCGGAAGAAGGCGGCTTCACTGCGAGGATCCGTAATGATATTGGGTCCGCTGCTGGCCCGTTTCGGTCAGGCGGTTCTTCCCAAACCGGGCGGCGATAAAATCGGGCGCCGCAGACTCGACACGCATTTCATAGGATTGCAGAAGTTGGGCGCGGAATTCGATTACTGTCCGGAGGAAAGACTCTATAGAATCACATCGTCGAACGGTCTGAAGGGAACTTACATGCTGCTCGACGAAGCCTCCATCACCGGCACTGCCAACATAATCATGGCCGCAGTGACGGCAAAGGGCACAACCACTATCTATAATGCAGCCTGCGAACCATATATCCAGCAGCTTTGCAAGATGCTTTGCCGCATGGGTGCCCGCATTTCGGGGATAGGCTCCAACCTGCTCACCATAGAGGGTGTGGAAAGCCTGCATGGGACGGACCACCGCTTACTGCCGGACATGATCGAGGTGGGTAGTTTCATCGGCATGGCTGCTATGACGGGTTCTAATCTTTTGCTTAAGAATGTGGGAGTGGCCGATCTCGGGATGCTCCCGGAAGCTTTCGCGCGTGTAGGCATAAGCCTTGATATCGAGGGCGACGACATACGTATAAACCAGAAAGAGATCTATGAGATAGAGAATTTTATCGACGGCTCCACGATGACAATCGCCGATGCTCCGTGGCCCGGTCTGTCGCCCGATCTCATCAGTATTTTTCTGGTGGTCTGCACTCAGGCACGCGGCAGTGTGTTGATACATCAGAAGATGTTCGAGAGCCGTCTTTTCTTTGTGGATAAGCTTCTCGACATGGGAGCGCGTATAATCCTCTGCGACCCCCACAGGGCCGTAGTGATCGGCTCCGGCCGGTTCCATAGCCTTCGCGCCACGGACATGGTCTCACCCGACATACGCGCCGGCATCGCCATGCTTATAGCCGCCATGGGGGCCAAGGGAACGAGCCGCATTCAGAATATCGGCCAGATCGATCGCGGTTATGAGAATATCGACCTCCGGCTGAACCGTCTGGGCGCAAAAATCATTAGAATAGATGAATGATTATTGCTGACGATTGATAATGATTGAAAAGGATAAACTGATAGAGATAGGGAAGTTTCAGCGCACCCACGCTCTGAAAGGGGAGTTGAACGCTATTCTCGACGTGCCGGAGGGATACGTTGAGGAGGGGAATCCGCTGGTGGTTTTCACCGAGGGAATACCTGTGCCTTATTATGCCGAGTCGATACGTCCGAAAGGCGCTACATCCTTCCTTATCAAGCTGGAGGGGGTAGATAGCATGGAGGAAGCCTCGGAGCTTGTGAATGCCGCCATTTATGCCGATAAGGCTGCTCTTGGAGAATATATGGAGGAGGATATGATGCTGGAGGATGATCTTCACGGTTTCCGTGTGGTGGATTCCACGGCCGGAGATATCGGCGAGCTCGATTATATAGATGATTCTACGGAAAACCGTCTGCTTGTGGTAGAAGGCCGTGACGGCGAAGAGATATTCATACCCCTTGCCGATGGGATAATAACCGAAATCGACGAGGAAAAGAGAGAAATTCATACCTCCCTGCCGGAGGGATTGTTGGATTTGAATAAAAAAAACGATGGATGAACAGATGAAATATGACGAGGATGACGCCATAAAATTTATTCGCGCCACCCTCCCCGAAGATGTGAATGCAAAATATGATGACGATGAGATTCTTTTCATCATCGACACGATATGGGACTGGTATGAGAAAAACGGTTATCTCGATATCGATGCCAATGTGACCGACGAGGAAGAGATGGATCTCGACGCGCTTACGGCCTTTGTCAAGAAAGAGGTGGCACGCGATGGCGAGATACTGATGGACCCTGTGGATATTGAAATGATAGTAAAAGGAGAAGTGCAATATGAGGAATCTATCGAGGATACTTATTAAGGGTCTGCTTGCAGGAACGTTGCTTTTCCCCGGTTCGCTTTCCGCGGCTTCTCCGTCGGCGCAGCGGATAGATGCTCTCGACGATATGTCGTTCATAGAGATGGTGAACTCCGAGGAACTTGATGCAAAAAGTGCGTCGCTTGTGCGTAAGTTTCAGGAGAAGGAGGCAAGAAACAGACTTCTCAACAAGGAATATGGCTCAAAGAACGGCTCGACGGTGGAGACATATCGAAACAAGGAAGTGTTGCTGATCACGATTCCCGCCTCGCGTCTTTTCGCGCCCAACGAGGTTGAGGTCAGAAAAGAGGCCGCCTCGCTTCTGGCGCCGCTGAAACGCTATCTGAAAGACCCCGACATGTATCGCGTGCTGCTGGTGATGCACACCGACAACACCGGCTCGGAGAAATACCGGGAGGATCTCACCGAGAACCGCTCGCAGGCAATTTTCGACTGGTTTCTCAAAGAGGGGTGCGACACCCGCTATCTTTTCTCTTATGCATACGGCGATGACATGCCTCTTGTCGAGAATAATTCCATGACCAACCGCGAGCGCAACCGCCGCCTCGAGGTTTATCTCGTTCCCGGCAAGAAGATGCATGATCAGGCCAAAAAGGGGAGAATCGTATTCTGACGAAATCCGTATTCGCAAACAACCTGCGAGTAAGACATATCAACAGATAAAAGATAAGACAGGCTAATACGAAAATAGGTATTGGCCTGTCTGCTTAATTTATCGAGGTTAATTGCGTGACTGGATATATTCTGTGGGGGTCTGACCGGTCTCTTTCTTGAACATCCGGCTTAGGTGGGCCGGGTATTCAAAACCGAGTTTATAGGCGGCTTCGGCTACTGTCAGCCCGGAGGCAAGTTCGTTCTTGATTTGTCGGATAACAAACTGGCGTATATGTCGTCCCGGACTCTCGCCGGTCATCTTTTTTATCAAGTCACTGAAATAATTGGTTGACATACAAAGATGCTCCGCACATATATTTACAGTCGGCAGCCCGTTCTTCATCTGGAGATTATCTGCAAAATACTGATGCAGGAAACTGTCGAATTTTGACAGAATATCGTTATTGGAGAGTTTTCGGGTTATGAACTGTCGGTTGTAGAAGCGTTGACAATATTTTAGGAGCAGAGAGATATAACTTATGAGTATGTCGTTTTGGATATCATCGCGCGGGCATTCTGTTTCCGATTTTATCCTTCTTAATATTGACACAATGATGCCGTGTTCATTTTCGTTCATGTGCAGTGCCTCGTTGACACTGTAGTCGAAGAAGGAGTAGGACTTGATGTCCTTTTCAAGTTGAGTGCCTCTTATGAGATCGGGATGAAAAAGCATTGCCCATCCGCCTATTGAAGACCTCTCGCCGTTGTCCTCTTTCCCACCGATCTGGCCCGGAGCTACACATATCAGCGAACCGTCCTTATAATCGTATTTGCCGCAGCCGTATGTAAGGTCAAGGTCATTGTCATCCTGCACGAATACGCCATAAACGCCGTATTTGTTCAGGCTATGGCGTAAAGGCGATATTTCAGAGAAGTCAATGACGGTTACCAGCGGGTTCCGGTCAGTGAGGCCGTGATACCCGCTATAGTCGGACGTTTTGTTTAGATTAAGAATTTTAGGCATAGGCACATCCTTGATTGTCAGATGCAAATTTACTAATAATCCATGAGATTCAGGGGCATTTCCAAGTTTTTGATAAAGATGCCCAAGAAATTGGATGCGGAGTTTCGCAAAGAGGGTCTAATTTTGAAGTGTAAAAAATTACCGACACCAATGGATAGCAAGATAACCATACCGGAATCCGTTTGCGATGATGAAGTCGTGGATTATATAGCCTCACGTTATTCCATTACACCGCGACAGGTCATAACGCACTTTATGTGTCAGGAAGGCATTTTAAGCCGTGAGCATACCGATACAATTCAAAAGATTACATTCGAAGAGAATGAGATGGCTATACTTCGTGATATGGGCATCCGTTCCTCTTATGTTGAATTTGAGAAAACTACGATATGACGGCAATGTCGTCGCTGCCAACGCCGTGACCGACATAAATGCCGTCGATGGCGGTGACGGATGCCATGCTGAGCATACCCAGCAGCGTCGGCACAAAATACTTTCTGAATAGCACGGGGATTTTCATTTTCCCCAAGTCGAGTGAATCTCTCTTCATAGAGGTAATCATTTATGGGTTAATAATCAGCCGCAAAAAAATACCGGATAAGACGGCGGTTTTACCCAGTCATCTTCTCCGGCTATGGTTGCCTCGATGAGGATTACAAAACTCTTTATCCTGTAATTCTGCTTTTGCGCTGCAAAGTTAGTCCAAAAAATCCGAATAACAAAATATCCCAAATGACCATGGCGTCATGCATGTAAATATTTATATAGTTATCCAAATGTGCGTCATAAACAAATAAGTATGAGGATTGTCTTTGTAATAAAATCTTCATCTACAGCCAATGTCCGCTTTATTTTTCATACGGATAATCTCACCCTCGGCGGGGATAATCAGCTTCTTCGGAGAAACCTTGAATTTACGAGCTTCTTTCCGCAAAAGCTCGTGGGTGGTCATGCAGTGGTCAAAGGCATCCATATGGACTGCGATAACCGGAACATTACCGCTTTCCTGCACGAGTGCCAAGGTCAGATGTTCGTCCATAATTATCGGATTGGCTCTCCACTCATCCTGCGGAGGCATGATGGCGCCCCCTGAGTTAACCACGATATAATCGGGCTTGAATTTCTGCATATCGTCATAGATTTCCTGCGTCCACACCGCATCACCGATTACATAAATAGTCGGCTGGTTCTCGGCTTTCAGGACAAAACTGGATGCATCGCCCTTATTGGCAAGCATACTTCCAACGCCGTTCGGTCTTGAAGATGACGGAGCGGGTGCCGTCGTTGCAGCAGGTGATCATGGTGTTCTCATCGCGCATCCAGCCTTTCATTATACGAGAGTGTTTAGACCGCAATGCCAATTGTCATCACACTCGTCATCGCTGAAGAAAACGAACTCGTCCCCTTGTTATGGAACGGACATTTTGCCGGAACAGGGATTGGCGCAATACTGCTGCTGATATTCAGGATATAATTTGGTGTCAAGCACCGTTACTTTAACTTTATGTTTCATGCTCTTTTGAGACGGATTAAAATCCAATATACAAAGTTAACAAACATCGAATGACTTTTGTCAGAACAGACAATTCCGAGTGTATTTTTATACTATAGAGGCAACTCCCTATGTTGTCAAAAGTTGCATTGTCGATGTTATTGGCAAAGACACTATTGAACTGACTCATACAAGGGCAAAAGGGATTAAAGTAGATCCATTGATTTTGCTATCCGGCAAGCATAAGGTCAAGAAGAATGCAGTCATATTCATAGGCTGCAATCTTGCATAACGCCTCATTGCAGGTATAGGCATGTTCGCAAAGATAATCCTCGCGTCCAAGATATTCGGCGATACTCCTTGAGAGCATCCTCTCATCTTCTATTATCAATAGTTTCATGTTTGTATATTTTCAAGCCGACAAAGTTAAGGCTCGATTCTGTATGAAATATGAATCCCGTTATTTACACATCATCAATATGCTGCCCGCGCATATAAGTTTGCCTCCCACTATAACCTTTGGCGAAACAGGCTCTTTCTGTAATATAAATGCGAGTATGATAGTCAGCACAACGCTAAGTTTGTCAACCGGAGCCACACGCGACACATCACCAATCTGGATTGCCTTGAAATAGAACAGCCACGACAAGCCGGTCGATATACCGGAAAGTAATTGGCGCAGATGGCTGTCAGGGCTGCGAACAGCGCTGATAACAAAGCATATATCTTCCACATTTTGTAACGGTGCAAGGTTGATTTATACATGATAAAAATAACGGTTCAGAATCCGTATGAGTGTCTGTGGGTCGTTAACTTTATGTTAAATCAATGGATCCATGTGATTTTAAGTAGGGATATTCAGTTAAAGGTCGTCAATTCATAAAAACTGCCCGCTACACATTGTATCGGGCAGATAATTGGCGCTATAGTATTGCGGCCGATAGTAGATTGTTTTAAGGCAATACGTCGTATTCGGCGTCGCTTACAGGCTCAAGCCATACATTTTCGGTATCTTCACCCGGCACAGAAAATGCGAGATGAGCGAACCATGAATCCTTTGCGGCTCCGTGCCAGTGCTTTACGTTAGCAGGGATGTTGATTACCGTTCCGGGAAGAATCTCTACCGCAGGTTTTCCTTCTTCCTGATACCAGCCACGTCCGGCAACGCCTACAAGCATCTGGCCGCCGCCTTTCTCCGCTTTATGTATATGCCAGTTGTTGCGGCAACGCGGCTCAAAAGTCACATTGGCAAAAGGAATCTGTTCTGATGAAATCTGAGCAAGATAGCTGTTGCCAATGAAATATTTGGCGTATGCGGTGTTTGGTTCACCGATGGGGAATATCATCTCCTGCTGGAATTTTTCTTTAGCCGATGATGCGGCGGTTTCATCCGCCCATACATCTTTCGCGAGTTTGAAAGCAGCCCACGCTTTCGGCCATCCCGCATAGAAAGCGATATGAGTGATGATCTCTGCGGCTTCGGTGCGGGTGATACCGTTCTTCTTCGCCTCCTGAAGATGATAGATAAGCGAACTGTCGGTAATACCCTGCGATATGAGGGAGGTGATTGTAACAAGGCTACGGTCTCTCAATGAAAGTAGATCATTACGGCTCCATACCTCACCGAAAAGGATGTCATCGTTGAGATGTGCGAACTCAGGGGCGAAGTCACCGAGTGCATCTCGCCCCGCTGTCTGGATTATTTTTTGTTGTGCCATAATATTGAAAGTTATTATGCTTGTTAATACTATTGTCAATATTTTTTTCATACGATAAAACTATTATTTGCTTATGAAGTTTATGATATGATTGGCCGGATTCAATTCCTTTTGATCAAGAAGCTGAAGATCCTTTACCATGTGCAGGGTTCCCTGCTTGTACTTTTGAAAGTGTGCCGATGCGATATGTGACTTGTATGCTTCCTGAGATGCATAAGTTTCGAGAATCGTTATGTTACAGGGATTCTCTTTCTCCTGCACCGCATACATGGTAAGTACTCCGGGTTCTGTACGCAAGGAGATTTCACCGACTTCGGCCGCATACTTCATATACTCGTCAAGATACTCAGGATCGACCTCCACTTTCGACAGACGGACGATACCATCGGCCGACATCGGCAACTTCGCGCACGTTGTAGCAAATTGGTCAATGTTTCTGTTCATTTCCTGAGCGTTTAACACACAAGTTGAGGTTATGATAAAAATAACAGACGATATTATTGTTTTTATCCTCATATAGATCAGCGTATTATTTTCTTACTACCTCTTTTGTTTCTGATGATGTATATCCCTTTGGACAAGGCATCTTTATTTTCGACTCTTTGCCCTGAAAGGTTGTAAAGGTAGGTATCCTGTTCTGAAATATCGGTGTCAATGTCATTTATTCCGCTTGAATGAGAGAAGGAAAGAGTAACGGTCACATCACTGTCGCCAAGTATTGATTTCAATGCGGCCCCTGTATAATTCCCGTTTATTTTGCCAAGGTGAGTGAAATTATAGGAGTTATTGTCGTAATAAATTACGAACTGATTGCCGAGATAGAGAACAAGGTCTCCCGGTTGTGTTGTGAAATAAGTATCGTTACGTGGTAAAGATTCCGGCAGGCTACCTACCTTCTCCATATTGGCGTAATCGTGCATGTTGATGGTGACAGGACCTGATTCGAGCAATTTCACTAAGGCTCTTGCGGATGAATTGTCAGCGAGGGTTGCCGTAAGGGTGGTGTCCTCTCCAACCTTTATAGTAATCTGGTTATTGTTCATATCAGGAGTGTTTAAGGATGAATAATCAATTTCTTTCAGCCAGTTGTCAATCAATGTTCCGGCATCTGAAGTCTGCGAACTGCGTATCCACAGACTCGGCGAGATAAAGTTTCCATTTGCGATCAAACGCTTTGCATCAGCCTCGACACCGCTGATACCGCTGCTGCCGCTCGACACAATCAGGCCGATATTTTTTCCGGCCAGCTCTTGTCCATGCTGGAACAGGAACGTCTGCATAGGAGCCGCCATGTTACTCCACCAAAGCGAGGTTCCGACTATAATGGTGGAATACTGCGACAAATCAACATTTACAGGGTCGATTGCCGGGTAGGAACTTGCGTCATTCGGATTATTACGGATGTCTGCGATTAATGCGCTGCCGATGGCATAATTGTTGGCGGCATAATCAAGACCTTTTTCAGCAGGCTCTACCCGTATGACATCCGCTTCAATCTGATTGCACAATTCAGTTACAATTCGATGGACGTTATTTGTGAAACTATAATATACAATGAGGGTCTTTGCGTTTACCGTCATCGTTGCAACCAAAGAGATGAGGAGTATCAAGAAATATCTTTTCATCTTTAAGTGGTTTGTTATTAGGGGTGTTTATTATTATCGTTTATTTGATTGATTTTACCCAACGGTCAATATCCTGCTGAGTATAATTGTTAAGCACTCTGCCCGGTTTGAACGTAGCCTTGGGGGCGGACACTTTCAGATCTTTGGTTGCCTCTCCGTAATTACTGCCCCCCGATGTGGCGAAAGGAATTATAACTTTCCCATCGGTATTATAGCTTTCAAGGAAAGTGTTAATGATAGTGGGCGCTGTGTACCACCATATCGGGAAACCGAGATAAATGGTGTCGTATTGCTCGAAATTCTTGACTTTATTGGCAATTCCGGGGCGTGTCGCGCGGTTTCGTGCCTCAAGGGTGCCTCGAGCGCTGTTGTTCCAACCGTCAAGATCTTCTTCCGTATAAGACACCTCCGGCTCGATCTGGAACAGATCTCCTCCTGTTGCTTTGGCTATTTTTTCGGCAACGGATTTAGTATGTCCCTGTGCGGAGAAAACGGCCACCAGAACCGGAGTCGCTGCCTCGATGGTCTCAGCATTTTTTCTATCTTTTGATGCGCAGGCAACAAATGCCATGGCGGCAATTGCCAATAATGATAAAAGAGTTTTTTTCATTGCTATGATTATTTATATAGTTTTGCCGGATACAAAGTTAGTAAGGACTATAAACAATTTCATACCGATTTTTAATCAATTATTACCAGTTCCTCATATTGACCGATTAATGCTGAGATGTGATGATTATAAGATACTATAAAATGGCAGACCTGCTGTGAGTCTGCCATTTCACAATGAGGTAGACTATCCCTCATCGTCTCGTAGAGTCTATCTTGACCTTATCCACAACATGTTGCGAATAAGTGGCATCCCGATTGTCGGGACGGGTTCATCTTTCTGAAATAACTCGTGTATGTGATCAGTGAATTTTCAGATTGTGAATCAATCGGGTAGTGGAGAGGTCGTTTGCATCAATTACTACGCTCTTCCCCTTGTCGAGGGCTGTAATTGCTGCCATTTCATCATCGGAGAGTGTGAAACTGAAGATGTCGATGTTTTCTGCCATGCGGTCCTTGCGGACAGTCTTGGGGATGACCACGATGTTGCGTTGGTTGAGCCAGCGCAGAACTACCTGTCCGACAGTCTTGCCATGTCGTTTGGCGATTTCGACAAGCACCGGATTGGTGAACAAACCATCCTTACCTTCTGCAAAGGGTGACCAGGCTTCCTGCTGGATTCCCTCGGATGCAAGAAAATCATGGGTTGCAACCTGTGGGAAATAAGGATTTGTCTCAACTTGATTCACCATCGGCTTTATTTCATTATAGAGTGTGAGATCGAGCAGACGCTCGTCGGTGAAGCTCGTAACGCCGATGGCGCGGATGCGTCCCTCTTTATAGAGTTTCTCTAATGCGCGCCATGCGGCATAATAGTTGTTGTAAATATGCTGCGGCGGTATCAATCATGCGATAACCCGTTTCCAATGCCTCGCTTACCGCTTTCTCTGTTTCTTCACGCGGAATCTGGAAAACACCATAACCAATCGCGGGCATAATGACTCCATTGTATAATCTTACTTGTTTCATACTTTTATTTGATTATTTTTACGTTGCAAAGTTACTGAGGATTCAAGTTAAATGCCTTACATAAATTTGATTGAAATTTTCATGATTCGTGGTATATGTCTAAATTTGCAGTATGAAAGAGACAATAACCGGAGGCATATATTTTGAAGATGATATAGGCGATTTCGATTTCACGGCACATATCGGGCTGGTGGTTCATATTCTGTGTCTGGAGGGTAGTTTCAGTTTCTCACGCAATCATACCCGATTCAATGTTTCGCAGGGAGATTATGTAATCCTCTCTGCCGGCATTGGCGTGACGGATCTGTCGATGGCCGCCGACATCAGGGTTGTCATCATGTATTTCTCCGAAAGCGTTGTTTTTACAGCTGCTATACGGAGTAATTATGGAGTGTTCGGTCATCTTTCGCTGATAGAGAATCCTGTGCTACGTCTTAGCGATTCTGAGTTCAATCGCTGTCGCAGGGATATGGAAAATCTGAGGGAGAGGAACGCTGAGACGGAACATATATTCCATGAGGAATTGGCGGGAGCGTTACTAAAGGCACATATCCTGGATTTATATGACATCCATGCACGCGCAAACCAAAAGATAGAAATTAATTCGCGGCCTGCGCGAATAATGCGGTCGTTTATCGGGATGCTCATAGACGGCGATTATACCGGCTGCCGCAAACTTGAAAAGTATGCGTCGCAACTATGCATCACGCCGCATTATCTCACCGAGATATGCAAAAAGATTAGCGGACGTCCGGCGACATATTGGATTGACCTTTTTCTCGTTCGCGCCGTGACAATAGCTCTCATGCAGTTTGACCGTCCATTGGATGAAATCGCGGATAGTTTTTCTTTTTCTTCATTGTCGCACTTCAGCCGTTTTGTAAAATCAAAATTAGACATGTCTCCGACTCGGTTCCGTAACCAGTTTCGAAACAAAAGTCGACCCATATGATGGAAATCCATTATAAGGGCCGACTTTTGAAATATTATGATTATTTTGGGATCTCTTCTGATTCCGTGACGTCGGAATCGTCATTCTATATTTTCATTGCGGATGCGGAATCAGACGAGGCGGATCCATCGGTCGCGGTCGCCGGGAAGAAGGTCGATGACCGGAATCTCGATCATGGTGTAGCAGCCGGGATTGAGGCGGAATGTGGCGCGGGCGCAGGCCACGAGTATTTGGGCGGTCAGCGCGGGGTTGTTGATTGTCATGTCGAATTCGAAGCGCTGGTTGTGGGTTTTGCCCGACACGCCTTTTCTTACCATGTTCACACCGTGGCCCACATCCTTGATGGCATCCACGCTCTCAACGGCCATGACGTGGGTCTCATCGGAGGCGAAGTAGGGATCTTCTTTGATCTTTTTTGCTACATCTGCAAGCTCGTAGCCGGGAAGAAGCTCTATATAAACCATACGGCGGTGGATACCGGTGCCGAGAGGAATCGTCATGGAAAGAGCGTTTTTCACGCCCTCTTTGGATTTGACAGCCACGGTATGACCCATGCTCATTCCGGGACCGAAGTTGGTGTAGGTGATGCCTTCAGGAGCGATTGCCTCGAGCAGAGCCCTCACCACGGAGTCGCTGCCGGGATCCCATCCTGCGGAGAGCACGCTGACGGCATTGCCGGCTTTGGCGACCTCGTCGAGGCGTTTGCGCAAAGCGGGAATCTGCGTATGAATGTCGAACGAGTCGACGGTGTTGATTCCCATCTCCAGTATTTCACGGGCATATTGCTCGACGCTGCGGGTAGGGGTGGCGAGTATGGCCACATCAACATTTTCGAGTTCCTTGATAGAACCCACAACAGGAATACCGACGGGTATGTCGGCGCGGTCGGAGGGATCGCGTCTCACGATGCCTGCGATTTCAAAATCGGGTGATGCCAGAACGGCATCGACAGTGTAACGTCCGATATTTCCATATCCGACGATTGCGATTCTTTTCATCTTAAACTATTTAGTCAGCTTTTTATATCTGATTCTATGGGGGGTGTCCAGGGCGCCGTCGCGTTTCTTCTTGAATTCCTCATATTCGGAATAGGAACCCTCGAAGTAGGTGACGCGGCTGTCGCCCTCGAAAGCGAGGATATGGGTGGCGATACGGTCGAGGAACCAGCGGTCGTGGCTTACGACTACTGCACATCCGGCGAAGTTCTCAAGGCCTTCCTCGAGCGCGCGGAGGGTATTGACATCGATATCGTTGGTGGGCTCGTCGAGCAGTAGGACGTTACCCTCCTCTTTCAGGGCCATGGCCAGATGCAGGCGGTTGCGTTCACCTCCGGAGAGAACTCCGATTTTCTTTTCCTGATCCGCACCCGTGAAGTTGAATCGGCTCAGATATGCCCGTGCGTTCATGTCGCGGCCACCCATGCGGAATGTCTCCACTCCTTGCGAGATTACTTCATAGACACTTTTGTCGGGGCTGAGGTCTTTATGGTTCTGGTCCACGTATGCTACCTTTACAGTTTCTCCAACCTCGAATTCGCCGGCGTCGGCTTTCTCCTGGCCCATGATTAGACGGAAGAGGGTGGTCTTGCCGGCTCCGTTGGGGCCTATCACGCCGACAATGCCGTTGGGCGGCAACATGAAGTTGAGGTCGCTGAAGAGCACTTTGTCGTCGTAAGCTTTGGCAAGACCTTTGGCTTCAATCACCTTGTTGCCGAGACGCGGACCGTTGGGGATATAGATTTCGAGTTTCTCCTCGCGTTCCTTCTGGTCTTCGTTCATCAGTCGGTCATAGTTCGAAAGGCGGGCTTTCCCTTTTGCCTGACGCGCTTTGGGAGCCATGCGTACCCATTCGAGCTCCCGCTCGAGAGTCTTGCGGCGTTTGCTGGCCTGCTTCTCTTCGAGGGCCATGCGCTGGGTCTTCTGTTCGAGCCATGAGGAATAATTCCCTTTCCATGGGATACCTTCGCCACGGTCGAGTTCGAGAATCCATCCGGCTACATGGTCGAGGAAATAACGGTCGTGGGTAACGGCGATCACCGTGCCGGGATATTGCTGAAGATGCTGCTCGAGCCAGTCGATCGATTCTGCGTCGAGGTGGTTGGTGGGCTCGTCGAGCAGGAGGATGTCGGGCTGCTGCAGGAGCAGTCGGCAAAGAGCCACGCGGCGTTTCTCGCCGCCGGAAAGCACGGCGATTTTTTTATCGTCGGGCGGACAGCGAAGCGCATCCATGGCGCGTTCGAGCTTATTGTCGATATTCCAGGCATCAGTGGCGTCGAGCTTGTCCTGAAGCTCGGCCTGACGCGCTATGAGCTTATCCATAGCTTCAGGATCTTCAAGGACGGCAGGATCGGCGAATGCATTGTTTACTTCATCGTATTCGCGAAGAAGGTCCATCACCGGTTGAACGCCCTCCTGAACGGTTTCCTTTACGGTTTTCTCGGGATCGAGTTTGGGCTCCTGTTCGAGATAGCCTACTGAATAACCGGGGGAGAACACCACGTTGCCCTGATAGCTCTTGTCGATGCCGGCTATTATTTTGAGGAGGGTGGATTTGCCGGATCCGTTGAGACCTATGATGCCGATTTTGGCGCCATAAAAGAAGGAGAGGTAAATGTTTTTGAGAATCTGTCGCTGAGGGGGAATGATTTTGCTCACTCCGACCATCGAGAATATTATTTTTTTATCGTCGGCCATAAATAGCGGTCTTTGTATTTTGTATAGGATTAATGCTTGGGGGCGGTGACGACGCGGTAATCGCAACTTACTTTTCCGCGGGCCATCGAATTGAGCTTATTGCGGATCATCTGCTTGCGGATGGGGGTGACGCGGTCGGTATAGACCGTGCCGAGGAGATGATCGTACTCATGCTGGATTATGCGGGCGATAAATCCTGAGAATTCGCGTTCATGCTCTTCGAAATTCTCGTCGAGCCAGTTTAGTCGGACATGTTCGTAGCGTTTCACGTTTTCAGACATGCCGGGCAGAGAGAGACAGCCCTCCTCGCGAGTAACGGGATCGACATCCTCGATAACCTCGAGTTCGGGATTTATAAGGCACATCTTTGAGTCGGCACATTCCGGGAAACGGTCCGCGAGCACAGAGCCGTCGATAACGATCACGCTTATTGATTTTCCGATCTGGGGAGCGGCGAGACCGACACCGTCGGTATAATACATCGTTTCCCACATGTCGCGGATAAGTTTGTCGAGATTCGGATAATCTTTTTCTATATCTTCGGCCTCCTTGCGGAGCACAGGATGGCCGTAAACGTATACAGGCAGAACCATATTGTCTTAATTAGTGCTTAACATGCAAATTTACTTAAAATCCCCGATTCCCGCAAGTTGAAATTTTTTATCGTTCGGCTCGAGGCATAAGCATAGCATTGATCTTGTGAGACCGGGGAGCGGGAAAAATATTAATTAGATAATTTTGTGTTTGAATGTAGTTTTTTATAACTTGTCGGCGTCTAATGAATAGAGCTAAATACAACTATTATGAACGACCATGGCAACTAATTCCATAGAAAAGACTGAATTCGAGAGTCTTGTCAAGAGGTATAAAAGTATCGTCTACTCTATATGCTTCATGTTTGCCGACACTAAAATGCAAGCCGACGACCTCTTTCAAGAGGTTCTCATAAATCTCTGGAAAGGTTTCAATACATTCCGGGGAGATGCAAGTCTGCAATCCTGGGTCTACCGCGTAAGTATGAACACATGCATTTCATACGGCAGGAAGAAGAAAGTTGCGACTGTAGCTCTTGACATCGCTCCGGATATCATTGGCGGGGATTCATCGGAATCAAGACAAACTCAAATGCTTCACCGGCGCATTCAGCTGCTTGAACCTCTCGACCGGGCTATAGTTTTGTTATGGCTTGAGAATATGTCGTATGAAGAAATCGGCGAAATCATAGGCACAAGCGCCCGAAACATAGGTGTGCGCCTCGTGAGAATCAAAGAAAAACTTAAATCTCTCTAAAAGACTCTTAGTATGGATGAATTAGAAGAAATGCGCCGACAGATGGCAACAATGAAATCGCAACTCGATACGCAACAGATAGTAAATAAAAGGCTGATGTGCAAGGTGATGCGAAATAAAGCCTCATGGATGAATATATTGGTGAATGCTGAACTAATAGCATTTCCCTTCTTATATCTGCTGATTGTCGGGCTCTGTGAAGTTTTGGGTATTTCCCAATGGTATTCGTTCACATTCCTTGTATTTGGGTTAGCCGATGCATTATTGGATATAAGGACTGTCCGTATTCCCGACAGTTTATTCAGTTCTTCATCTATCCTCAGTCTCAGAAAATTCCTGATACGTCAGAAGAAAGAACGTTTCATACAGACTCTGATAATGGGAGTATTATGTGTGGCTTGGCTATCAATGTTTTTATTTGCGATCGGCACCTCCGGCAATCCGTTATTCCTCGCAAACGGACTATGGGATGCTGTAAAGACCGGAGGCCTTTTCGGCGGGATAATCGGATCCGTTATCGCAATAATCGTGGTAATAATGCTCTATAGAAAAATGCAGCGTACAAACGACCGGATCATAGCCGATATAGACGACCTTGAAAAAGGGGAATAAACGGGCTTAACGGTTGTCGAGATATTCCGTGAGGATTATGACGGCCGACATCTCGTCGGCGCGACCCTTTTCGCGGCGCGTTGATTTATTGAAACCGGCGGCAATCATCTCCCGATGGGCTATTACCGAGGTGAAGCGTTCATCGCGCCGTATGATTTTCATTTCCGGCATTTCTTTTGCCAGATGGCGCACGAACGGCTCTATATATCGGGCGGATTCGGAGGGTAGGCCGTTCATCTGTCTGGGCTCACCGATTATGATGGCCTCAACATCCTCGAGAACACAATAATCCTTGATAAAATCCATGAGCAGGTGAGTGGGGACGGTAGGAAGTCCGTTGGCTATAATCTGCAATGGATCCGTTACTGCTACACCGCAACGTCGGCGTCCATAGTCGATGGCCATTATTCTTGACATACTCTAAGATATTTAGAAAAAACAGGTGTGCCGGACACATAATGTTCCGGCACACCTGATATTCATTTAAATGCGTTTTCGGTTTTCACTTCGTTATTTCTTTCCGAAATAGCGGTTGTAGAGACCTTCGAAGCCTTTTCCGTGACGGGCCTCGTCTTTAGCCATCTCATGAACAGTGTCGTGGATAGCGTCGAGGTTCTGGGCTTTTGCATTCTTGGCGATACGCATCTTGTCGGCGTTGGCGCCTGCCTCGGCGTGCATGCGTTTCTCAAGGTTTGTCTTGGTGTCCCAAACAACATCGCCGAGAAGTTCTGCGAACTTGGCGGCGTGCTCGGCCTCTTCCCATGCATAACGCTTGAAAGCTTCTGCGATTTCGGGATAACCTTCGCGGTCGGCCTGACGCGACATTGCAAGATACATTCCCACCTCTGTGCATTCGCCGTTGAAATGAGCGTTGAGGTCTTTGATCATTTCTTCATCGGTGCCTTTGGCAACGCCGATTTCATGCTCGGTTACAAACTGAAGAAGTTCAGCCTCATCGAGAGGTTTGAATTTCGAAGCGGGAACGCCGCACTGGGGGCATTTTTCGGGAGCGGTTTCTCCCTCAGCTACATATCCGCACACTGTGCAGATCCATTTCTTTGCCATAGTATTTCTAAATTGGGTTATAGTTATTCCGGTTAATTAAGTGTAACCTTTCATTAGGTTATGTTGCAAATTTACTTCCAATTTTTAGAATCTGCAATTATTATAGATTATTTATTGTTAAAAATTGGAAGCGTAAGAATGAAAAATAATTAATTTTGCATTCAGTTCAATTTATAATACATTGAAGAAGGAAGGCAAGTCAACAGAACGGATAGAAAAGTTTGTGGCCGGAGAGCTGAGACGCTGCGGGGTGATGCGGCTTATCATCGGCGTGAGCGGTGGAGCCGACAGCAGCGCGCTGTTGCTTGCCTCTGTGGCTTCCGGGGTAGAGGTGACGGCCGTGCATTGCAATTATCATCTGAGAGGCAAAGAGAGCAACCGCGATGCCGCCGCCGTGGCCGGATTATGCGAAAAACTCGGGGTGCCACTTATAAATATAGAATTCAACGTTGCGGAATATCGAGATTCGAATCCCGGAATTTCAGTGGAAATGGCGTGCCGCGACATGCGCTATGCCGAGTTTCGCAGGCTTATGGCTGAGACCGGGGCCGACCGGATAGCAGTGGCCCATAACAGCGATGACAATATAGAGACAATGCTGTTGAATCTCTTCCGAGGTTCGGGAGTGACAGGCCTGCGCGGAATGCTCCCGGATACGGGTGAGATTATACGTCCTCTATTGTCGGTTTCAAGAAAAGAGATAGAGGAATATCTCCGGGAGAAAGGTTATTCGTTCGTAACTGATTCCACAAACTACGAGACCGATTACCGCCGCAATTACATCCGAAACATACTGCTTCCGGCTGTCGAGAGCCGCTGGCCCGGCGCGCGGAAGGCGATGACCACCACGATAGCGAACCTTCGCAGCGAGGAAGATGTTTTAAAAGAGGCTGAAAGAAGATTTCTGCCGCAAACGGATCTGTTGCCTATGAAAGCGATAGCCGAGGCCCCCGACAGATTCTGGATTATCCGGAGTTTTTCAAAAAGATATGGCGCCACACGCGATATAGCGCTTGAGATCCTGGATGTTTTCGAGAAACGAAGCGGCACGCAGCATATAATCGGCAAAAAATGGAAAGCAGGAAGAGGAATGCTCCGCTTTTCGAAAAAAGGGCTTGAATATTTTTGCTGATTAGAAATTAATTGTTAAATTTGCGTGTCGATTTCAGACAAATCTATCGGAAATTTCAGGAATTAAAGATATACACCCGCAGTTTTGTTGCGTTATATCCCTAATGTATGCGGAACAAGATATCTTAAAGGCACCCAATAACAGATAAACAGTTTCTCAAATTTTTGCTGATTCCACTTTCCCAAATCTCAGAATAAAATAATTTCATATCGCGCTCTTGGCAAAAGGCAAAAGATTGTCAAAGCCTTATAGTGCGCATGACGTGAAACCACGATATTTATGTATAGTTACGATGATCTTATGACCATGGATGAGGACCGCTTGAAAGAGCTGGCCTCGAATATGGGAATGAAAAAGGCGTCTTCCGCCGAAAGGCAGGAACTTGCCTACTATGTTATAGACAATGAATCTGAAAACGCGGCCAAAGAGGCGGTAGCCAAAGGCGCAGGCAGGGCCAAGACTCCCAAAGAGCGCAAACCCCGCGCAAAGAAAGCCTCCCGCAAACCGGAAGAGCAGGCCGAAAATACCGCAGAAGATGCAACGGTTGTTGTCGCGGCTCCGGTTTCGGAGACGGCGGAAGCTCCGGCTCCCAAGAAACGCGGCCGAAAGCCGAAAGCAAAGCCTGAAGAGTCGAAACCGACTCCATCGGCTGAGGCCGAAACCGTTCCCGCAGATGATTCCTCTAATGTAATCGCTGAAGCTGAAACGGCTGCATCAACTCCGGAAGAGGCAACCGAACCGAGGCAGACTCCCCCTATGGCCACAGAAAGAAAACGTCGTGGACCCAAACCGAAATCAGCTGTAGCGGAGACAAGAGCAGCGGAATCGGCTGAAGCCCCGGTAAATGAGGTAGCTGCTGCACCCGCCGATGGTATGCCCGAAACTGCGGCCCCGGAATCGAATGCTCCCCGTCAGGAGCTTCCGTTGAAGCCTAAGGAGAAACCCTCGCTCGATTCCTTCTTCTCCAACGCCAAGCGCCGCACATTCGTGCCCCGCTCGCAGCGCGAAATCCAGGAGGCCGCTATAGCGGCAGCCGTGGCTCCGATTATTATCGCCGAGCCTGCAATGAAACCGCTTACACCCAAACAGCAGAAGCATCTGAATAAGAAGCAGCGCCAGCAACAGCGCATGATTCAGGAGCAGAATAGCGTGCGCGAACCCGAGACGAGTTTCGATTTCGAGGGGATACTCACCACATTCGGCGTTCTCGAGGTAATGCCCGACGGCTATGGCTTCCTCCGCTCGAGCGATTATAATTATCTGGGCAGTCCCGACGATGTCTATGTTTCCCAACAGCAGATCAAGGATTACGGGCTCAAGACCGGCGATGTGGTCGAAGGTGGGATACGACCTCCGCGTCAGGGTGAGAAATACTTCCCCTTATGTAAAATAGAAACCATCAACGGTCTATCGCCCGACGTGATACGCGACCGCGTTCCCTTCGAACATCTTGTGCCTCTTTTCCCGGATGAGAAATTCAATCTTACAGGCGGCCGTGCCGGAAATATTTCCACAAGGGTCGTGGATATGTTCGCGCCCATCGGAAAAGGGCAGAGGGCGTTGATCGTGGCTCCTCCCAAGACCGGTAAGACAATTCTGCTCAAAGATATTGCAAACGCTATCGCCGCCAATCATCCCGACACATATATCATTATGCTCCTGATCGACGAACGACCGGAGGAGGTGACAGATATGGCACGAAGTGTGAATGCCGAGGTGATAGCATCGACCTTCGACGAACCGGCCGACCGCCACGTAAAGATTGCCGGACTCGTGCTCGAAAAGGCGAAGCGCCTGGTAGAGAGCGGACATGATGTTGTGATAATGCTCGATTCCATAACCCGTCTGGCAAGGGCTTACAACACGGTGAGCCCCGCATCAGGCAAGATCCTGTCAGGCGGTGTCGACGCCAATGCGCTCCAGCGTCCCAAACGCTTCTTCGGAGCAGCCCGCAATATCGAGAACGGCGGCTCGCTCACTATTATCGCTACGGCTCTGACTGAGACCTCTTCGAAGATGGACGAAGTGATTTTCGAGGAATTCAAAGGAACAGGCAACATGGAGCTTCAGCTCGACCGTAAACTCTCCAATAAACGTATCTTCCCCGCCGTGGATATCATTGCATCCTCCACACGCCGCGACGATCTGTTGCTAAGCGAAGAGGTGCTGAACAGAATGTGGATCCTGCGCAATTACTTAGCCGACATGAATTCTCTGGAGGCTATGGAATTCATCAAGAAACGCATGGAGATGACGCGCACCAACGAGGAGTTGCTCGTGACAATGGATAAATAATGAACACATTCGGTAAATATATACGGCTCACGACTTTCGGCGAAAGTCACGGGCCCGCGATGGGGGGCATTCTTGACGGAATGCCCTCGCGCGTTCATATCGATCTTGCCAAAGTGCAGGAGGAACTCGACAGGCGTGCGCCCGGAAGGTCGAAGTTTGTATCCCAGCGCAAGGAGCCGGATCGTCTTGAGGTCTTGTCGGGGATAACGGCCGACGGGCTGACGCTTGGAACGCCGATAGGCTTCATCGTGAGAAACAGTGACCATCGTCCGGAGGATTATGTGCAATATGAGGGTAAATTCCGCCCGAACCATGCCGATTACACTTATTACGCCAAATACGGCATTCATGACTTTCGCGGAGGTGGCCGGGCAAGCGCCAGAGAAACCGTATCGTGGGCCGCAGCCGGAGCTATCTGCCGGCAATGGCTCGATCGGTTCGGCATCAGTGTTTCGGCACGTCTTGTAGAAACGGGGAATATAGAAGACGCGGCATCGCGAGGCGACAGTGTCGGCGGTGTTGTCGAAGGGCATATCGAGGGCCTTCCGACAGGCGTCGGCGAACCGGTTTTCGACAAACTTTCAGCCCGTCTCGCTTCCGCGATGATGACCATCAATGCCGCAAAGGCATTCGAATACGGCGACGGTTTCATGGCCGCATCCATGAGAGGTTCGGAATGTCAGGATATCCCTTATATAGAGGAGGAGACCGGCAACATCAGTTTCCATACAAATCACTCCGGTGGAATACAGGGGGGCATATCGAACGGTATGCCTGTCGACTTCCGGGTATGGTTCAAACCAACGCCTACAATCATGCAGACCACTGAGACTCTCGATGTGAACGGTTCGAGAACCATTATTGAACCCTGCGGACGCCACGACCCATGCGTGGCTGTGCGTGCCGTGCCGGTGGTAGAGGCAATGGCAATTCTGACAGTGGCCGATCTCTTGAGAATCAAATAAGAGAAGGAATAGAAGCAAAGCGGCATGGCTGAAAACTACAAAGACTTCGGCGATTATATGGCGGAGAAGTTTCCCGGCATCAAGGTGCAGAAAATCTCCGTCAATGCCGGCTTTTCATGTCCCAACCGCGATGGCACGATAGGGCGGGGCGGCTGCATATATTGCGACAACAGCTCATTTACTCCCGGCTATTGTTTCAGCAATGAAAGCATATCCTCTCAGCTGAATGCCGGAAAAGCGTTTTTCGCAAGGAAATATCCAAAGATGAAATATCTTGCATATTTCCAATCTTTCAGCAACACGTTCGGACGTCCGGTGGAAGAATTGGAGCAGATGTATCGCGAAGCGATGAACGTGGAGGATGTTGTCGGGGTTATAATAGGTACACGACCCGACACTCTGCCGCAGGAAACGGTCGGGATGTTGGGGCGGCTGAACAAGGAGATGCCTGTTATTGTGGAAATCGGAGCCGAGACAAGCCATGACGCGACTCTTGAGTTGATCAACCGCGGCCATTCTTGGCGCGATGTGGAGGATGCCGTTAAGCGCCTTCATGAAGCGGGAATCTCCTCCGGTCTGCATCTGATAGCCGGACTGCCGGGGGAAACCTCGGAGATGACGCTTGAAACCGTGCGCAAAGCTGTGGCTCTGCCTATCGATTCAATAAAGCTTCACCATCTTCAGATACTGAGGAACACCCGGCTTGCGCAACTATGGGAGAGCGGCAAATTGAGCGTGGAGCAGTTTACGGTGGAAAAGTATATTGATTTGTGCATAAAAATCATTAATTTAGTGCCGCGGAACATAACGATAGAACGTTTCTTAGCCTCGTCTCCTCCGGATAAAGTGCTCAGTCCGCACTGGGGACTGAAAAATTATGAGTTCACGAATTTATTGAAAAACAAATTAAAAGATAATAAATTATGAAAAAGACAATTGTTGCGGCCTTGGCTGCGATATTGGTTCCGTCGGCAGCAATGGCCGATGTGACGGTGAAGCTTCCTGCGGGAAAAGCCGACACCACTTTCACCATCAAAAGTATGTTGATTTCCGACATGGTGCTCCCTCGCAGCGAGCGCCCTCAGAATATGGAGGAAAGTGTGAAATCGCAGAATGGCGTGCTTAAATTTGCTGTCAACGACAAGGCTCCGGCAAACTACGGTGTTATTTATGGAGACCAGAAAGTAATCAATTTCTATACTTCCCCCGGAGATAATCTGGTGGTGACAGTCGTAAAGGATGAGCCGTTCGAGTATACGGTCAACGGATCTGCTCTGATGGATGGAATAACCGCGCTTTCGGGTCAGGCCGGCAAGATAATGGAGAAATATCGTGCGGCCGCGCAGGCTGATCCGCGCGATGAAGCCGCTATGGAGTCGGCTCAGAAAGAATATGGCGAACTGTTTGCCAATTATGTCAAAGCCAACCCTTCCAACCCCGCCGCGCTTTACGCTATCCTGAATCTTGATGGCGAGGAATTTATGGATGCCCTGGCAAAGGTCGGTGACGGCCTGAGCAACACAGCTCTCTATCCGATTGTGATCAAGCAGAAGGAATATGTTGAGAAATCAATTGCCGCCGATAAGAGAATCGAGGAACTTCAGTCGGGCAATTATGATGCGCCTGCTTTCACTCTGAAGAATCTTGAGGGTAAGGATGTGAGCGTATCCGATTTCAAAGGTAAATGGCTCATTATCGATTTTTGGGGCAGCTGGTGTGGATGGTGCATCAAAGGTTTCCCGAAACTTAAAGATGCCTACGAGCAGTATCAGCCCGAACTTGAGATTCTCGGAGTGGACTGCAACGAGCCTGAGGCCAACTGGCGCAAGGGAGTGGAGAAATACAAGCTTCCCTGGGTGAATGTCTATAATCCCGAAGGCACGAATATTCTCGAGAACTATGGCGTTACCGGTTTCCCGACAAAGGTGATTGTGAATCCGGAAGGCAAAATCGCCAACATCACGATAGGAGAGGATCCCGAGTTCTTCGACAAACTTGCGAAACTCATCAACGGCAAATAACCGAAGCCTGCGATAAGGACATTAAAAAAGAGGATTCCGAATTTCGGAATCCTCTTTTTTTATGCGTAAAGCGAATTATTTCTTTACACGGTTGCCGTAGCGGCTGCGGAACTTGTCCACGCGTCCGGCTGTGTCGACGAGCTTCTGCTTTCCTGTGAAGAAAGGATGGGAGGAGCTTGTGATTTCAAGTTTTACCAGAGGATACTCCTTGCCGTCGATCTCGATAGTCTCGCGAGAGGCCACCGTGGAACGGGTGATGAATGTCTCGTCGTTCGACATATCTTTAAATACCACCTCGCGGTATTCTTTGGGATGAATGTCTTTTTTCATTTTAGTAAATACTGCAGTTTATTTGTTAAAAATATCTTGACAGGTCGCGATCCCGTCAAATGGCTTGCAAAGTTAATACTTTTCTTTGAAATAACAAAGCGGGGAGAGCATTTTGCCCTCCCCGCCGGTTTCATTGCGAATGCTTTCGCTGTCGGTTATCGATTATTCGAACTCAACAAGCGGCTGGTCGGTTGCGATTACATCGCCGTCTTTCACGAGGAATCTCTTGATGGTTCCCTCCATGTCGGAAGCGAGGTCATTTTCCATCTTCATTGCCTCATAGACAAGGAGAAGATCGCCGGATTTGATCTTCTGACCCGGTTTGGCAACGATCTCGATGATTGTTCCGCCCATCGGAGCGCGGAACACCGGACCAGTAACCTCTGCAGTGGCTTCTGCTTTGGGTTCTTCAGCTTTCGGAGCCTCTGCCTTGGGAGCTTCTTCAGCTTTGGCAGCTGCCTTTCCGGCTTCGAATTCAGCTTTGCGTTTGTTTTTGAGATAGGTGTTGGCCACGGCGGGGAGAAGTTCGAGGAGAAGGAATTCCTCATCGTTCTGAGCCAGTTTCACGCCGCCGAATTCAGCAAGCACCGGATTGTCGGGAAGACGGAAGGAGGAGGTGTCGTAGGGACGTTCCTCGGCGCTGCCGGTGATTTTCTCGCGGAACGCAGGATCGATGGCGACAGGTGTCTGGCCGTATTCTCCCTTGACGAGGGCGATGAACTGATTGTTCTTGTTGGAATAGTCGGCGGCTCCTTTGCGGCGGTCGAGAGCGAGAGCCACGGCCTGCGATCCTACGATCTGGCTTGTCGGGGTGACAAGAGGCACGAGACCGGCGTCGCGGCGAACTTTCGGGATGAGGGCCATTGCCTCGTCGAGCACATCCTCGGCTTTGAGGGCGCGGAGGTTGGCAACCATGTTGGAATACATACCGCCGGGAACCTCTGCGTTCTTGACGAGCTCGTTGGGTTTGGGGAATCCGAAGTAAGCCTCGATCTTATGGCATGCGTCGAGAAGTTCCTCTTCGTTGTTGGCGTTGGCGGCTGCGATTGCGCGATCGAATTCGGCATCGATCTCGGCCGGCATATTTTTGTAATATTCGTCGAAATCGTGGGGCCATTTGTCCTTGTTGAGGTCGAACTCTGCAAGCGATTTGCGGGCTTCGACAAGCTGTTTGCGGATCTTGGCCACGGCATCCATGTCGACAGCCATCTTGATTCCGAGTTTCTGGCAGAAGATCCAAACCAGCTCGATAGCGGGAGCGGCAGAGCCGCCGCCGAACCACCAGATATTGGTGTCGACGATGTCGACGCCCTTGATTATGGCAGTGAGAACGGAAGCAAGACCGTAGCCGGGCGTGCAGTGCGTATGGAAGTCAACAGGAACCTTGAGCGCCTGTTTGAGTTTGGGCATGAGTGTGAAGATACGTGAAGGATTCACCAGACCGGCCATATCCTTGAGTGTTACCATCTGAGCGCCTAATGCCTCCATCTCTTTGGCTTTCTCTACGAAATATTCATCGGTGAAAATCTTCTCGGGAGCGGCCGGAGTGTCGTTGCCGCCAAAGAGTTTGGCGAAGAAGCCTTTTTTCTTGGGAGCTTCGGCAGGTGTGTCTTTCGGGTCGACGGTATAGCAGACAGCGGTATCGGAGATTCCTCCGAGGTCGTTGATCATCTTCACGGAATCCTTGATGTTATTGATGTCGTTGAGGGCATCAAAAATTCGCATCACGTTCAATCCGTTCTTGATCGCCTCTTTGTAGAAGCCTTCCAGGACCGAATTGGGATAGGGTACATAACCGAAAAGATTGCGGCCACGCGAGAGTGCCGACAGAAGGGAGATTCCCTTCATCTCCTTGGAGCAGGCACGCAGACGGTCCCAGGGAGACTCGCCGAGATAACGCATCACTGAATCGGGAACGGCACCGCCCCATACTTCCATGATGTAGAATTTCGCTTCGCGATAAAGCGGGAGGAGTTTGTCGATATGCTCCTGCTTCAGGCGGGTGGCGAACAGCGACTGTTGTCCGTCGCGCAATGTAAGGTCTCTGATTTGTAATACCTTGTCCATATAAACTTTTGATTTAAGGTGTTTCTCTTCTTAATTTTTTTCTACTTAATATTTCCTGAGTCCGGGGTTACGGCCGGGCTCGGGGAAGGATTGAAAAGATTTTCTTGAAATAAAAACTTATTAATCCGCTGTAAATATATCAATAATATTCTTCGTGACAAAAAAAATTATGGAAATAATTCCATAATTCTTCCAAAAGTCGCATAAGGTCAAATTCAGACATTGTTAGCAACACATTCAGCGAAAGCCTTCATGCATCAACTTCAATTTATAACTCGGTTGATCTCCGATACGTTATCAGCTGCCTTGTGAAGAGCCTCTTGACACAATTCATCATTCACGGTGCTGCAACTGGCCATTGTCAGGAATGTCAAAAGGCTCAAAAAATCGATTATTTTCTTCACGGGTGTATTTAAGGTTTATAGTTGAATTTGTATTGAATGCAAAGCATAACATAACGAGGAAGAACGGTGTTTGATATTTGCTGCCGACCATCGGCATTAACGATAAGTGACAATCCTTTATCCTGGTTGAGAATATCATTGGCTTTCAAGCTGAGACGCCATTGTCCTTTGTTTATGGAATAAGCGAGTTCTGCGTTCCATAAGATGTCATGGGAATTCAGTGCTTCGTCAATATATCCAAATCGCCTGTAATATCCGATATCAGAGGATATTGAGATGTGGAAAGGACTTTCATACCAACCGGCAAGACGGATATTCCACAATCCATTATTATTGCGTGTGAAAACAGCGTTCCCTTCCGAATGTGAGTTCTCTATGTCAATCGCCCCTTGGATAGAGAGATTGATTTTTTTTGTCAATGAATATCGCAATGAGAATGATTCAAAAATGCGTCGAAGCATTACCGCTTGTCTCGATGGAGACGTGTCATATCCAATCATATTGGAATATTTGTTATTGAATAGACCAATATCATTATAGAGAAGGAGTTTTGGATTTTTCCCTCCAAAGCGGTATGTGAGATTATGTGAGAGTCCGAAATAATTATTTCCCGATACATTGTATGTACTGGTGGTCTTTACGCCTGTATGAGAATCATATTGGAAACCGCTTACAAAATCATTAACAATCCAACCGGAAGAGATATTGAGTGTTTGTCGGAATACACTTGATGCGTTATGCAACACTGAACCGGCGATACTGTAGGATGATTTATTTTTAAGATAAGGGTTTCCCTCAAGTATATTCATTGGATTGGTGGTGTCGCGGAAGTCGGCAATATTCAGGAGATTCACTGGAGTCTGTTTCATTGAGAATCGAAATTTATATTCCCATTTTTTGTTATGTGTGGCCCATCGAATATTTGCGTTCGGAATGTTGACCAAAAAATCAGTTTTTTGAGGAGTCGTACTTAAATCCCCGCGATGATAGAACATATGCCTGTTTGATATGACCAAAAGTGGTTCGATTGTCAGAGTGAGTCTTCCGGTACGGAATTTCTGTTGATAGAACCATTTTAGCTTTACCCGGTGCTCATTGCGATATATTTTGCTGGTGTAGCTGTTGGCATAGTCCGGGACTGGAATCATAGTCGGGTCAAGTACAGCCATTCCGTTTTCCGCAATTGCATCAAGCATTGTTATTGAGGAATTTTTACGTGTCTGTGTATGTGTGAATTCATAACTTGCGTTCAGCGATCCGACCGGTATGTTGAAGAAATACCTACCCAACGCACCGATTTTAAAGTCATATAAGGGATGAACAGTCGTAAACTGATGTTGTATTCTTGAGGATGCGGGAGCGTAACCAAAACAGATGTCGCGAAGGCTGTTCTCCATTTCGGTGCTTCGGGAATATGCGGACTCGAATTTCAAAGCTATCCCATCCGGACTCCCCGGTATATTCATGCGGTAATCTGTATTGAGTTTGGCGGTATATCCGTGTCGGTCCTCTTCGAAATTACGAATTGTTCTGTTGATCAGACTTCTCCTCATAGCTTCATATTGTCCTGAATAGATATCCCTGATTTGGGACACACTGATGTTTGTCTGGCTATCATCAAAAGTAGCACGCACCTCTTCATTGTCATCTCGGTTTTTATTGTATGTGAATTGAGGACGGACATTAAGGTTCCAGCTTTCCTTTTTCAGTTTGAGTGTATGATAGGTTGATACGGAGAGGTTGTGCGTCCGTGAAACTTCATTGGAATATCCGTAGTTGTCGGCTTCTTGAAGATAATTAATCTCGTTGGTTATCTTGTTGTTTCTTTTATTGTCGTAGCCGACGTCCACATTCCCTGCAATTTCCCATGTATGAAATGAATTGTCGACCAGATAATCTACACCTCCATTGACTCTTCGGTTTATTCCGTTTTTCTTATCTACTGAGAAGCCTTCGTCGTTTTCCGATAGATTATTCGATTTGTTGATATTGTTCGCATTCCCGTAGACAGCGAACCGTGAATTGTTGGTGTGCTGCATTGCGAATATCCTGGCTGTATATCGGGAGTATGTTCCGCCGCCAATCTCGGTGTTCACCATATACCCTGTCATATAGTCTTTCTTCAGACGAACATCCATCACGTATTCTGTGTCGACATCGCCTCGGTCACCAAGTATCGATGTGAGTTCATCCCTTTTCTCATAGACTGCTATATCTTTAACTGTATAGGCTCCGATATTGTCCATGAACGCTTTTTTGTTCCCTTTGAAGAAATCCTTGCCGTTCAAGAGGAGGGATTCCACAAACTTGCCGTTGACATATATTTTGTTGTTCTTGATCTCCACCCCCGGCATCTGTTTCACAAGAGCATCAAGCATCGACCCTTCCGGCAGTGCAAATGCATCGGCATTGTATACAATTGTGTCTCCCTTGTTATAGAACATCACCTTGCTTGTTGAAACGGTGAATTCCTGAAGTGTCGTTTCTCTATATCTATTCAGATATACATTAGGAATTTTCTTTTGAAACTCTCTGCGTCCAGCCTCGAGGGTATATTTAAAGATTTCAGTCTCGTATCCATGACCGCTTATACGGATGAGATAATCACCGTTTATTTTTGGAATGTTTATTTCATACAATGAAGTTGAATCGTTTTGAACCTTCATCGCGTCACCGGAGAACCTGGATGTCTTGAAGCGTTTCCCTCCCTTTGTTTTTGAAAACGGAATGCTATCCGTTGAAAGGACTTCAATTGTGGTACCGATAATAGGGTGAGAGGTAAGTCGGTCGAATACTTCTCCAGTCAGAAGAATGCTGTCTGTCTCGAGGTCTTTGACAAAAGCGTCATGTCCGGCCGTTGCATCTGTTTCTTCATGACCATCGGTATGGAATGCATATAAGGATGCGGAGTTGAATATGTAGAATAGACAAAGGGTTATTCCTGCTAATTTTGACATAAGGATAGTATAAAACAATAGATTAGTTTTAAATTCAAACGTTTTTTAGATGCATAAGAAAAATAACGTTTTCATAATGATATTAATGTGGATTTGTCGATGCAAAATTAAATGCATAGGGTAGGAAATGCAACGAAAGTCACATTAATTTATCATTTCTAATAGGATTAGATAGCTGTGTCTAATATGCAGATAATCAATATTATAGCTTGACTCGCAAATCATAAATTCATTTCCGACAAATGTTCGGCATGTAAAATACTGAATTTAAGCGAGATAGATATAATAATCTAATAATAAATGATTTAGAATAATGGCGAATTAATTCATCTTTAGTCTGTCAAGAATCATCTGGGTATTACTATTGGGATTATCTATGATGATTCTTTTGATTTTGTGTTTCTCAACACGGAAGGCGTTTTGTGACGGCATTCCCAAGAGCGCAGTAATAATCTCGTTGGAGAACCCTACGTACATATAGCGGATTAAACGTATCTGTCGCTGTTTAAGCATAGGATATGATTTAATAATTTCATTCATCCTGCCATTGCTATAAGTATCTATTAAGTAGTCAAGGTTATCATAGAAATCGGTTTCTTCGATGTTCTTGATAATGAGCTTATTCTCAGGAATACAATCTGGATTAAGTCTATCATGAACCCGATTTTTTATGGAATTTAAATAGGCTTCTTCTAATTGTTGCACTTTGTTGGACAAATATTTTGTTACTCCTTCACGGAGTTTTTCCTGAGATTCGCTCTTTAATCTTAAATTCTCTTCAAGCAGGCAACACTCATTTACAAGAGAATCAAGTTGTAATTTAAGTCGATTTCCTTTGTTCTTAAGTTCGAGTTGCTCCAGTTTAAGTTTTTCTATCTCAATACGTTTGAATTTTATTTTTGTTTTATAGAAATAATAGACCAACAATGAAATTATGAAAAGAAATACGGCAGTTGTTGCCCAAAATGATATTTTGCGTCTTAATAGTTGTGACTCAAGGCGTTTGGTTTCTACTTGTGATTTATAAAGATGTACAACAGACTGCAATTTGGGAGAGTTCAATATAGCCCTGTATATGGATTGAGATACTTCTTCCCAATCTCTCGCATATCTATATGCATTCCGGAAATCTTTTACACTTGCAAAATAGAATCCCTCGATAAAATCAATATATCCCTGCGTATAAATGTCTGAACAAACGATTTTAGCTGAATCAAGATAGGCAAGAGCGTCTCTTTTCTGCCCATCTTCAAAATATATTTGCGATGCAATGCACCAGTCATAGCCGCTCATTTTATACCCATCATCCATCAATTGCTGAACGCGGTCGATTGCTTCCGGATACTTTTTAAGTTTATGATACGAGTGTATCTGGTTTAAAAGAGTCTCATGGCGAAAGAAGTCATCGTTGTTATACCAGCTTGTATCAGGTTTATTTGATATTTCAAGGGATTTTTCCGGCATATTGAGGTCATTGTATGCCTCGGCAAGCATTATGTCCATCCATGGCCCGTATCCCATGAACTTACGGTTGCACAATGAATCATATTCGAGATGCGCTTTTTTTGCTTTCAGACAGTATTCCAGCTCATCGTTATACCTGTATATGTTGCGGTATAGATCCGCCAGGATTCTTGCGCTCAATCCCTGATACAGTTTGTCGTTCAATGTCATGGCGAGATCATGGCTAAGATGCATGATGGCTATAGCCTCACTGCTCGTGGCTGTAGTACTGTTCCGGTATTCTTTTATATACAGGATGTTTCCGTAATAATACAATGACTGCATCTCTTCAGATGAGCCATTGCCTTGATAGAAATTTACAGCCTTTAAGATGAGGGATGTGTTATCCGGAACAGAGTCGTTCTTGTCAAGGGCTTTCGTAAGCAGAAGTGCATGGCGGGCTTTCAGCCTTTCGGAAAGACCGGTGGTGTCAATTGCCTGTATAATCCGCAACGCGGAGTCAGGCTTGCTTTCAGACATCAGCCTATCACTGAGGTCCAATGCCTTGTCGGCGGATGAGTTCTTATTTCCACATGAGCACAGAATCGTAATCAGTGCTGCGAGCAATATCAGCAAGGAATATTTTTTCATTCGTCATTACTCGAAGATTGCGTTGATTGTCTCCTCCTCCTCGGCGGGAGCCTCGGAAACCGGAGCCATCTCTCCATCGCATGCGTTGTAATTGTCGGGGAAGACGAAACGGGCATCCTGGCGGTAGGGGAGTTTCGGATCTGCATATACCTTCTGCATGAAAAGACCGTAGATAGGAAGGGCCGCGCGGGCGCCCTGGCCGAAGGCCATGGAGTTGAAGTGAATGTAGCGTTCTTCACCGCCGACCCATACTCCGGTTACGAGTTCGGGCGTGAAGCCCATGAACCATGAGTCGGAGTTGGAGTTTGTCGTACCGGTCTTGCCTCCCATCTGAGCGGTTATGTTGTAGCGGCTGCGGAGGCTTGCTCCGGTTCCGCTGTCTACAACGTTGAGCAGTATGGAGAGGATCTTATAATAGGCGTCTTCCGAAGTGACTTCGGTGCGGTGTGGCACTGCCGAATATATCAGGTTGCCCTGGTTGTCCTCGATACGGGTGACGAACACGGGATCGACCCTGATGCCATGGTTGGCAAAAGCGGTGTAGGCGGCCACCATGTGGCCCACGGGCACGTCGACCGTGCCGAGGCAGAGAGGGAGTGTCGGGTCAATATATCCGGTGATTCCGAACATTCTCATCTTGTTGGCGAGACTCACGGGGGTGAGCTCATGGACGAGTCGGGCGGAAATCCAGTTGTTGGAGTTCGTGAGGGCCCAACGCAGGTCGACCATCTCGCCGACACGTGCGCGGCTCGAATTTCGCGGTGCCCAGTTGCCGAAGACAGGCTGGGTGTTGGAGAACATTGAGCAGGGAGTGAAATCCTGTTCCATCGCCAGAGTGTAGAGGAACGGTTTGGCGGTAGATCCGATCTGGCGTTTCCCGCGCGAAACCATATCATACTGGAAATGAGTGAAGTCAGGTCCGCCGACGTATGCTTTCACATAACCCGTTACAGGATCCATGCTCATCACTCCCGTGCGCAGAATTGTCTTCATATAGAGCAGGGAGTCGTAGGGCGACATACGGACTGTCTTTGTCCCGGGCACGATTTTCGTCACGTTGCGTCCCTTCTCGTTGCGGGTTTCCTTCACGTATGCGAAGACATCCATCTCATAGGGAGTATGGAAAGCTTTGTCGATCTCGGCTTCCGACATACCCGCTTTTTTCATGTTGCGGTATCTTTCGGTCTGTTTCACGGCGTTGCGGATAAGCTTCTGGACGCCGCTGAAGCTCAGCTCGCTCTGGTTGGTGGTGTAGGGGCCGGTTTTCTGGCCACGCTTCTCACTTTCGAAAGCGGGCTGCAGATAGCCGCCGAGATGCTGATAGACGGCTTCTTCGGCATACTGCTGCATACGGGGGTCGATGGATGTATAGATGCGGAGACCATCGGTATAGATATCGTAATAAGAACCATCGGGTTTGGGATTCTTGAGAATCCATCCGTAAAGAGGATTCTCCTCCCACTGCGTCGAGTCGGTGTTATAGTTGCCGAGAGCCACTCGATAAGCCGTGAGGGAGTTGAAATCAGAGCGTTTGGGGCGTTCCGGTTTCTTGGCGGTCATCATCCGGCGTATCTCTTCGCGGAGGTATGGCGCTCCTCCCTCCTTATGGTCAACCTTATGATAGTCGAGCTTGAGCGGGAGATTCTTGAGCGAGTCGGCCTCGGCCACGGAGAGGAAACCGGCTTTCTGCATCTGGTCGAGCACGGTGTTGCGGCGGTCGCGGGTGCGTTCCTCATGGCGGAGCGGATTGAAATAACTCGGATTCTTGAGCATCCCGACAAGCATGGCGGCTTCCTCGGCCTTGAGGTCGCCCGGCTCTTTGCCGAAATATACGTTAGCGGCGGTTTTGATTCCCACGGCATTGTTGAGGAAGTCGAAACGGTTGAGATACATGTTGATGATCTCGTCTTTGGTGTAGAACCGCTCGAGCTTCACGGCGATCATCCATTCAATAGGTTTCTGGATTGCGCGCTTGAAGATGTTGGAGGAGGGCTGGGAATAGAGCTGTTTTGCAAGCTGCTGGGTGATTGTCGATGCACCTCCGGATGATTTGTCGCCCATCATCACGGTTTTGACGGCAGTACGTCCCAGAGCCTTGAAATCTATTCCCGAGTGTTCTTTGAAACGCACGTCCTCGGTGGCGATAAGAGCGTTGATCACATGGGGCGACACGGCATCGTAGTCGGTATATACACGGTTGCCCGAGCCATAGTAATAGCGGCCCAGCTCCGTGGTTCCGTCGGAGGCGTAAACGAGCGATGCAAGTTTGTCGTGCGGATCTTCGAGCTCCTCGATAGGGGGCATGTAGCCTATTACGCCGTTATAGACAAGGAGCAGAAAGATAAAAATGAAGAAACCGAGTCCCAGAAATGACATCCACAGCCATTTCACTATGCGCCTGTTGCGCATTATCCGTTTTGCGGCCTTGGGGTCGAGAGTATTTCCGTATATTTCAGTGTTATTGCCGTTGTTTTTACTCATATCAGAAGGAATCAGATACTATGGTTGTTCTGAACCTGCAAATATAGTAAAAAAATCGGAAAGGTAAGGAACGAATCCTACGAAAGCCTGCAGGAGAGCCTGAGAATCACAATTTGATTTCCGAGAGATCCACGAGTTTGTTGACGATGGCGTAGATTGTCAGACCGGTGGCGCTATGGATCTCGAGTTTGCGGGCGATATTGCGTCTGTGAGTGATTACGGTGTGGACCGACAGATACAGTTTGTCGGCGATTTCCTTGTTTGTCAACCCTTTTGCAACAAGAGCTATTATCTCTTTCTCTCGTTGCGACACGGTGTCTTTGTTCTCATCGGGAGCGGTCTGACCGCGGTCGATGAGCGCGTTGATCTTATGGGAGATTGCCGAAATGTCGTCGACAATCGAGATCACATCGTCGTAAAGACTGCGGGCACTACGGTCGAGCGGTCCCACCTCGAGGGCTACGATGCGCAGATCAGGTTTTACGGCACGCACCTCCAGAGGGTTGAATACGCCTCCGAAAGCCGGATTCACGATCAGAATCTCCGGATGCGACGACCGCAAGCACTCCTGCATGTCGGCCGGGGTTTTCAGCTCGGTCACATAAAGGTTCTTAGCCGGCAGACGCTTGAGCGTATGCGAGATTCCGGCGGAAATGATAGGAGAGGTCTCGGCAATTATTATATGTGTTTTCTCTTCAGCCATTCTCAACGCATTTTTCCATTTTCTTTATTTCCGGAACCAGAAGCGTGTCTTCCACAAGGCAATGGTTCTCCAGTTCCTTCTCGCACTGGCAGATGAGGAAAAGGGCTTCGTTCACAAGCGCCATGTCGGAATTGGCCGGACAGAATTTAAGAAGTATATGCTTCAGTTCGCCGAGTTTGTCGGCGGCCTGCTCATGGTTTTCGCTATATGTGGCGATATGGAAGTTATCCGAGGGAATCACTCCCGAAAGGAGACTGTCGACATAGCGGAAAACGGTTTTCTCCTCATATTCCATGTGCTTGCGCACCTCATCATAATAATCATCGAAAAACTTTATGATAAGGAAAGAGACATCATCTGTGCCTATGCGTATTCCTTCAAGCAGTTTATTTCTGATTCCGGGGAGCGCGAAATCGAGAAAATATGTATGACTGCGTTTCAGATAAAGAATCAACGACGGAAGCGATAGAGGCATTGACTTGTCGAACGATGTGAAGCCGTCGAGGATGAAATTGACAACGGCCAGAAAAGTGTTGGTATCCACATTGTACTGAGTGCAGACCTCATCGACTGTCTTGTCGCCGAATCCGATCTTGATTCCGAAGCGGGTAATCACATGGACGAGGCGATAGTCGGCTCCGATAAGGGTGGCCATCGGGTCGTCGGCCGAATAATGTGAGGATAACGTCATGATACTTCTGATGTTTCAATGCGCCGCAGTTTTCCGCATGTGGAACCTATGCGGAAAACTGAAGTCAAAACTAATAACTAATAACTATGGCATGTATTACGATTGCAAAATTAATACCAGACGAAACACTTCGCAATCGCATGTAATAGGTAAAAATCGGGTCGGAGTTACCTTGAAGATGGTAAAGAAGGTTTATTCATCGATTATTTCGGTTTTTTCTGAACGGAAAAACCGAATTTACCTATTATTTCGCCAAGATGGTGATACTTGCCGTGGCAGTAGGCCATGATTCCGGATTTTTCGAGCGAGAAGAGTCCCGTTTCGGGGTCGAAATAGCGGGAATCAGCGCGGACATTCACCACTTCTGCTATGAACATATCGTGTGAGCCGAGGTTCATGACGCTTTTGACGCGGCATTCGATGCTCAGCGGTGATTCGGCAATAGTGGGAGAAGCCACTTTCTCGCCAGGGAGAGGGGTGAGTCCTGTCTCTTTCCATTTGTCGTAATCACGTCCCGAGCGGACACCGCACCAATCCGTGGCCCGAGCCATCTCGGCAGTAGTCAGATTGATGGTGAATTCCATCCGTTTCATCAATATGGCATGAGAATAGCGCTCGGGGCGCACGGAGATATAGCACATCGCAGGATCCGAGCAGATTGTTCCGGTCCAAGCCACCGTCAGCGGGTTCCATTCTTCGGGGGTGGCACCGCAGGTGACGAGGACCGCCGGCAGGGGGTAGACCATAGTGCCCGGACGCCATGATATTTTAGACATATTATTTGCTGTTAAGTAAAACGTAAAGATAACTTTGCTATGCAAAGTTAGGCATTTTGATTAAAACCTGTTAAAGATGTGGAAATTTTTATTATCTTTGCGTTAATGAAGTAGAGACTGTTTATCCCTGTTGCGGATATTCAGACAGATAGCAGGGGAGCGTTATTCTCTTGCGACCCAATAAAGATAGAAAATTATTAATATATAAACACCTAAGAAAATTATTATGAGCAATGACGAATTGTTGAGAACCGTGACGGAACGGGCTCAGAAATGGCTTACCCCCGAATATGACGAAGAGACGCGGCGCGAAGTCGAGAAAATGCTTCAGGCCGACGATAAGACGGAACTTATAGAATCATTCTATAAAGACCTTGAGTTCGGAACGGGAGGTCTCCGCGGCATCATGGGTGCAGGCACAAACCGCATGAACCGCTACACCGTCGGCTCGGCTACCCAGGGTCTTGCCAATTACCTGAAAGACTGTTTTAAGGAACTTCCTCAGATATGTGTTGCCGTGGGCCATGACGTGCGTCATAATTCCCGCAAATTTGCCGAACTGACAGCCGACATCTTCTCGGCAAACGGTATCAAGGTATACCTTTTCGACGGACCGTGCCCCACTCCGGAGGTTTCCTATGCCATCCGCAAACTCGGATGCCAGAGCGGCGTGATGGTCACAGCCAGCCACAACCCCAAGGAATACAACGGTTACAAAGCATACTGGAGCGACGGCGCCCAGATGATTTCCCCGCATGATGTCAAGACCATCGAATATGTGAATGCCATCACATCTGTGGATCAGATCCGGTTCACCCCCAATCCTGCGCTGATACAGAGCATCGGCAAAGATATCGACGACCAGTTCCTTGCCGATATCCATACACTTTCGCTCGATCCTGAAGCCGACCGCCGACACAGCGACATGAAGATAGTCTATACACCTATCCATGGCACAGGCAAGCGTCTGATGTTCGATTCGCTCAAACTCTGGGGTTTCAACAATGTGATACATGTTCCCGAGCAGGATATCCAGAGCGGAGATTTCCCCACAGTGGTTTCTCCGAACCCCGAGAATCCCGAGGCTATGGCAATGGCTGTGGCCAAGGCTAAAGAGACAGGCGCGAGCATTGTGCTTGCCTCCGACCCGGATGCCGACCGTGTAGGTCTGGTGGTACGCGACAAGAAAGGGGAGTATCAGCTTGTGAACGGCAACCAGATCGTGATGCTTCTCCTTTATTATATCATTACCCAGAATGTGGAGAAGAAACTTCTCAAGGGAAATGAATACTGCGTCAAGACAATCGTGACCACGGAGACAATCAAGCGCATCGCGGACAAGAACAACGTGAAATGTTTCGATTGCTACACCGGCTTCAAATGGATTGCGGATGTGATGCGCAATATGGAAAATGAAGGACGCTACCTCGGTGGCGGCGAGGAGAGCTATGGCTTTCTGGCCGAGACTTTCGTACGCGACAAAGATTCAATCTCAGCCAACTCTCTGATCGCTGAGGCTGCCGCCTGGGCTGCCGATAAAGGTATGAATCTTTATGAGCTGCTTGTGCAGATCTATGCAGAGTATGGCTTCTCTCGCGAGCGCGGCGTAAGCGTGGTTCGTCCCGGAAAGACCGGTGCCGAAGAGATTGTTGCGATGATGAAGGAATTCAGGGAGAATCCTCCGAAAGAACTTGCCGGAAGTCCTCTTGCCGTTATCAAGGATTATGCGGATCTCAACTGCCGCAATCTGAAGACGGGCGAAGTTACGAAGCTTGACTTCCCGACAACATCCAATGTACTCCAGTTCTTCACCGAGGCCGGCGACAAGGTATCTATCCGTCCTTCCGGCACAGAGCCCAAGATCAAGTTCTATGTCGAAGTTCGCGAGGATATGAAGGATGCTTCCGAATATGAGGCATGCGTTCTCAAGGCTGAGGAGCATATCGATCAGGTACTCCGCGATCTTAAAGTGAAATAAAAATGCGGCCGCAACCAACGGCTGTATTTATAGAGAACTGTTTAGCGGTGTCAGGCTGTTTTGCCTGATACCGCTTATTTTTTATCTATAAGGGGTATGAATAGAACTCAATGTTAATAAAGGTTAAAATCGGATTAAGGTCATTGCAACTATAAAAATAGTTATTAATTTTGGTGTGTGTAACTACAAAAATAGTTATGAAAAGAAAACAGGAAGATAAACTGACTCCCAAGGAGGAGGAACTGATGCGGTTGCTGTGGGAGAATGGCCCGATCGCAATCAGCAGGCTTGTGGAACTCTATCCCGACCCCAAGCCACATTTCAACACAGTGTCTACAGTGATGCGAAGACTCGAAGCCAAAGGTTTTGTGGGCCATGAGGATATAGGTGGAACGTATCATTACTCTGCCAAGGTTGCGAAGGAGTATTTCCGCAGTCGCAGTTTCGGTAATTTCATCAAGAACTATTTCGGAGGAAGTTATTACGGCGCTGTGTCGTCGTTGGTAGCGGAGGATAAGATTTCCGCAGATGAATTAAAGGAACTGCTCAGACTTATGGAGCAGAAAGGGAGTCAACAATAACACCTTTAATTTAAGGAAAAGAGTCTAAAGAAATGGCTATGGGAGAATTTTTATCGTATTCTATAATAAGCGGGTTTCTTATGCTCGCACTGTACCTTGTATACAGATTGTTTCTGGCTCGTGACAATCAGCATGGATTCAACCGTGGAGTGTTGTTGGCTATATATGTTGTTGCGTTTACCGCATATCCGATATTCCAATTGATTGTGGATTTGAAAGATGTTTCTGCTGATCAAACGATTGCGATCGACAATCGGGAAGCAATCAGTATGGGTACAATCGCCGACACCACACCAATCTGGGGAACCTTTCTGATATGGGCATTCATAATCGGAATGGCAGTTGTGGCTGTAAAAACCGTGATTACATGGATACGCCTGATTGGCGTGATCCGTTCAGGCAGCAAAGAGGAGCATAACGGATACACGTTGGTAATGACTGAAGATGACCGTTTAGCTCCGTTCAGTTGGATGAGGTATGTCGTAGTCAGTCGAAAAGATTATGAAAGCGACTGTTCGGCGATTGCCACCCACGAGCTGAAACACATAGCCTGTCATCATTGGGTGGACTTGTTGATTGCCCAGATGGTATGTATTGTGAACTGGTTTAATCCGGCCGCGTGGCTGATGCGCGACGAATTGATGCTTGTGCATGAATATCAAGCTGACATGGCGGTCATCGACCGAGGTCATGACACTCAGAAATATCAGATGCTTTTGATAAAGAAAGCTGTTGGCGCCAGATTCCCGTCCTTGGCCAACAGCCTGAATCATAGTAAACTCAAAAAACGAATCACCATGATGTACAAAGCAAAAAGTTGTGCGGGGCGAAAATGGAAAGCCCTCGCGATGGTGCCAACGCTTGCGCTGGCATTGAGTGTGACCGGTGTGCCGGCTATAAGGGCCGCGGTGTCAACAATCAGCACTCTGAAAGTGTCTGAGGGCAAAAGTAATGAAAAACCGTCACAAGACAAAACCTCGGTCAAGTATTTTAAGATTGTGAACGTCAATAACAACGATGGCAAGACCACTGTAGTTGTCAAAGCGGAAGGATTAGGAAATAACCTGACGGTTTCCGGAGGAACCTTCACCACCCATGGCAAGACCTATGACGCCAAGTCATTGAGCAGTACATTGACCGATGGTAAGGCCACTATTACAGCCGTATTCCCGTTCATTACGGAATTTGATAATGTCGGTATGACACTGAACATAAACGGAGAAAAAATCCCGTTTGATCTCGAGAATTTCTTCAATAATGCATCTGCCAAAGCTGAACAGAACCAGTCGGAAAAAGAAACCGTAGGATATGAAAATTTGACAATATATCTGGACGGTAAAGTGATAAGCGGGGCTGAGATGCAGGAAATCAAACCGGATAAGATTGCTTCGATAGAGGTTGACAAGAAAGGCAATATCATACGTATTACCAGCAAGTAAACTGACAAGTAATCTTTAGAGATTTTATTATAATTTTTGGCGGTGTCAGGCTGTTTTGCCTGATGCCGCTAATTTTTTTGAAGTAAACCAATGGGGGGAGGTCGGTTGTTTTAATCCAAAAGATTAATAACTGTTGCTTTGCTGCGAAAAGGAGACATATCGGAGGTTATGAAGATGTTCATGATAATTTGTATCATGAGCGTCGGATGTGTCATGCCTGTTTCGACCTCGGCCCAGATGCCTATCAAATATAATATGGTGACTCAGGTTCCGCCGGATTCGGCGGATGTGGCATATTACGGCAAACGGCATTTCTGGCGGGCGGCGGCCGAAGTTGGCGGTTTCAATATCGGATTGTGGGCTTTCGACCGTTTTGTGCAGAACGGCGATTATGCGCATGTCACGCTCAATTCCATTAAGGAGAATTTCAAGCATGGATTTAAATGGGACAATGACCAGCTCGGCACAAACACTTTCCTTCATCCTTATAACGGAAGTCTATACTATGGAGCGGCAAGAGCCAATGGTTTCAATTTCTGGCAGTCGGAACTGTTCGCGATAGGGGGCAGCGCGATGTGGGAGCTTTTCATGGAATGCGAATATCCCTCGACCAACGACATTATAGCCACTCCGATCGGGGGCGCGGTTCTCGGAGAGGTTCTGTTCCGAGCTTCGGATGCGGTACTCGATGACCGTTCCGGCGGTCTCGAACGGTTCGAGCGGGAGGTGGCCGCTTTCATATTGTCGCCCATGAGAGGTGTGAACCGACTTGTTACGGGTCAGGCATGGAGAAAACGCGCCACTCCCGGCAAAATGTTCGGTACACCCAATATTGCCATTCAGATGTCGCTCGGCGTAAAGACCATGGCGTTTCAGGGCAGGATGCGTTCGCCTTACGTAGGAGGAGTGATGCAGCTCGATCTTGAATATGGCGACCGGTTCGAAGCCAAATCCACCAAGCCTTACGACTATTTCACCATACATGCCGAATTGCAGGGGATGCGTTATCAGCCGGTGCTTTCACAGCTGCAGATCAAAGGACGTTTGCTTTCGCGTGAGGTTCTCGACCATAAAAATTCTTCGGGAAGCATCGGTCTCTACCAGCATTTCGATTTTTATGACAGCGATACGATCACAAACATTGAGAAAGTACCCTATAAATTAGGAGTGCCGGCTTGTCTCGGAGTCGGTTTCCTGTTCAGAGATGTGGAGCGCCATCATTATATATTCGACGGATATGTCCATGCGAATGCCATCATTCTCGGGTCCATACTCAGTGATCATTACTGGACCGATGAGCGCAATTACAATTTCGCTTCAGGTTTTTCGATCAAGGCGGGAGCCAACATAACGTGGAATCGCCGGCGAGCTTCTCTTTCGCTCAGTCATGAATATTACAGACTGTTTACATGGAAAGGCTATGATAAAGGAACGAATCTGAAGACCGTGAATTTTCGGACTCTCAACGTGATGGGCGACAAATCCGTGGCATCGTTTAATGTGACGGAAGTCAGGTTCGACTATCAGCTGCATAAAAAACTCTACGGCACGTTGAGTTTCACCAACCGCGTCCGCTCCACGCACTATCGCGACTGGCCAGATCATGTATCCTCCACCATGTCGCTGCAGGCAATGCTCACCTATAAATTCTGAGCAGTTGCCGGATAGGGGAGCGGATTTCCGGGCCGACGGAAGCATCGTTAGAAAAAAGTTGTTTAAACAACTTCAAAATATTATATTTGCGCAACAAACAAGTACGACAAACAGTATTGCGCAAAACGATAAGACCATGATTCAATCGATGACCGGTTTCGGCCGGGGATGTGCCTCTTCCTCCTCAAAAAAGATTACTGTAGAGATAAAATCGCTCAACAGCAAGCAGTTTGATGCCGCAGCCCGTATCCCTCATATCTTCAGGGAATATGATATTGAGATACGTTCCAGAGTGGCAAAAGCCCTTGAGCGCGGAAAAGTGGACATTTGCGTGGCAGTCGAATCTACGGCCACGGAAACCACCTCCACGGTCAACGTTGATATTCTCAGCCTTTATAAAAGCCAGCTGGAAGAGATGGGGAAGAAACTTGGATTGCCAGAGCCTGCCGACTGGTATTCCTTGCTTATGCATATGCCCGACGCAATGAAAAGTGAGCAGCAGGCTGCAGCTGCCGATGACTATGCTGCCCTGATCGAAGCCTGCGGCGACGCTATAGCTACCTTGCGCGAATTCAGACTTCAGGAAGGTCGCAAACTTTATGATTTTTTCCGAAGCAAGATAGAAAATATCGGCTCATTGCTGGTAGAAATCGAGCCATACGAAGCTGAAAGGGTTCCCAAAATTAAAATGCGGCTCGAGGAACAGCTCGAGCGTCTCTCATCCATAGAATACGACGCGGGAAGACTGGAGCAGGAGATGATATTCTATATCGAGAAGCTCGATGTGAATGAAGAGAAACTGCGCCTGAGATCGCATCTGAATTATTTTCTCGAGACTCTCGGAGGCGAGGAACTGCCGAAGGAAGGGCAAGGGAAAAAGCTCGGCTTCATAGCTCAGGAGATGGGCCGGGAAATCAATACTCTCGGCTCGAAATCGAACAATGCGGATATGCAGAAGATAGTGGTGCGCATGAAAGATGAACTGGAACAGATCAAGGAGCAGGTTCTCAATGTTCTCTGATAATTCATGAACATAATGACAAAAGGAAAAATCATAATATTGTCGGCGCCCTCCGGCACAGGGAAATCCACGATAATCTCGCGTCTCATGGATTATCAGGATCTTAAACTCGGTTTCTCGATATCTGCCACAAGCAGGGCTCCCAGAGGCGAAGAGAAAGACGGACGGGAATATTATTTCCTAACGTCCGAGGAATTCCATAAGCGGGTGGAAAATGGGGAATTCGTGGAATGGGAAGAGGTGTATGCCGGCACCTGCTATGGCACACTTGTCTCCGAAGTGGATCGCGTCACAGGCTCAGGCCGGAATCTGATTATGGATATTGACGTAAAGGGAGCGCTCAACGTCAAGAAACGCTATGGAAAGGATGCCCTTTCAATTTTCATCCTTCCTCCATCGGTCGAAGAACTCGAAAGGCGTCTCCGCGCCCGGAGCACCGACAGCGAGGAATCTATCGTCCGACGGCTCGACAAGGCGGAATATGAGATGGGATTCTCAGATAAATTCGACCGGAGGGTTGTCAATGACTCGCTCGACAGCTGTTGCTCGGAAGTGAAGAAACTGATTGAGGACTTCATGGCAAAAGGATGAGAATCGGTATTTTTGGCGGCAGCTTTGATCCGATACACAACGGACATGCCATGGTGGCCAACTATGCCTCCCAGTGGCTGGACCTCGATGAGGTCTGGCTGATGGTGAGTCCGCTGAATCCGCTTAAGTCGGGAAGCCGGCCGGCTGCCGATTTCCACAGGCTTGCCATGGCAAGGCTTGTGGCCGAAGACTGCCGAGGCGTCAAGGTTTCGGATTTCGAATTCTCACGGCCTGTGCCTTCCTATACTTACAGCACGCTGTGCGCGCTCCGGACTCAATACCCCGAGAATTCCTTCAGCCTGATTATCGGTTCCGACAACTGGCTCGACTTTTCGCGATGGCGCGATCATGAAAAGATCATAGAGGAATTCGGACTCTATATCTATTTACGTCCGGATTATCCCATAGAAGCTTCGTTGCCCGAAAATGTGCGGCTGATGAGAAATGCGCCTCAGGCACAGATTTCCTCCACTTTCGTGCGCGAAGCCGTGAAAGAGGGAAGAAACCTCAACTTTTTCCTGCCGGTAAAGGTTTTTGAATATATAATGAAAAACAATCTATACAGATGACAGAAGATGAGATGAGATCGAGGCTTATGTCGCTCACGGCACTCTCCGCCCGCTACTGCCAGACGCTCGAGCATTCAGCCGATTATGAGAAAGATGAATTTATCGCGCTTATGCTCGACTTCCTGCCGCGCATCTACTGGGAGTTTTCCGATCTTTCAGCTGAAGATGCACAGGGGTCCGCTGAATTCAGCTATTTCCCTGAATATGTCGACGAAGACTATTATGAGAGCATACGGCGAAACGTGGAGGGACTTCTCGGGCCTGACGATGTTTTTCTCGAGACATTCGAGGAGGATATGAAGTATAGCGACACGCCGGTAGCCGCATCTATATCCGAATCACTCGCGGATATTTTTCAGCCGCTCTTTAATTTTATCTCCAATGTGAAGGAGAGCGGCGGGGAGAATGCGCCTGACGCTTTCCGCGAATGCAAGGAAAACTTTATCTCATATTGGTCGCAGACGCTCTGCAACGTGATGCGAGCGCTCAACAATCTGCGGTATAATCCATCGAACCAATAACCACAACCCGGAAGGGATAAAAACAATACCATCGACTCAATGATTGAACGACTTTTGAAACGTCTCGACAGGAGCACATGCAATTTCCTGGCCGTTGACACAATAGTAAATGAACTTGAAGCCGCCGGATTCCGGTCTCTCCGACAGAAGGATAAATGGCAGATCAGCCGAGGCGGAAAATATTATATCAAAAAGAACGACAGCGCAGTCTTCGCGCTGATTGCCGGCGAAGGAACCATCGCCGACAACGGTTTCCGCATTATATCGGCCCATAGCGACAGTCCTTGCTTCAAAATCAAGCCCAACGCCGAGATTTATGGCGAAGGGGGAGTGGTATCGCTCAATGTAGAGAAATATGGAGGGGGCATTCTTTATACATGGTTCGACCGTCCGCTCTCGATCTCAGGCCGGGTAATGCTGAAAGGTAAAGACGCCCTTCATCCCGAAACCAGACTTGTAGATTTGAAACGCCCCGTTGCTGTGATTCCACATCTGGCAATACACTTCAACCGCGCGGTCAACGAAGGGAATCCATTGTCGGTACAGAAAGACATGAAGCCGGTTATCGGCTATTTCTCCCGGGAAGAAATCGCCGGGTTCAAGAGCAACGGCGGAGTTGTAAAGGCTTTGGTTGCATCCGATCTCGGCATCTCCCCCACGGACATAATCGATTATGAGCTTTGTCTGTATCCGTTGGAGGAAGCATCGCTTGTGGGAATGAAAAAAGAATATTTCCAGTCGGCGCGTATCGATGACCTTTCTATGGCGTTTGCGGGCCTCGAGGCATTCCTCGGCACTGCCGCATCGCCGGCGCAGGCAACTCGTGTTCTTGCCGTTTTCGACAACGAGGAAACGGGATCGGGCACAAAGCAGGGTGCAGCCTCGCCTGTTTTGCGCGATATAATGGAACGGTTTGTCAGATTGCTTGATGGCGATGATCCTCAGAACTTCTATCGCGCAATCGCCAACTCTTTCATGATCTCGGCCGACGACGCTCATGCCTGGCATCCTAATTATAATGAGAAATACGATCCAACCAACCATCCGGTGATAGGTGGCGGTCCGGTTGTTAAAATCAACGCCAACTGCAAATATATGACCGATGCGGAAGGAGCGGCGGTGTTCCGCACGCTCTGTGCCGAGGCCGGAGTCGAATGTCAGTATTTCGTGAATCATGCCGATGTCGCCGGCGGGTCCACACTCGGCAACATATCCTCCTCGCAATTCGATCTGCGAGGAGTCGACATGGGCAATGCCATCTGGGCGATGCATTCTGCAAGAGAAACGGCAGGAGTTTCCGACCATCTTGACACGGTGAAAGTATTCAGCCGTTTCTTCAGTTGATTTGGCGGGTTGGAGATAATTTGTTAAATTTGCACGATGGATGCGGAATCCGGCAGCGGGTTTCGCGTCCGCTTGTGAATCAGACATTGAAACAAAACATAAAGACATATAGAAATGAAAGTAGATTATGCCAAAATCGACGATGTGAACGGTGAACTCACCGTTGTGCTCGAAGAGAAGGACTATGCAGACAAAGTTAAAAAACAACTCAAGGAGATTTCCAAGAATCATGCTGAGCCGGGCTTCCGTCCCGGACATGTCCCCGCAGGCCTGATTCAGAAAAAATATGGTGCTTCCGTAAAATATGATGTAATCAATAAAGAGGTAGGCAGCGCCATCTTTGACTATATAAAGGAGAACAATCTTCATGTATTGGGCAATCCTGTTCCAATGCAGGATGAGGCGTTCGACATCAACGGCACTGATTTCACACTTAAATTCAAAGTGGGAGTGGCTCCGGAATTCGACACCCATGTCAACAAAGATCTCCATGTCCCCTATTACACTATTAAGGTGACCGACGAGATGATCGACCGTCAGGACGAGCAGTTCACACGTCGCTTCGGCAAACAGGAGCAGGGTGAGGTTGTTGATGCTACGGCACTCGTGAAGGGTGTGATAACCGAGCTCGATGAGAACGGCAACGTCAAGGAAGGCGGCATCGTGGTTGAAAACGGGATTGTTTCCCCGCAGTATTTCAAGAGCGAGGATCAGCGCAAGCTTTTCGAAGGAAAACATGTGGGCGACATCGTAAGGTTCAATCCTGCGGCTACATGCGATTCCAACGCCACTGAACTCGCTTCCATGCTCAATATCGCCAAAGAGGAGACAGAAAACCACAAAGGTGACTTCAACATGGAGATCAAGGAGATTATCGTGCTCAAACCTGCCGAACACAATCAGGAATTCTTCGACATGGTTTTCGGTGCCGATAAGGTTCATAACGAGGAGGAATATCGCGCAGCCCTCAGGGATATGATTGCCGCAAGCCTTGTCAACGATTCCAATTATCGCTTCACGATCGATGCCAAGAAAGCAATTCAGGATGCAATCGGTGAGCTTAAGCTTCCCGATGAGGTATTGAAGGATTTCCTCAAGAGCCAGAACGAAGCGCTCAACAATGAGAATATCGATGAGGAATATGTGCGCCTGCGACCCGAACTCGAGTGGGAGCTCGAGAAAGAGGCCGTGGCTGCCCAGCTCGATATCAAGGTAGAGGATAACGATCTGCTCAACACTGCCCGCATGATGGCCCGCAGTCAGTTCGCACAGTATGGTATGACCAACGTGCCCGACGAGACTCTCGACCGCTATGCGCAGGATATCCTCAAGGATGAGCGCGCACGCAATCAGGTCTACAATCAGACTGTGGACATGAAGCTCTTCGGCGGCATCCGCGCCACTGTAAGCGTCGATGACAAAGAGGTTAGCGTAGAGGAGTTCAATGACCTCTTCCGCAACGCCTGATCTCCGCTGAGACTATGACAGCCGACAGCTGTCGAAGCAAATATTGGCACAAAATTTGTTATACATATATCTGCGCGGGAATTCCCCCGCGCGGATATATCTGTTTTATGAATATGAACAACGATTTTAGAAAATTCGCCGTCGGCCATCTCGGCATGAGTTCCAACACGCTCGATTCGTATGCCCGCCATCTGGAAAAGACTTCGGCATCTGCAATGGCTCCGACTTCCGATTATATGAATCCCTATATTCTGGAAGAGCGCCAGCTGAACGTGACGCAGATGGATGTTTTCTCGCGTCTTATGATGGACCGTATCATCTTTTTAGGCACACAGGTAACGGACCAGAGCGCCAACATCATCCAGGCCCAGCTTCTCTATCTTGATTCGGTGGATCCCGAGAAGGATATCGCGCTTTATATCAATTCACCCGGCGGATCGGTCTATGCAGGTCTCGGCATCTACGATACGATGCAATATATCAACAGCGATGTGTCCACAATCTGCACCGGCATGGCCGCCTCGATGGCCGCCGTTCTGCTCGTTGCCGGTGAACATGGCAAGCGATTCGCGCTTCCGCATTCGAGGGTGATGATCCATCAGCCCATGGGGGGAATCCAGGGGCAGGCGTCCGACATAGAGATCACGGCTCGCGAGATACTCAAACTCAAAGAGGAGCTTTACCGCATTATCTCGAGTCATTCCGGCCAGCCGTTTGAAAAGGTTGAGGCCGATTCAGACCGCGATTACTGGATGATCGCGCAGGAAGCACTCGACTATGGAATGATCGATAAAGTGCTCGAGAACCCGAAAAAGAAATAAAAATGGCAACCAAAAGAACAGGCCTTGTCTGCACGATGTGTGGAAATATGGATAGTGCCCAGACGCCGGTTGTGAAGGTGCTCGAGGGACTCAATCTATGCACAGACTGCATCACCTTTATCGATGAGGCCCGCGATATGCAGCTCAAGCAGCGCAAGACGCGCAACGGAAAGGATACGGAAGTGCTCAAGATTCCGAAGCCGAAGGAAATCAACGATTTTCTAAACCAGTATATCATCGGTCAGGAGGAAGCAAAGAAGTATCTTTCGGTGGCTGTCTATAATCATTACAAACGCATCAATTCCAAGAGCGACGATGATGTGGACGTCGAGAAATCCAATATCATCCTCGTTGGTCCCACCGGCACAGGGAAAACATTGCTCGCTAAGACCATTGCCCGACTGCTCGACGTCCCTTTCACCATCGTCGACGCCACAGTGCTCACAGAAGCCGGCTATGTCGGAGAGGATATCGAATCTCTTCTGACCCGTTTGCTTCAGGCTTGCGATTATGATGTGGAGAAAGCCGAAAAGGGAATTGTCTTCATAGACGAGATAGATAAGATTGCCCGCAAAAGTGACAATCCCTCCATCACGCGCGATGTCAGCGGCGAAGGAGTTCAGCAGGGTCTGCTTAAGCTTCTCGAAGGAAGCGTGGTGCTTGTTCCGCCAAACGGCGGCCGCAAGCATCCCGAGCAGAAACTGATTCCTGTCGATACGAAAAACATCCTTTTCATCTGCGGAGGAGCATTCGACGGAATAGAGCGCAAAATTGCCTCACGTCTGAACACTCATGTTGTAGGCTACGGACATGACGAACTTTCCCGCAAGCAGCAGCGAGAGAATCTTATGCGCTATGTGATGCCACAGGATCTGAAGTCGTTCGGACTCATCCCGGAGATCATCGGTCGTCTTCCGATTCTGACGAGCCTCGAGCCCCTTGACAAGGAAGCTTTACTCCGTATTCTGACAGAACCGAAGAATGCCATCACCCGCCAGTACAAGAAACTGTTCGAACTCGACGGGGTGGATCTTGAATTCACCGACGATGCGCTGAATCTTATTGCCGACAAGGCGATAGAATATAAACTCGGAGCGCGCGGTCTCCGCTCGATTGTGGAGACGATAATGGTTGATGCCATGTATGAGATGCCTTCGAATCCGGAAAAGAGATTCACGGTTGATGCAGAATATGTAAGGAAGCAACTTGAGAAAGCGCATTTCGAAAAGTTCTCTCAGGATTAGAGCCTAAGGAACTGGGCTAAAAATAATATAAGCGGAAAACATCACGTCGCCTTTGACGTGATGTTTTTTTATGGCATGAGTTTGAATTAATTGAAAAAATATTTTAACTTTGTAATAAGGAGATAATCTACAAGCAACAACCGGACTAATACCTTATTCTTCATGACAGACAGAGCCGGCATTTTTGAAGCATTGAAATATTACTTTGGATTCGATAAATTCAAAGGGGAACAGCAAAACATCATCGAGAGTCTGCTCGGTGGCAGCGATGTTTTTGTCCTTATGCCGACAGGAGGAGGCAAATCGTTGTGCTATCAGCTTCCGGCATTGATGTCGAAAGGCACGGCAGTAGTGATTTCTCCTCTTATAGCCCTGATGAAGAATCAGGTCGATGCGTTGCGGAATTACAGCGAAGATGACGGAATTGCCCATTTTCTGAATTCATCGCTTACAAGGGGAGGCGTCGAGAAGGTAAAGGCCGATGTCCGTTCGGGTCGCACCAAGCTTCTTTATGTGGCTCCGGAATCGCTCACAAAAGAGGCCAACGTGAATTTTCTGAAATCCATCGACATCTCTTTCTTCGCCATAGACGAAGCCCATTGCATTTCGGAGTGGGGGCATGACTTCCGTCCTGAATACCGGCGCATTCGGCCCATGATATCCGAGATAGGCCATTTCCCCGTGATCGCTCTCACCGCTACGGCCACTCCCAAGGTTCAGCATGACATCCAGAAGAATCTCGGCATCCTCGAAGCCAAGGTTTTCAAATCGAGTTTCAACCGGAAGAACCTTTATTATGAGGTCCGTCCCAAAACCAAAGACGTCGATCGTGAGATTATCCGTTATATAAAGAACCATTCAGGAGAATCCGGCATTATCTATTGCCTGAGCCGCAAGAAAGTGGAAGAACTTGCCGAGACGCTTAAGATCAACGGTATCACGGCGCTTCCTTATCATGCCGGCATGGATCCCCAGGCGCGGTCGCAGAATCAGGATGCGTTCCTTCAGGAAACCGCGGATGTGATAGTGGCCACGATTGCCTTCGGAATGGGAATCGACAAGCCGGATGTAAGATTCGTGATTCATTACGACATCCCCAAAAGTCTCGAGGGATACTATCAGGAAACGGGCCGCGCCGGGCGCGACGGTGGAGAGGGGAGGTGCATAACATTCTATTCCCGCAAAGATCTCATAAAGCTCGATAAGCTTATGCAAAGCAAATCGGCTTCCGAACAGGAGATTGGGCGCCAGCTTCTTCAGGAAACCGCCGAATATGCAGAGTCATCGGTGTGCCGTCGGAAGATCTTGCTTCATTATTTCGGCGAGGAATATGAAGAGGAGAACTGCGGGAATTGCGACAATTGCCTGAATCCCAAGAAGGAGATAGAGGCCGCGGATGAACTCGCGGCAGCGCTTGAGGCCGTATCGGCTGTCGACGGAGGCCATAAGCTTGAATATATCATAAATATTCTGATAGGGCGGCCCACAGATGAGATAAAGGCAAACGGCGACGACGATATCGAGACTTTCGGCTCTCTTGAGCATGAAGGGGAGAAATTCGCCGCCACATTGCTTCGTCAGGCCGTGATCGGCGGTTATCTTTCCCGCGATCTCGAGAATTATGGAAACCTGCGTCTCACTGATAAAGGACGAGCGTTTATCGCGGCTCCCGCAACATTCAGAATAGTGGAGGATGTGGATTATTCAGAGCTTGATGCCGAGCTCCCTGAACATGACGGAGCTTCATGCGCCGCGGATCCCGAGCTATACGCCATTTTGAGGGATGTGCGCAAGAAGATAGCGAGAATCAACAATCTTCCTCCTTATGTGATATTTCAGGAACCGTCGCTCGAGGCCATGGCCACGATCTACCCGGTGACTGAAGCCGAACTCGTGAATATTCCCGGTGTAGGAGTAGGCAAAGCACGACGATACGGCAAGGAATTTCTCGAAGTGATCCGCCGCCATGTGGAGGAAAACGAGATAGTGCGTCCCGAAGAGATTCGTGTCAGATCGATGCCTAAGGAGAACAATATGAAGGTATCCGTCATACAGGCAATCGACCGCAAGATAGACCTCGGAGAACTTGCCGAGAGTAAAGGGCTCGAATTCGGCGAACTGCTCGATGTGCTGGAATCGATTGTGGAATCAGGCACAAAAATCGACATAAACTATTATATAGAAGATCTTCTCGATGAAGATCAGGAAGAGGAGATAATTTCCTATTTCAGGGAGAGCGAAGAGGATGATCTCGAGAAAGCGATCCAGGAGCTCGGAGAATACTATGATGAGGAGAGTATACGCCTGGTAAGAGTGAAATTTATCTCCGAGATGGGTAACTGACAATTTTTATAATCCGGAGACGTTAATTAATTGTGACGTTAAAACAGGCCACCCCCCGCCTTAACATATTTTGTGGGATTGGCTCTATGATATCTTATGGAAATAAAGAAAAGAACCGCGGCCGGTGCCGCATTGGCGCTGTTTGCGCTTGTTATGGCCGCCAAGGATCCTGTTATCATGACTGTTAACGGGGTGGATGTGCCCAAGTCTGAATTTGAGTATCTATATGGCAAAAACAGCCAGCAACAGCTCACCCGTCAGCCTTTGGAGGAATATGTGGAGATGTTCAAACTCTACAAGCTTAAAGTGGCCGACGCAAAAGCCGAGGGTATCGACACTACTGCGGCTTTCCGCAAGGAGATTGAGCAATACAGGCATGATCTGGCGGCTCCTTATCTTGCGGATTCAGTTTTTCTCAACAAACTGCTTGATGAAGAACATGCAAGAATGATGGAAGAAGTCCAGACCCGGCATATCATGCTGTTCAAAAAGCCATCGATGAAGGAGAACAAGACAGTGCGTGCCCGTATCGACAGCATTCGCGGAGCTCTTCTGTCGGGAGCGGATTTCGCGGATATGGCACGCCGTTTTTCCGAGGATCGCGGCTCGTCGGCCAACGGCGGACTGATGGGTTGGATCACCGGCCGTCAGTATCCCTATTATTTCGAAGTAGCGGCATATTCCACTCCCGAAGGTGAGATTTCGGAGGTGGTGGAAAGTCCCGTAGGCTTTCATATCCTTCTCGGCGGTAAACACCGTCCCGCCCGCGGCAAAGTGCAGGCCGCCCATATCCTGAAAATGGCGCGTCAGGAAGATCAGGCCGCAGACGCCAAAGCAAAAGCTGAAATCGACAGCATCTACCGCATCGTCAAAGCAAACCCGGAGGCTTTCTCGGATATGGCCACTCGCCTTTCCGATGATAAAGGCTCTGCACGTCAGGGCGGCCTTCTGCCGTGGTTCGGCACAGGCGAGATGGTGGCCGAATTCGATTCCGTTGCTTTCGCAATACCCGATAATTCAATAAGCGAACCCTTCCGCACTGCTTTCGGATGGCATATTGTCAAGAAAACCGGAACGCGCCCTGTCCCTTCGGTTGAAAGTATCAAGCCAGAATTCCTTGCCCGTGTAGGCAGTCCGCAGGATCAGCGTTTCGCTCTCATAAAGAGGAACCAGACCGAGAGGCTCGCTAAGACCCACAAATCGAAACTCAATAAAAAGACCCTCGGAGAGCTCAAGAACGCCGTTGCTGTCAATGGTCTCGATTCGCTTTTCTATTCCCGCTTCGGCGGCATGCAGGGAGCAACGGAACTTTTCACTGTCGACGGGGTTGCGACACCTGTCTCGACACTGCTGGGAGGAATGCACGAAGTCTTCCAGAATGATCCGGCAATCGCGGGGCAACTCCTTGATGACGCTATTGAGAATCTTTACGGCAACAAGCTTGTGGAAGCAGAGGAGGTCCGTCTCGGAAGAGAGGTGGCTGACTATCGCAATCTTCTGAATGAATATGTCGACGGGTCGCTTCTTTATGAGGTGAGTGTCCGCAAGATTTGGGACAAGGCTGCCAAAGACACCGAAGGCCTTCAGAACTATTTCAACACCCACCGCGATGATTACAAATGGAGCGAGCCTCATGCCAAAGGTTATCTGGTGCAGGCCATCAATGATTCCGTTGCGGCTGAAATCAGGAATCTGGCGACGCGCACCGGACGCGATTCATTGGTGAATACCGTCCGCAAGACTTTCGGAAACAAAGTTCATATCGAGAAAGTGCTCGCTGAGAAAGGAAACAACGCAATGGTAGACAACATTCTGTTCGGCGGTCCGGAGACAAAACCCTCTAAAAGGAACATGACCCTCTACTTCATGATTGACGGGCGTGTTATTGGCGCACCCGAGGAGCTTTCGGATGTGCGCGGTCTTGTGACAAGCGATTATCAGAATGAGCTCCAGTCCCGTTGGGAGGAGGAACTCAAGGGAAAATATCCCGTTTCGGTTAATAAGAAAGTGCTCAGATCAGTGAAGAGCGACAAACGTTGAAAATACTACCGGAATCCCTTTTGTAGCAACTCGGAATCCCGGCAACAGTAAATATTCAGGTGCGTCCCCTTTTCGGGCGCACCTGAAATTTTTCATATTAGCGGAAAAATGCTTAAATTTGTAGGATGGAAAAGCGCAGGCATACCGGTATCGTTATTCTGCTTGGCCTCTTGTCCGGCATAGGGCTCACGGGATGCGACGGCAAGGAGGGTCAGACTCCCGCCAGAGAGAATATTCTGGTGGAAGCCGGCGATTCAGCCTTGAGCGTTGACGATGTTTTGTTGCGCATTCCTTCGGGTCTGGCCGAAGAAGACAGCATTGAGATGTTCAAGACTATAGTGGACCGGTGGGTCCGCAATATGATGCTCCGCGCCATTGCTTCCGAAAACGTTTCGGATATGGAGAGAATCGACAGGCTTGTTGAGGACTACCGCAACAATCTCATCATAGAACGCTATATGCGCACTAAAGAGGAGGAAGCTCCGGCCGTTTCCGATGCGGACATCATGAGATATTATGAGGTGAATGGTGATGAGATGCTTCTCGACCAGCCGCTTGTGAAAGGAATATATCTCAAGATCGGGGAGAAGGAGGAACGACTCGCTGAGATTCGCAAATGGATGAAAACTGCCACTGAGGCATCGGTCGACAATATTGAAAAATACGGTCTGCGTCAGGCCTCCCAATATGAATATTTCGGACAGCGCTGGCTTGAATGGTCGGTGATCGCAGAGCAGATTCCTTACCGTTTTTTTGATGCGGATGCCTTTCTGAGTTCCACGCGGGATTTCGAGACTACCTACGGAGGGTCGGTATATCTCCTGCATATCTCGGAATATCTTCCCACGGGGAGCAAGATGCCGTTCGAATACGCCTCGGTGAAGATAGCAGGCATCCTCGCGAACGAAAACCGCGACAGATACCGCACGGCGTTGATGAATTCCATTTATACCCGCGCGATTCGCGAGGGGAGGCTTAAACCGGGTCTTTATAATCCGGTTAGTCATGAAATAAAGAAAATTAAATAATACTGAATATGAAATTTAACCGCATTAAACTGATATTACCGGGCACAGTGTTTCTGGCAGTCTGCGCCATTGCCGCTCCCGTGAAGCGCAACGTGATTGACGAAGTTGTGTGGATAGTGGGGGATGAGCCTATTTTCCGCTCCGAGGTCGAGGACCAGTATGCCCAGATGCGTTCTGAAGGAATTCCGGTAACCGGCGATCCATATTGCGTAATCCCCGAAAGAATTGCGGTTGAGAAGCTTTTTCTCGATCAGGCCAAGATAGATACTGTCACCGCTCCCGAGGGTCAGGTGCAGTCGCAGGTGGATAAGCGACTCGATTTCTTTGTAAATAATCTCGGCTCTAAAGAGAAAGTGGAGGAATATTTCCGCAAATCGTTCGCTCAGTTGCGCGAGCAACTCATGGACGTGATGCGCAACGACTATATAGTGGATCAGGTGAAGGCCAATCTCACAAAAGATGTGAAAGGCACCCCGAGCGAAGTGCGCAAATATTTCAATTCGTTGGCAGAAGACAGCATTCCATACGTTCCGATGCAGGTGGAGGCACAGATCATTTCCATTAACCCGGTGGTTCCGGCTCAGGAAATAGAGGATGTGAAAGCGCGTCTGCGCGATTATGCCGATCGTGTAAACAAAGGGGAATCTGAATTCTCCACACTCGCCATCATGTATAGCGAGGACGACGGCTCGGCAATGCAGGGTGGGGAGCTTGGATTTCAGCCGCGCTCGGCATGGGTGCCGGAATTCGCTAATGTAGCCTTCAACCTCAACGATCCCAAGAAGGTTTCTCGCATCGTGGAAACCGAATACGGCTATCATATCATCCAGCTTATTGCCAAACGCGGCGATCAGGTGAATGTACGTCATATTCTTCTGAGCCCGAAGGTTAGCGATAAAGACCTCGCCGATGCAACTGTTCGTCTCGATTCCTTGCGCAAAGAGATAGTGGCAGGCAAATTTCCCTTCGACGAAGCCGCGCGATATGTCTCGCAGGACAAGGATACCAAGAACAACCGTGGCATAATGGTGAACCAGCAGACCGGAAGCACCCGCTTCGAGATGCAGGATTTGCCGCCGGAAGTGGCAAAGCGTATAGAACTCATGCAGCCCGGCGATGTGTCGGAGGCCTTCGTGATGAAGGATGTGAAGAAGAACCGCGATATTGTCGCCATCGTTAAGCTCACCCAGCGCATCAACGGCCACAAGGCAAATCTCGCCGATGACTACAACATGATTAAAAACATGTATGAAGCCAAACACAAGGATGATATTCTGCGCGAATGGGTAGAGAAGAAAATTAAAGACACCTATATCAAGATTGCCGACGGATGGGAGGGCTGCGAGTTCACTTACGACGGCTGGATAAAAGAGAAATGACATTGACCGCGATTATGGCCGATGTGGCAAATATAGAATAATACGGGCTGATGGACAATCTTTTTTCCAAGACTCCAAAAATTATCGTGTTTCTCCTGGCAACGCTTATGCTGTCGGGAGGAATCTCTGTAATGGATTCCCTTTACGCTCAGAAACGGAAAGAGAAAGATAAGAAAAGCGATAAAGAGAATTTCCGTCGCCCCGAACCGACCCATCAGATCAAGCCATCGATTCCCTCGGCAAATAGATTTCAAGATGACAAAGTGTTTCTTGAGAATGCCGACAGTCTGTTCCGTCCGCCGATGGATTTTGAGGAGAAACAGATCGTTAAAGGAAATGTGGTGTTCCGTCAGGGAGGCATGTGGATGTATTGCGATTCGGCCTATTATTTCCCGCAGCGCAATTCTCTCGATGCCTTCGGCCATGTGGAGATGCGGCAGGGCGACACGCTCTTTGTCTATTCCGACAAGCTCTTCTACGACGGAGGAGCACGCAAGGCAGTGCTGACCGCAGGCCCGTCGCGGAACAATGTCCAGCTCAAGGACCCGAAAGTTACACTCACCACCGACAGCCTCGACTATGATCTCAATATGGAACTCGGCTGGTATACCCGAGGCGGAGAATTGCGCGATGATGTGAATACACTCACATCTGTCTATGGCGAATACTCTCCTTCGACAAAACTCGCGAAATTTCAGGACGAGGTTGTGCTCGACAATGAAAAGGATGGCTATCGGATGTTTACAGAAGAGTTGGAATACAACACGGGCAATCATGTGGCCACAATCAATACGCAGACACGGATAGAAAGCGCCAACGATACCATTCTGACCACAGGAGGACGATATAATACCGCTACCGACAACGCCGTGCTCACCACGCGTTCCACGATCATACATCGCGACAGTGCCGACAATATCGTCACTCTCGAAGGGGATTCCATTATCTATGATAAAGCAACGGGTATAAGCCGGGCCTATATGTTCCGCGACATTCTGCGCAATCCGCAGCCGATGGTGCTCACGGACACAGCCCGCAAGATGACTCTTATCGGAGGATATGGGGAATACAACGACTCGCTTCAGAGAGCCTTATCCACGGAATATCCTCTGCTACTCGAATATTCGCGGCCCGACACCCTTTTTCTCAGAGCGGATACAATTCTGACTTATATCCGCACTGAGATGGTATGGCCCGACAGTCTTGCCCGGCCGTGGCCGGCAGAGACAAGACGCCGTCTGCAGAGCTACAGGACGCCGATGGATGTCGCGCGGGATCTGCCCGTATTATTGCCTGTTTTGCCTTATGGCTTCCGGATGCCGGGTATAGAGTTGCCTGTTTCGGCACTTCTCGGTTTTCCGGAGAGTTTCTTCGCTCCGCGCGAAAACAGATCATCGGGATCTTCGGAACCTGTTGAAGAGAACGCCGCACCTATTCGGACCGAGAGGCTGTCGAAAGATGCGGCAGGGGGTGACAAGAAAGGCCTCAAGGGTGAAAAATCAGAAGTATTGAAGATATCGGAAAAACTGGAAGTATCGGAAGCCGATGGAAAGCCGGAAGTTTCGGAAATATCGGAGATAGCGGAATCATCGGATACAATACCCGGATCACCGGATACAATCCCCGGAACATCGGATGCATTGGAAATGGAAGATGCGTCGGATGATATTGAGGCAATGTCCGACAGCGTTGTCGCGCGTCCGTCGGGTCCTCGTCTCGATGCTTTGGGCCGGGACTCGTTGCTGATGGTTCCAAAAGATTTCCATGTGGCGCGCGCGATCGGAAGGGCCAGATTCTTCAATCAGGATCTTCAGGGTGTGGCCGACACGCTCATATATCATGAATTTGATTCCACACTCTATATGATCCGCAAACCTATAGTCTGGAACGAACAGCGTCAGGTTTACGGCAACCGTATAGATGTCCATTTCAACGATTCGGTGGTGGACCGCGCGATTCTTCCCGAGACGGGTTTCATGGCCGAATTTATCGATGAGGATTTCTACAACCAGCTTTCCGGGAAAAAGATGACGGCCTATTTCGAGGATAATGATCTTAAGCGTCTGGATGTCGACGGCAATGTGGAGATGATTTTCCTTCCGATGGAGAATGATTCGACTTACAACAAGCTTGTGAGTGCCGAAGGGTCTTATCTCAGAATAGATATGAGTGAGCGCAATCTCAAGAAACTGAAGATGTGGCCGGAAGTAACCGGAACCGTTACACCGCTGTTCCTCGTAAAGAAGTCGCAGATGTATCTGCAGGGGTTCAAGTGGTTTGAGATTCTGAGGCCGCGCCGGGAATGGTATGGCGACCGTTGGAAATGGATGGATGAGCTTGGCGAGGTTCCGGATGAACTCGACGCATATTTCCTCGACAATGCTCCGGCCCGCAAGAGCAGCCTTGTGCCCTCGGCTGAACAGCTTATGAGCGCACCGGAGGCACCTGTGGCTCCGCCGGCATCGGAGACAGTTGCAACGGAGCCGACAGTAACGAATGAGAAGAAATCAGAATGAGCGATATTATCAGACTGCTACCGGATTCGGTGGCAAACCAGATAGCGGCCGGAGAAGTGATACAACGTCCGGCATCGGCGATTAAGGAACTTGTGGAGAATGCAGTCGATGCCGGGGCCACCGAGATCCGCATTGAGGTGAAAGATGCGGGAAAGACCATGATCCTTGTGGCCGACAACGGCAACGGCATGTCGGAGACAGATGCCCGCATGGCCTTTGAACGCCATGCCACTTCCAAGATCCGTAATGCCGATGATCTTTTTTCTCTCCACACAATGGGTTTCCGCGGCGAGGCTTTGCCGTCGATCTGCGCCATATCGGAAGTGGATGTGAAGACGCGCACTGCTGATGCCCGTCTGGGCACGCATCTCGTAATCGTAGGCAGCAAGGTGCAAAGTCAGGAACCCTGTGTATGCGATAAGGGCACGGTAATCACAGTGAAACGCCTTTTCTTCAATGTGCCTGCACGCCGCAAATTTCTTAAGAGCGATAGTGTTGAGCTTTCCAATATTGTAAAGGAGTTCGAGCGGATGGCACTTGTGAACAATAATATCCGACTTTCTCTCAACACCGGCTCACGTTCGATCGATCTGAAGGCGGCAACTTTCCGCAAACGGATTGTGGATCTCTGGAAAGGGAATCTCGACAGTCAGTTGCTGCCGGTCGAGGTTGATACCTCTTTGGTAAAGATAGAGGGATTTGTGTCGCGTCCGGAGTTTGCGCGCCGTCGCAACCCCCTGCAGTATCTGATAGCGAATGGCAGAAACATGCGCCATCCTTATTTCCATAAGGCAGTTATGGGCTGCTACGATTCATTGATTGCCAATGATACGCAACCATGTTATTTCCTCAAATTCACGGTGGATCCTGCAACTATCGATGTGAACCGCAGTCCGGTCAAGGATGAGATTAAGTTCGAATACGAGCAGCAGATATGGCCGATTCTCCAGGCGGCCGTGAAAGCGGCTTTAGGCAAATATTCGGCAGTGCCTTCGATCGATTTCAATTCGGATGCACTTCCGGTAATGCCTTTGCGTAAGGGGGAGAGTGCTGTCTCGCCCGAGATAGATGTGCCCAGCGGTTACAATCCTTTCAATTCAGGTTTTGAGAGGAAACCGGATTATCGCGACCGCCGGCCTGTTTCCGATTGGGAAAAACTTTATGAGGATTTCCGGGCTGGCGCCGTTGCTCAGGTAGATCCGGTTCCTGAACCTGAAGATGCGGATGTTGTTGCGCAGAATGAGGAGAATGTCGGTAGTCTTTTCGGAAAAGAACTCCAAAAGGAGGCTCCTGCGCCTGTCTGCATGCAGTATGCGGGCAAGTACATCGTAACGTCAACGCGCGAGGGGCTGATGATTGTAGATCAGCATCGCGCCCATGTAAAGATACTTTACGAAGAGTTTCTCAAACGTATGGAGAAAATGGAGATAGTGTCGCAACGGGTTCTTTTTCCTGAGAACGTAACTCTCGATGAGCAGCAGCGAGCGGCAATGGAGGAGGTTGAGGAGGATTTGCATCGTCTGGGCTTCATTCTCGAATATGAATCCGACAACAGATGGCTCATAACCTCTCTTCCAGCTATACTTAAGAAAGGGAGCGAGGCCGACATTGTGCTCCGGATACTCGATTCGGTGAACGAAGATTCAGGCAATTATGGAAACGACGGCAGGGGAGATGTGCCAATTGCCAAAAGGGCGGCGCTGATTATGGCGCGCTCGGCGGCCGTGAGACGCGGCGACAGACTCGGCGTGGCCGAGATGGAGAATCTTGTGGGGCGACTTTTCTCATTGCCCGACCCGTCGCTCACGCCCAACGGCAACCGTATATTCGCGATGCTTGACGAACGTCAGATCGACCGTATGTTTTAAGGTATACAGAACCACAATTTCTCAGGTATCTACTGTTCCTTTTTCAAATTGTCTTCGATAATGCTACCGATATCAAATGAACCTTTTGCTCGGATAACGGTCAGTTCCGATGGTTCATCGCAGAATATCCAGACATCTTTGATCTTCTTTTTCTTAAAATCGGGATATCCGTAAATAATAGTCTTTTCTCTGTTTTCTGTAACTTCTAAGATAAGCTCGGACTTGTCGTTTTCGATTATCTTTTTTGTAATGTCGTAAATCTTATTTTTCTTAGCTTTCTTTTTGCATGTGATCACATCCATGCTTTTGAACCCTTTCAATGATTTGCCGTCCTCATTGTCGCCGGAGAACATTCCTGCGGTTTTAGCAATGAACCCCAAGGCTCTCGGGATATGAACCATCTCTATGCCGCTCTCCCCTTCGAGAGCGCTCAATTCTTTTGATGATCCGCAGGACGGGATGAATATCGCTATCAGAACCGCGCCAAAGAATATCGATAGTTTATTTCTTGCCATTGGGTTTAATATTAGCCAACATGTTGATATCAATGTCTCCCTTCATATACAGCAGTGTATATTCATCCTTCTCGTTTACTTCAATGAGAACATTCTTCAATTTATTGCCATCGATGACTTTACCTACATATATGATGAGGTTGTCGCCGTTGTCGGCTGCGTCGAGGAAAATCTCCATGTTCAGTTTCCTGATTTTTTCTTTGGCCAAATCACGAACTTTATCGGCCGCTTTTTTTGTTTCGGCATTTATGATTTCCATTCCTTGAGGATTGCTGATGGATTTTATTATCCCTTGCATATCCGAGTCATCGCCATAATCCATCGACAGACCCATCTTCATGGCAGCAGGAGAGATATAAACTGTAGTGATATCATCGTCTTCCGGGAAGACATTGAATTCACGTTGCTGAGCCGAGATTCTCGGAGTTGACAGCATTAAGGCAATAAGAATTGCTGAAAGTTTAAATCTGTTCATATATTTGAATATTTATGTTTTTGTATATTTTGTTCATAGAGTCCTACTTGTCGGTTTCAACATATTCCGATTTCTCTTCCCCGACTATTCTGGAGATCATCTCAAGGGATGTATTGACAGATCTGTCGGTGTAATCTATACGTTCTTTTGCATAAGCTATCTTGCGTCCGGCTTTTGCGAGAAGGGAAAAACCTTGTTCCATTGCCTTCATATCCTCTTCAGAAAGTTCCGATTCTTCCAGGGCTCGGATGGTTTCCCTTTTTATGGTTCGTGTTGCGTTTGATTTGTTTCCGTTCTCTGAGGGGTGAAGAGTCTTCTCGGTTTTATCAAAAGCAATAGATGGAATTGCAGCTTCCTTCTCCTTTGGAACTTGCGGCAGACTTGCGGTCACGAATGACGCTGCCGGCACATCGATATTGGAAGATTCCCTGAATTCGGAAACTAAAGGAACAAGCAATAAGAGCACAGTCACCACTGCAGCCGCGGCAATCAAGGGGATGAATTTGCGCAAACTAAGGGGATGCTTTCTACTCCGGTTGTGGCTTTCCTGGGGAGCAACGGATTGAGGACAGATTCTATCCATAATGAGTCTGTCGAGATTTTCGGGAATCTCGGTATTTTCGATAGCAGATTCTATTGCAGTGAACGTGGCTTTATCAGCCATCATATCATCTGGCAGATCATTGTGTTTTCTGAAGAAATCGCAAAGCTCTTCCTCTTCCGAAGGAGAAGTCATGGCCTGATAGAACTTTTCAAGCAATTTTCTGATTCTCTTATATTCTCTTTCCATATTTTATCCTTTCTTTTCAAAAAATGAACGCAGTCTTATGCGTCCCCGACTAAGGATCTTGCGGGCGTTCGTGGCGTTGGTGCCGAGAGCGAGGCCTATCTGTTCCGTTGAGCATCCGGCGAATGCGTTCAACTCGATAGCCCGGCGTTCGTTTTCGGAGAGATGATTCATGGCGTGTGTCACATCTTTCAGTTCCATGGCCTTGTCGGCCGGGCTATCTATATCGGACTTTATCTCCATGAGATTGTCCATAGGTATGCATTTTCTGTTGCGGACAACTTCCGTAATGCATATGTTTTTTATCACCGACAGGCAATAATTTGCCGGATGCTCAAGGATCATTCCGACGCGTACATGTTCCCAAATGCGGAGCATCGCTGTCTGAACCGCGTCGGAAGCATCCTCTTTCGAGCACGTAATAGCCAATGCCGCCGCATACATCCTTGCGCTGCACGGGAGTATGGTCTCAATAAAATATTGTAGCGGATCAGTCGTCATTCTCTTTTCCATTCGCATTGTCGGATATAATTATTAGACAATCCAGGGCGGGAAACGTGACATACCTCCCGATTTTTTTCTACGTGGCGAGCGTGGGAACGGCTTTTCAATTGTTTTTGTTATTTTTGCAGGTGGAAAAACAGAGTCTTGTGAATTCAATATGAAGAAGTCGTTGGTATCGCTTGCAATGGGCGCGTTTGCACTCGGAATTGTGGAATTCGGTATGATGGGGATTCTCGATGATATAGCGAGGGATTTGAAGATCAGTATAGTATCCGCCGGCCATCTGATTTCGGCATATTCTGCCGGTGTGGCAGTCGGCGCTCCGTCACTGATATTCTTGCGACGTCTTCCTTTGCGGCGTCTGATGCTTTCGCTTGCCGCAGTGATTGCCTTTGGCAATGCATTGGTGGCATTATCGCCGAATTTTGGGATTCTTCTTTGCGCAAGGTTTATTTCGGGATTGCCACATGGGGCATTTTTCGGTGCGGGAGCCATTGTCTGCTCCCGATTGGCGGATAAAGGAAAAGGGGCATCGGCCGTAGCTGTACTTGTGGGGGGAATGACAGTGGCCAATCTTGTTGGCGTCCCGGCGTTTACTTTTCTCTGTCAACTTGTTTCCTGGCGGCTTCCGTTCGGTATTGTATCTTTCTGGGGGCTGATGACATGTATTGCGATCAGATGTTGGGTTCCTCTACTCGCTCCATTGCCCGACACCGGCATAAAGGGACAATTCCGGTTTCTGACAAAACTTGCTCCATGGCTCATCTATTCCGGAGTATTCTTCGGGCAGGCAAGCGTCTATTGCTGGCTGAGTTATATATCTCCCATAATGACTCATGTCACCGGGTTCTCGGTTCATTCCATGACGTTTATAATGGTTATAGTCGGTGCAGGAATGGTTTTCGGAAATTACGTCGCCGGCCGATTGGCCGACAGATTCTCTGCATCCTTAGTGACGGCAATGATCGCGAGTTTAATCATTGTAGTGATGCCGGCAATCTATTTTTGTTCACCGTATAAGATACCATCATTGCTGTTGGCGTTCATTGCTTCCGCTTTGCTTTTCGGACTTGGCGGACCGTTGCAATATCTTATTGTTCGCTATGCAAAGGGAGGGGAGATGCTCGGAGGAGCAGGAATACAGATAGCATTCAACGTGTCTAATGCTATGGCCGCAGCCATCGGAGGCATTGTAATCCATTATGGTCTCGGCTTTGCATCGCCGGCTCTTGCCGGTATTCCCTTTGCTATTATCAGCGCAATAGCACTTTACATATTGTATTTCCGCACAAAAAAATCGCGCAAAAGAGAGCAGGCATAATTTCTTCGGGTGGAGGGCTTCAGGGACTCTAAGGACTTTTGAGACTTTCAAGACCTTAAGGAATGAAAAAGGAGTGAAGCCCCTGGCTTCACTCCTTTTTAGGGATTGGATATTTTCTTTATTGCGATATTATTTCACTTCCTCAAATCCAACCATATATGATTATCAACATTTTATTGTTGAATGGTACAAATATGGATATCAAGTTCATAGGAATGACATCGGTTACTTTGTCGTTTTGAGTCTCATCTTGTTTCTTCCCATTCCTTTTTAACTCGCTCGACTTCCGCTATCAACTGCTGCTCTGTGGGAAGATAGAGTTGATATTTAGATGCAACAATTGTGTTATTGTCCGAGGGAAGGGTCATCCTAACCAATGTGTCGTTTTTGGCAGTGCATAGTAATATGCCGATTGTTGAATTCTCCTCCGGTAGTTTCTCAGTACGGTCGTAGTAATTGACGTACATCTGCAATTGTCCCAGATCTTGATGTGTTACCTCGCCTGTCTTTAACTCAAAAATCACGAACCGGCGGGCAAGACGGTTGTAAAAGACTAAGTCAATGAAAAACTCGTCATCTTCGAGTAATATCCTTTTTTGCCTTGCGACGAAAGTGAAGCCATTGCCCAGTTCAAGTATAAATTCCTGAAGGTGATTGATTAACTCTGTTTCAAGATCACTTTCATAGTAATGTGCCTTCTTTTCTAAACCCAGGAATTCCAAAACCATTGGATCCTTGACAATTTCCTGCGGTGCTTCGGGTGCTTTCTCTTTCCGCGCCATTGCGAGCACAGATTCTTTATCATTGCTAAGAAGCAAGCGTTCATATAGCATTGAATTGATCTGACGCTTCATTTGACGTGCAGTCCAACTGTTGTTGATAGTTTCAAGTATGTAATATTCTCTCTTATCCTTGTCGGGAATGTCTAAAAGCCACTTATATTGCGACCAGTTCAATTGTGCATACAGTGTATGCACAATCGGAAACTCCAGATAAAATTTCTTACTATAATCCAACTGACGTTTACCAAATCCACTGCCAAACTCCGGTTCAAGTTCTTTCGCAAGATTTTTAATTAGACTCTTTCCATACTCTGCACGGGCTTGGCCGCCTTGTTCCTCCTCGACAATGCGTCGTCCTATTTGCCAGTACATCTGTACGCGACAAAAGTCAACTGAGCGGACAGCATTAGACCGGGAGGTTTTAATAATCGAGCGTATTTCAGATACTAAATCTTTCATTTTTGTTATCTTGTAGCTTCCCCTTCCGGCAGGATGGTCGAAGCCCTGCTGGGAAACTCATCGACATAGCGTTTCGTATAAGGAGTCCTAATAATATAAGTTATAAACCCTTTTTGAACCATGGTCCCACTCCCAAAAAAGTTCCATAGGATGGAGGATAATCAATATGTATACCTTTCTTTAGGCATTCTTGGTAATATTTATTCCATTCCTCTGATTGTTTCTTGAAGAAATATGGTTGCCAAATAGTCGCGATAGTCTTTAGAATTATATAAAAGGGTCCAAATAGAATCCAAAAGGGGATTGCTATAATTGTGAAAATAACAGCAAAGAAAGCCTTGTCAATTGTCCAATTTGAATTTGAGCCCATAATCTTTATTAATTATATCGAATAATAGCCTTATAATAATCCATTAATTATGCAGAATCTTGGAGGTCACGGAAGTCTTGCCCGACCCATTAGGCTCGGCAATCACAATCAAAACAGGGCGATGATTATCTGGTGCCATTCTTTATTCTATTTATGGCATCGCCCCATTTCTCTTGAGCCGCCTGCGTAGCAGCTTCAATCCCGGCAGCAACACGCTCCGCAGCCCGGCGCGTACTTTCGCGTGCATCCTCGGCAACCTCACGCATAATCTGAGCCATGCGTTCATCGCCCGGCTCCTCCATCGATGTAAGTCGATAACTATTCATCTCTGCTTCCGACATAATATAGTCTTTTCTTATTCAACGCCAAAGTTACGAAAAAAAGTCTGAACCAAACTTCCCTTTTTGTGATATACTATCATTCTTCTTGCTCGTAATAATATGAGTAGTCTATACCTTTCATAAAGGTGTCGCGGTCGTTTATCTTGTCAGTAAGTGCCGTCCGAAGCAAGTCTTTTATGGAAGTCGGGTCGGCAACGCTACGCGTCATGGCTTCGAGGTATTTACGTTTGTCAACGTGACTCCAGTCAATACACCGTTGTAGGTTTTTCTTCAATATGAGGTCGAGCCAGATGCGGGTTGCGCGGCCGTTGCCTTCTCTGAACGGATGGGCTACATTCATTTCAACATACTTGTCAATGATATTCTCGAACGAATCTTCCGGCATACGTTCAACATTCGTTAATGTCTGTTCCAGATATTGAGCCATAGCAAACTGGAACCCCGCCTTGGCTATATTGACAGTCCTGATCTGTCCGGCGAAATCATAAAGACCTCCGAAAAGGTAAGCATGAATCTGCTGCAATCCTTTCACGGTACCGATCTCGATACTGTCGATAAGGCTGCTCTCAAACAAAGCGTATGCTTTCGACCGGCTTTTGCCGTCAATGCTCTCGTCGCTGTTGGTGAACCATTCAACGAATCGTGAAGCCTTATTGTTCGGGAAACTCTTAGCCAAAGCAATGACACCGGCATTGTCAAGTACATCTGTTAGACGGCGTTTTCCGTCCGGCGCAAGCAACTTCAACTGGTTAGTGCCACTAACCACTTCATTGCCTTCGTTGCGAAGCTTGGTTTTCAGGTACTTCCAATAATTGCGGTTCTTTGCATAATCATCCTGTGCGTTGAGCACCCCCACAATATCAAGTACCGAGAACCACCACTTCGCTCCCGCCTCGTCCCAAACAGCCCGCACTTCGCGGTCGTCAAAGAATCGTATCGATATTTTCTGCATTTCGCTCATAGCTTATTAGGGTTTACTAAAAATCATCGTCCATCATGTCGTAGTTGTCCTGCTCGTCATGGAAATCATCATACGATTGTGAATAACTACCGGAATTCCAATCTTGATGACCGCAGCTATAATAATCACTGCCATAGTCAGGGTTCTGTAGATAGGAACGATTATCGCTGTTATTATTGCACATGAATATATCCAAATCATCAAGATCCTCGGGATTGTTATAATTATCAAGTAAATTATCTCCGACAGGTGTAGCTTCATCATCAGGGACTATTCCCTCATCATAATTACCATTCACAGATTCACTGTCTCTGTCAATTGAAGCTCCTGAAAACTCAGTATGTGTTTCAGGCTCTGTCGCGGACTTCTTGAACTTACCAAACAGCCAGCGAAACAAGAAAAACTCACCTATGTAATTCAAAAATGACATATTTGTAGAAGGTGATTAATTTATCATGTCTCTGTATTTAAGATATATATTCCCAGTCTGAGCGGCTTCTCTTCTTTTGCGAGCAAGTAAGTCTGATAACGTAATACGCTCATCAAGCACTGCAATTAAATCTTCTCCGTCCATTAGTAAAACTCGTTTATCTTGGGAAATCCTAAACTGGATAATAGCTTCTTCAGAGAAGCCTGAAATCGAAATGAAAAGACCTAATGTATTCTCAAATTTTCGACCTATTTTACCCGAAAATGAGTCCAAATCAGATAGTGGAGTCTGTTTGTTTCTCCATTTAGCCTCAAGTAGGTATTCTTCATAATTAAATGAGAATGCACCATCAATTTGCTCCCCAGTTACCTTAAATGAACCTTTGGGGTCTAAATCCGACAACTCAAATAGTCGATATAATATTTTTTCTAATGCGAAACCACTCCCTTGACGGTCAGATGAAATAGACCAAGAGTAAAACTCATTTTTTAATTCCGATAAAATCTGTTTTGTGCGGTTAAGCTGGTTTTGATGAGCTTGAGTTTTCTCCCTACGTTGTTTAGCTTCTTCAAGTTCCTTCTGAATATATTGATGACCGCAAACATGGGTTCTTAATGCTTTCACAGCTTCCTTGGCAGTTTTAGCCTTTTCCTTGCCTCCATCCAAAATCTCCAAATGTGAAAAATCGGAAAAATCAGAAACTGAGAAAATTAGTTGCATTAAAATATCGTGAGTTCTAGCTCCATTTTTTACGAGCATATCTATCACGCGAGCAGCTATGTTTTTCTTTAAATCAGTCCAATCAATTACAGCTAAAATGCCGGTTCCTTCACCGATTATTTGGTATAAAAATCTTTTAAGGTCTCTCTTATACCAATATATTGCAGTTAGAGCCTTTTCCAAAGCGACAATTGCTTGTGGCGATATTTTTTTGTTCTCTGGCATAGCATTACATAGGTTTAATCATTGATTCGATGAAAGCAACTTCTTCATCGGAGAGATTGTATTTGGCATAGAGTTGTGCATCGATTTCCTCCACACTCTTGCTCCAATCAATATCGCTAACTGCTGTGAAGTCCTGCATTGGTACAAACCGATAGACTTTGCTCATCGCGTGCTGAGAGACCTTGGAAGCTGAAACTAAGATACGTAGGAACTTAGTTTTAATGTATTTGATGAAGTTTATTGTTTCTAATTCCGAGTTAAATGCAACATAGAGATAGGATTGCGAACAAACAGAGTTAGCTGGAGCTAATTCAGGTACGCCTAAAATCTGATGAGGAAAAGATTCTCCAGCACCATAAGCTCCAGGAATGAAAACTTTGGGTTTATCAATGTCAGAAGTATTTTTCTTAATATCCTTTTTGGAAACATATGCAGTGCATCGTCCAGCTTTTGTTATTAAGAATAGTACAGTATCATGTGAATCTGTTTTATCCGTATAGACCTTAAAAGGTGTTTTTGTGCTCGCTGCCGGATTTGTGGGAATACCAAATGGCGTATCAGATGAAATCATACCCTCTATTGTATGATTAGTTTTGGAAACGATTTTAGAAACGATTTCTGCCAATTTCGGTTCTCGAATAAGAACATCGAATTCTCCGAGATTACGGTGGTTAGAAAGTACCTTACCATCTCTGATTAAAGAATAATTGCATTCACCAATATACGCAGGAGAGTAGATAAAATAGCAGCAACCTCCCTTTATTTCGGCATCTGGAAACAAATCTTTTGCATTTGAAAATGCAATTAATCGTGATGTATGATTGGAAGTCAGCATAGTCTGGCGGAAGTTCCCAACAAGATTCTCTCGTCCACCTGTAAACCAACGAGAAGGAATTACCATTGAGGTAAATCGAGGATTAACATCAAATGAAAATTGACAAAAATCCTGATATATGGAAGCGTCGTTAGTGCCGCCACTACCTCCGCGGTCTTGATAGGGAGGATTGCCTATTATAGCTGCAAATTTCATATTTATTATTCCTTGCGGGATTATGTATTTCTTGTTGTTGTCCTTTTTTATTAAATCGTAACTTGTAAATGTATCGAAGATATGGTCTATGGGCAACGAAAGCAGTTTATAAACCTTTCGAGTAAACTCGTATGCTAACGTTGATGTACACACTGAATAAATCTTATCCAACACTTCCTTGCCATACCGTTTTAAAAGAGCAATAGTAAACTCTCCTTGTTTGGATGCAATATCCAATACTGGACCATATGAAAAAACATTTTCGGGAAGTAGTTTTACTACATCGTCAGCCACATTCAAGGGTGTGACAATCTCTGAGTCTGACATACGGCCAAATTTGCGCATAGCAGTTTCTACTCGCTTAATAGGCGTTAAACCGTCATCTCGCATCAAATCATTGACATTCTCGATTTTATAATCGAATTTTTGCAACATAAAAGGATTGCTTTTTCTCTGAATGAGAGTGAGAATATCTATGTTAAGACCAAGATTATGAGCAATTCGGCAATTGTCCTCATTTGCGGGAATCATTGCTATTACATCCTCAAGTGATTTAACTGTTGATTCCGTCAAAAATGCAAAGAAGAGAATTCGCGCATAAAATGCTGCAAGTCTTTTATGGAGATTATCGTTTTCTAAGGTTTCTTTTGGTTGTTCTGTATTTGCAGATTTATTGTCGCTTTGTTCTGAATCTTCTGATGCATCTGTTTCTTCCTCATCTGGAGCCTCTATATCATCACCATATCCTTCAGTGGGCTTTATCTGCAAACCATTTTTAGCGTCGATAGGCTCAATTGTTCGCAGTATTGCTGCCACAGTATCATTTTGCAATAAATAATTGTCAGCCGGTATTTCAGTCGCATCGTCCAAAATGCTGCGTGTGCGTGAGTATTCACGCACGGCATCGGTAATATTGGTTGGTGTGGCCTGCTGCAATTTGTTTTTGTTCAGAACAATAATTGGAGAAATCTCCAGCTCCTTCGCTATACGTTCCTTTAGTTGTGAATTGCCCTGTACATCCGTATTGACATTGTAAAACTGCGATTTCAGCTCTTGCAAAACGAACATTCGATTAGGGTCGAAATCCACAAGCAATGTCTGTGGCTTCATATTATACTTTATGGTTTTGCCACTTTCATCCTTAAAAGTTGTAATATATTGATTCTGCAAACGAAATATGGCTTGATCGTACTCCTGAGGCGAAGCCGTGCCTTTGAGATATAACATCGTGTCCCACTGCGGAACGGTCGTGCCAGTCAGCATCCTATTGACAGTTAAGGTCAATGTCTTTTTATTCTGGCTTTCTAATTTCCGAATCTCTCGCTTAATGTCGTCTGTGGATTTATACTTACGTTCATCATCAAATCCGGCAATATTGATTATCTCATAATCACTTAGATTCTTAAATTTGTCTCTATTTCTTTGTATCAAAGTCGACATAGCGTCGCAAGATGCCCTGAATGGTAGTACACAAACCATATGGCGACACATTTTGCCATCCTTGATTCTGTCGTAATCAAGGAATCCAAGTAAATTTTCGTCTTCTTTCGTTCCATCAATAACCTCCAATAAATCAAGTATCTCAGCTTCGTGTTTGAATAAGCGGTGACTACCGTCCGTCTGAGTTGTTATTGAAAGTGGACGGAACAATTCCGAGAATGCATATGTGATACCATCCTTACGCAACTGTTCCATCTTTTTGCGCGACGATTCATTGGGATTGAAAGCAAAACGAATCATCTGTGGGAACCCATAATATGGGTTTTCCCACTCATCGCAATCATCTTCTTTTAGATGTTCGTCGTTCCACTGCTTTTGCGCGTCGATAATATCTGTAAATTGAACAAATGCGATAATATCCTCCTTCTGAAACTCTTCGCTCATCAATATGCGGTATGGAGTACCAGAAAGATGAAGTCGAATTTTTGAATGCAACTCCTTGGTTACATCTTCTACTTGGTCGAGTGTTTCAAAGCCATCGACACCTTTTAGTTCTTTCTTTATTTCCGCCTTGTTGAGGTTTTGTGCTTGCAATACTTTACCATAGGAAGCACCACGAGCTCCAAAATGGGTTTCGTCAATAATCAGTAGATCAATCTGGTGCTCAAATACTTCTTTGTGCTTCTCTTTTATATCATCACCTTGCAAATCCTGCAAAGACAAAAACAAAGCAACTTTTTTGTTCGGGTCGGAAAGCGTATCGGCAATAACTGTCTTGTTCTGTTTCAGTGACTCGCTGTTAAGAAAGCGGTAATTCTCAAAATACTTGTGGCTCTCTACGGTCTTTTTCCATTCCTCTTCTACATCAACTTTAGCAGACACAATAACTACAAAGCGTGCATTAATTTCCTTTGCACAGCACATAGCAGTAAACGACTTGCCAAAACGCATGACGGCATAGAGTAACAAGTTCGTACGGCCTGCTTCAACCGCCGCTTTGAAGTTGTCAATAGCTTGCTGTTGATTGTTGCGAGGAGTGTAATTCTCTGTCCTTGCGTAAGTGAATGTTTGTGGTAGGCGATCAGGAGAATACAAGGGATATTTGTTGCTCTTTTCAAGAGCATTTTGAAGAATATCCTTGATCGCTGCATCAACATCTTCTGCTGTTGCATCTTTGAAGAACTCTCGAGAGTAATATGGTAAATTTTCAATAGTATGCGGTAGCAAGCGTTCCCGTCCTTTCTCTTGTTCCACGAAGGTATGTACTGCATAATCCCGAAAGATAGTATTGGCGTCAATCTGAGCAGAATGTTCGTATTGTTGAATCAGATTCGGAAATATCTTTCTCCATTCATCTAAACGTACTCGCACACTGCGCGATGTGTCTCCAACTTTCAGATAATTGGGAACAGTCTCAGTTGAAAAAGCATATATGTATGGTTCAACACGACCAACAATTATATTGTCGAGGATTGTCGTATCTATTTTCGATAATGTACCTTCCATATTACTTTCGTTTAATCAGAGAAACAAAGGTTAGAACTTTGTCCTCTTTCCAGTCTTTAATTATTGCGTACTTACCTGTGTGAGAGTGAATATCTTTATTCTTGCATCCAGGGCAATCAAATAAAGTCGGTTCTTCTGGCACTCCTAAATCCTCAGAACTGAAAAGCGATGGTGGCTCATTCTTTAATTTAGGTAATTTAATGCAACTATCAGGTATTACCCCTTTGAGACCATCCATCTGCCAGATGTTCCAAGATATGATTTCTGCAATAAACTTTAAGGATTTTAGCAATGGATCTTTCCCAAACTTAACTTGGAAATAATCGATAAAGGTGTATAGCAATGCTTCTCGTGCGAGTATCAGGTTATCACCTTGCCATTCATATCCGTAAGTACTCATAAATGCGGCTTGCGCTGCTTTCAGCCAGTCGGTTGCTGTTTCGGTATTCTCACCGACAATGCGGAGTTTGCGGTCGAGAAGTCCGATGCGTCGTTCCACCGGAATAGGTTCACCTGTTACGGTGTCGTATCGACTTACAAGATAGGGAGCCTCGCCGCAGGTAATTTCGAGGCGGTTTTCATTAACGTAGTCGCGCCAACACTTACCTTCTGGGAAAACGATCGGCTCTGAATTGACAATCCACGAATGGGAGCCATCGGGATTGTCAACCTCGGTATTGAAAACTCCCTCGCGGCCAAACCAAGAGTTATCAACGAGGTTGTTCTGCTTATTGCATATCCACGAAGGTGTGAATACCTCAGCCATTTCACGACTACGCTGTTGCTGCTGCTCGCGTGATTTAACAGCACGCGGCACGATAATGTTGCCGTTGGCCCCTGTGATAGCTTCAATATTGATTTGGTCGCCGTACTGAAAACCCTCTCCCCGGTCAGCATAGTTGTCGGTAGCCCAAAAAATGTTGACCTGCTCAGTATCAGTGCTTAAAGTATGGTCTTTAAGCAACGTTTTGAGAAGTTCGGGCGAAAGCTCGAAGATTTCATTTTCCTGTATGTCCGCTTGAAAATTCAATTTTTAATACTCGTTATTTGAATAAAAACTTTTTATCTTTGATGGACTGACTTACTTTTGAAATTGAGTCGACAATCTCCCTGCCAATATTGGCTTTTTCAAAAGACATATAGGCATAGTTACTTGGATATAGCTGAAAAGTACCAAAGTCTTTATTTTCAGATTTTAGCAAAACTTTAATGAATCCTTTTGGCAAGTTTTCAATATCTTTGTATGCTGTAATCAAGATATCAAAATATATACTCTCAAGAGGAGAAATTATGAACGATTGATTCTTTAAGAATTCTTGAAGATTACCTAATCGGTATACGTCTTCATTTTCTAAACAATTCTCGATGTCGATTGAAACATTTTTAGCTACAACATTCGATGAGTTAAGGATGCGTAGCTTAAAATAGTTACCGGATGATATTAGTTGGCAAGAAAGATATGGAAGGTGTTCCTCGTCCCATTGTCTTCTTAGTTCCTCAAGCTGTTGTTTATTCTGTTCCAGTGTTTTTGCAGTAAAGAATATCATTACAAAAGAAGCAAGAGCACCGATCAGGGATCCAAAGAATGAGAGCCACACTGTATTATCTCCTACAATAGGAGTAAATGCGGGTATGAGAAGAATGATGTTCAATATTATTGGAACTATTATAAATCCAATAACAAAATACCACCAATATTTCCTTATGTAATCCATATTATGGTTGTCTGCTTATTCTTTATTGCTTACGATTAAATCTTTAACATCAATATCAAGTAATTCTGAAATCCTTACAAGCGTATCAAGCGAGGGTTGCATTTTGTTGGAACACCAACGGGAAATCGTAGCTTCATTTTTGCCGACTTGCTCGGCAAGCCATTTGCCGGTTTTGCCATTCTCAACTAACGCAATTTTTATCCTGTTTATCTTCTGTGATTCCATTATTCACTTGCTTACTGAATACAATACATTGATGTTTAACGCAAAGGTAAGGATAATTCTTGGAATGACAATCGAGAATTTAGAATAATTGCAGCCTAATCGGCAACAATTGCATGTCCTCTCGGATGCATAACAAGTAAATCAAATGGTTTTCTATTATGGATAGTTATGATTGGTACCATTAAGCAGGACAATCTTGACCTCAATAGCAAATCATAAATAAAAGAAATTACATTCGGTAAACTATTGAGGGATAGTTATGTATTGTTATGAGGCGTTATGATTTGATTATGATTGTGGGTATGGGTGGGATCAGCATTGAATCACCATTGGCTTTTGCTATTCTATTGCAGAACGCTTCGATATTGATGCGATGTGGGCGAAAATCCATAGGAAACATGTATCAGGAGGGAAATACAAATAAAAATAGAGCGTAACTCATTGAGCTACACTCCATTTTGTTATCGTTGGTTGCGATATTATTTCACTTCCTCGAACTCTACGTCGGTGACGTCTTTCTCGTTGCCGCCGTTGGCGTCGGCGCCGGGCTGAGGACCTGCCTGCTGCGAGCCGGCGGTCTGCTGCTGGGCGTTGTAGATGTCTTGCGAAGCTGCCTGGAAGGCATCGGTTACGGCCTTGACAGCTGAATCGATATCCTCTACAAGCTGGTTCTTGTGAACCTCTTTGAGCCGATCGAGTGCGGATTCAATAGCTGCTTTCTTGTCGGCGGGAATCTTGTCGCCGAGGTCGGCGAGCTGTTTCTCGGTCTGGAAGATTACTGAATCGGCGTGGTTGAGTTTGTCGGCACGCTCTTTGGCTTTCTTATCGGCCTCTTCGTTGGCTTTGGCCTCGTCGCGCATGCGCTGGATCTCGGCATCGCTGAGACCGCTGGAAGCTTCGATGCGGATCGACTGCTCTTTGCCTGTGGCTTTATCTTTAGCCGTTACGTTGAGGATACCGTTAGCGTCAACCTCGAATGTGACTTCAATCTGGGGAACACCGCGCGGTGCCGGAGCAATTCCTCCGAGGTTGAATTCGCCGAGAAGTTTGTCGTCGGCAGCCATGGGGCGCTCGCCCTGAAGAACGCGGATCGTTACCTCAGGCTGATTGTCGGCCGCTGTCGAGAAGACCTCGCTCTTGCGGGTCGGGATAGTGGTGTTGGCGTCGATAAGCTTTGTCATCACTCCGCCCATGGTCTCGATACCGATCGAAAGGGGCACGACATCGAGAAGGAGCACATCCTTTACATCTCCGCTGAGCACACCGCCCTGAATTGCGGCACCGATAGCTACGACTTCATCGGGGTTGACACCCTTGTTGGGCTCTTTGCCGAAGATCTCTTTAACTTTAGCCTGTATGGCCGGGATACGTGTGGAACCACCCACGAGAATAACCTCGTCGATCTCGGAAGCGGTGAGGCCTGCATCCTGGAGCGCTTTTACGCACGGAGCTTTAACCGCATCGATGAGCTTAGAGGCAAGCTGCTCGAATTTTGCGCGTGTAAGAGTCTTTACAAGGTGCTTGGGTCCGCTGGCAGTGGCAGTGATGTATGGGAGGTTGATCTCAGTGGATGTGGAGCTTGAAAGTTCGATCTTGGCTTTCTCGGCAGCCTCTTTGAGACGCTGCATGGCCATCGGGTCGAGACGCAGGTCAACTCCTTCGTCATTCTTGAATTCATCGGCGAGCCAGTCGATGATAACATGGTCGAAGTCATCACCGCCGAGGTGTGTGTCGCCGTTGGTCGATTTAACCTCAAACACTCCATCGCCGAGTTCGAGAATAGAGATATCGAATGTACCGCCACCGAGGTCGAACACGGCTATTTTCTGTTCCTTGTTGGATTTGTCGAGACCATAGGCAAGGGCTGCGGCCGTAGGCTCGTTGATGATACGCATCACCTTGAGGCCGGCGATCTCACCGGCGTCCTTGGTGGCCTGACGCTGAGAATCGTCGAAGTAAGCGGGAACAGTGATGATTGCCTCGTTTACGGGCTGACCGAGATAATCTTCGGCTGTTTTCTTCATCTTCTGGAGAATCATAGCCGAAATCTCCTGCGGCGTGTAGTCACGACCGTCGATATCTACTTTCGGCATGTCGTTCTGGCAAACTACCTTGTAAGGAACGCGCTTGATCTCATCAGTGACCTGATCGCATTTCTCACCCATGAATCTTTTGATTGAATATATGGTTCTTGTCGGGTTGGTGATTGCCTGACGTTTTGCAGGGTCTCCGACTTTCCTTTCGCCGCCGTCTACAAAAGCGACAACGGAAGGGGTGGTGTTTCTTCCTTCATTATTAGGAATGACAACAGGGTCTTTTCCTTCGAGAACAGCAACGCAGCTGTTGGTTGTTCCTAAGTCAATACCAATGATTTTTCCCATGATCTGTATTGTTTTTTATATGTTAATAATTTCTATCTTTAATGGCTTTATAGGAATACGCCGGTTGCAGAGGGCATATCTATTAAAGCCTTCATTCAATTTATTAACAAATGATGTGCTAAAAATTTCGCAGGAGATGAATTTTTTTAAAGAATATTTGTAAATAATTGATAATTCCATGTTTATTTTGGTTAAAAGGGTTGTGCATGTTTGCTTCTATTTTGTCATATATGTCAAAAACGGGGAATATTTGGACAGAGAAGGGAATAAAAACTCCAATTTTTGCGTGTGTTATTCAAAATTTTATTACCTTTGCATTCTGATTTGTTTTCACCTAAGTGGATTGTCCGCAATTACAGGCAGGTCAGCGTCGAATGCGAATTCGCCGAAAAGACTTCAACCCGGGTTCTCCGGCGCTGTTGCGGAAAATCACCTTATTCATAAGTGTATATGAAGTCCTTACAACAGAAACTATCGGCCTACGACGCTCCTCAGAAAGCTAAGGCGGCAGGCGTTTATCCCTATTTCAGACCCATATCGAGCGAGCAGAACACAGAGGTTGTCATGAATGGCAAAAAAGTGCTCATGTTCGGATCCAACAGCTATATGGGACTCACTAACCATCCAAAAGTTATCGAGGCAGCTGTTGAAGCCACAAAAAAATATGGTACAGGCATGGCCGGTTCTCCGTTTCTTAACGGAACGCTCGACATCCATAAGCAGTTTGAGGCGCGTATAGCCGAATATGTCGGCAAGGAAGACGCCATGATTTATTCCACAGGGTTCGGCGTGAATCTCGGAGTAGTTTCGACTCTGACAGGCCGTGAGGATTATATCATCCTCGACGAGCAGGACCACGCTTCGATAATTGAAGGCCGACGTCTTTCTTTTTCCAATTACCTGAAATACAAGCATAACGATATGGCTTCGCTTGAGGCGCAGCTCAAGAAGTGCGATCCGGACAAAGTGAAGTTAATCGTTACCGACGGTGTCTTCTCAATGGAAGGCGACGTGGCCGATCTTCCGGAGATTGTAAGGCTTGCTAAGAAATACAATGCTTCCGTTATGGTCGACGAGGCTCACGGAATCGGAGTTTTCGGCAAGCAGGGCAGAGGCACCTGCGATCATTTCGGCGTCACCGACGATGTTGATCTGATCATGGGTACTTTCAGCAAATCTTTCGCATCGCTCGGAGGCTTCATCGCCACCGACAAGGTTATCACCAATTATCTCCGCCATCATTCCCGCTCCTATATATTCACAGCCTCGATAACGCCTGCATCGACCGCCGCAGCCAACGCGGCTCTCGACATAATGCTGGCAGAGCCAGAGCGGCAGGAGCATCTATGGAACATCACCAACTATGCGCTGGAGAATTTCCGCGCTATGGGATGCGAAATCGGAAACACATCGACGCCAATCATCCCGCTCTTCATCCGCGATGATTACAAGACATTCCATATCACCCGCGATCTTCTCGACGAGGGAGTGTTTGTTAATCCCGTGGTGACACCGGCCGTAGCTCCGCACGACACGCTGATTCGCTATTCGCTGATGGCTACGCACACAAAAGAGCAGGTTACGCGTTCGCTCGAAGCTATCGAGAAAGTGTTCCGCAAATATGATCTTTTGAAGAAATTTTAAGGAACAGAGTCTAATTTTTAGCAAAGATTAAAAGGCTCCATTCCCCGCATTTTTAGGGGGCTGGAGCCTTATTTTGTCAAAAAATTTGCAGACGCATAAAAATTTTTCGATTGCTATTGACTTATAACAATAATAGTATTAATTTCGCATTAAATATTAGGACGGGATATTTCGGACCGGTTCCGGCTTGTTCCTCCGTCAGTTTAACAGAACAAATTCAAAAATGGTATATAGGTTTAAATTAGTAAGCGACGAAGTCAGCAATTTTGCGCGCGAGATTGAGATTGATTCGGAGAATACTTTTCTGCAACTGCGAAATGCCGTTCTGGAGAGTGTAGACTTTTCAAAAGATGAGCTTGATTCATTCTTCCTTTGCGATGACGACTGGCAAAAACAGGAGGAAATCACCTATGAGGATATGGGCGACTCCGCAAGCGATCAGGATACATGGCTCATGGAGGAGACTCCCTTGAGTGAACTAATCGAAGAGGAGGGTCAGCGTCTGATTTTTGTGTTCGATTACCTAACGGAGCGCTCCTTCTTTATGGAACTTAAGGAGATGTGTCCCAGCCGCACGCTGAAAGAACCTGTATGTACATTTAAAAAAGGGAAAGCGCCGAAACAGTCTGTGGATCTCGATGAATTCGATAAGAAGATAGACCTCAAAGCACAAGAGAAAATCGAGGATCTTGACATAGAAATTTTTGGAAACGAGGAATTCAATGAAGAAGACCTTGAAGACGGTTTCGATATAATGAACATCAACTGATTGTCTCCTCAGCCAAACAGATTCAAAGAGAGACAAAAATTGCATTAACTATTATAAAAACGAATCCCGCCGGGCGTAAGCTTCCGGCGGGATTCATTTTTATGTCTGCCGACTCAAAGCGAATCACGGATCAGCGGATTTTCCCGGTGGGTGGGGAGGATATCAAGAGTATAGTGTTATCTTTGCAAAATGAAACCAGACCAACTG